>LFRM01181551.1_pt1 | contig 39206 bp, 33 predicted proteins | sample 618341 | NCBI WGS metagenome assembly LFRM01 (sample SAMN03654438, study PRJNA283298) | anaerobic digester metagenome | isolation source: pool of bioreactors CSTR01a, CSTR02a, and CSTR03a thermophilic anaerobic... | place: Denmark: Kgs. Lyngby | collected 2014-05-21 | reverse complement strand
GGGCTTCTCTTTACGAAAAAAGACCAAAAGATGAAAATAATAATAGCATAATTGGCAAAAATCTTATGATTTATAATTCAGAAAATTGCTTAATTCAAATGCCTGCTAATAAAAAGCTTGTTGTCATAGAAGGCTTAAATGATTTTATTGTTGTTGAAAATGATGATATGCTTTTAATATTAAATAAAAATGATGAGCAATCTCTTAGAAATATTGTACAAGATATTTTAATAGAAAAAGGAAGTGAATATATATAATCTATCTAGATTTTTATATAATACATTATTTTTATGAATAGACAGCAAGCTCTAAAAATACTATCATTAAATAATAATGCTACTGAAAATGATGTTAAAAAAAGATATAAAGAATTAGCAAAAATTTATCATCCTGATAGTAATACTAGCGAGAGTTCAGCAGATAAATTTATTCAAATTACTGAAGCATATTTATTTTTAATAAATAATAAAGGCTCACAATATATACATCAAAATACTGATAATGAATATAAAAAACAAGCATATCAATATGCTCAAATGAGATATGAAGAATTTAGAAAAAAAGAAGAAGAACTAAATAATTTACCTATTAGTAAAATTCTTTACCCATCTTGGTTAAATGTAATATTTTTAATTTTAAGCATTATATTTATTTTTGATTATTATCTACCTAAACAATGGCATGAATGCGATAATGCTTATCTATTAGAACCACAAAATAATGAAGAAAATTTTGTTATCAAAGCGTGTAAAAGTCAAATATTAGCTGAGAGACTATCCCTAAATGACATATATCTATTAGAGCAAAACGGAAAAATTTTTTTAAAAAAATCAAGGATTCTTGGTGTTATTTTTAGCTATTCTATTAACCCACAACGAAGAGTTTACAATGTTACTACAAATAGATATGTCACTTACCCTATTTTATGGCTCTCATTAGTAGCTTCAGCAATTGTTCTATTTGTACCACTAAAAAATGTTCAACAAAAATTATTTGCTAAATTTTTATCTTTAGTTTTTATACTTAGCTTTTTATTTCCCTTTGTAGCAATTGGCTTTGCAATGATAGTATGATATTCTATTATTAATTTTTATTTAAATAATGTATCTCTTCATAATTGCTTGGTACTCTTTAGCTTTTAATTCAATTTTTTGTTGAAAAGCATTTGTATTGTCTGTATATATTATATCTCGTGATACATTTATTAAAATATTACCTTCTGGAGTTAATGTATTTTGTAATGTTTCTTGCAAATTCCCACCTTGTGCTCCTATTCCTGGTATTAGAAAAAAATAATCTAGAAATAATTGTCTAATATATTGTAAAAGTGATTGTTGTGTAGCTCCGACAACAAACATCATTTTTTCACTAGATATATCATTAGCTAGAGTTTTCATTATTTTCTCAAAAAAATATTCATCATTATTAGTTTTTGCTAATAAAAAATTTTGTGCTCCAGGGTTAGACGTAAGCCCTAATGGTATTATCCATTTATCATCAAATTTCAGAAAAGGATCTATGCTATCCCTTCCCATCAAAGGATTAATAGTGATTGCATCAAAATTTAAAGGTTTTGAAAAATATGCTTTCGCATATTTTTCAGCAGTATTACCTATATCATTTCTTTTACCGTCAGCTATTAAAAATACTGGTTCATTTAGAGATTGTATATATTCCAAAGTATTAGCCAGCATTTCATAACCGGCAGCTCCGTATATTTCATAAAAAGCCAAATTAATTTTATACGCAATAGTATATGGCAGTGTGGCATCTATTACTTTTTTATTAAATATTTCTATGGCTTTTGTGTTATAGCTACTTACAAGGGTTTCTGGTAATTTATAAAGGTCTGTATCTAATCCTACACAAAGAACAGATTGTTTAGAAAAGATTAGTTTTTGCAATTCATACTTTGTCATAATGATATTTTATTCTGTTTCTGCTTTTAATTTTTCTGCATTTTCTGCTATACGTAATGCATCTATTATCTCATCGAGGTTGCCTTCCATTATTTCTGTTAGATTGTATAATGTGAGTCCTATGCGATGATCTGTAACACGATTTTGTGGGTAATTGTAAGTACGTATTTTAGCAGAGCGATCTCCTGTAGAAACCATTGTTTTTCGTTGATGTGAAATGTTATCTAAATATTTTTGATATTCTAGCTGAAAAATACGAGACCGAAGTAAGATATATGCTTTTTCTAAATTTTGAGTTTGGCTACGTTCATCTTGACATGAAACACTAATGCCTGAGGGGATATGTGTGAGCCTAACAGCAGAATAAGTTGTATTTACAGATTGACCACCATGCCCAGATGCGCAAAATATTTCTTTTTTTATATCTTTTTCATCTATTTTTACATCAAATTCATCTGCTTCTGGAAATACCACAACTGAAGCTGCCGAGGTATGAACTCTACCTTGTGATTCAGTTTGTGGTATTCGTTGTACTCTATGTACTCCAGATTCGAATTTCAATGTCCCATATGCATTAGATCCTATGACGTTGAAAATTATCTCTTTATATCCACCTAATGTACCCTCAGTATAATTGACTATTTCAAATTTCCATCCTTTTTGCTCAGCATATCTGCTATACATTCTAAAAAGATCGCCAGCGAAAATGCTTGCTTCATCACCACCTGTGCCACCTCTGATCTCTACAATTGCATTTTTTGTATCTTGCGGATCATTGGGCAACAGCATTATTTTAATTTCTTCTTCTATTTTAGATTTTTTCTCTTCGAGATCGGATAATTCTTCCTTTGCAAATGCTTTCAGTTCAATATCATTACTATTTATTAGATCTTTAGCTTCATCTATCCCTTTTAGAATGCTGTCATACTCAATATATGCTTTTGCTATAGGTTCTAAATCTTTGTAATCTTTGCTAAGTTTAATGTATTGCTGCATATCATTTAGCACTTCAGACGATTGCAGTTTAAGCTCTATCTCTTTAAACTTGTTATAAAGTTCTTTTAGTTTATCTATCATAGTTTTGTAAATTATTTAATTTATTAAAATTTTTGCAAAATTACAAAATTTCTCGTTTTTGATTTTCTATATATTTTTACAAAAATAAATAATGCATTATGAAAAAATTTATATTGTTTATTGTACTGTCAATATTTGTTATTGATTTTATTAATGGACAAATAACAGACTACGAAAAAGAGTTAAGAAAAAAAAATAAAGATAGCCTATCAGGATGGAAAATAAATGGATTAACCTCAATTAATTTTTCTCAATCAAGTTTAATCAATTGGGCTGCTGGAGGGCAGAATAATATTTCTGCTAATGGATTGATTAGCTTTAGTGCTAATTATTTAAAAAATAAAAATTCTTGGGATAATTCTCTTGACATTGGTTATGGTATGTTTATTGAGGGGAAAGAAAATCTAAGAAAAACTGATGATAGGATTGAATTATTTTCTAAATATGGTAGAGAAATTTCAAAAAATTTATATATGTCTTCCCTTTTAACTTTCAAAACTCAAATGACACCAGGATACAATTATCCTAATGATTCAGTATTAATTTCAGATTTTATGTCACCAGCTTATTTACACATTGCTGCAGGTATAGATTATAAACCAGTAGATTTTATAACAGCTTTCGTATCGCCTATAACAGGTAAATTTACTTTTGTAACTAATCAAACTTTAGCAGATTCAGGATCTTTTGGTGTAGAACCAGCTATTTATGATAGCTTCGGAAATATTATTACTAAAGGTAAAAATACAAGAGCAGAAATGGGTGGCTACATTAGAATAGCGTTGAATAAAGATATAACTGATAATATAACCCTTAAAACTAAACTGGATCTATTTTCTAATTATTTACACAAACCTCAAAATCTAGATGTAGATGCAGAAATATTATTATCTATGAAAATTACTAAATTTATTACTGCTAATTTTTATGCACAAATAATTTATGATGATGACGTCATTATTGAAATTGATTCTAATAATGATGGCATTATAGATAAAAAAGGACCTCGCATGCAATTCAAAGAAATCTTTGGAATTGGCTTTTCATATAAATTTGATAATAAAAAATAAACTTTAATATTAATAGTTGAGTAGTGAGTAGCGAGAAGCAAGTAGAAAACACTTAATCCATACTCTCATCATTTCATCTCGTCCTGCTTTCTCCCCATCACCCAGTCTCCACCCTCACTCTATCTTACCAACCCTTCTCTCATGTCTTCCACCATCAAAATCTGTAATTAAAAATTTTTTAACAATTTCTAAAGCTAATTCTTTAGCAATAAATCTAGCAGGCAAAGCTAAAGCATTAGCATCATTATGTTTGCGACCTAGCTCTGCTAGCTCTGGCATCCAGCAATATACTGACCTCACTCCTTTGTGTTTATTAGCTACTATATTTACACCATTACCAGAGCCACACATCAAAATGCCATATTTCACCTCTCCATTTACTATTAAATCTGCTACTTTATGAGCAAAATCAGGATAATCTACTGCCTCCGCACTATAAGTGCCACAATCTACTATTTCATATTCTGCTGATAATTGACTTTTTATAAATTCTTTCATTTCATAACCAGCATGATCAGATCCAATTGCTATTTTCATAATTATTACTATTTTTTGGTTCTATAACATTTATTGTGTGTTAATTATTTTACCACAAAGAGCACAAAGATATTACACAAAGTTCACAAAGTGCCATTTATTACTCTTTTAATTCCATCTTTTAATAAAATAATATTAAAGTCTATCAATAGTCCTAACTTATAATTTCCGAGTTTCAAGTATGTTAATGTTTGCGCTAAATGTATATCATTTAATGCTTCTACGCTTTTAATTTCAATAACTAATTTCCTCTCAACCAACAAATCAATTCTGTAACCACAATCTAATTTTACTCCTTCAAATACTAATGGCATCGGTTTTTCTTTTTCTACAAATAATCCCGATTCCCTAATTTTATAATACATACATTCTTTATATGCACTTTCCAATAAACCTGGTCCTAGCTCTTTATGTATCTCTAATCCCAAACCAATTACTTTATTTGCTAATTCATTCTCTTCCATTTTTTCTCTGTGTTCTTTGTGCCTTCTTTGAGAACTTTGTGGTTAATATTAAACTATCCAATAATAAATTAAATTCATTTTGTAAAATTACACTTTATTTAATCTTTACACACAATAAAATGTTATAGAACCATTTTTAAATTAAAAAAAATAACTTTTAACATTAAGATAACTTTTAGATAATTTGTAGATAACTTTTAATAACTTCATTTTTTATTTACAATAATTTTTATATATAAGCATTTTTTTGAATGTAATACATTAAACTTTTGATTAATTATTTTAAAAGTTATTTACATTTTTATCCCGTAAATAAAAAAATTTTTATTTACAAATTCAAAATTAACAAAAAAATGATAATTGTTAATAACTTATTTTTTTTTAATAAAATTCATTAATTTAGCATTAAATTTATTGTAGAAAAAATGTTAATAAAATTATAATAATTTTTTAAAGTTAATTTTGTAAAAAACTTATCTACATATTTACAACATTATTATTATTATAAATTTTAAAATTTAAAAAAAGAAAAGATAATATGATTAAAAATATTGAAGAAAAGATAAAAAATTTAAAGAAAGAAAAAAATGCTATAATTTTGGCACATTATTATCAAATACCCGAAATACAAGATATAGCAGATTATGTAGGTGATAGCTATGCATTAGCTAAATATGCTCAAAACACAGATGCAGATATAATTATTTTAGCTGGTGTCAAATTTATGGCTGAGACTGCAAAGGTCTTAAATCCATCAAAGCGTGTTTTCATCCCTGATATGAATGCCGGTTGCTCTCTAGTAGATGCCGCTCCAGTAGAAGATTTTAAAAATTGGATAAATATTTATCATAATCCTTTCGTTGTTACCTATATTAATTCTTCTATCGAAATTAAAATGTTATCTGATGTCATTGTTACTAGTAGTAATGCTGTTAAAATTGTTAGCAAAATACCGGAAGATAAAACTATACTTTTCGCTCCAGATAAAAATTTAGGTAATTATGTAATGCAAAAAACAAAACGAAATATGCAAATATGGGATGGACATTGCTATGTACATGATCAGTTAAAATCTCAACAAATTATTAATCTGAAAAAACAAAATCTTGATGCTCCTGTAATATCTCATCCAGAATGCTCACCTACGATTCTGGCTATGAGTGATTTTATCGGTAGTACTTCAGCATTATTAGATTATGTTAAAAATACAAATTATGATAAATATATCGTAGCTACAGAAACTGGTATTATACATCAAATGAAAAAAATAAAACCTAATACTAATTTTATTTTAGTTCCTGCTGATGAAACTTGTAGCTGCAATGATTGTATGTATATGAAATTAAATACTTTAGAAAAAATCTATGACAATCTAACTTTAGAAAATAATGAAATCTTATTGAGTGATGAAATAATTCAAAAAGCTAAAATTCCAATTCTACGAATGATGGAAATGGCTGAAAATTAATTTGATTGAAAAAATTTTTATTAATTTTGGAAATTATATTAGTTTTTAATGAAAATTAGTAATTTTTTAATTTTATTTCTATTTTTTATAAATTATCTATATTCACAAGATAGTATTAAAAAAGTTATTAACTATTATGATAATAAAAATATTAGTAGTATTGGTTTTTTAAAAATTGATAAACCTCATGGATATTGGACTAATTATCATAGTAATGGAAATTTGAGATCTGAAGGTAAATTTAATAATGGTTTATTAGATAGTACATGGAAATATTATAATACTGATGGTAGTTTATCACAAATTATTAATTATATTGATGGTATTAAAAATGGTGATAATTATAAATATTATGATAAATATTTCACCAAATGTAAATATCATAATGATACTCTTGTAGATACTTGTTATACATTTACTTATTCTCAAAAATTATTAAAATCTATACCTTATAAAAATGGTGTTCCTGATGGCGTTGGTTATGACTATGATACTCTAGATAATAGAATTATTACAATTTATACTTATAAAAATGGTTTTCTTTTAAGTAGAGAATCAATTAATAGATATGATGAAAATAATAAAAAAACAGGTAAATGGATAGAAATAGATAGTACTAAAAAAATTAAACAAGAAATTTATTATAAAAATGGATTAAAATATGGCATAGCTAAAACCTATGATTTGAAAACAGATAAATTAAAATCTATTCAAAGGTATGAAGCAGATACGATGATAGTAACTTCTGATATTAAAATCCACGACATTAAAAGAGATTATTATCCTAATGGGAATATTAAATCTATTGGTAGTTATTTTAATGATATACCTGATGGAGTTAGACGAGATTACGATATTAATGGTAAAATAATAGCTTCTTATATTTTCAGAGATGGTATATTAGAAGCTACAGGTATAATAGATGAGAAAGGTAAATATCAAGGAAAATGGTATTATTTTTATGAAAATGGAAATATTTATGAAACAGGAAACTATAGAAATAATTTGAAAGTGGGCGAGTGGATTGTATATGATACTTTAGGAAATATAATAGAAAAAATGGAATATCTTAATGGTTTCTTAGATGGTGAGTATATTTTTTATTATCCAAATGGAAATATTAAAAGAAAAATTTTTTATGAGGATGGTTTAGCAAATGGTGAATATGTAGAATATGACATTAATGGTGATATTATAGCAAAAGGTAAATTATATAATGATGAAAGAATAGATAAATGGATTTATAAGGTAAATAATTTATTATATGAGGTAGAATTTACTAATGATATATTAAATGGTAAATATGAAATAAAAAATTATAAAACTAAACAAACTTTATATAAAGGTCGGTTTTTTGATGGTAAGCCTATAAATAAGCATTATACTTATTATGAAAATAGAGAAACTAAAATGATAGAATCATATGATATTGCTGGAGAGAGAAATGGCTGGGAAAAGTTATTTAATGAGCAGGGTTATTTGATTTATAAAGTTTTATATAGAATAGGTGATGTCACTAGAATAGGTAATGAAAAATTATAAGTTCTATAAAGTATTTGAGTTGTTATTTATTGTCCACAAATGCACACAAATGAGCACAAATATAAAATAAAGATTGATAAGTTTAACAAGATATTAGTTGTAAATGAATTCAAATATTCACTTAAAAAACTATATCATCAGTGTTAATTTGTGTAAATCTGTGGATTAAATTATAGACATTAAAGTTTTGTTATTTATAATCCACAAATGAACACAAATAAGAAATAAGAAAAAAATAAAAAATTTTGTTTATTAAAAAAATTATTAATTTTGAACTTATAAACTTAAAAAATTTATTAATATGAAAAAATTTTATTTATTATTTGTCTTAATTACTTTATCATGTTTACTATTTGGCCAAATTAGTACACCTGATATACCATGGAGTTTTATAAACAAAACATCTGATATACAAAATATTGATGTTTATGATATGACTCCACCAAATGTTCAGAAATTATTACAAGATGATGAACAAATGATAAAATTTGACAAAAAATTACGTATTGGAGCTATACAAACTGTTAATATTGATGCTTATAATTCTGGTACTTTTGATTATTTAGCAAATGATGATATAATCTGGAGATTAAAAATAAAATCTAAAGATGCTAAAGCATTAAATGCTTTGTTTGATTATTTTAATATACCAAATGGAGTCAAATTATTTATTTATAATCCTGATAAATCTATAGTATTAGGCGCTTATACAAGTGAATTAAATAATGATGATGACGTATTAGCTATACAAGCCTTGCCAGGTGAAGAAATGATATTAGAGTTTAATATTCCTAATTATATAACTGATTATTCATTTTTTCATTTAGGTGAAATTTGCTATGTATATAGAGATGTATTATTCGAAAAGACGTCTGGAGCATGTAATGTCAATGTAGCTTGTTCAGAAGGTGCTAATTGGACAAATCAAAAAAATGGTGTTGCTAAAATACAATTGCGTGCTGGCAGTTATTATTATTTATGTACAGGTTCTTTAGTGAATAATACTAATAGTGATTGTACTCCATATTTTCTTACAGCAGACCATTGTGGTTATGAATCTAGTACCTCAGATTTGAATTATTGGGTATTTTATTTTAATTATGAAGCTACTACATGCTCTGGCACTAGTCCTCAATTTTCTAATCACACTGTTACAGGTTGTACTTTTGTAGCTAGTGATAATTATGGTGCTACTAGTACAGGTTCAGATTTTTATTTAGTAAAATTAAAATACAATGTACCAGCTAGTTATAATCCATATTACAATGGATGGTCAAGATCGACAAGTATTAGTTCTAGTGGAGTAGGTATACATCATCCCTCAGGTGATATTAAAAAAATAAGTACTTATCAAAATACTCTCTCATCAGGATATAGTACACATTGGTCTGTTAGATGGGTAGCTACTGCTAATGGACATGGTGTTACTGAAGGTGGTTCTAGTGGTTCTCCATTATTTAATAGTAATGGTAAAATTATTGGTACTTTAACTGGAGGCAGTAGTGATTGTAGTGCTACTGATCAACCTGATTATTACGGTAAATTTTCTTATCATTGGGCATCTAATGGTTCTACTTCAGATAAACAATTAAAACCTTGGTTAGATCCTAATAATTCAAACCCTATTGAAATAAATGGAAGAGGTATTTGCGGCACAGATATTGATTCTTATATTATTTCACAAACAAATATTAATCTTTATCCAAATCCTGCTACTGAATATATAAATATAATATTAGAAAATTCTGATATTAATTCTTTTATATTAAATGTTTATGATATTTTAGGCAATTTAATTATAAATGAAAAGATTAATAACTATCAAAATGTTTATACTTTAAACATTGCTAATTATAATAGAGGTACTTATATATTGAATATTATTACAGATAAAGATTCGTTTTCTTTACCATTTATAATTCAATAATTATTATTGAATCATTTTTTTAATAAATTTCTACTTAATTTACTTTTCTTTGTCAACTACACAAAGAAAAGTAACAAAAGAAAGGTCTCCGCTGGGGAAATGATTTGATGGGTTTAAAATTTTAAACCCCTACAAAATCGTTTCTCTCTAACACGGCTTGCTTGTTTTTTTACAAATCATTTCCCAATGCGGTATTGCTTGAGCTTACTAATTAATGAAAAGGTATTTGTCAAGTTTCACAAGGTTGTTTATGAGAACTTGTATTTTTATTTTGTTGCAAAGATAAAATTTTATTTTTAAACTGCAAAGGAGTTTGATAAAAAATTTCAGGTTTTAGTTCAAACCATTTTTCAATAGCATCAAAAGGGGTTTTTACGCGCAGTTCTTTTTTGACTCCTCCATGTCTTCTATAAAGCATATAATATACGAGAAAAGCCATCAAAGCGTCATTCATTTCTTCTTTATTTGCGTAATTTTCTTTAAGAATGGTTTCCTTTTTAATTATTCCGTTGGCTCTTTCTACCATACCATTCGTTTTCGGTGTATTGGGTTGAGTAAGCCTGTGTTCAATATGATTGACATTGCAGACTTCATCCAATTTAGAGGGTATCTGGCAGAGATCTCCTTTCTTGGATTTAATAAGCCGATTCGTAAATTCCAGTCCATTATCGGTCAAAACATGGGTGATTTCGAAGGGGAAAAATTCTAAACACCGATTCATAAAATCTTCCGTATTTTCACTGCTCTTGGCTTCATAGACTCGATAAAACAAACTTCGGGTAGCTCTGTCAATGGCAACAAAAAGATAAGATTTATTCCCCTCAAACTTTGGCAAATAGGTTACATCCATATGAAGATAGCCCGGTTCATATTCTTTAAACTTTTTGGTTTTTTCCCTTTCTGGTTGCGGAACCTGATTGACATGGTTTCTACAAAATGTTCTATAAACGGAACTTCTTGTAATTTGCGGATTATAGACGAAAAGCATCTCCCATATTTCATCTAAAGAGAACCAGGTAGTTTTCCTGATGGAGACGACCAAACTTTCTTCCAACTCATTTAAAGCATATGCGATCTTATGAGGACGTGAGCTTTTGTCTTCAAACGTTTCCCTATTTTTCCATTTGCTGATAGTAGTGGGAGAAGTATGAAAGGTTTGGGCTAATTGAAAATTTGTCAAAGAACTTTCTTTAATTTGGCGGCGAATGTGTATATTTGTCACCGCATTCGAATGGTAAACTTGTTGCATAATTTTTTGTTTTTAATTTTCAAAATTAATCAAGTTTTCATTGGGATGCTCTTTTTTCTCATTGTTTCGTTTCGCTACGCTTCACTTCACAATGAGAAAAAAACATCAACAACGTGGTGAAACTTTACAGGTATTCTTTATTATACAAAAAATTGAAAAGACTTTATTATCTAAACAACTATTTCAATAAATATTTTTATATTTAGCCGATAGATTACCGCATGCTGCTTGGATTTCATTACCTTTCGATTTTCGTATAGTAGCTAAAACTCCTTTTGATTTTAATAATTGTTGAAATTGTAACATTTCTTGATTAGAAGGTGTTTTATACTCACTGAAAGGATGTGGATTATATGGAATTAAATTTACTCTGGCATTTATCTGTTGAGCTATTTTAGCCAACTCATTAGCATGAGACAGAGAAATATTAGTATCTTTTAACATTAAATACTCAATAGTCAATTTTCTATGATTACTAAAATGATTTTTATATTCTGTGAAAATATCAATTATAGTTTGTAGTGGATAAATGTTTTGTACAGGCATTAATTGAAGTCTTTGCTCATCAAAAGGGCTATGCATACTCCAGGCTATATTCACTTTAGTTTTTTCTATACAAGCCACTAATTTATCTGCTATGCCTATTGTAGATAGAGTGATTCTATGTGAACTAAGTGCCCAGCCTTCTGGATCTGTAAATAATTTAATTGCTTTAAATACTGCATTTGCATTATCTAATGGTTCACCCATACCCATAAAAACAATATTTGTGAAATCATTAATTTCATCAATTGCCATTAACTGCCATAATATTTCACCTGCAGAAAGATTGCCATTAAAACCAATTTTGCCAGTAGCACAAAACTTACAGCCATATCTACAGCCAGATTGAGTAGATAGACAAATGGTAATTCTAGATTTATCATTTATGACAGCAGTTTCGATAGATTTTTTTTCATCAAAAACAAATAAATACTTTTTTGTGCCATCCTTGGCTACATCTATTTGTACAGGATGAGGATAAGATAAATTAAATTTTTCATTTAGTGTTGATCTAAGTGCTAAAGGCAGATTTGACATTTTATCAAAATCACAAATATGTTTTTTATATATCCACTGATAAATTTGCTTAATATTATAATTTTGAATATTTTCAATATCACTTAATTCATTGCGTATTTCATTATAATCTAACCCTAATATATTTTTTTTATTCATAAAATATTGAACTATCTTAAATTAGGAGAAAAGAATACTACTATCTTTTCACTTTGTAGTCTAGCTTTTAGCCAATTAATGATCTGTTCTTTTCCCTCCATATTCAAACTATCATTTTTTGTACCTAGTAGTACTACAGTGACACTATCAATTGAATTATTTGCATCAAATACATATGTATCAGCTATAGCACAAGATGTAATGTCATCATTAATGATAACAAGCTCATTAATTAAATTTTTTGCTAATAAAGGTCTAGATTTAATGCTATCAATTATAGCATTACGTTTATTTAATTCAGCTTCTAGACCTGATATTTGAATGATAAACTTTTCTTTTTCTTGATATTCTCTCTGATCAATGGCAAACCCCTGTTTTATTACAACATCAGCTTTTAAGTCGAAATTTTGCAATTTGTTAGCTATTAATTCTTTATCTATTTCATCAAGAGTAGTACCACCATATATTAAGGTTATTACTTTTTTTTGGGGATCTATAGAATAATCTAAAAGGTATTTATCATCAACGACTCTGACATTATCAATATATTTTTTACTTTTTTCCATAAATCTCTCCCGTTGTACTAAACTATTACCAAGAAAAATACTTGGTATTAGAGTTAGGATGATAATTAATGTTACATACCTTTTAATAACTTTTTGACGTGCAGGAGTTGCATTTTCATGAATGGGGAATTTTAATATTTTTGAAAATATTAAAGATGCTAAAGCTATAAATACTGAATTAATAGTAAAAAGATATAAAGCACCAAATAAAAAAGAGATTTGTAAAGTAGCTAAGCCATATCCAGCAGTACATAATGGTGGCATTAAAGCAGTAGCTATGGCTACACCTGGGATAACAGTACCTTTTGTTTTTGAACTCATAGCAATAATACCAGCAGTGCCCCCGAATAATGCTATCAAAACGTCATAAATACTAGGACTTGTACGAGCTAGTAACTCTGTTTGTGCTGTTGATATAGGCGTAATGAGAAAATATAATGTAGCTGACAAAAAAGCAGTGATAATAGCAAATGAAAAATTATTTAAAGATTTTTTTAATAATTTTATATCATATACTGCAATGCTATAACCAATGCCATTAATAGGACCTAATAATGGAGAGATTAACATAGCACCTATTACTACAGCAGTACTATTCATATTTAACCCAACAGAGCAAACCAAAGTAGAACACATTAAAATCCAAAGATTAGTGCCTCTGAAATTTACACCTTCTGAAATCTGCTTGTATACAGAAGTAGGATCTTCTAATTGATGAGTTAATTTTAAATTATTTAGAAATTTATAATACCATCTTTTATATTTATTAGTCATAAATATTTTTTACAAAATTACAAAATATAAAAAAATGAAACAACGAAATAGACAACTGAAAAATTAATAATAAGAAACTATAATTTAATATAGCGGGATGGTAGGATATGAGGAATAAATGAATTTTTATTACTAAATTTGCCTAACCAAAAAGTTGCATTTGTGACTTGAATTCAGCTCATCTAAAATTATGACTTTTATATTTTTCCGATGTTTTTGATATTATTAGAATAATTCGTATTTTAGCAAAAATAAATCATTGACAATAAAAATCAGTGATTATGCATTTTATAAAAGATATTTTCAAGTTTTGACAGGTAGTTGAGGGTTTATAAACTATGAATATGATGAGAATTATAAAAACAAATAAACTTCCTATATATTGTTGGGCTTCGGAGGTAGAAGAAGGAGCTTTGGAACAAGCTATTCATTTGGCGGAACATCCTTTTGCCGAGCATCATGTGTGTTTATTGCCCGATGTGCACGAAGGTTTTGGCATGCCTATTGGAGCCGTATTAGCGACAAAAGAGGTGATCATTCCAAATGCAGTAGGCGTAGACATCGGATGTGGCATGTGTGCTGTCAAGACGAATATTCGAGCGGAAAAATTAAACTATCAGACTTTAAATAATATTGTTCTAGATATTAAAGAGAGAATTCCCGTGGGCTTTAAACACCATAAAAGTAAACAAAACCTTCCTTCAAACTTAAAAAAACCGGCCGGCCCTATTACACAAAATGAGCTCGATGATATCCCTTACCAAATTGGCACACTAGGCGGTGGCAATCATTTTATTGAAATTCAAAAAGATAAAGACAACTTTATATGGATAATGTTGCATTCGGGGAGTAGAAACTTGGGGAAAAAAGTAGCTGAACATTATAATAATGAAGCAAAAATAAGGTGCAAACATTGGGATAGTCAAGTATCGAAATCTTGGAATTTAGCTTTCCTCGATGTAAATTCAAACTTAGGCCGTCAATATATTGAAGAGATGAATTATTGTTTGGAATTTGCCAAGGCTAATCGTCTTCATATGTTGGATACGATAAAAGATGTTTTTTATAATCATACTCAATGCGATTTTGGCGAAATGATAAGCATCCATCATAATTATGCCCATTATGAAAAACATTTTGGTGAGTGGTATTGGATCCATCGTAAAGGTGCTATTTCTGCAAAAAAAGGAGAGTTTGGCATAGTGCCAGGTAGTCAAGGTACTCCCAGTTATATAGTTTGCGGAAAAGGCAATGCAGATAGTTTCATGAGTAGTGCACATGGTGCAGGTAGAGTCATTGGTAGGCGGGAAGCCATCAGGAAACTTGATTTGAATTCAATCAGAAAAGAATTAGATAAAAGCGGGATTATACATTCTATAAACAAACAAAAAGATTTGGATGAGGCTCCCCAGTGTTACAAAAATATCGATCGAGTTATCGAGGAACAGAAAGAATTAGCCGAACCGATATATAAATTGTATCCATTGGCAGTGATAAAAGGGTAATTTATTTATTTGCTTTCAGATAGGAGAAAGGTGAAATCGTCTTCATAAGACAATTCTTTGAGGAACTTTCCGTACATGAAAATACATACATTATGATTCCTAAGTAAGTATAAAAGCATTGTCTTCGCATAGAAGCATGGTCCCCTCCCGTAATCCTACTACAAATACATTTCTGTTTACCTCAATGAATTCGTTGATACGAACTTCGCATGTTTCACCACTAAAGTTTGTCGGATGTTCATCAATGTAATGGGGATTGATTTGAAAAGTGATTAAGCTGAGGAGTCTCGACTTTAGCAGGCTCGACAATTAGTATATCATTGGTTGTTTGCCCGACTTGCCATGAATGAGCAAAAACTGATACCCAAGCCCATGATGAATCAAAATCTTGCCTATAATCTGTTGCCCTTGTTTCCTTGAGGTCCCATCCATTTTAATAAAGTTACATTAATATTTTGAGCTTTAGCCCTTGAAAATATAAAAATAGAAAAAATAAAAATTTAGTATAAAAAAATTTTTTAAATAAATATTATTGTTAATGATTGATATATAAAAAAATATTATTAACTTTGCATTGTTAATTTATTAACAAACAAAAACAAATATATTATGCAAGAACCAAATGAATTAATTAAAAATTTAGTCGAGAAGCATGGTAGGACACGAAATGCATTAATGCCTATCCTGCAAGACATCGTTGCTGTAAAGCAATATTTGGAGCCATCCGATATAGCTATGGTAGCCGAAGAGCTAGATTTATCTGCTGCAGATGTCTATGGTACAGCTACATTTTACACATTTCTAGACACAGTTCCTAGAGGTAAAAATGTAATCAGAGTATGTAAAACTATTAGCTGCTATATGTCTGGCAAAGATGAAATAATAAATGCCTTAGAAAAAGTCTTAAATATCAAAGTAGGAGAAACTACTTTAGATAAACAATTTACTCTATTGACAGCTAGCTGCATGGGCTGGTGCCACAAAGGACCAGTAATGATCATTAATGATGATGTCTACCATAGCCTCACTCCAGAAACAGCAATAGAAATAGTTCAACAATACAAAGAAAAATCAAAAAATTAAGAAAGTATGGATACAAGTAATTTAAGGAAAGTAGATATTATTTTTAGCAAAGTAGATAATCCATTACAAATTTTAGATAAAGCTTTGCAAAAATCACAAGATGATATTATAAATGAAATTATCGATAGTGGATTAAAAGGTCGTGGCGGTGCTGGTTTCCCTACTGGATTAAAATGGAAATTTACTAAAAATGAAGATAGTGATGTAAAATATGTAATCTGCAATGCAGATGAAGGTGAACCAGGAACATTCAAAGATAGACAAATAATAGAAGAAGTACCAGAAAAAATATTTATTGGCATGGCATTAGCTGCTTATTGTATTGGTGCTAAAGAAGCTTACATTTATTTAAGAGGAGAATATAATTTTTTGAAAAAAGACCTCTTGCCTAAAATGGAGAAATTTAATAATGAATTAAAAAATAGAGGATTAGATATTACTTTATATTTACGCTCAGGTAGTGGTGCATATATTTGCGGAGAAGAGAGTGCTCTTTTCGAAAGTATGGAAGGTAAACGCGGTGAACCAAGAAATAAACCACCTTATCCTACTAAAGCTGGTTATAATAATAAACCTACATCAATAAATAATGTAGAAACCTTAGTTTTTGCTACTATGATCCAACATTTAGGTGTAGAAGAATTTAAAAAATTAGGTACTAAAGACTCTAGAGGTTCTAAAGTATTCTCTATATCTGGAGATACACCTATCCCTGGTATTTACGAACTAGAACTAGGTATGAAAGTGTCTGATTTTGTTAGAGAATTTGGTGATGGTGACACTAAAGCAGTACAAATAGGTGGAGCATCAGGATTTTGTGTACCTAGAAAAAATTTTGAAAATACTATTATAGGATTTGAAGGTATACCGACAGGTGGTTCTGTTATGCTATTTAATAGCTCCAGATCTATGTATAATATATTACACAATTATTTAGATTTCTTTGTAGAAGAAAGTTGTGCACAATGCACACCATGTAGAGCAGGACTACAACAATTATTAAATGGCATAGAAGCTATCAAAAGACGTGAAAAACCTGCTAGCTACTTAAATGAACTAATAAAACTTTCTCAAACAATGAAAGTGGCTTCTAAATGTGGATTAGGCCAATCTATAGCAAATCCATTTGTTTCTATTGTTGAAAATTTCAAAGAAGAAATAATATTTTAAATTAAAAAAATTAATAATTATGGCAAAAGCATTAATAAACCTAAAAATAAATGATATACCAATATCAGTGGAAGAAGGTACCACTATATTAGATGCTGCAAAAAAATTAAATATTAAAATACCTACCTTATGCGACCACCCAGATTTAAGTGTAGCTGGCAACTGTAGAGTATGCGTAGTAGAAGTGAAAGGTGCTAAATATTTACAAGCAGCATGTGCTACTCCAGTAGCAGAAGGCATGGAAATATTCACAAATAGTCAAACAGTAAGGCAATCTAGAAAACACGTCATAGAATTACTACTTTCGGAACACAACGCAGATTGTACTAGCTGCTCACGTAATGGCAAATGTGAACTTCAAGATCTTGCTGCAGAATATCATATTTTTGATCGAATATTTCTAGATCTTTTAGATCCTGAAAATATGATTGCAGATATCAGCTCTCCAGCAATCAAAAAAGATATATCCAAATGTATCCATTGCCAACGTTGTGTACGTACTTGTGAGGAATTACAATATGTAAGTGCATTAGCAGTTATTGGCAAAGGAGCAGAACAACATATAGGAACATTTTTTGATTATCCACTAAATGAAGTTGTATGTACAAATTGCGGACAATGTGTGTTACACTGCCCGACAGGCGCATTAACTGAACGTAACTATGTAGAAGAAGTATGGGATGTTATCAATGATCCAACTAAACATGTAGTAGTACAAACAGCACCAGCAGTGCGTGTAGCTATAGGTGAAGAATTAGGCTTCCCATATGGTACAAGAGTTACAGGCAAAATGGTAACTGCACTTAAACGTTTAGGATTTGATTCTGTATTAGATACTGATTTCACTGCAGACTTAACAATATTAGAAGAAGGAACAGAATTACTTACTAGACTAAAAAAAGTTTTAGTAGACAAAGATCCAAATGTTAAAATACCTATGTTTACTAGCTGCTCTCCTGGTTGGATAAAATTCATGGAACATTTATATCCTGACATGCTAGGAAATTTATCTACATGTAAATCTCCTCAACAAATGTTTGGAGCAGTAGCCAAAACATTTTATGCACAGAAGAAAGGTATCAATTCCAAAGATATGATAGTTGTCTCTGTTATGCCCTGCACAGCAAAAAAATATGAAGCACAACGTCCAGAAATGCGTAGTAGTGGATACCAAGATGTAGATTATGTACTCACAACTAGAGAACTAGCTACAATGATTAAACAAGCAGGTATAGATTTTATGAGCTTACCAGAATCTGATTATGATCCATTAATGGGAGAATCTTCAGGTGCAGGAGTAATATTCGGTGCAACAGGTGGCGTAATGGAAGCTGCATTGCGTACTGCATATGAAATAGTAACTGGTAGAGAAGTTCCATTTAAAAATCTAGAAATTACACCTGTACGTGGTTTTGATGGTATTAAAGAAGCAACAATAAAAATTGAAGGTACAAAACCAGAATGGTCTTTCTTAGAAGGTGTGGAGCTGAAAGTGGCAGTAGCTCACGAATTAGCAAATGCTAATAAATTAGTAAGAGCTATTAAAGAAGGTAAGCTACAGTATCATTTCGTAGAAATTATGACATGTCCTGGTGGATGCTTAGGTGGAGGCGGACAGCCGTATCCAATATCATGGGACATTCGCCAAATGAGAGCTGAAGGCATATATTCAGAAGATAAAAACCTCCCATTACGTAAGTCGCATGATAATCCAGAAGTAATGCAACTTTATGAAGAATATCTAGGACAACCTAATAGTCATAAAGCTCATGAACTTTTACATACGCATTATTTTCCAAGAAAAAGGTACCTAAATTAAAAGTAAATTATAAAAAACAGCTGAGTTTTAATTACTAACTCGGCTGTTTTTTTATTAATAACATGTATATGTTATGCTTTAAATATTTTATTATGTTAATAAAATAAATTAATTTTGTTGTAAATTTTATAATCATGAAAGAATTAATAGAAAACATTGATAAATACTTGGCTATGCCCAAGGATCACAAACGTGATTTCCTGGATGAGTTATATCAATATCTCGTCAATAACAATGCTACAGCTGTAGATTACCAAAAAGTAAAAATTCAATCTACCGCAGCCATCTGTCCAGACTGCAAAAGCGAAAATGTCATAAAGGCGGGCAAAAGAAATGGTAGACAAGTTTATAAATGTAAAACCTGTGGTTATCAATTTCGTGAAACAGCTCGCACCTTTGTCTATCGCATGCGAAAATATCCATTAATGCTAGACTACATGAGATGTATGCTTGAAGGTAAAAGTCTGCGTGCATGTGCTGATGAGGTTGGCATTTGTCTAAAAACAAGCTTCGAATGGCGACACAAAATATTAGCTGCTATTAGAGCATTAGAAGGTGGGATAAGCTTCTCTGGTATTGTGGAAGCTGATGAATTGCTCATGAATTATTCAGAAAAAGGCAGGAAATTTAAAAGCAAAGAAGAATATCAGAGAGCTAAAAGAAAGAAACATCCTAAAGTAGCAATATTAGTAGTTACCGACAGAGAAGGTAATTTACTTTTCAAACAAGTTGGAGAGAAAAAAGTAAAAAATGAGCAATTGAGATATGAGCTCAAAAATAGATTATCAGAAAACAATCTGATATGTGTAAAACCAAAGAAAGAATTCAAAAAAGCTGTGAAAAGTTTACAAAGTAAAAAGGTCATCGTTAACAAAAGACAGATTAAACGCGGGATATATAGTGTAAAGATAGTAGAGAGCAAAATAAGTGATTTCAAAACGTGGTTGAGTAGATTTCATGGAGTAGCTACGAAGTACTTACAAAGCTACTTGATGTGGTTTGTGATAATGAATAAGTACCTAAAAGAGTTGATATATCCTGATATTGGCAGACTATTAAACCTGTCATCGCACGATAGATGGGCGTGGGACAAGTATAGAGAAATAATTAGTCAAAGGTATGATTAAACTACTGTGAAGTATAACAATAATTTGATACTTACCCCTCCTCCACTACCTCTTTCAATCTTTCCCTATTACACTTTTCATAAGTAAAAATTTTAAAATTAAACAATTATTATTGTAAAACTGTATTAATGTATTTTGACCTTCCAAATAAGAGGAATGCTTATTAATAATTACAAAAAATAATTTTGTAAGTATTAAATGACAAATTTAATTAGCTATTTTTATTTGTCATAATCTCTAAAATCACATTATCTGTTTCTTGCATCCCTTTTGTTCCAATTTTTGCAAGGTTATTAATGGTCTTTTCTAGGTCATCATCTATAATGCCTTCATGATGTGATACTACTTTATTTTCTATAGCCATCAGAGCAGACAAAGCTGCAGTGTATATGCTAGTAGCTATTTTTAATGAACAGCTAGGTTTAGCACCATCGCATATCATCCCTGTTATAGAGGCTATCATATTTTTAGCTGCAAAAGAAATTTGTGATTTACTACCTCCTAAAAGATAAGTAATGCCACAACAGGCGCCGGTAGAAGCTACTACACATCCACATAGCGGTGATAATTTACCTAGTTTTTGTTTAATATAAATAACCATCAAATTACTTAAAGTGAGTGCTCGTATTAATTGATCTTCAGTACATTCAAATGATTGAGCAAAAATTGTAACAGGAAGGGTAGCAGCTATACCTTGGTTGCCACTACCAGCTGTACTCATCACTGGCACCATAGCTCCATCCATTCTTAGATCACAAGCACCAGCAGTAGAAGATATTATATCATTTAGTATATTATCTCCTATTATTTTTTTTGCTATTTCACTAGAAAGTGTTTTTGTGATTTGATGACCATAATCTCCATCTTTTGAAATTATTGAAGCATTTTTATTCATTTCGGCAGCATCTAATATAAATTTTATGTCTTCTATTGGAGTTTCTATAGTAAATTCGAAAATTTTATCGTAGTCTAAATCTATTTTAAAATTACTATCTTCATTTCCTATAAAATCTTGTTGATAAATAATTTGATTATTTTTTGCCAAATAAGTAAAATTATCATGTGCTCCTTGTATAATAGCAATAGACTTATTATCTTTGGCATGGCAATGAACTTCTATATATAAGTTATTTGGACAATTTTCTTTTAAAAAAATATTAATTTTACCATCTTCGATAAAGCTTTTACTATATTCTACATCTTGTATAGTTAGATCTTTTAATACTTCTAGCTTATATTCAGATTTACCTATCGTGGCTCCTAAAGCTATTGCTATAGGCAATCCTATCATTCCAGTACCAGGTATTCCAACGCCCATAGCATTTTTAATAATATTTTTACTCAAAAAAACATCTATTTTTTCTGGAATGTCTCCTAATGTCTCACGTGCTTTTGCTACACAAAGAGCTACAGCTATTGGTTCAGTACATCCTATTGCAGGTACTATTTCTCTGTGCATCAGATTAATTATCTCTTGTCTTTGCGTTATATCTAACATAAAATGGAATTAATTATTGCAAAAATAATAAGTAAAAACGTAAATTAGCGAATAATTTATTCTCTAATTACAGTGTATTCATTATCATTGATAATTTTCACAATTTTAGAAGCTCTGTGAGAAGAATTATTTTCATTTCGCAAAGGAACGATATAATCTACTGCCATTTTGATAGCTGCATCAATATTTTCAAAGTTTATCGGTGAAAGATTACCAGATATATTAGCAGATGTAGAAACTATTGGAGCTTTTAATAGATTAATAACTTCTCTACAAAAATTATTTCTAACTAATCTGACTGCTATCGAATTATCTTCATTTATCAGGATACTAGGTAAATCTACTGGATTTGGATAAATTATGGTTACAGGTTTATCACTTTCTTTTTCTATTTTAAAAGCTAATGGAGGTATATTTTTAACAAATTTTTCGAGCATATCAAAAGATGAAACAAGAATAATAAAATTTTTATTATCAGGTCTATGCTTTATTTCAATAATTTTTTGAATAGCGTTTTCATCAAAAGCATTGCAACTGAGTCCCCATATGGTATCTGTAGGGCATAAAATTACCTTCCCTTTTTTCAAAAAATCTACAGTTTCTATTACATCTTTATTGAACATCAGATTGCAATTCTTTGACAGGTTCTAATAATTGATCAATATTAAAACTATTACCACAAATAAATAAATTTTTGGGGCATTTAGAATAACCATGCTTGCCACAAGGACGACATAATAGCTCTATATTGGGCTCAATAATAAAAGATTTATCACTCAATGGAGTGAAGCCAAACGAGGGTACAGTAGAGCAAAAAATAGTTACTATTGGTGCATTGATAGAAGAAGCCAAATGTGTAATAGCACTATCATTAGAATAAGTGATAAATGAATGTTTTATTACATATAAAGTCTCTAATAATGATAATTTACCAACAAAATCATAAATATGTTCATTATTCTGAAATTCTTTAAAAAACAAATTATTTTTATTAATATCATCTTTACCACCTAAAACAGCCACATTATAACCTAAATTAATTAAGCTTTCACAAAGGTCTACCCATCTCCATATTACCATTTGTTTAGTATTCCACAGTGAATATGGAGAGATACAAATATATGGATTTTGTGGTAAATCAATTTTAATATTTTCGGGAATGTAAAGTTGTGGACGTCTGATTAAAGATTCATTATTTACTAGATTTTGTATTAATATTAAATTTCTATCAACTTCATGTTTTTGATTCCATAAATGCTCATATGTCTCATTAGCAAATAAGCAAGACATTGTACTTTGCCTGAAAGTAATTTTTTTATTACTATGCATACACCACATTAAAAAGCCAGTAGATAAATACCGCTGAAAATTTATTACTGCTGTGAAATTATATTTTCTTAGTTGTAATATTAAATGCCATAGATGTTTATATTTCCTATTTTTTTTATTCCAAATAAAAACTTTTGAAATAAATGGATGATTATCAAAAAGCTCAGCTGCTCTACTATTAATTAAAATAAAAATTTCTGCATTAGGATTATATTTATGAATCGACTCTATAACTGGTGTAATAAGTACTACATCTCCTATACTAGCCGTCTGAATAAGTAGATATCTATCATTGATGTTATGCATGAGAAATATATTATTAGGAATTGATAAAATACTAATTTTTACTTAATTTATAAAGATCATCTATAGCAGTAATCATTTTGCTCCAAGATAAAATATTAGCTAATATTTTTTGTGATTGCATCCATCGTTTCACTTGATTTTTGTCATCTGGTTTATCACTAAAAAAAGTAGTTATTGCCTTAGATATTTCTGTAGCTTCACTAGTAATTATAAAATCCGTATCACAGCATTTATCAGATAAAATATCTAAAATATCAGTATCTGTGGTAATGAAAGGCTTATTATAACGAAGTGCTATACGAGTGATACCACTTTGTTTAACAAGTTTATAAGGCATTACTATTAAATCTGCTGCTGAAAAAAATATGGGTACTTCATTATCTGGGATATATCTATCGTAAATAAAAACTCTATCTTCTATATTTAGCCTTTTAATCATGTCGATAAATATATCTTTAGATTGGAAAAAATCTCCTGCAATAATTAAATGGATAGAAGGGTCTGTATCTGGTAAAGCATTCAACAATAAATCTAGACCTTTATATTCTTTCACTTGTCCAAAAAACAAAATATATTTAATATCGATTTCATTTTCGTTAATAATAATTTTCTCAGGAAGTTTAAGTTTTTTAAGTGCCTCTTGTCTAGGTATAAGTTCACCGTATTGATCATATAATGGATGATGCACTATCAAGTAATGTTTATTAATGTTAAGTTCATTAAACTCATCTGCAACTTTTTCTGATAAAAAAATGAAAGCATCGATATATTTTGCGAAATATTTAAAAGATTTTTTTTGATAAAATTTATGTTTACCATAAATACTGTTTACAATAGCTATTGTTACTATATCTTTATTATTTTTTTTAAGATATCTAGCTATTTGACCATAAATAATACCTAAAAAAGCCACCCAATATTGGAAAATAACAATATCTGGGGTCCTAGATGAGATAAGTTTAGCAGTGAAACGCCAAGTAAAAGGATTCCATGACTTAAGAAAATTATGAATTTTTAATTTATATTTATTAAAGAATTCTTCTATTTCAGCTTTATTAGTAATTTTTTCATTTTTTCGGAAAATAATATAGGGATACAATCTTTTAAAACCATAAATTTCTACATCTTTGTTTGTTTTTTGCAGTTCTATAGCCAATCTATTTCCCAACGCTACCATACCGCCTTTAAACGGGAATGCTAGACCAACAATAGCTACCCGTTGCCAATCTTTACTCATAACTTTTAACTATCTCCTTCTACAATATTTAATTCTTCTTTAATATCATATTTGTTTTTATCTGGGCTATTTCTTTGTATCAGTTCTGCTAAAAAGCCACCTATGAATAGCATTGCCCCAAGAATCATAAACAAAATGCCTAAATAGAACAGAGGTCTTTCTGTCATTTTATATTGTTGATATAATATCTTTGCTATCGTTAAATACAAAGCTATGATAAATCCAATAATGAATACCACTATTCCCATAGTACCAAAAAAGTGCATAGGTCGTTTCCCAAATTTAGTAACAAAATTTATTGTGAGCAAATCTAAGGGGCCACGAATGAAACGCGACATACCAAATTTAGTAGTTCCATATTTACGTGGATAATGATGTACTACTTTTTCTCCTATTTTATTAAACCCAGCCCATTTAGCCATGATTGGAATATATCTGTGCATTTCTCCATAAACATCTACACTTTTCACTACATCATGCTTATATGCTTTTAGTCCACAATTAAAATCATGTAATTTAATGCCAGATACTACTCGTGTTCCCCAATTAAAAATTTTTGTAGGTATTGTTTTGGATAAAGGATCATATCTTTTCTTTTTCCATCCAGAAACTAAATCATAATCCTGCTCCATTATCATTTTATAAAGTTCGGGGATTTCATCTGGACTGTCTTGTAGATCTGCATCCATAGTGATAACTACATCTCCTTTAGCTTTCTGAAATCCTACATGCAGGGCAGCAGATTTACCAAAATTACGTCTAAATCTGATTGCTTTTATATCATTATTATTTGCTGATAATTTTATTATTTCATCCCACGACCCATCTGTACTACCATCATCCACAAAAATAATTTCATAAGTGAAATTATTCTCTTTCATTACCCTTCTGATCCATTCAGTAAGCTCAGGTAATGATTCTTTTTCATTGTATAATGGTATTACTACTGATATATCCATAGTATTTGTTAATTTTTTAATAGAATATTTTCCAATTACATATTTTCATTAATAGAAGGATGTTTTTTTATAATTCCAGCTAATATTAAAGATAGAATGGCAGATTCTATTAAATATGTAAAAGCTGTACTTAATTGATATTTAAAAGAAAATGCTTGAGAAAATGTTTCAGGAGTAATAAAAGATTGAAATTGTTCGGGCATCATTTCTTTTTGCATCTCTAGATTTATTATCAATGTATTTAGCATATTATTTAAATAATTAGGGTCTAATACATAAAATATTAATAATTTAACTAGTAAAAATATTAATAAACTAAAAAATGAAATTATAAAACTTAATAAAAAAGCATTTAAATAGCTTATATGACCTTCTCCAAATTCTACACGCGCTTTATTAATAGCCTTGATACTAAAAAATATAATAGCAAAAGCTTGAATAATAAATGTTATAGTATTTAACATTAAAATATTCCCCCCAAATATCCACATTAGTAACAAATATACAACCATGATAGCTGCTGCAAATAATGTATATTTTGATGCATGATTTAATAATTCTTTTGTTTTCATTTTTTATTGCAAAATTATTATAAATTAATGAATTTAGATATATACCTTAATATACTGATTTATACTTAATTTACTTTTCTTTGTCAACCACACAAAGAAAAGTCTCCGCTGTGGAAATGCGGTATTGCTAGAGCTTATTAATTATTGTAAAGGTATTCTTTTATAATACTAAATGTTGAAAAAAATTTTTTTATCTAAACGTCTATTCCGATTAGCTTATAAAACATTCTCCCTATCACTTATCAACTCATCAACTCCTAAACTTATCAACTTAAAATTTAATTTAAGCTCATTTAAGTGCATTTGTGGATTAATAACAATAATTAGACAGTTAATATTAACCTATAAAATTTACTCACAATAAATGTCATATAACCTTTCAATACAATTAATAATCCATTTCTTGAATATAAACTTTTTGAGATTTATTTACAAGTAAAGAACTTACATCCACTAAATAAATACTACTAGCCCAACCATAAGTAGGTATTATAAACTGTTCTATGCTATTCTCAACAGTGCCAGACTGAAAATACATTAATTCACCTAATAAATTAAAAACTTTTATTTCATAGGGCTCACCTTCTGTAGCAGTAAAGTTGATTAAAATATTATTAAAAATATCTGTATTAATAGTAATCCAATGATCATCATCTGCAGCATTACAAAGTATTGATTGAGTGCCAAGCACTTCATACTCGCCATCATAATCAAACTGTGTCAATCTATAGTATAAAGCCTTTCCTTTACTGTCGAAATTATCTACCCAAGAATATGTAGATACTTCATTACTATTACCTGCACCTTGTATATATGCTACAGGCTCCCAATAGATGCCATCTGAGCTACGTTCTACTAAATAATATTCACAATTAATTTCAGAAGCTGTTTCCCATTTGAGAGCAACATATTTCCCCACACAATAAACTTTAAAATACAATAATGTTACTGGCAAAGGATGAGCTTTATCTACTAATATCCATGTATAGAAACCACCTTGATATCCAGCAGGTGGTACAACATTTGTTACTCTATTATTAGCTGGATCGGCAGTTCCAAGAGCTGTAGAGTAACCTTGAAAAATATCAAAAGCATCTGGTACCCAGCTGTAGGTACCTGCTGTAGCATAAGGATCTTGTCCCCATAACTGAGCTGAGAGATTAGACTCTGTGATAGTATTAGGAGAAGCAATCTCTGCATTATCTCTATAAGTAAATGTAAGTGTAGCTGAGGGCTCAGTTGTCCATCCATCTTTTCTCAAAATCCAATATCTATCTACTACATAATATGAACCATTTGTACCATTTATATTCAAATCTTCTACTGCTGGAGCTACAGTAGGTAGAGGAGTATTGTCTGCACCAGTTGCACGTGTACTAGCTATTAATGTACCTGGTGAGCTACCAGCTGTTTTTATGGTATAAACAAAATCTATTCTACCTTCTTTCCAAAATGGGATAGTGTATGTACCTGTACTATTGTTTATTTTCCAAGCTACTCTATTTAGATCCCCCTCTGAAACTATACCTCCATTAGTAGTAGCTACAATCCCATTAGGATTTGGTTGATTTATTACTAAAACGACATTGTTTTTAAGTGTAATTTTAGCATCTTTTAAATTTAAAAGTTTATCTTGACTTTTCAAAACAAAGCTAAATATCGAAAATATAACAATAAAAAATAAAATTTTTAATTTCATACTATGAATTATTTATACAAAAATACATAATATTCTTAATATATTACTAATTTTTTAAAATTTTATATTCTTGATAATCTTCGTTTTTTATTTGTTCAAATTCATGTTGCATTTTTGTAACATCAAACATGATTTCTAAAGTATCATGATTTATTAGTTTTATAGAATTAGTTAATTTATTTATCAAAACTAAAGAGCTTTCAATTATTTCATCATTATTGTTTTCTATCTCATGCCAAATATTAGCTAATCCATTAGAATAAATTTCAAAATATAGATTACCATTATCATAAGATAGTTCTAATTTTAAAGCATTAGAATTTGATAAATTATTAAATTTTGATATAATTAATTTAAGAGTTTCATAGACTGCTAAATAGATATTTTCATATATTTCATCTGGTAAATTATTTTGTTGAAAGAATCTATTTAGATAATCATCTAAAACAGCTATGAAATCACTATTTATTAAATATAAAGAATCAATTTTTTTCATAATTAACATTATTAAAATATTCTTGAATTTTTTTACGATAGTATAAATTAAAGTTTAAATTATTGCGATTCATCGATTCAAAATTATTATTTTTTATAACATTATACTGAAAATTTTTAATAAGGTTACTATTATAATCATTTTTAGCTGTTTCACTTTTACGTAAATTATCTGTCTCTTGCTGTTGTTCAGCTTTTTCAGCTTCTAGCATACGTATTTCTATTTGTTTTTGTCTTTTAATAGTTTCATAAGATAGATTTTTATTATAGAGATCTTTTTCAGTTTTTTCCATATCCTCTATCATTTGTTGAATGAAAGTAGCATTTTTCAGATTACCTTCTTTACTCATTTGTTCTTTTATTTGCTGCATAGCACGTCTAATAGCCTCTTGCTGAGTAGCCATTTTAGCTAGAGCTTCACTGATTTCTTTACTTTGTTTTTTACCATTTTGCATTTCTTTTTGTAGAGCTTCCATTTGTTTATTTAAGTCCTTTTGTAATTGTTTTAGAGTTTTCATGCTAGGTTTTGTATTATTAGAATTGCCCGTATTTTTGGGATTATTGCATTTCATAGCACCATCGCTATTCATTTGAGACATACTATTTTGCTGTTCCATTTGCTGCAATACATCTGATAGAAACAGTGCAAGATTATTGAGTGAGGTCATCAAATTTTGTTGATTAATAGCTGCATGTCCCAAAGTCCAATTATTAAGGTTATTAATAGCTTTTTTGCTTTCTTTTTCTATTTTGTTAATTTCATCAAAAATAAAATTAGAAACCATAGGTTGACGTTTGCCAATCATATAGAGACTATCTTTGGTACGTTTCATTACTTCTTGTAATTCATATTGCTTTCTCACATAATCTTGGTAATTTGATAAGCGCGGATTCTGTTGATAAATATTTTTAATTAAATTTTCTTGCTCAAAAGAAGCTAAAATTACATTTTTTAATAATTGTCTAAGTACGGTAGCATCTTCTGCATTTTCTTCTTGCAGCTGTTTTTCTAAGTTTTGTTCTAATTTGTTAGCTAAATCATTTAATTGTTGGCTAATATTTTTTTGATTTTCATTAGCTTTTTTATGATTATTTTTTTGCAGATTTTGTTCAGCTTGTTGAACTTCATTACTAATAATTTGCTCTTCTGTTTCTATATTTTCCATTTTAAATGGATCTCTGAGTTTTTCATTTTCCTTTAACAAACTGTCATATTTCTCGAACTGTTTTTCTAAATCTTGTTTTAGTTCATTTTGTTTATCTAATTCATCTGGATCTTGTTTTTTAGATAATTCATCAAATTGTTTACTTAAATCTTTAAATTCTTCGAAAGTTTCTCTTAGATTTTTTTCAATATCTAAGCGTTTCAGTAGATCTATTTGTCTATCCAGCATTTTATTTAATTCTTCATTTTGAAGCTTAAACTCTTCGATATCTTCAGATTTTAACTCATTATTTTCCATTAATTTTTGTAAATTTTCTAAATATTCATTTAGTTCATCTAGATTAATAGATTTAATAAGTTCATCTATTTGTTGTATTTTTTCATAAATTTCTAAATTTTCATCATAAGAAGGTGAAAGTTGTAGATTTTGTTCTAAATTTTGCAATTCATTTATAATATCATTTTGTCTTTTTATTAAATTTTCCCATTTTTGTTTTTGTTCATAATTAAATTTACGTTCTAGTTTCCATTGATTTTCTAGTTGTTTTAATTCATTTTTAATGTCATTTAGTTCTTTTTGTATATTAGAAAATTTAGAATTAGCGACATGTAATTGTTTAGATTGTTCCATTTGGATTTCTTCTTTTGTAGGTATTTTTATTTCATATTCACGAGATTTAGTAGATTTAGGTCCAGCTATAGCGTCATTATCGTAAATTTCTAAATAAAAATGAATAATATCGTCAGGCTGTAGATTTAGAAATGAAAAATCTATATCAAAATTAAAATTTTGTATTAAATCATTATTTGAAATAGTTATTGGGATTTTTCCATTAATAGTGCTATCATTACGAGTCAATTTATAAATGGCTAGTAATTTAGTAAATCCATAATCATCAGAAATAGAGCCAAAAACATAATAATGCATTATAGAGAATGTATCTTTTTGCAATTGTACTAATATTTGCGGATAAGCATCGGGTATTTCTGTAATATAAATATTTGTAGTATCTTGTAACGGAGATTGTATAGATTTAGTAATTATTTGCAAATTTTCATTTTTTAATATTTGTAATTGATAATCTAATTTATTTTTTACCGAGTATTTATTTAATGCATCACCATTAATTATTATCAGGCTATCGGCATCCTTTACATTAAATGAAAACAAAATTTTAGTTCCACGTGGAACGCTATATGAAAAAATATTTACAAATTGTTCATTAGCAATTTTTGTATAATTAGGATACATCACATTGGCTACAAGTCGATAAATAGACGGTTTATTATATACATTTATTTCATATTCATCAGAAATCCAGTCCTCAGCGATAATTTGAAAATTAGTATTTTCTGTCAAATTTTCAAAAATATATTCATATTTATTATCTAAAGTTTTTTTGGGAATATACTTATTACCCTTAGACAATATATAGATATCTTTAGGGATTTTATCACCCGTAATTTCAAAATTTAACACAAAAGATTTTCCAGATTCAATATAAAAATTAGTATTTAAAACATTAACTTTAAAACCATAATCTTTAGGAAAAATTTTATTATAATTGGATATTCTCACTAAAGGATTAATAAATTGATTGGGAAAAGTAAAAGATAAAGTAAAGAATATAGCTAAAATACTAATATTGCCAATAATCCACTTGTAATATTCTTTAATATTAAAAAATCTTTTTAAATTAATTTTAGACAATTCATTGCTGCGTCTAGATAATTCATTTAATAATAATTCATTTTTGTTAAGTTCATTTAGTTCAAATAATTCTAATGCAGATAAAAATTTATCATCAGTATTAGAGTAATTCCCAAGTAATAATGCGAAATCTTTATAAGATTTATCTCTAAAAAGTCCAAAATATCTTAAAACAGGTAATGCAATATAATAAGAAAAAAATATAGTTAAAGAAATTATTAATAATATTAGTAATATCAATCTAAAGGAGGAATTGAGCCAAAACAAATTTTCTATTGTTGATAAAACAAACAATAAAGAAACAGAAAACAAAATAAACCAAAATAAACCTTTAATAAGGTTATTGAGATAAAATTTTTTTGCAAATTTTTCTATTATATTTATAATTCTATTGTTGCCTGTCCTTTCCATCGTTTAATAATTTTTGTTTTAGCATTATAAAAATTCATAATATATTTAGATTTTGATAATGAATCTGAGATATTAAAAAACAAATTACCATTTATCAAAAGTGAATCATTTATATTAATTAATTGTAAATTTACAGAGTCTAGATTAGTTAAAATTACATTTTGATAATTAAGATTTTTATTTATAGAATCTATAGTAATCAGAACAAATCTATATAAATATTCTGGTACACGTGCTGGTGAGATTAAAATAATATTAGTATCATCATTATTTAATAAAATAGAATCTATATAAAGTTCTGTTTTTATATTACGAAATAAATTATCAATTTTTAACCCTGAAGAATAGTTATCAGAAAATGATTCTATATTTATACTATCAGCTTTTAATTTATTTATTTGTAATATATTACTTTTTGAATTAGATTCAAGTATTACTACATCATTATCATTAGTATTAGTTTTAGAAAGCAAAATTCCCAGTATTATCAATATCACAAATAAAAAAATTATCAAAATCATATAAAATATATTTTTTTTCATTACAAATTCTTTAATAATCTAACTTCACTATCGGTAAGATAACGCCATGTTCCACGTGGAACATTTTTTTTAGTAAGAGGACCAAACATTGTTCTATCAAGCATTAATACTTTATAACCTAAAGATTCGAATATCTTTTTTACTATATGATATTGTCCAGAATGAATAGCTATACCGACATAATTATGAGGTTTGTCTTCAATATAACTTATTTCATCAACATTAATTTTATGTCCATCTATATATACACCATCTATAATTTTTTGCATATCATTGATTTTCAGATTTTTATCTAATCTTACTTCATAAATTTTTAAAATATTTGATGAAGGATGAGTAAGCTTACGAGCTAAATCTCCATCATTAGTGAATAATAAAATACCAGTAGTATTCCTATCTAATCTACCAACAGGATATACACGAAATTTTAAATCACCTAATAGATTCATAACAGTTTTTCGATTTTGAGGATCTTTTGATGTAGTGATATAATCTTTTGGCTTATTCATTAAAATATAAATCTTTTTTTCAGGCTTTATAGTTACATCTCCAATCATCACTTTATCCGATTCTTTAATTCTAGTTCCTAATTGAGTAATAATCTTTCCATTCACAGAAACACTACCCGTTAAAATTAAATTATCTGCTTCTCTTCGAGAACAATAACCACAATTTGCAATATATCTATTCAGTCTAATACCTTCATTTTTCTGTTTAAGATCTTTTTTAAACGAATTATTATTAGAAGATTTTGTATTTTTCTCTTTATGTGTTTTATTCCTTATAAAATCCTTCATATTTAAAATATTTCATAATTACAAAATTACATAAAAAAAGGGGAATTTAAATTCCCCTTTTCTAATAAAAAATAAATACTTATTTAACAAGATTTAATCTGCTGAAAAGTTCTTTACGATACATTCCTCCTATAGGGATAACTTTCATTTTACCTTCAATAACTAAATCTGGATATTTGATACTAAAGATTTTGTCTATACGTACTATATAGCTTCTATGCACACGCACAAAATCTTTAGCAGGTAATATACGTTGCATTTCTTTCATTGTTGTGTGAGTAGTATAGATATTATCCGCAGTATTGATAACAACATAATCTTTTAAAGCCTCTATATAATAAATATCAGAAAATTTAATGCTATTTAGTCTATAATCAGCACGAACGAATATGCTATCGGAATCACTTTTTTCTATAACCATATTTTTTAGCATATCACGTTCTTTAATGAGATCTTGATCATCCTTATATTTATTAAGGGCCATCTCTATAGTAGCTATCAATTCGTTTTCTTTAAAAGGTTTCACGATATAACCATAAGGAATAGCTGACCTAGCTTTATCAACAGTATTTTCATCTGCATATGCAGTTAAAAATACTACAGGTATATTTGATTTTTCTCTAATAACCTCAGCAGCTTGTATGCCAGACATATCACCTTTTAGCATAATATCCATCAGAATAATATCAGGATATAACTCATCAGCAGCTTGTACTGCAGCTTCTCCTGTAGGAAAAGAACCTACAACTTTATAACCAGCTTTTGTTAAAACATTTTCAATGTCTTTTGCGATGATAGCTTCATCTTCTACTATTAAAACTTTTGTCTTTGCCATAATTCAAATTTTTAAATTTTCGACAAAATTACAAAAAAATAATATATATACCTAATTATTTATTAATAAATAGACTAATAAATATTTTTTTCATATAATATAATATGTTTTATAGTCTTAAGTGATATTTTTTTATACTAAATAAATTGTTTTCTAATTTTTTTATGAGTAAAGATCAAAAAAGAGTATTTTCATAAAATTAATTTTTATTTATTACTGAACAGTTAAATTTTAACCATAAAGTTAACAAAGAAGGCACAAAGGACACAGAGAATGATGTAAATTTGTTGTCTGAACTTGGATTAAAGGATTTTTAGGATAATAGTAAAAGAATCTGCAGTTCAGGCTTATTAAAAGATGAATAAATAGTAGTTTTATATTTGAAAAAACGTTGCGTCTCATCCGCATAGGGAAATGATTTGTAATAAAACAAGCAAGCCGTGTTAGAGAAACGATTTTGTAGGGGTTTAAAATTTTAAACCCATCAAATCATTTCCCCAGCGGAGACTTTTCTTTTGTTACTTTTCTTTGTGTGGTTGACAAAGAAAAGTAANNCAATTATACTCATAAGAAATATAGATGTTACCGTGAATGAACCAGTAATAATTTAGTTATTAATTAAACGCCAAATTCTAAATATATAATTATTTTTCATTAAAATATTGATCTAAAAAATTATATAAGTCTTCGCCTCGTAGATTTTTAGCAATAATAATGTGATTCTCATCAAGTAAAAAATTATATGGTACTACATTCACACCGTACAATTTGGCTGCCTCTGAGTTCCAATATTTAAGATCACTTACATGATACCAAGTTAGCTTATCTGTGTTTATAGCATTTATCCAAGATTGCTTGTCTTTGTCTAGAGAAACTGCAAAAATTTCAAATCCTTTTGGATGAAAGGTCTGATATGCTTTGACTACATATGGATTCTCTTTTCTACAAGGTCCACACCAACTAGCCCAAAAATCTACTAAAATTAATTCACCTTTGACTGAGTATAAATCTAATGAATCACCATTAGGTGAAGGTAATTTAATATTGGGAGCTTTAGACCCTATAGTTGTTTTTAGTAAAGCTTGAGTTTTATTATGAAAACTTAAAACCCCAGGATGGTTTGGATAATTTTTCATTAGTGCGCTATCTACTAATTTATATGTATCAGCAAAGCCATTATCTATGTTTAATCTTTCAATAAAGAATAAATTCACTAAGCTGCCAGGATTACTTCTAATAACATTATTTAAATAAACATTTTTAGCATTATTTAGGTTTATGTACTCTCGACCTACTCTATCTTTTGTTTCTGGATCTACAGCAGAATTATATAATCTCTGGACACTATCTATCTGTTTTTGAATGTTAGCTAAAACCCATTCTACTTCATAAATAGTTTTAGTATTAGGTGAACCTTCAATATTGGGCATATATCCTAGTTGTTGCGGATTTAATAATAAATGAACTTTTTCACCAGGTCTCAGAACCAAGGCTAAAAAATTATTCCTACTATGAAAATACAATTTATAAATCTCCTCAGGATTATTTTGCTCTAATGAAATATAAAAAGAATCTGCATTTATAATAGGTGCATTAATAGTAAAAGCTCCAGGATTCAAATAATTTGATAAAGTAATCTGATTAAATGTAGTAGGAGTTAATAATTTACCATAAATTTCTATTTTTTGCTGACTAAATGCTAATATTGGCAAGAAAAGTATACTAAAGATTAAAAATTTTGATATTTTTTTCATTTTTTTATTCCAAAATTACATAAAAGAAATTAAATTATGAGTAATTATTTTATGGCTAAGCAAGATTCATAATACAAAAATTTATCACAGTTTTTTATTAAATATGTTTTTTAATTAGATTTTTATTAATAAAAAATTAGGTTCTATAACGTTTTAAGTGTGTAAAGATTAAAAAATAGTAATTTTATAAAAATGAATTTTATTTATTATTAAACAGTTGAATATTAACCACAGAGTTCTCAAAGAAGGCACAAAGAACACAGAGAAAAAATGAAAGAGAATGATAAACTTTAATGCTATTTTATTAAAAAATGGCACTAAAAGGCTTAAAAATGGCACTTTGTGAACTTTGTGTAATATCTTGGTGCTCTTTGTGGTAAAATAATTTACCCACAATAAACGTTATAGAACCAAAAATTATTATTGTGAATTTATCAATTGTAAGTTTTTTTTGAGATTATAATTGGATTTTTATAAAATTTTTATTATAAATCAAGAGTTGACAGCATTAAAAAATACATTTTAGTAAATCAAAAATTTTTATTAATTTTACAAAAAAATTATGTTAGATAAAGGTCAGAAAGCACCAGATTTTAGTTTTATACATATTAGTGGCAAAGAGATGAAATTGTCTGATATGAAAGGCAAAAAAGTAATTTTATATTTTTATCCTAAAGATAATACAAGTGGTTGCACAAAAGAAGCATGTAATTTTAGAGATAATTATGAATACCTCACTAAATTAGGTTTTGAGGTTATCGGTGTGAGTCCAGATAATGAGAAATCACATAATAATTTTAGAGAAAAATATAATTTAAACTTCACATTAGTGCCCGATCCAGACAAAAAGATAATAAATCTATATGGTGTATGGGACAAAAAAATAAGATGCGGTAAAGAAACTGAGGGTTTATTGAGAACTACATTTGTAATCGATGAAAATGGTATCATACAAGAAGTGATAAAAAATGTAGATACAGCTAATAGTACACAACAATTATTAGATATATTAAAAATAAAATAAAAAAATATGGCAGCAGAAGAAAATGATAAGTTAAAAGCCCTTAAGCTAACAATAGATAAATTAGATAAAACCTTTGGTAAAGGATCAGTGATGAAGCTAGGTGATAATCCGGCAGAACCAATAAATACTATATCTTCAGGGAGTATTGGATTAGATCTGGCTTTAGGAGTAGGTGGATATCCGCGTGGAAGAATAGTAGAAATATATGGACCAGAGAGTTCTGGTAAAACAACCTTGGCCATTCATGCTTTAGCAGAAGCACAAAAAGCTGGTGGTATAGCAGCTTTCATAGATGCAGAGCATGCTTTTGATATTAATTATGCTCATAAACTAGGTGTAGATATTGAAAATTTGCTGGTTTCTCAACCTGATCATGGTGAACAAGCTCTAGAAATAGCTGATGCTCTCATACGTAGTGGCGCAGTAGATGTTATAGTCATAGATTCCGTAGCAGCCCTTACCCCACGTAGTGAAATAGAAGGCGAAATGGGAGACTCCCAGATGGGATTACAAGCTAGACTTATGTCTCAAGCATTAAGAAAATTAACTGCAAATATTAGCAAAACAAATTGCTTATGTATCTTTATTAATCAACTACGTGAAAAAATAGGTGTAATGTTTGGTAATCCAGAGACCACAACCGGCGGCAATGCTCTCAAGTTTTATTCTTCTGTGAGAGTAGATATTCGTCGAGTAAGCCAAATAAAAGATGGTGAAAACTATCTGGGTAATAGAGTGAGAGCTAAAGTTGTAAAGAACAAAATAGCTCCACCATTTAAACAAGCTGAATTTGATATTATTTTTGGTGAAGGAATTAGCAAAATTGGTGAGATAATTGATCTGGGAGCCAATTTAGAAATTATCCAGAAAAGTGGTTCTTGGTATTCATATGATAATAATAAATTAGGACAAGGCAGAGAGCAAGTAAAAAAATTACTTTTAGATAATCCAGATTTAGCTAATGAAATAGAAAGTAAAATAAGAGAAAAATTAGTTCAAAACGCCTGATTTAATTAGTTAAAATTCCTTTTTATATATAGTAATGTTAGTAAATGCTTTAAGTTGTGAAAGTAATAACTATAATATAAAAAATTTTTTATTATCAACGTTATAATTAATCAAATAATATGAAACACAAATTGTTCATAGTCATTATTAGTTCATTAGTATTAATATTATCATGCTATAGAGAACCATCAAAGCAACAAGATCAAGAATTAACAAGCTGGGAGAAACAAATCCAAAATATAGATTCTTTATTAGCTAAGAATTCTAAAAACGATTCATTATGGGCAGAAAGAGCTTTAATATTTTTGTCAGCAAAGCAAATAGATAGTGCTTATTCTTCTATTAGCAAAGCATTATTAATAAATTCAAACGTTTCTAGATATCATGTGATACTAAGCGATTTATATTTAGCAAAAAATTCGGTAAACAATTGTAGAGATGCACTATTGAGAGCAATAGAATTAGATGATGAAAATATAGAGGCATTATCTAAACTATCAGAACTTTACTTTTTAATAGGTGATTACGAAAAAAGTTATGCATATTTAAATAAAATTACAGACCTAGATCCTAATAATGCAAAAGCATATTTTATGAAAGGATATGGACTGCTAGAACAGGGAGATACTAATAGAGCTATAGCAGCAATGCAGCGTGCCACACAGGCAGATCCTGATTATTATGAGGCTTTTTTGAAGCTAGGTCAGTTATTAGGTGATAAAGATTTGCAATTAGCAGATGAATATTACAAAGCTGCTCTGAGAATACAACCTAATTCTGAGGAAGCTCTTTATATGTATGCATATCATTTGCAAAATACAAATCGCATAGACCATGCCATAGAACATTATCAAAAAATTCTTACTATAAATCCTATTAATAAATTTGCTTATTATAATTTGGGATACATATATTTAGTTTATAAAAAAGATTTTAATAAATCAATCTATAATTTCAACAAATCTATAGAAATAGACTCTAGCTATGCAGAAGCATATTACAATAGAGGTTTGGCATATGAACAAGTCGGTGAAAATGAAAAAGCAATATCAGATTACAAGACAAGCTTAAAATACAAAACTAATTTTGACAAAGCTATTCAAAGATTAAACGCATTGCAAATGTGAAATGGTGTAATCAGGTGCTTTACATAAAAGTAAATTATTATATATTTGTAGAAACAATTTGTATATGAATAAACTAAAGAAAAGCTAACACAAGTATTTGCCCTTATTAAAAAATGAATATTATTCTATAATCTTTCATACATCAAACTATATTTTGATACATTGTTGTCCGATAAAAAAATTTTTAATAAAAGGAGTTAAAAAACTTTCTTAATATATAGT
>LFRM01076412.1_pt2 | contig 39228 bp, 28 predicted proteins | sample 618341 | NCBI WGS metagenome assembly LFRM01 (sample SAMN03654438, study PRJNA283298) | anaerobic digester metagenome | isolation source: pool of bioreactors CSTR01a, CSTR02a, and CSTR03a thermophilic anaerobic... | place: Denmark: Kgs. Lyngby | collected 2014-05-21 | reverse complement strand
CTCTTCTTCTCATGGATACATCCTCCAATCAAGTATGTATCCATTGTATAGCGTAAAGAATTAAATGTAAAGCTAATTGAAGAACGATCTACTAGCAGCCTTTCTTCGCATAGCGTGCCCTATTTGGCGACAAGAAAGACGTGTTCGGCGTGAAAATTCGGTGTTGACCGGGACTATCCTCCGATGTATAATGCTGTTGAATGGATATTCAATCAATGAAGAATGGCGGGACATCAAATGGCGAGAAATCCGCAGCAAAACGAACAAGCGCGTGAAGCAAGAATAGAGCAGATCCGCGGCGAAGCCTTGTGTCAATTCGCTTCCAAAGGCCTTGCCGCGACACGTATCGAGGATATCGCGAAAGGCGTAGGCATGTCACAAGGACTCCTGTACCACTACTATGCGTCCAAGGAGTCTATCTATGTCGATCTCATCAGCGACGCGCTGGATAAAACGGTTGAAGCAAGCATCGCTCTAAAGGAAGCAAACATGTCCGGACAGGAGAAGATCAGTGTTGCACTGCGCGAACTGCTAAGCACTATTGAATCAAGCGAGCGCTTCAATCAAACCTGTTGCCTGATCGCGCAAATGGGAGACAAGGTTCCTTTAGGAAAAGAGAAAACACTGATCGACGAAAAGAGAAACGTCCCCTACCAAATCGTAGCGGATATCATGCGCCAGGGGCAAAATGAGGGGAGTGTGACAGGGGGAGATCCTGATGCGCTCGCACTGCTGTTCTGGTCCGCCGTCAATGGCCTGGCGATCTATCGCATCTCTCACGCCTACGCGGGTCCCATGCCTGACTATCGCTTGCTTGAGGCGATGTTTCTTAAACGAACGGAATAGTGATTGGCGGCCGGTTACGGACAAATAGAAGAAGAAACGAAGGAGCGAAAACAATGGTCAGTTTCAAAGCCCGATTGATGCGCGCGTTTATGCGCAACCGACATTTGATGAAGGGAAGGCTCACGCCTGAGACGATCGACAAAAACACATCGATCGAATCACTCAGGAAAGATACGGACGAGATGGCGCAAAAAATGTTTAAGCCGATGGAAGGCGTATCGTTTAAGGCCGCGGAAAATGCGCCCGTCAACGCAGAATGGGCCGAGCCGCAAGGATGTAACGCGCAGGACTTGGTGCTCTATTTCCATGGCGGCGGATTCGTCATGGGCAACGCGCTTTCCCACCGTGGTATTGTCGGCAATTTCGTCAAGCATCTTGGCGTAAAGGCATTGACGTTTGATTATCGCCTTGCCCCTGAGAACCCTGCTCCAGCGGCGGCATACGACGGCGCTGAAGTGTATCAATATGTGCTTGGCCTGGGATACCGGCCGGAACACATCGTGTTTGCAGGGGACTCTGCCGGCGGTGGCATCGCGCTGTCCACGCTGCTGAAACTTAAGGACGATGGGGCGCCCTTGCCCGCCGCCTGCATTGCGTTTTCGCCTTGCACCGATGCAACGCTTTCCGGCCCCTCCCTCAAAACCCGCCTGGGAAAAGACCCCTGTACGCCAAAGGGCGCAAATGAAACCTATTTGGCCTATTATGTCGGGAATGGCGACGCAAAACACCCCTACGCTTCACCGCTCCTGGGAGATCTGAAGGGTTTGCCGCCAATAATGATACAGGTAGGGGACGCAGAAACGCTGCTTGACGATTCCGTCAGGTTCGCAAAAAGGGCCGGGGAAGCGGGCGTGGAGATCCGCTTGCATATTTGGGACGGCTTGTTCCACTGTTTCCCTTTGTTGTCGCCCATGTTCCGCGAGGCAACGCAGGCGATGGAAGAGGTCCGCACATTTGTCCGTGAAAAGTTGGCACAGGCATCGTCTTGCGGATTTGCGGTGATTGCCGAAACAATAACCAACGGGAGACCCCTTATCAAAAAAGCTGAATGACACTGCCGACGCTTCTCAACGCGGGAGATCCCCTTCCTTCTGCCAAGCCGTCGCCCGGCTGGCAAAAGGGTTCAACAAAAAAGCGGCATCACGCCGCCTTTTTTGTCGGGTCGGATTATATCAGTGGTTCGCCGGTCATTTCCTCGGGAATGGGAACACCCATGGCCTTTAGCAGCGTGGGGGCAATGTCGCACAGTCTGCCGCCCTCGCGGAGTTTCTTGCCCTTGTATTCTTCGCCGCAGGCGATAAAGGGCACGGGGTTGGTGGTATGCGCGGTGAAAGGGCCGCCGGTCGCGTAATCGATCATCATTTCCGCGTTGCCGTGATCCGCCGTCACAAATGCACGGCCGCCCAGTTTGAGGATCTCGTCTACCAGGACACCCACGTCTTTGTCCACTTCACACACGGCCGCCACCGCAGCGGGAATAATGCCCGTGTGGCCTACCATATCGCAATTGGCAAAGTTGAGGATCATCAGATCGTATTGACCGCTGCGGATGCGCGCAAGCGCTTCCCGCGTGACTTCCGGGGCGGACATTTCGGGCTTCAGGTCAAACGTGGCTACTTTCCTGTCCGACGGGATCAGCGCCCTGTCTTCGCCGGGGTTTTTGATCTCCACGCCGCCATTGAAAAAGAACGTGACATGCGCGTATTTTTGTGTTTCCGCAATGCGCAGCTGCGTTTTCCCTTGGCGCGAGAGGTATTCGCCCAAAGTGTTTTCAAGGCTTTCCGGGGGGTTCACCACGCGCAGCCCTGTGAACGTTTCATCATACTGCGTCATGGTCACGTACTGCACGGGGAAATATCCGCGTTTGCGCAGGAACCCGGTGAAGTCCCTCTGGATGAACGTGCGCGTCAGCTGCCTGGCACGATCCGGGCGGAAATTGAAGAAGATGATGCTATCGTTGTCCCTGACCACCGCTGTGGGGACACCGCCATACTGTACCACGGTGGGCTTAATAAATTCGTCGGTCTCGCCCTGCAGGTAGCTTTGCCGAACGGCTTCTTCCGCGCTTTGAGCCGTGACGCCTTCGCCCATAACCATGGCATCGTAGCCCAGTTGGATTCTCTCCCAGATATTGTCGCGGTCCATCCCCCAGTAGCGCCCCTGCACGGTGGCGATCTTGCCGATGCCGATCTCCCGCATCTTCGCTTCAAGCGCCATGATAAAGGACAACCCGCTGTCGGGCGGCACGTCGCGTCCATCCATAAGAGCGTGCACAAACACGTCCTTGAGTCCCCGTGCTTTCGCCATTTCCAAAAGGGCGTACAGATGTGTATTGTGGCTGTGGACGCCACCGTCGGACAGAAGACCGATCAAGTGCAGCGCCGTGCCCTGTGCTTTTGCCGTATCCATCGCCCAGATGAGCGGTTCTTTCTCAAAAAAATCGCCCGTGCGGATATCCCGCGTCACCCGCGTTAATTCCTGGTACACCACGCGCCCCGCGCCCATGTTCAGGTGTCCCACCTCGCTGTTGCCCATCTGCCCGTCCGGCAAGCCCACGTCCATGCCGCTGGCGCCGATTTGGGTGTACGGAAACGCGTTTTTCAGACGGTCCAGATTGGGTGTGCCTGCCATCGTGACGGCGTTTCCCACGGGATTGGGGTTAATGCCCAGACCATCCATGATGATAAGGGCCGTCAGTTGTTTCGCCATAAAGTCTCCTTAACCAACTAAATGAATGTGCGGCATCACTCCCGGAAATTGACGATCCGGGCAAAATCCTCCGCGGAAAGCGACGCGCCGCCGATGAGGCCGCCGTCGATCTCGCTTTGCGCCATGAGACCCTTGACGTTATTGGGCTTCATGCTGCCGCCGTACTGGATTCGCACGGCATTGGCCGCGCGGCGACCGTAGTTTTCAGCGACGGCTTTTCTGATAACGCCGATGGTTTCATTGGCTTGTTCATCGGTTGCCGTCAGCCCCGTGCCAATAGCCCATACGGGCTCATAAGCGATAATGACACTTTTTACTTCCTCTTCCGTCATGCCGTGCAGCGCCATCAGCGTCTGATAGGTGACCAGAATATCGGTATATCCGTTCTCGCGCTCTTCCTTTTTTTCGCCCACGCAGATAATGGGGATAAGCCCCGCTTTAAGCGCGGCGCGCGCGCGCAGATTGACAGTGGCATCGGTTTCCGCGAAGTACTGACGCCTTTCGCTGTGCCCTACAATGGCATAGGTGACGCCTGCTTCCACCAGCATCTGAGCAGAAATCTCGCCTGTGAACGCGCCGGACGCTTCGTAATGCACGTTCTGCGCGCCGACCTTGATGCGGCTGCCCTTGGCCGCCTTGACCGCGGAAGGGATGGCAACAGCCGGGACACAAACGATCACCTGCGCCTCCGCACCCTTCACAAGGGGTTTGAGGGCTGCTATAAGTTCTGCCGCTTCCGCGGGTGTCTTGTTCATTTTCCAGTTTCCGGCAATAATGGGTTTACGCATATTTTCCTCCGTTATTTGTCGTTGAGCGCTGCTACACCGGGCAATTCAATGCCTTCCAGGAACTCCAGCGACGCGCCGCCGCCGGTAGAAACGTGACTCACTTTTTCGCCAAAGCCCATTTGTACAACAGCTGCCGCGCTGTCGCCGCCGCCCACAATGGTGGTGGCGCAGGCATCGGCCATGGCAGCCGCCACCGCGCGGGTCCCCTCGGCAAAATTCGGGAATTCAAACACGCCCATGGGGCCGTTCCATACCACGGTGTTGGCCTTCATGATTTCTTCCACAAACAGGCCCTGCGTGATGGGTCCGATGTCCATGCCCTGCCAGCCATCCGGGATCTCGCCCGCCTTGACGACCTTGCGGTTGGCGTCGTTGCTGAAACTGTCACCGATCAGGTTATCAAGGGGCAGGAGCAATTTGACATTCTTCGCCTTTGCTTTTTCCAGAAGCTCAAGTGCCAGTTCCATTTTGTCTGCTTCCAGAAGGGATCCCCCGATATGGCCTCCCTGCGCCTTGATGAACGTGTAGGCCATGCCACCGCCGATAATGAGGACGTCTACCTTATCCAGCAGGTTATTGATGACATTGATCTTGTCGCTGACCTTCGCGCCGCCCAAGATAGCCACAAACGGGCGCTCCGGGTTATTAACGGCGTCGCCCAGGAACTTGAGCTCCTTTTCAATCAGAAAACCGGAAACGGCGACGGGCATAAAATGCGTTACGCCCTCCGTAGACGCGTGCGCGCGATGCGCCGTGCCAAAGGCATCGTTGACGTAGATATCGCCAAAGGACGCGAGTTTCTTAGCGAAGCCTTCGTCGTTTTTTTCTTCTTCCTTGTGGAAACGCAGGTTTTCCAACAGCGCAACTTCGCCGTTCTTGAGGCTGCCGACCACGCGCCGGGCATCTTCGCCCACCACGTCCTTCGCCATCCTGACTTCCTTATTGATTAGTTCGCCCAAACGCTTGGCAACCGGTGCCAGAGAGTATTTCATGTTGACTTCGCCCTTGGGGCGACCCATATGGCTGCACAGCACCACTTTGGCGCCGCGCTCCAAAAGGTACTCGATGGTGGGCAAAGCCCCTACGATGCGGTTTTCATCGGTGATAAAGGTACCGTCCATGGGTACGTTAAAATCCACGCGCACCAACACACGCCGGCCTTCCACATTGATATCCCGAATGGTTTTCTTGTTCATGATTGATATCTCCTTTTTTTGGCGAATTATTCCTTTGACTTGATGTTTTTCCGCGCCGATTGCGGCAGAATGCTTAAAATTCCCCGCGCCGCGCCCTCGTCGATTATCAGGGAGTTCGGCGGATTGTGCCGCACCGCCGCCAAGATGGCCTCAGCCTTGCTGCGGCCGCCCGCCGCCGCCATCATGCGGCTGCCGGGACGATGCGTCTGCAGTTCCGCGCTGACCGACGGGCTGCGGTAAACCAGGCGACCTTGCAGATCGAAGAAATCGCCCAGCGATTCCCCCACGGCGCCCAGTTTAAGCAGCGTTTCCATCTGCGGCGCTTCCAGCCCGCGGCGCCTGGCCATGTTGTCCGCGCGGCCGATGCCAAAGATGATGATGTCCGCCCGGCGCATGTATTCCAGCGCCTCGCGCACCGTAGGGAGCTTAAGCAGCTCGTTCATGGCGATGGTGGTGACACCGTCAGGCAGATGCATCAGGCGGCAATCCGCCCCCATGCGCTGTGCCAGATCCCCCGCGACCGTATCCGCCTGTGTCGCCGCGGCAATGCCGATACCGCCGCGTGCAGGCACCACCATGATATTGGGGACGCCGGGCGTCATTGCCTTAGCCACCTCATACATGGTGCCGCCGCCCGCAATGGCGATTACCATATCCGGGCTCAGCAGCCGCTTTAAGCGGTTGGCGGCGGCGCGGCCAATATCCTTGAGGGTGTCCGGATGCTCGTCAACGTCTCCCGGCACCACGATCACGCGGTCTAGGCCAAGGCCGTCGATCAGCTGCTGCTCCAAGTCTCCCAGATCCGTCACCATGCGGCACAGCGCACGCACTTCGGGCATCACACTGCGCCCGGCGCGGGTAAGCGTCATGCCGGAAGCGGTGAGCTTGATAAAGCCCTGTTCGCGCAGCGCTTCCGCGGCAGCGCGCACATCCCTTTCCGACAACCCTGCTTCCGAAGCCACAGCACGCCTTCCGATGGGTTCGCGCACATCGATGCGCTCCATTAGCAGTGCCCTGCGGCCGATCTCCTCCATCTGCTTGGGCCCCAAGCGCGTCAGCAGTGTCCAAGAAAAATCGTGCATCCTTCCTCCTTTAGGCAGAAAATCAGCCCACTGGGCGAAAAAACGCCCTCGTTTGGATTATACCCTCTCCGTTTGCCCCTTTGCAAGCCGTTTGGACACACAAAACACAAAAGTGGCGCCCAAATTAATGCAATTCTAATCTTTTATTTAGTTCTGCTTAAGTTATCGTTGTTATGCTATTATCAGAAGCGGAAGAGATCCCGCTTTCGGATTAGAGGAGGATGCACATGGAAAACAACATGAAACGCTATCTTGCCATGGTGGAATGGCATTTGCGCAATTTGCCCGAAGATAAGCGGGCGCAGATCATAAAAGATATCCGCTATGATATGGAGTTGCGCAAGATCCGTGAGGGGCTGACGGAGGATGAACTCATCCTCTTGATGGATTCGCCCCGCAAAATGGCCGTGCGTTATGGCGGTATCGATGCGCCCATGCCTTCCAGCGCGATCCCCCCCAAGGACTTTGATACGGCAGGGGAAGCAGAAACGCATGGCGGCACGCGCCGCGGCACAGGGCAAGGCGCATATGTTAAGCAGAGTCGGCCCTTTGGCCCGATTACACCGGGCAGCGTGCTTAAAGCCATCTTTGGCGTCATGGCCGCTATCTTCGCCATCAGCCTCGTGCCCGCCGTGGGTGCGATAGCCCTGGCCCTGGTGATCCTTGGGTTGGTGCTGCCCATCGTGGGCACCACCGGGGCCGCCCTCGCCATCGCCGCCGTCATGATGACCGTGCTGCCGGGCGCCGCTCCCCTCCTGCGCATTGTTATTTTCGTTATCGGTATCAACTTCATTGCCAAAATCATCAAGCGCATCTGGCGCGCGGGCAAAAGATCGATGTAAACGGCAATGTGTGCAATTGACATAAAAAAGAGCCCCCGGGCTCTTTTTTTGTTCCGCTGCGCGCTCTCACTTGTCAGGCTGAGCATGCATGCCCGTCAGGTCAAAAGGCGGAATGAAGGCACTGTCAGCAGCATGTTTGTCCTGCATGTATCCTTCCAGCCCCAGCTCCGCCGCATAATCAAGCACACGGGCATACTCCTTATCCCTGACGCGCCTGTCAAAGGGCGGTTTGGTGCAGTGGGGCTGCGGCGTGTATTGGCGCATCAGCGAAATCGGTGTGCCGCCGGGCAAATGGTCGTGGATAAAATCGAGCACTTTGAGGCTGTCTCCCGTACAGCCCGGCAGTACCAGGTGACGCACAAGGGTGCCGCGTGTCATGATGCCTTCCGCATCATACTGCGCGGGACCGATCTGTCGGCACATCTCTTCCAGTGCGGGGCCTGCGCAGCGAAAGTAATCCGGCGCGCCGGCGCAAACCGCGGACAAACGGGATGACACATGTTTCAGATCCGGCAAATAGACGTCAACGAGTCCCTCCAGGCGCCTCAGGGACGCCACCGTTTCATAACCTGAAGTGTTCCAGACAAGCGGCAAGCGGGGCCGATACAGCGACAGCGCGTCCAAAATGGCGGGGATGAACTGCGTCCCGGTTACCAATTCAAGGGCGTGGACATTTTCATCCTCCAAGCGCATGAAGATGTCCGCCAGTTCGCGGGCAGATACCCTTTTCCCTTGATTTTGCCGGCTGATCGCCATGTTCTGGCAATAGGTACAGTGCAGCGTGCAGCCGGCAAAGAACACGGCCCCGCAGCCGTATGTGCCCGACACGCACGGTTCCTCCCAGAAATGCGGCGCGGCGCGGGCGACCGTAGCCAGGGTGCCCATACCGCAATAGCCCAAGCCGGTTTCTTCTGCCCTCTTGGCACCGCAATCCCTCGGGCACAAGGTACATTTGTCCATATGCTACCGCCTTTCCCACGCATTATAGCAAGGCGCGGCGCGGTTGCGCAAACACCTGCATTGGGCTATAATATTAGGCAGCTTCATGACTCAGGTTTTATATATATTAAGGAGGCGGAAGATGAAGATCCTAAGGAACGCGGTTGCGGGCACATTGGAATCAAATGATGTGTTGGTAGCCGTTTCTCCGGGCGGCGGCAGCGTGCAGGTGGATGTTGAATCCATCGTGCTGGAGCAGTTTGGCCCGCAGATATTGAAGGCCGTCACGGACGTGGCGGAGATAATGCATGTGACCGATGCCGCCATACGTCTTGAGGATCGCGGCGCGCTGGACTGCACCATCAAGGCCCGCGTGGAAACAGCGCTGCGCCGCGCAATGGAGGCGCAAAAATGAGAAGAAGCATGCTTTTTATCCCCGGCAACAGCCCGGCAATGCTGCTTAACGCGGACATCCATCAAGCGGATGCCGTTATTTTGGATCTGGAGGATGCGGTTTCGCCCTCCGAAAAAGACGCGGCACGCATCCTGGTGCGCAACGCCATATCAGCGCTTAAGTTTAAGGGTACCGAAATCATCGTGCGTGTCAACCCGCTGGACTCCGGATATACGCGGGCGGATCTGGAAAATATGGTTCCCCTGAACCCCTCGCTGATCATGCCGACCAAAGTATCAGGCGCTGATGACATTAGGTCGATTGCCGCCATGATGACTCAGATCGAGGGCGCCAACGGCCAGGAACCCGGTGCCGTTGGGCTGATGCCCCTTCTGGAAACGGCGGAGGGCGTTCTGAACGCCTACGCCATAGCCAAAGCAGACAAACGCGTCAAAGCGCTTTTCCTGGGCGCGGAGGACCTGACAAGCGACCTGCAGGCCATCCGCTCCAAATCCTCCCAAGAGATTTTTTACGCCCGCGGACAGATCGTTATGGCCGCCCGCGCTGCCGGGGTGGACGTTTATGACACGCCCTTTACCGACGTCAACGATGATGACGGGATGGCAGAAGACGCTCAGTTTGCGCGCGCGCTGGGTTTTACCGGCAAGTCCGCCATTTCGCCCCGCCACGTATCCATCATTAACGAAGTGTTCAGCCCGTCCCTCAAGGATATCGACTATGCCCGAGAAGTAATGGCGGTCATTGAGGAAGCCAAGCGTTTGGGGAAGGGCGCGATTTCGCTGCACGGCAAAATGGTGGACAAACCCATCGTCGACAGGGCGCGCCGCGTACTGGAAGCCGCCCGGGCGTTGGGATTAGGAGGGGCCAAACATGAATAAGATGACCTCAACGTTGGGAGAAGCCATCCGCTTGGCGGGGCTCAGGGACGGCATGACGGTATCCTTCCACCATCATTTAAGGAATGGGGATTATGTCCTCAATATGGTTATGGCGGAGATCGCCGCGCAAGGCATCCGCGATTTGACCGTGCAGGCTTCGTCCCTGTTTGATTGCCACGCGCCGCTGGTTGACCATATCAGATCCGGCGTTGTGACGGGCATCGAAACAGACTATATGAACGGGTACATTGCCAAATCAATATCCGAAGGTGTTATGCCAAGGCCCGTTGTTTTCCGCTCGCACGGCGGCAGACCCGCCGCTATCACGTCCGGGAGGGTACACATCGATGTGGCGTTCATCGCGGCGCCCGCGGCCGATAAAATGGGTAACGCCAACGGCGTGGATGGGCCCGCCGCATGCGGCTCCCTGGGCTACGCCATTCCGGACAGCCGGTTCGCCGACAAGGTGGTCATCCTGACCGATTTTCTGACAGACTATCCCCTCACCCCCGCTTCCATTGAGGAAACGGATGTGGACTTTGTCGTTAAAGTGGACTCGATCGGAGACCCCAAGGGCATCGTATCGGGCACAACGCGCATGACGCGTGACCCCGTCGCGTTGACTATCGCAAGGTACGCAAGCCGGGTGATCCAGTTTAGCGGCCTGCTTAAGGAAGGCTTTTCCTTCCAGACGGGCGCGGGCGGCGCATCGCTTGCGGTCACACAGTATTTAAAACCCCTCATGAAGGATTTGGGCATCACGGGATCCTTTGGGTTGGGCGGCATCACGGGGTACCTTGTGGATATGCTGAAGGAAGGGTACTTTAAGCGTTTGATGGACGTGCAGTGCTTCGACCTGCAAGCCGTTGAGTCCATCAAGGCAAACCCCCTCCACCACGAAGTATCCGCCGTCAGGTACGCCAGCCCTCTGGCCAAATCCGCGCTGGTGGACTCTTTGGATGTGGTGGTGCTGGGCGCCACGCAGATCGACACGGGGTTCAACGTCAACGTGCACACCGATTCTGGAGGGTATATCACCGGCGGCTCCGGCGGGCACAGTGACACCGCCGCGGGCGCCAAGCTTTCCATGATCGTGGCGCCGCTTTACCGCGCGCGCCTGCCCATCGTGGTGGACAAGGTCCTGTGCGTTTCCACCCCGGGCAGCACCGTGGATGTATTGGTTACGCAGCGCGGCGTGGCGGTCAACCCTGCCAATACGCAGCTGAAGGACAGCCTGAAAGCAAGCGGTCTGCCGCTATATGAAATTGAAGAGCTTAAACAAATGGCCGAAAGCTATACGGGCACGCCAGCGCATAACCGCCCCATGGGACGCGTGGTGGCGGACGTTGAGTACCGCGACGGGAGCATCATCGACCATATCGGCAGCGTGATCAGATAATTCACCTTATTCTTCCCACTTGATATTGTCTATGCACCAGGCACCCAGTTCGCTTATGGCAGGGTGGATAACCATGGAGCGCAGGATGGGGTCGTACGTCCCGTCCCCGGCGTTCATAAGATACGCAAAGGGCTGCACCAGGCTGGATGCCTGATAGCCGACCGCGTGCGCGCCCAGGATGCGGCGTTTTTCGTCGACGATAATTTTGAACATCCCGCCTTGCTTGTCCCCGGGGTCATACCCCATCGCCCATCCCATGGCTATGGAGGAATAGCGCTTGCGGCCGACATAAACCTTGGGATACAGGACGCGGGCCTGTCTCTCCGTGAGGCCCACATGCCCGATCTGCGGCTCGGAAAACACCGCCCAAGGAATGGCGCGGTAGTCCGCTTTCCGGCGCTCCGCGCGCGCGTCATACAGGTTATGCGCCAGAGTCTCCGCCTCGTAATTGGCGCTGTGACGGAACTGGTATTTGCCCGCGATATCGCCCAAGGCATAGATGCCGGGCCGGTTGGTCTCCATAAATTCATTGACGGGGATATACCCTCTGTCATCCGTTTCCAGCATCGTTTCCTCAGGCGACAGCGTATCGGCATTGGACAGGGAACCGGCGGCGACAAATATCTCCTGCGCTTCCTTGACCAGCGTTTCGCCGCTCAGAAGGCTGCGCATGTACAGGCGTTTCCCGCTTGCGGTCTTTTCCGCCCGCAGAGCCTCATGACTGGTGAAAACCTCGATCCCGCAGGCACGAAAACTCTCTTCCAGCTGGGCGTTGATGTCCTCATCCTCATGCTTTAGGTACCGCGAAGCGCGCCCCACCAAGGTAACATGGCCCCCAAAGGCGGAAAAGATGTGTGAAAATTCGGCGCCGATAACACCGCCGCCCACGATTATGACGCTGTCGTAAGGCTTATCCGGGAAGCCATCGCCAAAGAAGGACTCATAGGAAACATAGCCCGTCTCTTTCAGGTTTTCGATGGGCGGCACGAAGGTTCGGGCGCCCGCCGCGACAACAATATTGTCCCCCGTCAGGTTTTCAGACCAGCCTCCCGCGCTGAGCTGCACGCGCAGCATTTTATCACCGACAAATTGCCCACTGCCCGCGTAGAGGGTAAAGTTGGGCATCTTTTCATACTGCGCCAGCATTTCTGCGCCGTCTCCCTGCCGCTCGCGCACGCGCCCCTTGATCTTTTGCCAATCCACCCGGAGTGAAGATACTGAGATGCCCACCGACTCCGCACGGCGTATCTGACACAGCAGATCCGCCGGGTATGTCAGGATCTTGGAGGGGATACAACCGCGGTTGAGGCAGGTACCGCCTATAGCGTCCTTTTCAATCAGCGCACACTCAAGGCCCTTTTGCAAAGCCGCATCCAGCACCAGCAGTCCTGCGCCGGACCCGATAACCACCAAATCAAAGTGCTTCATACCGCTCCCCATTTCTGTTGATGGAGCCATTATATAAAAAGCGTGCCGTGATATCAACCTTTGCTTGACGGTAACCGGCGCGCAGGTTACGATAAACACAGAACATCGCTTTGACGGAGGTATCAGATGAGCGTGAGTACATGCGCCCTGTCCCCGGAACAAATGAAATATCTGAAGTTGCTGCGGGAAAAGTACCCAACGGTGCAATCCCTTTATGCGCAGATCAGCGGCCTGGAAGCCATGAACAGCCTACCCAAGGGGACAGAGCATTTCATGAGCGACCTGCATGGCGAGTATGAGGCGTTTGAGCACATCCTCAATAATTGCTCCGGCGTCATCCGCGAAAAAACGGACGCGCTCTTTGGCGGGGAACTGAGTGAAACCGAACGAAGCGCCCTTTGCGCCGTGATCTACTATCCGCTGCAAAAACTAAAGCTCCTGGAAAAAGAAGGCATTGCGGATGACGCTTGGTTCAAGCGTACGCTGCTTTTATTGATCCGCCTGGCGCGGCTGGTATCCACCAAATATACAAGGGAAGAAGTGCGCCGCGCTATCCCGGAAGCGTTTTCATTTATCCTGGAAGAACTGATCAACTACCAGGTGGACGAGAGCCAAAACCAACGCAATTATCACGATAAAATCGTGGACACCGTGATAGGCATCGGCGCGCAAAGGGACTTCCTCAGCGCCCTGTGCGGGCTTATCAAGCATCTGGCGGTGGACAGGCTGCACGTGCTGGGCGACATTTTTGACCGTGGAGGCGACCCGGACAAGATATTGGATATGCTTATGCGCCACCCGGCAGTGGATCTCACCTGGGGCAATCACGACATTCTGTGGATGGGCGCGGCGGCGGGCAGCCGGGCATGCGTGGCCGCCGCGGTGCGCAATTCCCTCGCCTACGGCAACCTGCGTCTGCTTGAAAGCGGCTACGGCATCGCTATGCGGCCGCTGTACGCTTTGGCGCAAAAAAGCTATCCGAACTTAAGCCCGGATGAAGCGGCGCTCAAGACCATCACCATCATCATGTTTAAGCTGGAAGGCCAATTGATCCGCCGCCATCCGGAATACTATATGGAAGATAAATTGCTGCTGGACAAGATCGACACCGGCAGCGCCACGATCACAGTGGGCGAAAAACGCTGGCCGCTCATCTACCAGCAGTTCCCGACGCTTTCAGGGGACGACAGATATGATCTGACCCTGGGTGAAGACAAGGTCGTTACGGAATTGTGCGAGGATTTTGAAAGCAGCGACCGCCTGCACCGCCAGATCCGCTTCTTGTACGACCACGGCAGCATCTACCGCCGCGACAACGGCAACCTCCTGTTCCATGGCTGCATCCCGCTGACCCGGCAGGGCACTCTTCGCGAAGTCGATTTTGAGGGCAGCACATTGTCGGGCAGCGCGTATTTTGATTATTGCGACACGAAGGCGCGCGCAAGCTACCGCGGGCGCGCCCAGAGCGATACGGACTTCATGTGGTTCCTCTGGTGCGGAGATTTTTCGCCGTTGTGCGGACGCAAAATGAGCACGTTTGCCCACCTGATGATTGCGGACCGCGCCGCCTTCCATGAGCCGCGCGACCCCTATTATGCCTTTAACAAAACGCGGGAAAGCTGCGAAATGATGCTGGCCGCCTTTGGCCTGGATCCGCAGACAGGGCGCATCATCAACGGGCACACGCCTGTACTTAAGGGCGAATCCCCGCTGCGCGCGGGCGGGCGCATAATCGTGATCGACGGAGGCTTCAGCCGCGCGTACCAGCCCAAAACGGGCATCGCGGGGTATACGCTCATCTCCAACTCGCGCGACATGCGCATCGTGGCGCATGAGCCGTTTGCGGGCGTGGAGGAGGCCGTGCGCCAAAATAGCGACATCACCTCCACCCAGACGGAGTATTTGCCTTTCGGATCCAGGCAGATGGTAGCCGATACGGATGAAGGGAAACGGCGCGCCGAAAGGATCGCGGATCTAAAGCACCTGCTGCATGCCTACCGCGCAGGTATCTTCACGCCCAAATTCGACGACGCTGATGACCGTGGCGAATATTGAAATAGGTTTCCCGCCCGGGAATAATGGGTATATCATAAGGTTGTACTAAAGAAAATGAGTGAGGTTATGTTATGGAGACGCTGCAATTCAAGTACGTTGACGAGTCACGCCGTTATGCGGCTTATCAGGACGGCCGCGAAATAGGCCGCATCCTTCTTTCTTTGAACGGCGAAAAAACCATGGTTTTCCGTCATGTTCAAGTGGAAGAACAGTTCCGCGGGCAGGGTATCGCGGGGCAAATGCTCGCTTTCGCAATGGAAGACGTCAAGCAAAAAGGACTGAAGGTCGTTCCGGTGTGCCCGTATGCGCGCAAGGCCTTTGACAACAATGAAGAATATAGGGCATTTGAAGCCCCCGCAAAACGCTTTGGCATTTTTGTCGGCAGCTTCCGCGTGGGCTCGTACTCACGCAGGCTCGCGGATCTTTTGGAAGACATGACGCCTGAAGGCTATGTGGCAGAGATCATCCGGATCAAGGACCTGCCCTTTTACGATCAGGCCTGGGACACGGATGGCCCCGTGCCTGACAAGATCATCGCGTTCCGCGCCAAAGTCAAATCGCTGGACGGTGTCATCTTCGTGACCCCCGAATATAACCGCACCTTCACCGCACCCATCAAAAACGCGGTCGACATTGCCTCCCGCCCCATGGGCAAGAACAACTGGAGCCGCAAGCCCGCCATGGTGATGGGCATCACACCCGGCGCGCTGGGCGCACTGGCCGCGGCACTGGAACTCAAAAAACTGCTGACGGTCGTCAACACGGTGTTGATGGGGCAGCCTGAAGTCTATATTGCGGAAGCCAAAGACCTGTTTAATGAGGACGGCTCGTTTATAAACGAGGGAACCCGCGAATTCATCCAGAGCGTAATGAACGCCTTCATCCGTTTCTACGAAAAACATAAGTAGTCTATGGCGGGACTGGCAGGGGCATATCGCAAGGCCTCAATCGTTGTTACCCGGCAAGCGAAAATCCCGTTCTTCACGGTTGTGAGGAGCGGGATTTTTTCAAAGGTTATTTCCTGGCGGCTCCGTGCAATTACGCTTCCACCGTGATGTGATGTTCGCCCCCGTCGTCGCGCAAAAGAATGCGGGTTACCTCGATATCGGCGGCGTCCCGCCGGCTGATCTTGACATCCAAGATGTAAAGCGTGGATCTGTAGCGGTATTTTATAGTATAATCCCCGAAATTATCCGGTACGCGGGGGGCAACGATCAGTGTATCGCCCTCCTTGTGCATTCCAAGGAGGTACCTGAGCATGCCGGTATACAGCCAGGCAGCGCTGCCGGTGTACCAGCTCCACCCGCCGCGCCCGGTATAGGGCGCCATGTAAGAAACGTCCCCCGCCATCACGTAGGGCTCCTTTTCGTAAAGCATCGCGCCTTTGCGGCTGGATGTGTGATTGATGGGATTAAGCATGGAAAAGAGCGCATACGCGCGCTTGGTGTCGTTAAGCAGCGCGGCAGCAATGGCCAGCCAGATCGCGCCGTGCGTGTACTGCCCGCCGTTTTCGCGAACCCCGGGTGCGTAATCCTTGATGTAACCGGGGTTTTTGGGCGTCTTGTCAAAGGGCGGCGTCAAGAGAAGCGATACGCCCTCATCCTCCAACACCAGGTATTTGTAGGCTGAATCAAACGCCTTGAGCTGCTTGTCCTTTTGCCCCGCGCCGGAAATGATGCTCCAGGATTGGCTGATAGAGTCAATACGGCATTCATTATTTTCGCTTGAGCCGAGCTTCGTTCCGTCGTCATAAAACGCCCGCAAAAACCACTCGCCATCCCAGGCGTTCTTGTTGATATTGGCCTTAAGCGTTTCTTTGAGAACGTGCATCTCGTCGGCAAAACTATTATCTCCCATCAGGCGGCTCAGCGGAATGAAACAGTCGATAACGGCGTACAGGAACCACGCCAGCCAAACGCTTTCGCCCTTGCCCTGGATGCCCACCCTGTCCATCCCGTCGTTCCAGTCGCCCCCGCCCATCAGCGGCAAGCCATTTTCGCCAAACCCCGTTTTCAGGATGGCCTTCTTGCAGTGTTCGTACAGCGTATCCTTTTCGAGGCTTATTTCCGGCACAAACATCATGTCGTGCTGCATATCGCTGAGCCCCGGTCCCTCAATGTAGGGCGTCTCTTCACTCAATACGCCGGTATCGCCGGTTGCTTCAATGTATGCGGCCGTTACATAGGGCAGCCATAAAAGGTCATCGCTTATTTTGGTCCTGACGCCCACGCCCGTGGGCGGATGCCACCAATGCTGGACATCCCCTTGGGGAAACTGCCGGGATGCGGCAATAAGTATCTGATCGCGCGCCATCTGCGGCTGCGCCAACAACAGCGCCAGCACGTCCTGCAACTGATCGCGGTAACCGTACGCGCCGCCGCACTGGTAAAAGGCAGCACGGGAATACATGCGGCAGGAGATGTTCTGATACATGAGCCATCCGTTGAGCATAAAATCGATGGCCTTGTCGTGTGTTTCCACCTGCACCGTGCCCAACGTTTCGCCCCAGTAAGCGGAAACGCGCTCCAATTCTTCGCCAACCATGTTTTTTCTGCGGTATTTGGCGCAGTAATGTTCGGCCACGTCCGCATCGTCACAATAGCCCAGGCCGAAGATCACCTGCCGGGTTTCCCCGGCGGCCAGTCTGACCGCCACTTGCAGCGCGCCGCAAGCATCCAGACCCACGCCGGTAGTGAAAGTCAGTTCCGTGTCCAGCCCCAGAGGGTATTGAACACTCCCCCCGCGCCCCAGAACATCCTGTTTCTCCCCCGTGTACCCGGCGACTGCCTCTGAGGAAAACATAAACGCACGGTACTCGCGGTAGTCGGGGTTGTAGACGTTTTCAGCGGACATATACTCGTGACGGTTGTTGTACTCCGTCACGATGTAGGGATTGGTCAGCCTTTTTTGCACGCCCAGCACCCATTCCACATAGTAGGTAATGGAAAGCGCACGCTCCCGCCCGGATACATTGGTGATATCCAACGCCCAAATCTTGAGGGGTTCATCCAGCGGTGTAAACACCTTAAGGCTTTGTTTGAGCCCCTCTTCCTCGTGCTCAAAACGGGTATAACCAAAGCCGTGGTGCACCGTATACGCGCCCCTGTCCCGCCTGCCCAGGGACATGGGCGTGATAACACTGCGCGACGCTTCGTCCTTGATGTAGATCGCTTCTCCGGCACGATCGGTGACCGGGTCGTTCGACCAGGGCGTTATCTTATTTTCGCGGCTGTTGCCCGCCCAGGTGGATCCCGCGCCGGTCTCCGACACGGCAAACCCGAACGTCGGATTGCTGATAACGTTTATCCAAGGTGCGGGCGGGGTCTTGCCCTCATCCAAGGTAACGACATACTCCTTGCCATCCGGGCTGAACCCGCCAAAACCGTTATAAAAAGACAATGCATCTCCACTAAATTGCACGAATACTCCTCCTCATGTGCCCATGTACCATTACCGGGCGGTATTCCTTCTGAAATAAATGCCCGTTTCGCCCGTAAACACCACGCCGGCAACGGTGAAAAGCAAGTCAGTCTCCGCCGGGCTCAGCTCATAGGAGCGGATGATGTAGATACCCGACCTTTCGCGCGGGCTGTCGTACAGCCTCAGGCTGCTGGTGGCGGTATTTATCATGTCCACAACATCATTGGCATAGCCGTACTTGCTCTGCGCCAGGATGACCAAGTCTGTTTTGACACGATTGATGCCCATGTATTCGTAGATCTTGAGGACATCACGCATCAATTTGGTTTCGGTCTCCGACGCCACGATCACCAGCATGATGGGGTTGTCGCCCGATATGCCGAACTTCCACAGACTGCTCTGCCCGCCCCAGTTGCGGCGGATGTTTTCGGACGGCCCCCTTAAGAACCGGGACGGGTAGTAGATCTGCCGGATGATATTTTGGAACGCCCGATGCTGCGTGCCCGTCATATCCAGGTATTTGAGCTCGATTTGGCTTTGCTGGCGGAACGTCTCTGCTGCGTCCCGCATCCTGTAGCTGTACGCATAGTCATCCACGGCGTGCAGCAATTCTTCGCGCGTATGGAACATGCCGCCCATGAAGGTGAGTTCGGCAACTTCGCCCGGCGCCAAGGTAACCGCTGCGCGGATACACAGGACGGGATCGCCTGAAAAGGCAGTACTGCCCGAAAGCGGCATGCCTTGGCTGACCGCCTGCGGATTGCTTAGAGCATTGTTGCGCCCAATAAACTTGAGGCGGTTGTTTTCGTACTCCACAGGGCGCGCAAGCGGCGCGTCGGTGTGCAGCATGCTGAGGGCATAGGGACCTTCTTCCACACCATCCCGCCTCTTGGCGATAAAAGCGCGGCGATCGTCCAGATATTCACTCTCAATAAACAACTTGTTAAACGCCGGATGACTGGCTTCCGCGTCCAAGGTATCCATGGTGACTTCCATGTAGCTGGTGACTTCCAGCGTTTTGGCACGGTTCGAGATATTTCTGAGGGTGATTTTGCGGAACTCCAGCGGGTAATTGGGCCCGATGGTAACCACCATTTCGGTGGCGACTTCGCCATCCCGGCGCGAAAACGCGCTTTGATGGGGCGAAAAGACGACCTGATAGTGGTCGGGCTTTTTGCGCGTGGGGTTATATGCTGCGCTCCAATACTGATTGTCCTGGACGTCTCTTACGTAGATATAGTAGCCCGTGTCGGCATATACATCCGGACGCCAGCGATAAAGCATCTTGTCCATCCAAGTGCTGAAACCATCCCCGTCGGACGTGATCATGAGGGAATAATCGCCGTTTGATATGTAGTTGGAGGAGGGTATTGTCAGACCGACATTTTTGACGTAGCGCAGGGCGATGCTTTCATCTTGCGGCAATTCCTTGGGTTTCAAATTGATGGTGTACCCGCGCCTGGACGGTGTGGCGAACACGCCCTGATGCGTTTCCTCGACCAACGCCTCCGCCGCCTTGATCATGGGCGTTTCATGAAAGCGCCTGCGCATGATGCCATTGTTGAGGTAATTGTTGATCGCTACCAGACTCATCCCCTGATGGTGCGCCATGAACGAACGCACGATGCAGTAATCTTCCAGCGTAACAGGATCGGGCACGGTAAAATCGATCGCTTCATAAAAACCGTATTCGCCCATGCCCCCCATATCCAAAATGCGGGTGAGGTTCGCCAGCACCTTGTCTCCGCCGTAATCCAGCGCCAGAAACGACGCGTAAGGCGTAATCACCAGCATGTCGCGGTAAACGGACTGCAAACGCAGTTTGGGAACGCCAAACGCCTTGTATTGGTAGTTCTGGTTGATGTCAAAGCGGTAATACTGGGACTCCGATATGCCCCACGGGACCTCGTGCTGCTCAGCATACTTCATCTGCTGAAGGACCGCTGCCCGGGAAGAGTCCTCAAACACGCTGCCCTTAAACTCCCGCAGGACCAATTGTGGCATGAGGTATTCAAACATGGTGCCGCTCCACGAAACGTGTGCCGGAATACCGGAAATGATGGTGAGCGGACGCCCCAGGCGCTGCCAATGCCTGACAGGCACGTCGCCTTTGGCGATGGCCAGAACGCTGGTCAGCACGGCTTCTGACGCGATCAGGTCGTAGCAGGATTTGTCATGGGTTTGTTCACCGGCATTGAAGCCGATGGTAAACAGTTTGCGCCTGGGATTGAACAGCTTGCCGAAATCAGCTTCCCTTATTTCGGCACGCAGCGAGTCCGTCATCCACTTGATCTTCTCCAGCAGGTCGCGGGCCCGGGAATTGCCATCCGCCGCCAGATCGTGCAGCGTTGCCTTGTCGCCGTAGGGTCTATCGTTTAGGTCCAAAGCCGTTGCGTCGTGTTCGACCAAGTCCGCCAAGCGGATAAAATCGCTCATGTCGCGGCTGGACCTGTAGGTAGACTGTTTGGCCAAATTGCCGCGCGCGGCGGCGACATCCTTGACAAAATCGCCCACCAATGCATAATCGCACGTTAGACTGACGCCCGCGTCGATGTTGTGGAGAAGTTTGTTGAGTTCCTCCGGCAGCGCGGGTGACATAACGGGCGCATCCCGCAGTTCCTTAAGCCCGCCGCGCAGGGCAATAATGTAGCCGATGTAATTGCCGCTGTCGACGGTGGAAACATAGCGCGGATGAAGCATATCCAGCGTGCGGGTATCGTACCAGTTGTACAGATGCCCGTTCCATCTGGGAAGAGACTGCACCGTGTGCAGGAGGCTGGTGATGTATTCAAGCGTGCTGGTAAGCGTTTCATAGCCCATATCCCGCGCCGATAAAGCGGCCAGGAATTGAAGGCCGATATTGGTGGGGGACGTCTTGTGTGTCAGTTTTTCGCGGCGCCCCAACTGGAAGTTGTCCGGGAGCAGATAGTTGCTGTCCTCGGTGGAGAAATCGCGGAAAAAGCGCCAGATCTTTCGGCCTGTATCCTGCAAAAGATTAACCGGGTCCAGTTCTTCCCGTGTTTTGTGTTTATCGTTTGGCCGGCTGATCCAATAGGCAATAAAAGACGACATGGCCCACGATAGCGCCAGCAAAGCGTAAAGCAGGATGGCCAAAAGGGGCAGCGGCGTAATGAAAATGACCCACGCCAACAGCCCGGCCGGTATGACAGTGGGCCACATGCGGCCAAGGTACAACCCAAAGGAATTTGCCGCCGCTTTCTCCGCGTGCTCAAAGGCCTCCCACATAAGAAAACGCTTTTTGCTGATAAGGTAGCGGTAAAGCGTACGCAAAACGGCATCCATGGAATAGTACGCTTCATAGGGGATCAGCACCAGATCAAGCACGAAACGGCATATCTGCACGATGATTTCACTCAGGAGTTTGCGATACAGCAGCACATAGCGCTGTTTTTGCGCCAAATGCACAACAATGTTGAGCAGAAGGGTGCCAAAGTCAATCACCAGGGGCACCGCCATAAGGCCTGCCCACACCCACCACGCGTGCGGGAATAAAAGGAGATTTATGAAAAGCACCGCAAGCTTGGCAACGGGCATCAGGCTGGCGCGCAAATCGTCCACGATCTTCCATTTGGAAAGAAAACTCAGTTTCCGGCCGAAAAGCCACGGCAACAGCTGCCAATCGCCGCGGATCCAGCGGTGCTGCCGCTTGACATAAGAGGCATAGCTGCCGGGGAACGATTCCACAATGAACGCGTTGCCGGCAAATGCCGTGCGCGCGATGCAGCTTTCCAGCAGGTCGTGGCTGAGCACACGGTTCTCGGGGATCACACCGTTTAAGAGTGTGTGGAACACTTTGGCATTATAGATGCCCTTGCCCACAAACGTACCCTGTTCGAAGACATCCTGATAAACATCCGACACGGCCATGGAGTAATTGGGAAGACCCGTGCGGCCGGAATACACTTTCTCAAAGGAGCTGTTGCCAAGACTTATGTGGTTCATCACCTGCGGTTGAATGATGGCATAACCTTCCTTGACCGTCCCGGACTTCATATCCACGATGGCGCGGTTTAGGGGATGGTCAATAATGCCCACCATTTTGGCGGCATTGCCCAGAACCAAATCGCTGTCCGCATCCAGCGTGATGACGTACCTGATATTTCCCCATAATTCAGGCGCGGCCAAGACGATCTCAAAACTGGTATTCTCTACCGGTTCCTCGTTTAGCAGCCGGTTGAACTCCTCAAGCTTGCCGCGTTTGCGCTCCCAGCACATGAAGGAGTCTTCAGACTCATTCCACCGACGCTCACGAATGAAAAGGGAAAACTTGGGAAGCTCCGACGGGTATTGCGCATTTAGGACCGCCAAGCGATCGGTAAGAGCGCGCCTGATCCCCTCGTCTTCCGGCATCTCCTTGGCGGGAGCGTCTGCATAGTCCGCCAGCAGCGCAAAATGAAGATTGTCCTGCCGGTTCGCCAAAAAATGCTTTTCCAGTCGATTCAGATAATTAATGCCTTGCTTTTCCTTGGAAATGATGACGGGCATGATGACGTAGGCGGCGGCGGATTCAGGGATACTTTCGGTATAATCCATGGCGGGCAGCTCTTTGGCGGGCACGCTCCTGGAAAAAACATAGTTCGTTATTTTGACGGCCAGACCCACCAGCAGCGGCAAAGCCGCCAAGAGGTAGAGCGACACATGGGCCGCTTGTCCGCCGTATCCCTCTTTTTGGAGCGCAAAAAAGACAAGAAATGCCATCAGTGCCAACAACAGCCCCCCGGACAGGAAATAGGCAAGGCCCTTGACGTTCTTCTTTTCTTTGACAATGCCTGCTGTTTTGCCCTTAAGCAGCTTTTCCTTGAGCAGCCCTTTGCCCTTGCCGACAAGGTAAACACCCACGTGATGGGGATTGGTCAGCCGCGGATGCCCGCGCTGCGCCAAATTGAGGCAGGTCTCCGCCACATCCGTCTCCTGATATGCATGCTTTTTGGACAGCCTTTCAATGACCAGGCGGTACATACCGCGGCTGCCCGCGTCCATCCTGGGATAAACGCCCGCGGGGTCCTTTGATAATATCCCCTCCACCAGCGACAGTTCTTCAAACAGCGTTTCTTCGTTAAGCTCGTTGAGTTCCTTCAGGCTGGCAACCGGGTTGCGGATAGCGGATTCCAGAATGGACTCCTGGCGGCTTTCTTCCTTGAAAATATCGACTGAGGCAATATTTTGGCCTTCGTCCTCAAAATGAAAAGCGATATACCGCTGGATAGCCTGCTGTTCCGCTGACAAATTCTTAAGCAGATACAGCACATGGCTGTGAAAATAGATATCCGTTTCGCTTTCCGGTACCGGCTTTATCAAAGGCGCAATATCAGGATAGTCATGCTCCGCATTGTAGTTTTCTTTGACAAAGCGATCAGCACGGGCTTTGAGCTCCGCCACGCTGATTATTTCGCGCGTCACGTCCAATACATGCTCCAGCACCGCCAGCCCAATCATTTCGGGCATCACGTGCAATTCTCTGTTGGTCAGGGGCTGCACTTCCTGATAGGCCTTGATCATCAGGATGATGTTTTCTTCATTGAGGTAGCCGCCCGACGCCTCCACCATTTTCCTGGCGATGACGTACATCCGCGGAAGGCCGCGCCCCTCCCGGCCTTTGAGGACCGGCATGGCGGCAAACCCCGTCATGGAGGCGTTGAGCCTCTTTATTTCACGATATACCATCTGGAAATTGTCAAACAGCCAGCGCGCCGAGGGAATGAGGGCAATAATGTCCGAGGGCATATCTTCAATCAGCGCTCTAAACTCATTCATACGGTTGTGCACTTTTGTGCTGTTCACCACGATGATATTGTGCTTTTTCCATTTTACCCGGGACAGGTTGCCGGCCAGGGCGGTCATCTGCTCTGTCCACTCCTTGGGACCAAAGCTCTCCTGCGCCCTTAGACCCTCCTGCCGCGTCTGTCTGTTTTTTTGCCTTTTTATCAGATCCATGTCACTCTGCCTTTCGTGAACCAAACAATGCCAAATGCGCTTACGCATTCAAATCAAACGTATAATCCGTGTCATTATAACAAATTTCCATGCTTATTGCATCTTCCGCGCGTTTCACAAGGCGTGAGGCGCGCGGCCTGTCTATGGACGCGTGACAGGGGTACTTTCGTAGTGAAAGGAAATGCTTGAAAGGAGGCATGACGAATGACGCAAAACGCACATGATACGCACTGCCCGCCCTTGATCGGCGATAAAGCGCCGGCGTTTGAGGCGAGCGGCACCAAGGGGATGATCCATTTCCCCGAGGATTATTCCGGCCAATGGGTCGTGCTGTTTTCACACCCGGCGGACCTTTCTGAGGTGTGCCTATTGGAATGCACGCTTATTTCCGATATGGCGGACGACTTTAAGAAGATGAATACGCAGTTCGTCGGCGTCAGCATTGACAGCGCCAATGCCCGCATCGCGGGACTGCGCAGCATACAGGAGATCCGGGATCAGACACTTTTGCTGCACGAACTTCGTTTCCCCATTGTTGAAGATATCCCCCGGGAGACAGCCATCAGGTATGGCATGATCGATCCCCTGTCGGGCTTAAGGAGCGCAGTGCGCTCAGTATTCATCATCGACCCCAAGCACATCATCCGCGCCATCAGCTACTACCCCCCTTTGGTCCCCCGCAGCATTGACGAAATAAAGCGCGTGCTGACGGCACTGCAGCAAGGCGATCAAGTGCCGGGATGAGAAGTGGTACGCGCAATTTGATTTAGGCATTTTGGGGCAAGGCGTATAAATGCCGGATCAGCGGGTAAACTCTGTTTGAAATCAAAAGTCCTCTTTTGAAAATAGAAAGGATCGTATTATGGGAATAATAACCTGGATCATATTTGGCGGGCTGGCCGGATGGATCGCCAGCAAGATAACAGGCCATGACCAATCCATGGGAATCGTAGCCAACATCATCGTCGGCATCGTAGGCGCACTGGTGGGCGGTTTCGTAATGAGCCTTATCGGCAAAACCGGGGTCGACGGCTTCAACTTGGTTTCATTCCTGGTCGCCGTTGGCGGCGCCGTGCTGCTGCTGGCCATCTTCAAAGGACTTAGAAAACGTTAGAATTGAACGCGGACAGCCATGGCGACACATCGTCTCCATGGCTTGTTCAATTTCAGCACCTACTCCAAAGGAAATCATTCGCATGGTACAATGAGGGCAGATCCTTCTTCGGGGGTGTAATTTGAAGAAACTGTTCTATGTTGTGTTGATGGCGTGCCTCACTTTTCTTCCTTTCACTGCAGCCTCTTGCTCACTCGCCGCGCAAACGCATGATTTTGCGTCTTTGGAAGACCCGCCCGGCGATCCGGTACGGGAAACCGCATCTGATGAATTGACTGTTTTATTTATCAACGTCGGGAAAGCGGACGCTGCTTTGCTGCGTTACGATGGCAAGGCCTATCTTATCGACACGGGAAAAAAGGCCTCGGCACCTGCTCTTTTCGGCGCGATGAACTTGTTGGAAGTGGATAGGCTTGACAGTGTGTTTCTGACACATACGGACAGCGATCATTTGGGCGGCATGAATGCGCTGGCGCGCTATTTCACCGTGGAAAAACTTTACTCATCTTTGTTTTCGCTGGACAAGAAGAAAGGCGGGAACAAGATCGACGAGCTCGCGCAGGATTTGCAGCTTCCCCAATTGAAGCTCAACGCGGGCGACAAAGTCTTCCTCTCGGAGGACGTCTGCTTTAGTGTGCTGGGTCCGATCCTTTTGAATGAGGATGATGACAACGACAATTCGCTGGTGCTCAAGCTCGATTTCTTTGGCAGAACACTGCTGTTCATGGGGGACGCACAGTTCGCGGGTGAAAACGCGCTGCTGCGTTCCGGCGCGGATCTTGACGCCGACATCCTCAAAGTCGGCAACCATGGCAATCCGGACGCGACGGGTGATCAGTTCGCCGCCGCCGTATCGCCCGCGTACGCAATCGTCTCCACGGATACAACTGAGGATGAGAATTCCGCAAATGAACGGGTACTCGCCGCACTGAATGATGCAAATGTATTTTTGACGCAAGACTTTGCAGTGGGTGTAATGATTACGGTCAAAAAGGACGGGTCCGTCCGGGTCACGGCACCGATACTGCCCCGCCTCTTTTCCACTCCGGAGATCACGGGCGTCGATCGGGACACGCAAACCGTCACGGTCATGAACAGCGGCGCGGATATGGATATCTCCGGCTTCATGATCCAGTCCCAAAGGGGCAGCGAAGTGTTCATGTTCCCGGAGGGTTCTCTCATTAAAAGCGGACAGACCGTTTCCGTATCAACAAGGCCCGGTGCCGATTATCTGTGGCAGGGCGAAAACGAAGTCTGGCATGAAAAAAAACAAGACAGCGCTTTTCTTTATGATCGGTTCGGAAACGTGCTGTCAAGGTGGGATTAGAACACGCCGTTCATCCCCTTGCGGGGTGTTTTTTGTGCGGGATCGAAGCCTTGAAGGCGAGCGGACTGATGCCTCTTCTGTCCTTCGAATACCTGCGGATCGCTCCGGCGAATAACACATAAAGATCGCGCCAAATCGCACCCCACGCAAGCGCCTCTGACACCGTCTGTGCGTGCCTGTTCGGACAATGCGAGGGTTGAACTCGACACTTTCGGTTATAATACTATCAGAGAGCGAGTTCCGGGAAGGAACTGCCGTGCGTTTTTTCTTCTGCACCGGAATGCGATGTTTGAGGTTACTTCCAAAGCGGACATTCACAATGGGTGCAAAGCACGCCTGCGGCTCCTGACGATGTGCGGCTTATGCCGCAAAGAACGCGTGACCGAAACTTGACTACTTGACTACAGGAGGAAATGAAAATGATAGATGAAAAAAGACGCGACAAACTGGTAGGCGAACTCATCGCAGAGGATACACCCAGGATTTCTCTTTATATCCCCACGCACCGCGCTTACCCCGACAACCGGCAGGACCCCATTGTCTATAAAAACCAATTGAAATTGGTGGAAAACGCTCTGGAGGAGCGTTCCCCGCGCCGCGATTGGGAAAAGACGTTTGAAAAAATGCAGCTGCTGTTGGAGGATGAGAACTTCTGGATGCATACCACAGAAGGCCTGGGGGTACTGGGTGCCGGCGGCAGGGCGGAGACATTTCTCCTGGATAGCCCGGAGGACCCCGCTTTCTACGTGGGCGATGATTTTCATCTGCTGCCGCTGTACCCACTGATCGGGTCCCTTTCCCAAGCCTACCTGGCGGATATCAGCCGCGATCGTTTTATCATGTACTATGCCGGCAGTGAGGGCATCACAGAGATGGAGATGCCGGATATCAAAAACGATTTCTCCGAACTGTTCGACGATTTTGACGCAAACGCCAACCTGCGCACCGGGAGTTACGGCGGTCTTTCCGGCGCATTCCACGGCCATGGTTCCAAACCCGAAGAAACGGAAAAGGACAGAGAAAAGTACTTCCGTTACCTGGACGGCGCGTTTGCGTCGCTCAATAAGAAAAGCGGCTTGCCCGTCATTTTGGCCGGTACGCAAGACAGCCTCAACGAATTCAGCGCTTTGGCAAAGGGCGCGTTTTATCTGGACGGCAAGATCGAAAGCCCGCTGGAATCCCTCTCCCCGGATGACATCGCCGGGCGCATCAAAACCATACTGAAACCGAGTCTGGAAAAATCACTCAGCAGCCTGCGCACCCTCATCAACAACAAACAAAACGAAAATAAAGCCGTGGGCGACCTGAAAGATATCGCTGCCGCTGCGCAGGAAGGCCGCGTTGAGTTACTGATCCTGCCGCAGGTCCTCAGGGAAAGCGAGCAAGCTTCGATGGATAAGGCTGCGCAACAGGTGCTGCAAAACGGCGGCCGCGTCTATTCCGATCGTGGCGGCGCGCTGGAACTGCCGCACGGCCGGCTGGCGCTGCTAAGGTACTAAAAATAACGCTTCGGTTTGAGACAAATTCTTTACCATCTCGATCCGGGTTAGGCACCCTTTGAAAATCGCTTTCTCCGAACCGGGCCGGGTTTGCTTTAAGCGTCCATCAAGTGATGGGCGCTTTCTCTTTGCTGCAAAGACGTGAAGCCGCGACACGCCGGAAGTACGTTCGCGAGCAGCTAAATGAGGCGATAGTTTCCGGCCGGCTTGGAGCGGGTTGACCAAGCCTCCTGAGCGGCGCATTGTGCCGATATAGACTTTTGCGATATAATGATGCCGCGGTCCGCATGCGCGGCGGCAGCACCGCCCTGCAAAATGCAGGTTTTGCTTTGGCTGCTGACCTGATCCGGTATCGCTTTCCAGCCGATATCAGTCCCGGGCGAACTTATGATAAATGGATACTCCAGCGTGCCCGAGCACGCCGCATACGGAAAGGAAACGATAAGATGAGGGAAATTAAGCTTGGTATAGGCTTTGCGACAGGGCGAAAGTCTTTCAAAAAAGTGCTCTCCGCCTACATGTATAACTGGAACAACACAGTGCAGGAATTGCCCGAGGATCTGACAGTCCGCTTGAGCCTTTTTGTCTCCTACGATCTAAAATACCGCAAAACGCAGTCAACCGATTACACAAACCTGAGCCAGGATATTGTGGATACGTTTGAGAACACAGTATTTCTCGGGGCAAAAAACGTCCTGAAAAGCATCAATATGCTGAAGGAAAATGACGAGTTCACGCACGCTGAAATAGACAGTATATTTGGAGCGGGGTATGCCGGAAAACGCAATCAGGTGATGTTTGCCGCCATTGAGAACGGAATGGACTACCTCCTGTTCCTGGATGACGATGAATACCCCATGGCAGTAACCAACAACCGCAACAGATGCATCTGGAGCGGAGAGCAGGTTCTCCTGGAACACCTGAAGGAAATTGAAACGGCTGATTACACCAACGGCTACCATTGCGGCTACGTTTCGCCCATCCCTCAGATCACGTTCAACAAAAAGCTGAGCGAGGAGACTTTCAGGACATTCATCGGGGCCATCAGCAACGACATTATCAACTGGGACAGCATCAAAAAGCTCATGAAATCGGGCGGCGTCACGTACGCTTCGACGGACATCCTGCAAAAGGACGAAAGTCATGATGTGCCCCTGAACGGCGGATGCAAATTCATCTCCGGCGCTAACCTGTGCGTCAATCTGACGCAGCTTGAGAGGACCCAGCCTTTCTTCAACCCACCGGGAGCACGGGGCGAGGATACGTTCCTGTCCACAATGCTTAAGGATCGCACGGTACGCAGGATCCCTTGCTACACTTTCCATGACGGGTTTTCCATCTATCAGCACCTCCTCTCCGGCGTACTCCCCATCCGTCTTGCGCCGATCACTGCCGGTTCCCCAGGCGTCAACTCGCGATTTTTAAGCGCATGCATCGGCTGGGTCAGGTACAAGCCCCTGCTGGTCTACATAACGCAAAGGGAAGAGTATGAACAGAAAATGGCGGAAATCAGAAACGCCTTGTCTCAGACGCTGCCCGAACTGGCTGAATACTTTGGGGACAGCCGTTTCTTGAAGATCTCGGACGAGTTTGAAAAGTACAGCCGCAATGTCGGCAAACACTTTGACGGCTTCCTCCTGACGCAGCGGACGTGGAAGAAAATGATGGACGTGTTGGCGCAGCAATAGGCCTTCATACAGCGTATTCACAGATCATCCCGCCTAAAATGATGACAAGGCGGCAGCTTGAAAGGAAACGGCGTGAGACTTTTTGAACCCCTCAAGATCAATAACATGGAGCTAAAGAACCGCCTCGTCATGCCGCCGATGTGCATGTACTCCGCATGCAGGCAAGACGGCGGGGTAACTGATTTCCACCTGGCGCACTATGCGGCGCGCGCCATCGGGCAAGTCGGCCTGATCATCGTGGAAGCCACCGCAATACGCCCCGAAGGCCGCATCAGCAATGAATGTCTGGGGATATGGGAAGACAAGCAGATCGAAGGCATGGCCCGTCTGACCAAAGCTATCAAGGAGCAAGGCGCGGTGCCGTCGCTGCAGATCAACCACGCGGGGCGCAAGGCGGTCACCAAAGACAACAGGCATCTGGCTCCCTCCGCTGTCGCTTACAACGACCATCCTGTCACATATGAAGAAATGACTTCCCGGGATATTGAAGAAGTGTTGGACGCTTACCGCGAGGCGGCTTCAAGAGCGGACGCGGCGGGCTTTGAAGGACTTGAGATCCACGCCGCGCACGGCTATTTGATCCATCAGTTTTTGTCCCCCCTGTCCAACGCTCGTGATGATGCCTACGGGCAGGATCGCTCCCTGTTTCTCAATAAGGCTGTGGCGGCTATTGATGAAACCTGGCCCAAAGACAAGGCGCTGTGGATACGCATCTCCGCCACGGACTGGCTGGAAGGCGGCGTGACGCCCGCGGACTGGATCAAATGGATCAAAGGGTTGCCCCGCAAGATGGATATGGTCCACGTATCCGCCGGCGGGCTGCAGAAAGCTTCCGTCCATCCTTACCCCGGCTACCTTTTGCCCCTGGCGGCGCAGATCAGGAACGGCACCGGCCTTCCGGTCATCGGGGTCGGCTTTCTGGATGAGGACCAGCTGATCGTGCAGGCCCTGGAGGGCGGCAGCTGCGACCTGGCCGCCTTGGGACGTGAGCTGCTGCGCAACCCGAACAAGGCAAATGATCTGGCGTGGCGTTACGGCCGGCCCGATCTTGTCACCGCGCAGTACACGCGCGCCTATAAAGAGCGGATGTAACAGTGTTGGTATTGCGCGATAATGCAGATTTGTCGACCGGCTCCGATTCTTGCGCCTGATGGAAGAACATGGTATCATTACGTGTGATTTTCCGGAGGGAGGAAGGCATGGACTGGAAAACGAGTATCGCGGAGCTGATCGCCCGCGCGATTGGATTGGCTTTTCCCGGGACTGATGCGCCACAAGATATTCCGGGCATGCTGGAAGTACCGCCGGACACCAACATGGGGGACTATGCGTTCCCCTGTTTCAGGTTGTCAAAACTGCTCAAAATGGGACCGCCTCAGATCGCCGGGCGCTTAAACGATTTTATCGACGCGCCGGATTTGGCGCGGGCGGAGACTGCGGGCGGCTACCTTAATTTCTTTTTGAACCGCACGGCTTTTGCCCGCGGCGTGATCGAGGATGTATTGGCTTCGCCCGGGCAATGGGGCTCCTCCACTCAGGGAAGGGGCAAGACAGTCTGCATTGATTTTTCCTCCATCAATATTGCCAAGCGTTTCCACATCGGCCACCTCTCCACCACCGTGATTGGCGCGGCATTGACGCGTATCTACGGCTTTTTGGGGTATCGCACGGTCTCAATCAACCACTTGGGCGACTGGGGCACGCAGTTTGGCAAGATGATCTCCGCCTACAAGCGCTGGGGCACCAGGGACATGATCCGCTCAGGCGGCGTGGAAGCGCTGAGCGACCTTTACGTCCGTTTCCACAAGGAAGCCGAAACTGACCCGGAACTGGAAAACGAAGGCCGCGCATGGTTCAAAAAAATCGAGGAAGGGGACGAAGAAGCCCTTTCCATTTTTAACCATTTCAAAGAAATGACCCTCAAGGACGCGCAAAAGGTATACGATATTCTGGGCGTGACATTTGACTCCTATGACGGCGAAAGCTTTTTCAACGACAAAATGGGTGTGGTGATCGACGAACTGCGCGACAAAGGCCTGCTTGTTCAAAGCCAGGGCGCGTGGGTTGTGGATCTGGAAGACGAGGGGATGCCCCCCTGCCTGATCCTCAAATCCGACGGCGCGACGCTGTATGCCACGCGCGATCTGGCGGCGGCGCTGTACCGCAAGAAAACATACGATTTTTCCAAATGCCTTTACGTGGTCGCCTACCAGCAGGATCTGCATTTCAGGCAATTGTTCGCCGTACTGCGCAAAATGGGCTATGCATGGGCGGGCCATATGGAACATGTCGCCTTTGGCATGGTGTCCTACGAGGGCGAGGCCCTCTCGACACGCCGCGGCAATGTCATACACCTGGATGAACTGCTTGACAAAGCGCAGGAAAAGGCACTGGACATCCTGGAAGAGAAAAGTCCGGACATTGAAAACAAGGAACTGGTCGCCAAGCAAGTGGGCGTCGGCGCGGTGGTTTTTTCCACCCTGTACAACAACCGCATCAAGGACATTGATTTCTGGTGGGACCGCGCCCTTAATTTTGACGGGGAAACGGGCCCGTATGTGCAGTACACGTTTGCCCGCTGCGGCAGCGTATTGAAAAAGGGCGAAGACATTGCGGCAGAGCCTGATTATTCGGCACTGGATAATGATGAAGCGCTGCAGCTTCTGTTGCTCCTCTCACGCTTCCCGGAGGAAGTGGAGGAAGCCATGCAGCGCAACGAACCGTATGTCATCACCCGTGCCGTCACAGAAATAGCCAAGAAATACAACAAATACTACTACGAGCACCGCATTATCGCGGAAGACCTGAACGGGACCCGGGCACGCCTGGAACTGACCAAAGCTGCGCGGGAAGTCATTGGAACCGGCCTTAGCCTCATCGGGGTGGAAGCGCCGGAAAAAATGTAGGAGAAAGGAACAACCATGCGATTTACGAAAATGCACGGTATTGGCAATGACTACATCTTTGTCAACTGTTTCGAGGAAATGGTAGCCGACCCCTCCCGCCAGGCGATTGTGATGAGCAAGCCGCACTTTGGTGTGGGCGCGGACGGACTGGTGCTCATAGAACACAGCGACACGGCGGACTTTGGCATGCGCATTTTCAACTCTGACGGCTCGGAAGCCGAAATGTGCGGCAATGCCTCCAGGTGTATCGGACGCTATGTCTTTGAGCGCGGCATGACAGACAAGAAGGAAATCACGCTCTCGACCAAGTCCGGCGTACGCCAGCTGCTCTTGACGGTGGAAGATGGCAAAGTGACGCGCGTGCGCGTGGACATGGGCAGCCCGGAATTGAACCCCAAGAACATCACGGTGGACTTGCCGGGTGAAATCGTGCTGCGCCACCGCCTGCAAATTTTGGGACAAAGCTGGTTTGTGACCTGCGTCAACATGGGCAATCCCCACTGCGTGGTGTTTGTGCGCGACCCGGAAGTGATCGACCTGCAAACTCTGGGACCGATGTTCGAAAACCATCCGCTGTTCCCACGCCGCACCAACGTGGAGTTTGTGCGCGTCATCAGGCGCGATATCCTCCAGATGCGCGTATGGGAGCGCGGAGCAGGCGAAACCCTGGCCTGTGGTACGGGCGCCAGCGCCGCCCTGGTGGCGGCTGTCCTGTGCGGCATGAGTGACCGCACCGCGCAGGTGAAGTTATCCGGCGGCAACCTGGAATTATGCTGGAACGCTGAAGATAATCACGTTTACCAGTCCGGTCCCGCCTCCTATGTTTTTGACGGCGAGTGGCTGGAAGACTCGGCAGTTTAGGGAGATAAGCATGAAAATAAACAGCAGCATAGCGACGCTGCCGGGCAGTTATTTGTTTGCCGAGATCGCGTCGCGGGTATCGGCGTTTGAAGAAGCGCATCCCGACGCGCAGGTACTGCGCTTGGGCATCGGGGACGTGACGCGTCCCCTCTCGCCCTATGTGGCGCGGAAGTTTGCGGACGCGGCACTGGGCATGGCGACGCAAGAAGGTTTTCGCGGCTATCCGCCGGGGGAAGGCTACGCTTTTCTGGTGGAAAAGATCAACCGCCACGATTATTCTTCCCGGGGCGTCAGCCTTAAAGACAGCGAAATATTCATCTCCGACGGCGCCAAGACGGATGCCGCGGCCATACAGGAACTGTTCTCCCAAGACGCTGTGATCGCGCTGACCGACCCGGTCTACCCCGTGTATGTGGACAGCAACGCCATGGCGGGGCGGTTGGGCGAATATGTTGACGGAAAATGGACACGCGCCGTTTACCTGCCCGCCACGGCAGAAAACGATTTTGAGCCCCCGCTGCCCGATAAAAAGGCGGATGTGCTGTACCTATGCTATCCCAATAACCCTACCGGCACAGTGCTGACGCGCACGCAGCTGAAAAAATACGTGGACTGGGCGCGCGAAAACGATGCCCTCATCATTTTTGATGCCGCCTACAAGGCATTTGTAACAAGCGATGATATCCCGCTGTCCATTTACGAGATCGAAGGCGCCAAGGATGTCGCCATCGAGTGCTGCTCGTTCTCCAAAACAGCCGGGTTTACCGGCGTGCGCTGCGCCTATACGGTGATCCCGCACAGCGTTATGGGCCTTGACGGAAACGGCGAAAAAGTATCCCTCAACCGCATGTGGAAACGCCGCACCGGCAGCAAGAACAACGGCGTTTCCTACCCCGTGCAGGCAGCGGCAGCCGCCGTGTATGATACCAAAGGGCAAGAGGAAACACGCCAGAATATCCGCTACTATCTGGATAATGCCGGAGTCATTCTGGACACGCTGAGAAAAGGCGGTCTGAGCGTCTACGGGGGCGTTGACGCGCCCTACATCTGGATGAGGACGCCGGACAACATGCCGTCATGGAATTTCTTTGATTTTCTGCTCAACAAAGCGCACGTCGTGGGCACGCCCGGCGCGGGCTTTGGCCCCTGCGGCGAAGGCTATTTTCGCCTGACCGCCTTTGGCAGCCGCGAATCGGCAGCGGAAGCCTCGGCGCGGATCATAGGCATTTTATAAACAGGCAATCACTTACAGCGATATAGGGAGGTTCAAGAATGGTTCGTGCTATTGTTGGAGCAAACTGGGGAGATGAAGGCAAGGGCAAACTGACGGACGTGTTGGCGAAGGGCAGCGACATTGTCATCCGCTTTCAGGGCGGTGCCAACGCGGGCCACACCATCATCAACGAATACGGAAAATTCGCTTTGCACCTGTTGCCCAGCGGCATTTTTAACGCAGGTGTGGATAATCTGATCGGCCCCGGCGTCGCGCTGGACATTGATGCATTGCTTAAGGAAATGGGCGAGGTCCTCTCCAAGGGTGCGCCGCAGCCACAGCTCATGATCTCCAGCCGCGCGCAGGTGTTGATGGACTGTCACGTTCTAATGGACACCTATGAAGAAGAGCGCCTGCGGGACTTCAAGTTTGGCTCCACCAAATCGGGCATCGCGCCCTTTTACAGCGACAAAGCCGCCAAGGTGGGCATACAGGTGTGCCACTTGTTGGACAAAGATGTTTTGCATGAGAGGCTGAAGGCGTCCTTTATCAAAAAGAACATCCTATTGGAGCACTTGTACCATAAGCCGCTGCTGAACGCCGATGAATATACGGAAAAGTACTATGCTTTGGGACAGCAGATCAAGCATATGGTCGTGGACTCCACGCAATACCTGCATGCCGCTTTGAAGGCGGACAAGAGCATCCTTCTGGAAGGCCAATTGGGCGCGCTGCGCGACCCGGACCACGGCATTTTCCCCTACACGACGTCCTCGTCGCCCCTGGCGGGGTACGCAACGGTGGGCGCGGGACTGCCGCCCTGGGCGATCACCCGGGTGATCGCCGTCACCAAGGCCTATTCCTCCAGCGTCGGCACCGGCGTCTTCCCGACCAAAATGACGGGCGACGAAGCGGAAGAACTGCGCAAGCGCGGCGGGGACGCCGGCGAATACGGCGCGAAGACCGGGCGCCCGCGCGACGTGGGCTGGTTTGACTGCGTGGCAACGCGTTATGGCTGCATGGTGCAGGGCGCGACCGAGTGTGCCATGACCAATCTGGATGTCCTGAGCTATCTGGATGAGATCAAGGTGTGCGTGGGCTACGAACTGGACGGCACTGTGAGCATGGATTTCCCCGTGACACCCGACCTTCAGCGCGCTACGCCCGTTTATGAAACGCTGCCGGGCTGGAAAACAGATGTTAAGGATGTGCGCACGTATAGCGACCTCCCCGAAAACTGCCGCAAGTACGTAGAGTTTATAGAAGAACGCATCGGCACGCCGCTGCGCATGCTCTCCAATGGACCGCACAGAGACGCTATCATTTACCGCTGACCCTTTGGGAGTGCAACAAGAACGAGTTGCACTCCCTTTTTCCGGCGGAAACAGGGATGCTGAAAAAAGGCGCTTCGCTGCTTCTGCTTTGGTTTTTTTGGTACGCCTGGGCTTCCCCCAGATCCACGGATGAAGCACGCGTCCCCTTGGGCCGCAAGGAGAGCGCTGAACGCACCATTTCTTGGTTAACGGAAGGGATCATATATGACGCTGCTGGTGATCATCTATTTGAGTTTCATTTCCCTGGGGCTTCCGGACGCCGTGCTGGGCGCGGCGTGGCCCATGATGTACCCCGATCTTGGGGCATCGGTGGAAGCCGCGGGGCTTATCAACATGGTAACGGCATTGGGCACTATCCTGTCCAGTCTCTTTTCCGCACGCATCCTGCGCAAACTGGGTACGGGCAAACTGCTGGTGATGAGCGTCATCGCAACCGCGCTGGCGCTGACAGGCTATGCGTTTGTCCGATCCGCGTGGATGCTGATGGTACTGGCGGTCCCACTGGGCCTGGGCGCTGGCGCCGTGGATGCCGCACTCAACAGCTATGTTTCCTTGCACTATGAAGCCAAGCACATGAGCTGGCTGCACAGCTTCTGGGGGCTGGGGGCTTCCGCCGGGCCCATGCTGATGGCGCTGACACGGGGCAGCTGGCGGTTGGGGTATCTGATCATTGCGGCACTGCAGATCGGGCTGTCCGTCATTTTGCTGCGCGCTCTGCCTAAGTGGCAGGACAAGGGGATCGAGAAAAACGCCGCGGCCGAACGGTCGCCGCGCTACAAGGACCTTTTGCGGGTCCCCGGCGTACTGCCCGCACTGAGCGCATTCTTTTTCTACTGCGCCGCCGAAGCGCTGATGGGGCTGTGGAGCAGCTCCTACCTCGTGTTGGCACGCGGCGCGCCCAAAGCCGACGCCGCCGCGTTTGCGGGGCTTTTCTTTGCCGGCATTACGGCGGGCAGAATGCTCAGCGGTTTTCTCGCGGAAAAATTCTCACACCAAGGCATGCTGCGTCTGGGCGAAGGGCTGATCCTTATGGGTCTGTTATTGCTGCAACTGCTGCCCCTTTTCGCCGCCCCGTTTGCACTGTTTGTTGTAGGCCTTGGCTGCGCGCCCATCTATCCCCTATTGATCCACCGCACGCCTTTCCACTTTGGGGAAGCCTTTTCGCCATATATTATCGGACTGCAGATGGCGAGCGCGTATACGGGTACGCTTCTGGTGCCGGCGCTGTTTGGCCAAATAGCAGGGGACGCGTATATTGCTTTTCTCCCCGCCGCGGCGCTGATCATGGTCCTTCTGATGACCGGGATGACGGAAAAATTGCGCGATGTCCGCGCCCATACGCTCTAAAGCAGCAAATGATCCTTCCTGAGGAGGTATACGATGTCCACCATTCTTGTCATGGCAGGCTATCCCGCAGAAAGCTTTGGGGAACTGGACGGCCACACCATCATTATGCCCCCGCTCTGGACGCGTTTCCACCGCGAAGATATGCAAAAGTACCTCCCAAAGGCGGATGCCCTGCTGGCGTCGGGGAGGGTGAACGCGGATATGCTGGCGCAGGCGCCGAACCTGAAGATCATCGCCAACTGCGCGGTGGGCTTCAACAACGTGGATATCGCGGCCGCCGGGTTGAGGCGCATTCCCGTAACCAATACGCCCTTTTCCGTCACCCTGCCCACGGCGGAGCTGGCGCTGGCGCTGCTGCTGAGCGTGGTGCGGCAAATCCCGCAGCTCGACCGGCATATGCGCGAGGAAGACACGCGCCCCTATTTCGCGTCGGGCGATCATATGGCCCTCAATTTGGAGGGACGGCGCCTGGGCATTATCGGCATGGGCCGTATCGGCAGCAAAATGGCGGAACTGGCGCGCATGCTGGGCATGGAGGTCTCTTACCACAATCGCCATGAAACAGTGCCCGGGTGGCTGCCGCCGGAGGATTTAATTAGGACAAGCGATGTTATCAGCATCCATACGCCGCTTAATGATGAAACGCGCAACCTGCTCAGCCGCGAACGCCTCAACATGATGAAAAAGGGCAGCATCCTCATCAATACTGCCCGCGGCGCGGTGGTGGATGAGGAGGCGCTTTGCGACCTGCTGGAATGCAGGCACCTTTACGGCGCGGGGCTGGATGTTTATCCCAATGAGCCGCACGTCAACCCGCGCCTCAAGAAACTGGATAACGTGGTGCTGCAGCCGCACATGGGTACCAATTCGGTCCATGCCCGCCGCAACATGGCAGCGGAAGCGGCGCACAACATTGCCGAGTTTTTCGCAGGGCGTCGTCCGCCCAGCGTGGTCAACCCGGAAATCTACGACACATAAACCGCCCATGACCCTCGGGAGGCCCACTTTGAAAGTGGAAATTCCACGGAGCTTTTTTCGAAAAGCAGAGAATGTCACAACGCGATCACAATTCCATTGACACTATTTGATTTTATAACATACAGAAAGGATGGATCAATGCCCGACGATCGACACAAAGGCATCGCATTTGCGGCTCTGGCCGCCGTTTTTTACGCGCTCAACGCGCCGCTGTCAAAGCTGTTGCTGAAAACGGTTTCGCCAACGATGCTGGCGGCGCTTCTGTATTTGGGCGCCGGGATCGGCATGAGCGCTTTGTACCTGTTTAGGGAAAAAACGGGCGGCCATGCGGGCGAAAAGAAACTGTCCGCAAAGGAACTGCCGTATACCATCATGATGGTGCTGCTGGATATTGCCGCCCCCATTGCACTGATGTACGGACTTCTTAACACCACTGCTGCCAACGCGGCGCTGCTGAACAATTTTGAAATAGCGGCTACTTCTCTTATCGCGCTGCTCTTTTTTAGGGAGGTCATCTCAAGGAGGCTTTGGCTGGGCCTTGGCCTGGTGACCCTCGCCTCGATGATGCTGTCCATCCAGGATATGGGCAGTTTTGCGTTTTCCGTTGGCTCAATGTATGTCCTTGTCGCGTGCCTTTGCTGGGGGCTCGAAAACAACTGCACCCGCATGATGTCATCCAAAAATCCCATGCAGATCGTGGTGATCAAGGGCCTTTTCTCAGGCGCCGGCGCCCTGGCGATCTCCCTTGCACTGGGCGACTCCCCACCCGCCCCGGGCGTTGTTTTCCTGTGCCTGTGTTTGGGGTTTATCACGTACGGACTGAGCATTTATCTGTACATTCACGCACAGCGCGTGCTTGGCGCGGCGAAAACCAGCGCTTACTATGCCATTGCGCCTTTCATTGGAGCAGCGCTCTCTTTTCTCATCTTCCTTGAAATGCCAACGCTGCAATTCCTCGCTGCATTGGCGGTCATGGCTTTGGGCACATGGTTTGTTTCGAAGGATGCCC
>LFRM01047746.1_pt1 | contig 39275 bp, 29 predicted proteins | sample 618341 | NCBI WGS metagenome assembly LFRM01 (sample SAMN03654438, study PRJNA283298) | anaerobic digester metagenome | isolation source: pool of bioreactors CSTR01a, CSTR02a, and CSTR03a thermophilic anaerobic... | place: Denmark: Kgs. Lyngby | collected 2014-05-21 | reverse complement strand
GGCTCTACGGAAACCACATTTTACGCACTTACTGTATATTACGGAGCCGCGGGCATAAAAAAGACCCGCCACACGGTGCCTTCGGCTGTGTGCGCGGATCTTACAAGCTTTATCATGTCTGCATTGAGCGCAAGACTATTCTGAGACGCTCACCTTTTCATCCTCAAGGGCGGCACGCCGTGCCTTCAGCTGACGTTCCACATCCTCACGGTGTTCCCTGTTATCCTTTACAAAGGAAATGATTATTATATACAGCACTGCACCAACCACCGGTCCGAGCATAAACATCGGCCACTGATACTTTATAAAATGAGCCGATTGTTTTACGCCCTGCTCAAGTGCAAAGCGGTTGTAGCCGAGCTTCACAAGAAGCTTGCCCTCGATAAACGTGGTCACGGCTCCGGTCATTTTTGTGGTGAAGTTCTGCATTGAGAAGGACACGCCCTCGGAACGCACACCCGTTTTCAGCTCAACCTCATCTATTGAGTCACTCGTCAGCGAACGATGGGCTATATCCATCAGGAAGCCGGGAAGGTTGACAATGGAAATGAGGACATTCATCATTATGAACTTAGGCAACGAATCGAAGCCTACAAAATATGCAATAACTCTGAAGAATATTGCAAACAGCTGCGAGCATACAAGCAATCTCTTCATACCGCCTATCTTCTCGGCGAGCTTGTTTGCAAAGAGTATTGCACAGGTTCCGGGAATGCCGGTAAGAAGTCCGTAAAGGGTTTCAAGCGATTTCCCGTTTTCGGTGAAGGTGATGGCGTTTTCAAAGAAATACGCGTTTTGCACCTTGGGACAGAAGCCCTGGGAAAGCCGCGCTGCGGATATCAGAAGCAGCGTCGGATTGTGCCGGAGTATTGTAAGAGATTTAAAAATGCTCTCCTCAGGCTCTCCGCCCTCAATAAGCTCAGGCATCTTATGTGCGCGCATCGACAGCAGCTCTCCGCCGAGTCCGAAGACCAAGCCGAACAGCACAAAAACGGTTGTGATGTCCATACCGAGGTTGGTAAGAATATCACGCACCATCTGGAAAAGTCCGGCAAGAGCCGCACCGGCTCCGGCTCCGATTGTAACCCACTGGGCAACTCTCGAACGCTCCTCGGAGTGTGGGCTTGAGAGTGAAAGCAGGCCCCAGAGTCCGACATCCTGGAAGGAATAAAACAAATCCCAGACAAAGTACAGACACAGTATGTAAATGATTTTACCGTTTTCATCAAAGGGCACCTGCATAAACATCAGCAACGAGAGCGCACCGATAATCGGCGGGAAATACAGCAAAAACGGACGCAGCTTGTTATACGGTTTATGCTTTCTCCGGTCAATATATGCGCCGACAATCGGGTCGTTTATGGCATCCCATATATAACTGAGAGAGAAAATAAGGCCGACCTTGTCCTCCTTGATATGCAGAACGTTGATACAGAAATACCTCAGCCAGCCGTTCACGTAGCTGTAGGTCATATTCTGTCCGGACAGTCCCACCGCATAGCTCAGTATTGAGCGATTGGCGACACAGCCCTCACCCCTCGGCACCTTGTCGAATAGAAAGATTTTCACCCACACAACCCCCTGTTTTATTTTTTGGCGATTTTATATATTTTTGACGCACCCGCACCCACGGCAACCGCACCGCCGAGTGCACATGCAATATATTTCCATCTGTTGAGCGCCATGCTCTGCTTATCGTTGATAACCTTGAGCTTCCACGGAATCGAGCGGCAGGAGTTGCCGACTATCTGACGGTAAAAGTGCATGCTCGTGCGGAATTTGCGCGGCTCGTTTTCATCAAGATATATCATTCTTACCGCCTGACGCATACCGTCGCCGTAAGGATTAAAGCCGACAAGTCTGCACTGACCCAACGCTATACCGTCAACCGTACCGAGCTGGTCATTCAGGTGGTCGTGACCGAAAAATGCGGCAATGACATCCCCGTTCTTCTTCCAGCAATCGAACTGACCGTTATTATAATCACAGCAGCACGGGAACTCACCTATTTCACCGATAACATCGGTGTTTTTTCTGTCAAGAAGGTACCATCCGCCCTTATGTGCGTTAAGACCTTCTATGCCGTAGCCGAATTTTATAAGAGGAGAAACCTTCTTCATGAAAAGAGTTTCCTCCGGCACGGGTATGTGCTGAAGGTTTATTGCAGGAACCGGCGCACCGTTCTTTTCGGACAGCGCCTTGCATTTTTCCGTATACCATTCAAGCTGCTCGGTGGTGACAAACGCATAATTTGAATTATACTCGGCAGGGGCGTGATTCCCCGAGTCCATAAGCCAGAAATTGAATGCGTCACGCTTGCCGTCCGAGCTTTTCACGGTAAGGTTATAGTCCCAATATCCGCTTTCCGCCGGCTTTTCCGCAAAAAGGCATTGACTGTACTGTCTGTAATACTTCACCTGCTCGGCAAGCGGTATTGAACCCTCGTTGTCGTGGTCGTGATTTCCGAAGACCAGCGCGACAGGTATACCCCTGTCCTCAAACGGCTTGAGAAGCACCTCGACAGCCTTCGCAAACATTTCCGGCGTATTGGAAAGCGCATTGTCGCCCATGTAGATGCCCAAATCCGGCTTGAGCTTGTCAAGCGCCGCATTTATCAGCGCTGAGGTATCCGCCATAACATCCCGCTTATGCTGTGTATCGGTTTCGCCGTGCTGATGCGGGTCGCCGAGAAGCATAACCGAAAAACGTCCGTCATCGTTGAATTTAAGTTGAGCCATAATAGCTGCCTTTCATTATATGTATATTATTTCTTTTTGCGTTTTATTATTTTGCTTATTATTGCACCGAATCCCGCTGCCGCAACCACCGCTGCGGAGCCTCCGCCTATACCTATCGCAGTCTTTTCCTTACGTGTAAGCGCCTTTGCGCCCGGCATGGAAACACTCTTTCCGACCAGCTCGCGGAAGAAGAAGCCTTCGGAATCGAAGGTGCCCAGGTCGCTCTCGTCAAGCGTTATGAGCGTAACGGCACGCGAATCTCCGTCTCCGTAGCCCTGAAAGCCTGAGCCTCTTGCCTGAACAAGCCGGATGCCGTCAACCGTACCGTCGAAATCATTCACATGGTCGTGACCGAACACAGCACCGATTACATCTCCCTGCCTTTTCCAGCACTCAAACTCTCCCGAATTAAAATCCGGAGGACACGGACCTTCTGCAAGCTCGCCCTTGGTGAAGCGAGGCTGCGCAATAACATAATATTTATCGGAACGCGAGCCGTGACCCTTTACCGCAAACGGTGTCAGCGCAGGCACCTCCCTGAGCAGCTCATACTCCTCAGGCACAGTCATGTGCTGAAACACTATTGCGGGCAGATTGTAGCCGTGATTTGTGCTTCTGAGCTTTTCGGCTGTTTGCTCATACCACCTGAGCTGATTCTCACGCACATAGTCATAGCTTTCGCTTCCGTCGGGATTTATTATACTTGAACCGGAATCAATAAACCAGAGATTAAAGCGGTCATGACTTCCGTCATGGCTTTTTATTACAAGGTTATAGTTTCCCACTCCGGTTTCCGGTTCGCCCTTTACAGCGAGGCATTTTGAGTATGTCTGAAAATGCTCAAGCTGTCCGGCATTGCCAAGAGGTGTCTCACACTCATGGTTTCCGAACACCACAGCAAGAGGGATACCCTTTTGCGCAATCGGTGTGACTATCGCATCAATTGCGTCCCGCACGCTTTCTTCGGTTATCGCATCCCACATTGTTACATTATCGCCGAGGAAAACCGCCAAATCCGGCCGAAGCTCCTCAACAGCGGCTTCAAGTAATCTCACAGTGTCAAAGCCCTTTGCGCTGTTCGGCTCAAGCATGTGCAAATCCGCCGCCACAAGTATTTTAAACTGCCCGTTTTCATTAAATTTAAGCTGTACATCAGACACAAAAACACACCTCCCGTCGCTTTAAAGTATATTCTCTCACGGCTCCGATGTCAAGGCAGAAAATATATGAAAAAGGTCCGCGCGCCCCTCAGAGCAACCGCGAACCTTTATAAACAGTTTTTCCGCTTTAATCAATCCCTGAATTTGCCCTTTTGAACCGGCTGCGTCAGCTTCTTTATTTCCGCAAGCGTCTTATCGGCAAGGAATGAGAGCTTTTCGCCGAACATTGAATGTATTGCCCCGTCCACGCTTGCCACTATATCCGATACATCCGGAGAGGATGCCGGCTCCATTTTTACCGTTCCGCCCGATTCAAATGTAAATTTCAGCTTCCTGCAGCAAAGAGATTCTATCGGACGTATCCATACATTAAGCGTGCGTTCATCCTGCCAGAAGGCGGCAGATGCCGCCGTATACGGAGTGTTCGCGAGCACAATACGCGAATTGATATACTCCCCGTTCATACCGCATTTAACACTGTTGCGTTCATTGCCCTCTCTCCACGAAAAGCGCATATCCTCACCGTAAAAATCGAACCGCACATCATCAATGTTTCCCGCCCGATATTTACTCATATACACCGCGGCAAGGTGGAGCACACCGGTCGGGAAGCCCACAGCATTAAGAATTTTATCCTTTTTAAAATGCACTGTTCTACCGCTTATGCTTTTTTCAAGCTTGCTGCGGATTGCACTTTTCGGAATAAAATCTATTTTTCTTTCGCTTATGCTTTTTATAAACTCCTCATCCGCGGTCGCGTTTGCATCGGGCTGAATGAAGCCTTCGTTGCGAAGGATTTCAAGCGCCTCATAATACGGTGTATCCGTCGGAGAGCATGACGTGATAACTGCGGCGCAGTCCTCTTTTTCAAAAATGTACGACATCTGGCAGAACATGCCGCCGGCATAATATTCATTTTCGTCCTTTATCCATATGCCGTAACCGTACCCGCGCTCACGCACGCCCGGATTATCGCCGTGCTGATTTGAGGTTGCCTGTTTCACCCACTCCTCGTCAATGACCTGCTTATCTCCCCAACGTCCGCCGTTATGATAGCAAAGCATTACCTTTGCGATATCCTCTGTTTTCAGGAAAAGTCCCCAGCCTCCGGCTTCAACCCCGTGACCGTCGGTTTCCCAGACGGGTCTTTCTATTCCGAGCGGCTCAAAAAGCCTCGGCATAAGGAAATCAACCACGCTCATGCCCGTAACGCGATGCAGAATCGCACACAGTGTATACATGTTTTCGTTTACATAATCGAATTTTGTTCCCGGCTCCGATACCCATTTTGCATCGAACAGATGGCTCAGCCAGTCGTCCTGCGTCTTGTTCAGCAGAGGACTCGGCAGCTTTCCGGAGGTCATTGTCAAAAGATGCCTTACGGTCATCTTATCTATGTAACCGTTCTTCTCTTTCTTTTTTCTGTACTCCGGAAGAATATCCGCAACGCGGGTATCCAGACTTATGAGCCCTTCGGAAACCGCAAAGCCCACCGCTGTTCCCGTAAACGTCTTGCTGACCGAATACATGGTGTGCGCACAAGTGCGTGTGACCGGATATCTGTAACATTCGGCGGCAACCACCCCGTTGCGCACAATCATCAGGCTGTGATACTGAAATCCGCTCTGCTCAAGATGAGCAAGCATTTTCAATACCGCCGCCGAGCTTATTCCCGCACATTCAGGTGCGCGGGCGCGAACAATAGAACCGTCCTTGTTCAGCTTTATGCTGCAGGTCTTTAACATTAGCCTTACCTCCGTTTATCCATTTCTGACACCTTCGATTACAGCTCTGTCGTAACAAGAGTCGAATCGCATAATGTTTCCGCACACTTGTGTATTTTGTGTTTATCATGCAACTATTTAACATTTTATATCATAAATTACATCAAATAGCAAGCCGTAAAACGCATAGTAAAATCCCGCCCGCAGCGTTGACTTTTAGGGAAAAAGATGTACAATAATAATATAAGCAATCGGTTCAATCATTTTCAGGGGGTTTTTTTATGTCGAAATCATTTAAGGCATCAAAGCTCATCGGTGTTACCGGAGCGGCGCTCGGCGCGTTTGGCGGCGTAAGCTATTTAACCTTCCGCGAGGTAATGCATCGCAACGCAAAGCTGCCGCCTGTAATATCCGCGCTCGCCATGAAGGCAATGGATAAGGATGCTCCCGCCGCTCCTGCGGAGCCGGATGAAAGAGCTGTATGGTTTGAGCAACAGCATTTTGAGGAGTACACCATTGAAAATGACCGTGGATTCAAGCTCAAGGGCTATTTACTCCCCGCTCAAAAGCCCTCGGACGTGTTTGTTTTCGGAAGTCACGGCTATCGCAACCACGCGAAGGGCGAGTTCAATTATATGGCAAAATTCTACCACGACAAGGGCTACAATGTTTTTCTTGTTGACCATCAGGCAGCCGGCGAAAGCGAGGGCACCTACATCGGCTTCGGCTATTATGAATATAAGGATTGTCTGAAATGGCTCGGCTTCATGCTCGAAACCTTCGGTAAGGATATTCAGATTATCCTCCACGGTGTTTCCATGGGCAGCGCCACGGTTATGCTTATGAGCTCTGACCCCTCTTTGCCCGAAAACGTTAAATTCACGGTTGCGGACTGCGGCTATACCTCTGCATGGAACGAGTTCAAATCGGTGCTCAAGGGTGCGCACGTCCCCGCCTTCCCGCTTCTTGAGGGTGCTGATTTCTTCAACAAAAAGATAGGCGGCTACCGCTTCAAGGATGCAGACGCGCTCGAAAGCGTAGCCAACGCCAAGCTTCCGATGCTGTTCATACACGGCAGCACAGACACCTTTGTGCCTACATATATGGCGACGCAGCTCTATCACGCTTGCTCCTCGGAGTACAAGGATTTGCTCATTGTTGAGGGAGCATGGCACGCCGAAAGCTACCGCAAGGACTCCGCAGCGTATGAGGGTAAGATATGCGAATTTGCGGATAAATTTATTAAGGTAAAACAAGAAGCGAAAAAATAAAAAATCGGCATATACTGCTTTTGCACACAAAAAAGCCTCCTGTTCCGGAGGCTTTTTTATTATGCAAAATCGAATGAATTTGTATCAGTCCTCAAAATCCAGAAGCTTGTACGGCGGTATCGCCAACGCTTCGGATGTGGTTACGGATGAAGAAATTGACATCTTCGATTTTCAGGCGCTGCAAAATGCGGCAAACGGTCTGACTGAATTATAAAATTCCATTTTTATTCTCTCCTTAAAAGAAAAGACAGCTGCGAGCTTATGATAAGCTCGCAGCTGTCTTTTTCTTCATCTGTTCAAAATGAATAATAAGGCTTGAAAACCGGAGGTCAAGCTCCGTACACCTTGTGTTTGTCAGGCATTCTGATTGTTGTATACCGGCGGTACAGCCTGAGGCGTAAGGCTTGCGTTAAACTGGGAAAACAAAACCGTAAGAATTATAAGAGCAATTATGGTGAGAATTCTTACACCCCAGTTTGAGCCTGTAAAAATTATTGCAAGCATTGATATCAAGTTAAATATAATAAGAGTCTTCGGAATTGCGGCAACAGCGTTGGTTCTTCCGGACGCGGTAATGCGAATATTACCTATTGTGTTGCAGATGGTTTTATAGAATAGAATCGGAATCCCGTAATACACCGCAACTACAAGCATGCCGGCAAAGGACGCAAGCTTGCTTGAGTTTGAGGCGAACATGGATATCACAAGTCCGATTTCGGCAATCACCATAACAACAAGGTTCAGAATAAATTTGATTTTGTAGAATACGGATATCACGTTCAAGCCCGTATACTTAGGAAGCATATTTTTGGCATTGCGGCTTTGAATGTAAAAATCCCAGATGCCGTAACAAATAATTGCCACCGGTATAAAGCGGAGAAACTTGTAAAATACAGCTATCTTTCCGATAAATGAGCCGGACACAAAGCTCTCTATATAGCTTGCCGTACCGAAATTGTAGCCTATGAGGGAGGAACCGTAATTATCAAAGGAGTCAAGCAGAGTTGAGATTATTCCCAAATCCTTTGAAAAAACCGAGGCAAAGGATACAATTACCATCACACTGTAAAAGAATAAAAACGCAACAAAGAGATAAGACGAGCCGAAGCGCTTTATTGTGTTTGCACCCGGATAATCGCTCAGCTTTTGCTTTGGACTTACAGCATCTATAATTTTTGAAAAATCAAAGCCCGCTCCGGCGGAAGCCGCACCTGCCCGGAAACCCGGAGCCGCACTCTGTGCCGCACTGTATCCGCATTCGGGACAAAATTTCACCGCGCCCTCCTGTTTCCTTCCGCAGCCCGGACAAAACTTAGGGCTTTCCTGCGTCTGCGCAACCGGAGCCGCCGGTTGTTCCTTTTCAACCCTGCAGCCGCATCCCGGGCAAAACGCCGCATTGTCGCTCATGCTGGTTCCGCAACTTTTACAAAACATGATATTATCCCCCTTTTTTAATAATCAACCGCAATGTTATTGAGTGAATTTATTTTCCATTCACCGCCCGAATATATGTATGAAATTTTTGCGCTTCCGTTGTACGGATATTCGTTGCTGTACATTTCATTGTATAAAATGTTCCGGTACGCGACAAAATTATATTGGAAATTCATCCGAACCTCCAAAACGATTTTTTCTCTGACCTTTGTCTCGGCGTTGTCAAAGCTGAGGTTGGAAAAGCTTATCTCGGTAATTCCTCTGCTTGAGTCATTCGGGCAGATTTCATTGTAAAAATCCTCATATTGAGAACGGATTTTATCAAGGTTTTGCTCGTTAACAGGACGTCCCTGTATGAATTCATCAAAGCTCTTTCTCGCGATTGCGCTATCATAAAGGCCTCTTAAAAGCTCGGCGGCTTGTTGGTGCAAGCTTTCCGCCTGTGTGCTTGAAACCACAGCGTCGGATACTGTCAGTAAAGGATTGGAGGGTGAAAGCGTCACATCCTTTTCATAATCGGCTGTAACAGGAGTTGTGACCTTTACCTTGTGCTTTCCCACTAACACACCGTTTATTTTATAGATATCCATATCGCTATCGCTGTAATAATCCGTTTCATCCAATTTTGTCTTGTCAAGCAAAAACTCGCCGCCTACTTGAGTCCCGTCAAGATAAAGCGCCGCACCCTCAAGCACCTCAATGGTGACTTCGGGAATTACAAAATTGTCCGATGCAACCTTGTACTTGTCGAAAAAGAGAAATTGCTTTCCTTTTTGCTTTACAAGTGACACATTGATAGGCATAGGTGAGGATATACCCTTGATTGTATATGTGACTGTATAGCTTTTGGTAAGCGCTTTATCTTCATCTGCATCGCTGCTGTAATTATTTGAATATGAGTATAAGCCTGAGGATTTGTTTTCCTTTACGGAAAAGTTTGTGATTTCGGGAAGGTCCGTTTTGCCGCCTTCTTCCTTGAGTGCTAAAAAGCTGCTCTTGCTTGTAAAGCCGGAATCTTCAATATCAAGGTATTCATATACCTTTTCCCATTCCCCTGCCATGGTGCTCTCAAAGTATTTTTCCACAAGCCTTTCGGGCTTGCTTATGGCAGATACCGTTGAAATCAATCCTACCACAACGATTATCAGCGCCGCAGCCACGGCAATCAGAAGCTTGTGCTTTTTTGAAAGCGCGGGCTTTTTGATTTTTGTCTTTATGCCCTTGAGTGCTGAGGGTAAAAGCTCGGTTTCGTTGAATACCGAGGTATCCTCCGGGGGTTGAGGTATTACAGGGCTTGCCGCTTCCTCGCTCTGAGCCATTTTGCTGCCGCAGCCCTCGCAAAATTTTGCATCCTCCTTGTTTTCCATACCGCATTTCTCACAATACATTTCTTCGCCTCCGCAAATTTCAGTTTTGTAATGTCATCTTAACCTATTTCAGGTTAAAAGTCAATACTCTATTTCAGAGTAAAATATACTTAAATTAAGCATCAGAGGGGTATCGGAGGAAGTAAAAACTCCGTCCTGTGTCCTATGGTAAATGAGCTTTCCGTATGAAGGTATTTTGGTTAAGGGGGTAAATAAAATGTATAAAAGAATACGGGATTTGCGGGAGGATCACGATTTGACTCAGACGGCACTTGCGAAAATTCTCCGAATGTCACAGACCGGCTACTCAAAATATGAAACGGGAGAAAATGACATTCCCACTCAGATTTTAATCAAGCTTGCGGATTATTACGGGGTTTCTGTGGATTATATGCTTAACAGAACCGATAAAAAGGAGCTTAATTCGTAAAGTCCCGGCGCTTACACAAAAAGCCTCACCTTTTCAGCGCTGCACAGCAAACCTCCTTCGGACGATAAATAATTTAAAAACACATAACAACAGACTGCGTTGTGTACCCGTGTATGAGGTAACACAACGCAGTCCTTTTATTTTACATCTTTTTATTTGTATGAGTAGAAATATATCTTTGCGGTGCGGGGCTTAGGCAGCTCCGCGACAAAGCCGTCGGACGAAAGCTTCTCCCCCGACACGGTGAACTGTCCGCCATCCGCATCTGTAAAGGTGTAAAGAGCATCCTTTTTTACATTACCGAGATTAAATTCAGCCGCGGAGTACGGCGAATTTTCGCGGCGGAATATCTGAATAATTCCGTCCTTCCGCTCCGGGCGGTCAAACTGCGCGGCGCACCAGACATCGGTTTTATCGGAGAATTCGGTAAGCGGATAAAAATCCTCCGAAAAATACGGGCGCACCTTTATGTATTCCTCCGTAAAGCGCTTTATAAGGCTCAGCTTTTCCGGGTCATCGCCGAAGCTGTCGCGCTCGGAATAGGCATAATTTGTTGTGAGGGCGGCAGAATAACAGCTTCTTATATGATACAGGTCATATATTCTGCCCGTTCCTGTGCCCGACCATGTAAGCCATGTGTTGAAGGTCAGGTTGTGACACTGGGCGGCATAATCCTCGAAATTTGCCGGACACATATAGTCCGAACGCCACAGCGGAATGCTTCTGCGGAGCGTTTCAATGTCGAGGCGTCTGCCTCCGGACGCGCAGTTGTCTATCATAAGGTGAGGGAAACGCTCAAGAAGTGCGTCCCAGAGCCTGTACAAGCCGCTTATATGCTTTATTTCGGTGATTCCCCTCCTGTCCGGAGCATCCGCGCTGCGCCAGTATTCAAGCGGATCAAAATTGAAATCCTGCCGGTAAAAATCCACATTGAGTTTTCCGATAAGACCCGAAAGCGTATTGAAGCAATACTCCCACGCCTGCTCATTGCCGAGATTTAAAAGCAGGTTAGTATCGCTTGAATTCCTTGCTATAAAGTATTCGGGGTGAGCCTTGACAATGGGCGTAGTCTTTATTACCCGCTCCGGCTCAAACCACAAAATGAACTTCATACCCGCCTCATGAATGGCGCCGGATACGTCCTCAAGCCCGCCGGGATGAATTTTCGGACTGACTGTCCAGTCCCCTGTGTGCTGCGGCCAATCCCCTTCAAATTCATCGGGCGTGGGCATTGTGTCCGCACCGTACCAGCCGGCATCCATCCAGACATGGTCGAACGGCAGAGAGTTGTCCTTTATTGTTTTTATTCTTGCCATAACCGATTCGGTCTTCATCCCGCCCCATATTGATGCCGCAAGCGGTCCGCAAGCGTAACGCCCCGGCTTGCCTACAAGCGAAAACTGCTCCTTAACAAGACGCCTCCACTTGTTTTGAGCATCGGTAACACTGCACTCATAGGGCATTACAACAATTGAAGAGGTGCGGATTTTTTCACCGGGAAGCAATCTGAAGCAGGCATCCTCTATTCCGGTTTTGATGCTTACATCGTCATTTCCGCGGGTTATCGAGCATTTCCATTGACCCGTCCAGCCGATTGCGAAAATTATACCGCTGCCGCTCTTGGTGATATTGAAAAACGGTGCGTGGTCAACACTCGACCTGCCGCCGGACGTGGAATAACGCTTGGTTTCGCCGGTGTAAATGTGATTTTCGCGGCGGTTGCCGAAAATTTTATCAACGTCACAATAGAACTCGTCAACGCTCCAGGTCGAACCCATTGGAGCGTATATTTTCGTTGCGGTACGCATATCGGGAACATAAGCCGTGTTCCTTCTGTCGTCCTCATGGGCAAACGGCATGCAAAAATCGCCGTCACTCAGCTCGGAAATAATATTCGTCGGCTTATCCGAGATGTTTTCAAGATAGTTGACCCATTCATACGCGCCGTATTTCTCATGCTTCTTTGCAATATTCGTAACCCTCAGCCCGTCGGCGAAGGCATAAACGGTAACCAGCTCATTGCCGGGGACGGTTGAAGAAACCGCAACCTCGCACTCGCACAGCTCCTTGCCTCCGTATAAAAAATCAAAGCGCCGGTTGTTTCTTAAAAAATCCATTTTTATACTCCCCTCAGCAATATTATTACTGATTATTTAAACCATCTTTTCTTCTTGAACAGGATGAACCACACAATACACACCGCAACACTCAGTCCGGCAACAAACACATACCCGTACCGCCAGCCGAATTCCGGCATTTTCAGGTTCATTCCGTACCAGCCGACAATAAGCGTAAGCGGCAGGAAAATGGAGGTCACCATTGTGAAAACCTTCATAAGATTGTTCTGCTCAATGCCTATTTGTGACTGATATGACTCCCTTACCTGAGTTATATATTCTCTCAGACCCGATGCCAGGGATGCGAGCCTTACGGAACGGTTGTGGATAACTTCAAAGTATTTAAGAATTTCATCGCTGAAAAGGTCGTTGTCGTTTTCACATATTTCGTCAAACAGGAATTCGAGCTGCGCGTAGTATTTTTCCGCTCTGAGGATTTCGTTTCTGGTCTCTATTATGTTTTCGCGAAGTCCGGATTCGGTGCCGTCGCTTACATCGTCATCAAGCCTTGCCACCCTGTTTTCAAGCTGTTCGATATACTTTACCCCTCCCCTCAACAAATCCTTGAAGAAAAGGTAGGCACACCTCTCGTTTGAAACGTCCTCGATAAAAAATCTTCGGGCGACCGCGTACGAGGTTTCGTTCTCGCAAATATAAAAAATATCGTCCGCATCTACATATATGAGAATTTGTGCCGGAGGTGCAGATGCCTCCTTCAAATCGTACCAGTCAAAGGCAATGAGGTCGTACTTTTCAAAGCTTTCGTAGGTTTCTATCTGGCCGTCCGCAATATACTCTATTACCGATGCATCAATATATTCGGAGTACTCCGGCAGCTCGTGCATGAATATTACCTTTTGCATTTACCCTTCCCTCCTCAAAAAACTTCAGAATATTTTATATAATTCGGTATAACAAAGCGGGAAACAAATCAAGCAGAGAATATGAGGCTTCATATAAACCACCTGAAAATCAGGGGTACGGTGGAGGTCACGCTGAGAAGTCGAAATTATATGTTCCCGAACCGATTTTTACATCCGTACCCGGCAATCTGACCCGGCAGGTTGTGTTTGCGGGAACTGTGATGCTTATTTTGTTTCCGTCACGCTCTGAGATGATTTTTCCGTACGGTGAGAAATACTCGGCTCTCACCTTTTCCGGACTTCCTGACAAACAGGGTGCTATTTCAAATTCGGAAAAGCCCGGCTTTAAAGGACGTATTCCTGCCATGAGCGCGTAAAATATAAACGCAAAGCCGCTGTGCATGGGATGGTCGTAGGAGGCAACAAGCTCCTTCATGCCGACACTTTTCATCTCCAGACACTCCCAGAGCGAGGTTGCATTATCATCAAGCATTGTTCCGAAGCTCACATGGTCACGCGAAAACATAAGCTTCATTGCCGTTTCGCCGTTTCCGCTCTCGAAAAGCATTGGTATAAGGTATTTATTCCCGAAGATTCCGGTTTCCATACGCAGGCCGTTGCTCTCTATCATGCCGACGGTAGCCGACGCAAGCGCCTGACGATCCTCTGCGGGACATACACCGAGCAGCCACGCGCAGGCATTTGAGGCATAGCTGCCGTAGGTTTTCTTTTCACTGTTATAGAAATGCCGGTTAATCGAATCGGCAATCTGTTGTGAAAGCACACGGTACTTCTCACCGTCAATACCGAGTATGAGAGAGATTTCCCACAGCGCCTTTGTCTCCTCATAAAACATAAATGTCGATGATTGATTTATCGGTATTCTTCCCGCGCTCTCATGACCGGTAGGATTGCACCAGTCGCCGAGTCCGTCGGATATTATAAAATCCTCGGAGCGATTTAACTCATGCTCTATCCACAGGCACATATCGGGATAATACTCCCTGAGCACGCTTTCGTCTGCACAATATTTATACATATTATACGGAATTATTATCTGTGCGCAGCCCCACAGCGGAGTTGCGGGACCGCAGGTTCTTTTACCCGGAGCAATCATAGTCCAGTCGCCGTAAACAAGGCGTGAGGTGCGTATGTCTGAGAGATACTTCTCGTATGAGGGCACCATGTCATAATTGTATATGGCGGTATCCGACACAATCTGTGCGTCACCGAGCCACCCGCACTTCTCTCTGCCGGGACAATCCTCCGGAAAGCCGTGGTAGTTTGAGCGTATTGTACGCAGCATAAGCGTCTGCAGCCTGTTTATATCATCATCCGAGCACTCGAATTTTCCTAAGGTATCAAAATCCGTGGAAACAGCCAGACCTTCGATAAAATCAATACCCGGCTCTCTGCCGTAATATCCGGTAAGCTCCACGTAACGGAAGGCGTGATATGTAAATTCCGGATTCCACTGCTCATTGTCCTTTCCGGAGGATATATATATGTCCTGCTGCTGGCAAAAAACGTGATACACTCCGGTTGAGCGAAAATCGAGATGTCCGGACTCGTCAAGCGTTTCCGCAAAACGCAGAACGCAGGTTGAGCCCTCGGCGCTTTTCGGAGGCTTTATTCTGCACATACCGGCAAAATTCTCACCCATATCATAAATCCAAAGGCCGCTGTCCTCACCGTCAAGCTGAGTGACGCAAACCGGTTTTACATGCCTTATTACACGGCACGGCGGCATGGCTGCCGGTTTAAGCTCTCCCTTGGGAGAGTCATCCACGGCAGCGGGTGTAAATGCCGTATCAGAGCAGCCGAAGCTGCACCAGTCCGGAATTTCAAGCCTCGCATCATATATTTCCCCGCCGTGAACGTTTGACAGAATCGCCGGAGAAAATGCACATTCCCAGCTCTCATCCGTTGCGATAGTCTGCCTTGTGCCGTCCTCGTATTCCACGTTTATCTGTGCGAGAAGGCATATATCCCCGTACTTGAATTCCTTGTTTGCGCCCCACGCCCGGCTCTGAGAATAGAAGCCCTCCCCGCAATGTATACCTACCGCGTTTTCGGCGGCTATAAGCGGAGTTATGTCGTACGCACGGTAGAGAATTTCCTTTTCGTAGTTGGTAAACGGCGTATCGAAATACGTTTCATCAACCCGTGAGCCGTTCATATACAGATTGCCCCAGCCGAGTCCGCACATATACAACGATGCTCTTTTTACCTGCTTTTCACAAGTAAAATCACGTCTGAAATATATACAGGCGCCCTCACGGTGCTTTTTCGGCTTAATCCATTTTGCGGAAAAGTCACATGCTCTGAGCCCTGTGGAAAAGCTGCTTGAGGCACACGCGCGCAGTATTTCACCGCCCGGACGTGAAACCGCACCTATCTCAACGCTCCATGAATACTCGCAGCCCGGCTCCAGCTGAGGCTGTGCGGGCACATCGACACTGCACGCACTTTCAAGCGTGCCGCTGTCATATATGCTGCTCCCCTCGCTGAATATCCGCAGACGGTATGAGGTTTGATATACCTCAGCTGCGTCGGATTCTATAATCCAGCCGAAGCGCAATCCCGAAAGCGGCACCGCATTGGGCGTTACTGTTCTTTCAACCGTCAGACGCTTTAATTTAATCATTTCATTCACCTCAAGACACTTTCGTGCGTAAAAAGCCCCAAAAGAGCATCTCAGCCTTTCTTTTTTCTTTGCAAGCTTAATTATTATAAGTGAAGCAATTCCGATAATTACACCGGCAACCTTTTTAACGGTAATTTTTTCTTTATATACCAAGGTGTGGAGATTATGGTTCCTCCGCCGTTAAGGTGCCATAAAACACCTCCGGAGCCATGCTGTAAGTATATCACAGCCCATACCCGATAGCAAGATTTAAACCCGATATACAGGCAATTGATTTATTGACATCCGAAAATTTTTATGATAATGTCAGTTTAAAGATTTAGCCGTTTTAACCGCCTTATTATGGAGGATTATATTTATGGAAAGATACGTTTCCGTACCGCTCACACACTATTCCGAAAAGCGGGACGATATTCTCAGACAGCTTGAAGCGTTGGAGGCCAAAAGGGTTTTCCTTTGCACCTGCAGAGGACTCGGCTCCGATGATACGCTTGATGCTCAGCTTGAAACTATCCGTGACGGCATCCGTTTTTTCAGAGAAAAAGGTTACAGTGTAGGAATCTGGCTTTCCTCTCTCGGACACGGCGGAAGCCTTGTTGGAATAAATGAACAGACGAATACAGAAGGCTTTACAAGATTGACGGGTATTACCGGAGAGGCTCCGGAGGATTCGTTCTGTCCGCTTGACGAAAATTTTGCCGAAAAATATTTGTCCTGGATTTCAAAGCTTGCAAAAACCGGCGCCGACATGATAATGCTTGATGACGATTTCCGCCTTTCATACCGTGCGGGTGGCTTCGGATGCTTTTGCGACAAGCATATACAGCTGTTTTGCGAACGCCTCGGAGAGACGCTTACACGCGAGCAATTAGCCGAAAAAATTTATTGTGCGGGTCAAAACAAATACAGAGACGCCAATCTGGAAATCGCCGGGAAAACTCTTCGGGATTTTGCCAAAAAAATCAGGGCGACGGTTGACGCCGTGAACCCCGGAATGAAGCTGGGAGCCTGCGTATGCATGTCCGTATGGGATGCCGACGGAATTGACAGCATTGAAATCGCAAAAATTCTTGCGGGAAAGAACGCGCCTTTTATGCGTCTGAGCGGAGCGCCTTACTGGGCAGCGCTGCCCCACGGCATGGGTGTATTTGCAAACAGGCTCGGCTACATAATCGAGCTTGAACGTATGCAGGCTCACTGGTGCAGAAACGAAAAAATCGAAATCATGAGCGAGGGAGACGTTTATCCGCGTCCGCGTTACAATGTGCCCAGCGCATATCTTGAGGGCTTTGATACCGCACTGCTTGCCGACGGAAAAACAGACGGCATTTTAAAATATGCAATAGACTACACCTCCTCCCCCGTCTACGAAACCGGATACACACTCAGAGCCGCCCGCAACAAATCGCTTTACACGCAAATTATATCCCGTTTTTCCGACAAAGACGATGCCGGAATAACCGTAGCGTGCGAAATGAAAAAGCTTCGTCATAAGGTTTTCCCGAATACCCCCGGAGCAATAACCGAATACGGCGACAACAGCTTTTTTCAGCCGGAGCAGGCATTTTTGTGCGACAACTCTCTCCCTGCCGGATACAGTGACGGCGAGGTATGTGTATGCTTCGGAGAAAATGCAAAATATATTGACATTACACGCTTTTCCGGGTTTATTCTCGACGCACCGGCTGCGCTCATACTGAAGGAACGCGGAGAGGATACCGGAATTAAAAGCTGTTCCCCTCTCGGCGAGGCTGAAAATGAGTATTTTCCGTTTGAAGACGAAACCACGTATCTCAATTCCCATGAGGGTCTTTTAAGGGTTGAAATCTCCGAAGGCGCAACCGCATTGTCATTATTCAACGGCAATACGACCCTTCCGAGCGCGTTCAGCTACGCCGGCGGAAACGGACACCGCTTTTATGTTTTATGCGCGGACATGGATATTGCAAGGCGAAACAACGGATTCCGCAGAAGCTATTCACGCCAGAGGCAGGCAATAGATGAAATTAAAAAGATGTCCGGCTCGGCATTACCTGCGGTATGCCCCGGCAACCCCGACCTGTATATAATGTGCAAAGCCGACCGAAACGCATTAAGCGTCGGACTGTGGAATTTCTTTACCGACAGCGTTATAAATCCGGTTATCACGCTTTCCGGAGACTTCGCCTCAGCCGAGTTTCTTAACTGCTCCGGCACACTCTGCGGCAAGCGCGTAACGCTCGACGGTGAAATCCCCGCATTCGGCTGTGCACTTTTCACACTGAAAAAATAATCAGGAAAAGGAGATTCCGTGCCTGAGCCGTTTCTTGCACGGAGTGGTAATGTAATGAAATACGATAAATATTTGCCAGAGCAATATATAAGCCCCTTCTGGTCCGGTGACACCGTCATAAACGAGAGCGTGCTTCCGCTTGAAAACGAAGACGGTGAGCTTTTTACCCATAGAGCTTTTATACAAGGCGGATGAAATAATAGAGCTGAGAAATGCACGGCTTGATACTCTTTACACCCCCGGCGCCGACTACACCGTTGAGGACGGAAAGCTCGTTATTCCGTCGGGCAGCGCCGTGAAGAAAATGCCGTATAATGAATTCTTTCTCAAGCATGAAATACCCGGAAAATGCTTCGGCGCCGAGCGCGGAGGCTACATAATGTTTGCTCAGGGCAGTGAATTGCATGACAGGCAGCTCGCCGTAACCTATCGCCATTCCGGCACATGGTGCGGAAATATTCCTCCGGACAAATCGGAGCTTCTTCCCCGAACAATAAAAAAACTCCGTAACGGAGAGGAAATAACCATACTCGTTTTCGGAGACAGCATATCCACGGGCGCCAACTCAAGCAAGGTCGTTGATGCACCGCCTTTTGCCGAGGACTGGTGCACAATGACGGTACGCGGCCTTGAAAGCCGTTACGGGAATGCAAAAATCAGACTTGTCAACAAGGCGGTGGGCGGAACCGTGTCGGCATGGGGAGCTCAGAATGCCCGGGAAGCGTCCGCATGTATACCCGACCTTGCAATAATCGGCTTCGGAATGAATGACGGCTCAGGCAAGGTGCCGACCGAAGAATATGAAAAAAACACCCGGGAAATTATGCGTCTGATTTCAGCAGAAAGTCCCGAATGTGAATTTGTTCTTATTGCAACTACACTCGCGCACAGTGAGGTAAAGGGCTTCTTCGGCATACAGGAGGATTATCTGCCGATTTTAACAAAGCTGCAGCATACGGGAGTTGCTGTTGCCGACATGACAACTCTGCACAAGCAGCTGCTCGGACGAAAACGCTTCTTCGACATGAGCGGCAATAACGTAAACCATCCGAATGATTTTCTTGCAAGGGCGTACGCCCAATGCCTTCTGGCAACCCTCGGCGCAATATAATTTATTCCTCTTCCCCGTTAATGATAGTCGGTTTTTCGTAATCCTCAGGCAAACCCTGTGCAATACACGGCCAATCGCCCTGCATGTCCGAGGTCGGCTGTATCTCGTAAGTGCCGTATTTATTCACATATTCAAAAGAGGTTTCCGGCGTTCCGTCCACAGGCTTTACGGAGGCTTCAATATCGGTTTTGAGCTTTTGCTTGCGTTTTTTCATAAGTCTCACCTTTCTGCTGCCGAAACCTTTTCGGCAAGGAAGAAAATCGGTGCCGAAAGATTTTTCTTCCGGTTTATCACCCGTGATATTATGTGCAAAGCCGAGGAAATTATGTAAAGCTCAAAAGTCAAAATAATCATCATGTGTTCTTTTTTTCGGGCTTTTGTAAGACTTAAAGCTCTCCGCTGTTCCTCAATCCGCTTATGTCCAGCGAAACCTCACCGGAGGACAGCTGTGCCGTCTCCCCGTTGTCATATTCCACAACAAGGTGACAGTTCTCATCCACATCGAGCACCCTCGCCCGCCTTGTGCCCTCAGGAAGCAGCACGCCGACCCCCTTACCGATGAGAAAGCTGCGCGTGCGATACTGCCGGACATATTCACCTTCATCCGTCTGCCTGTAAATTCTCATAAAGCTGTTCAGAAATTCCGCAGCCAGCATGTTTTTGCCGTCACTCTGCGGCTGCTTAAAAACAGCGCCTGCGATTTTTTCAAGCTCTCCGGGAAAGCCTCCGTCCGGCAAATAAGCATTGATTCCGACACCCAGCACAGCATAATCCAACATTCTGCTTTCAAGCGAGAAGGAGGCCTCCGTTAAAATCCCGCACACCTTTTTGCCGTTCATATAAATATCGTTTACCCATTTTATAAGTGCGGCCTCCCCGGACACCTTCTCTATTGCCTCGCATACGGCAACCGCCGCCATTGTGGTCAGTTTTACCGCCTGCTGAGCCGCACAATGCTCCGGGCGCAGCAGCAAACTCATATAAATTCCGGTATCGCAAGGCGAGTAAAAGCTGCGTCCGACTCTGCCCTTTCCCTTAGTCTGGCTTCCGGCGATTATACAGCTCCCCTCCGGCGCTCCCGCTGAGGCCTGCTTGCGCAGGTCAGAATTGGTCGATTCGGTTACGGCAAGCACATCAAGCTTTATTCCCGAGCATAAGGGCTCAAGATATTTCCGTATGCCCTGAGCGGACAGAATATCGGTGCTTTCAGACAGGCAATAGCCCTTATTCTGTATCGCGTCAATCCTGTATCCGTCAGAGCGCAGCGAATTTACCGCCTTCCATACGGCGGCACGGGAAACCGACAGCTTTTCCGCTATTTCCTCTCCCGAAAAATATATGCCCTTGTCCTTTTCAAATATTTCCAGCAGCTTTTCCTTTGTATTCATATCCTTGTGCCCCCTGTTTTTCATATCATATCACTCAGACGCGCCCATTGTCAACCGATACTGAAAATTGAGTTTACCATACAATGCAGTATGCCGAAATTCATTCTGCATGTCGGTTGAAAAAAGCCTTGAGATGTGATATTCTGTTCATGAAAAGCGCAGCAAAAAGGAGAGCAAGGGAATGTGCACAAGTATTGTATCAAACAGGGATAAAACTATTATAGGCTGGAATCTTGATATCCTTGACATGGAACACAAGGTCGTTGCGGAGGATGACAGGGTATATATTGCCATCAACGACAAGACAGAGGGCTGGATGCCGCTGTTCGGCGCAAATTCACGCGGCGATTTTGTGGCAATGCCCACCTGCTGGCCGTATGACAACAGAAGCGACCCCTCAAGCGCCGACGAGCTCAATATCATAATGCTTGATATCGACCTGCTTCTCGGTAAAAAGACCTTTGAGGAAATCCGTCAGCTCGTGCAAGCTAATCCCGTATGCAGCGTACCCGGAGTAACCTTTCAGGCTCAGCTTTCCGATGCCGAAGGGAATGTTTTACAGATTATACCCGGTCAGGGCTTCAACTACCTTACACGACCTGTCTGTTCGGTTCTCACCAATTTTTCGCCCTTCAAGGGAGACAGCGAAAAGCATCCGTGGATGGGACTTGACAGATATGAAAAGGCGATGAAAATGTTGTCCGACGCAAGCGCCGACTTCGGAGTCGGAGATTGCTTTGAAATACTCAAAAGCACCGCCCAGACTGTCTGCCCCACAGCGGTGTCCATGGTTTTCGACGTTACCGACAGAACTGTATATTGGTGCGAAAACCGGGAGTGGGACAAGGTTCAGCTAAAAAGCTTAGGAAAATAGGTGTATCTCGGCAATATCTTACCACAAACCGCTCAAATCTAAATATTTATACTTTTAATGGTAAATCATCAAAGAAGGCGTATGCTGTTTGTAAAAAACAACACACGCCTTCGGCTTTTTTTAATTTATTTTACGCCTGCGCTCCCCTTTTGCCGTATTTATCCGACTCGATATAATCAGGTCGCAGAATACGGCAGCGCAGCAAGCTCCACGGAGTGTTGGCGGTCCACAAACCGACCTTCAAGCCGCGCGAGTGAAAGTCCTTAATCAGCTTAGGCGTGGCGGACCAATAGCTTGCGTCTATGCTGAAGCCGTAATCAAAGCACCTGTCATACGCTCCTCTGTCCTTACCCCATGTGAGCATAATTTCAAGCTTCGGAAACTTCTCGTGTGCCGCTATAAGGTTTTCAAACTCAAATGACTGCAAAATGCACTTTGATAAATCATACACCTCGTCGGCAAGCTCAAACGCTTCGCATATTTTCTCCTCCGGGAATTTGCCCTTGAACTCTATGAAGCAAATCATGTTGTATTCGCGGCATATTTCAAGATAGCGGCGGAAGGTGCAGATATATGACTTTTCGGAACTCACTTCGTTGCGCAAAGGACGCGAGGCGAGCGTTTCATACGTTGAAGTGGCAACCTCAAGCTCGGTGCCGTCATCGAACACCGCGGTAGCGTTATGCGAAAGCACAAAAACACCGTCGGAAGTTATGCGGACATCGGTTTCGACGCCGCCGCTTCCGTGCTTTGCGGCACCGATGAATGCTTCTGCCGTATTCTGAAGATGCTTTGCGCTGTAACCTCTGTGACCTATCATGCATATAGACTTTTTAATAATAATCACCGCTCTTAAAATATTAAAATCTGTATATTTTTTCTGTGTGAAGCACCGTCAATCCGGATTGACGCTTTACACGCCCGACACTTCGTCCCTTGTCGGAATCGACTGTGCCGCGCCGCTTCTCGTCACGGCTATGGCCGCCGCATGCGATGCCGCTTTTAACGCGCCCGAAACATCCGCGGTTTTAAAATACTCATTCATGAAATATCCCGTAAATGTATCGCCGGCTCCGGTTGTATCAACCGCATCAACGCTTTCGGCTTTTTCAAAGACCTCGCTGCCGCCGTCTGAAAACACCGCTCCGCGCTCGCCCATAGTAAGCAATATTTTGCTGTTCGGAAACATTTCGTGCATTTTGCCGATTTCAACGCTGTTGCATATCGTACGACATTCATGCTCGTTGAGAATGAACATGTCCACACATTCAAGAGGATACTCTCTTACATTATCTGCCGGCGAAGGATTGAAAACAACCGTCATCCCCTTCTCCCTTGCTCTTTTCATAATGTAGGGAATATTACTTATTTCATTTTGCAAAAGCAACACATCATCTGCACTTAAATGCTCAAAGCAAAAATCAACATAAGCGTCATCTGTTTTTTGATTTGCTCCGCCGCTGACAACTATGGAGTTTTTTCCCTCGGGAGTAACCTGTATAAACGCCGTACCGGTCATCACATCGGCAATTTTTATGAGTGACGTGTCAACCCCGTTTTCTTCAAGATACAGTTTAAGCTGCAAGCCGTCCGCCCCTATCATTCCGGCATGGCACACCCTGCCTCCGGCGCGCGCCAGCGCTATTGACTGATTAAGACCCTTCCCGCCGATCTTTTGCATCACGCTTGAAGCCTTCAGCGTTTCGCCCTCAAGAATAATGTGCTCAACGCAGAAAACATGGTCAATATTTAAGGACCCGAAATTTATAAACCTCATTTCAATCACTATGTGATACAAACTCCGCACAAAGAGCCAGTTTCAAACAGTCTTCACGCCCGGTATCTTTACCTTTCGTTTATTTTCAGCACCGCTTGCTATGCGATACAAACTCCGCACAAAGAGCCGTCGAAAACAGCCTCTTTTTTATCATTATAGGTTGCAGCAGCTGTAAAGTCAATCAAAAAAGCTCCTGACAGCTCACGCAAATATCCCTAAGGTTAAAAAGAGGCTGTGGCGAAGCAAACAACCCCGTCACAGCCCTTATTACATAAAAATTTTTCATCATCGGTACTGCCACTGCACAAGCCGGAAAAAGCTATTCTGATTATCGGTATTCTTTACTTCTTTATATACTTTTTTATCGTCTCAAACAAAGTAGCAATATCAATCGGCTTGGATATATGGTCATTCATTCCTGCCTCATGTGCCTGAGCCACGTTTTCGGCAAAGGCGTCTGCGGTCATCGCAATAATCGGGATTGTTTTTGCATCCGTATGAGAAGAAGCACGAATAATTCCGGTTGCAGTGTGACCGTCCATAACCGGCATATGCACATCCATAAGAATGACGGAGTAGGTTCCGGCAGGTGAGTTTTCAAACATTTCAACTGCTTCCTTACCGTTCCATACGCTGTCAACCTCAACTCCCGCCGATTCCAAAATCTTTTTTGCAATCTCCTTGTTCATAGCGTTGTCTTCAGCCAACAGAACACGTACGCCCTTCAAGTCATACTTCTTGTTCTTTTTCAGAGTTTCGGGTTCCTTTTTACCGCTGATGTTGGCGAGCATATCAAACAGCGAGGACTGGAACAGAGGCTTGGCAATAAACATATCCACCCCTACCTCAGCCGCTTTTTCGGAAATCTCTGAAAAATCGTACGCCGTGATAACTATAACCGGAATCTCCCTTTTGGCAATCTCACGCAGCCGCTTGATTGTCTCAAGTCCGTCCATCTTAGGCATACGCCAGTCCACAAGGCAAATTGTGTAAGGAAAATCGCTGTCGTTTGACAGCTTAAAGGCGCGAAGCGCCTCCTCTCCGGAGGTAAAGGTATCGCAACGTGCACCGCAGCGAGCAAACAGCTGCTGGATATATTCACAGGTGCACGTATCGTCATCCACAACCAATGCGTTAACCCTGCTGAAATCATACGCTGCATTGTTAACCGGCTGCTCCGTGCGTTCAAATGTCAAATCGACACAGAAAACCGTACCGACACCGGACTCGCTTTCCACGGATATTTTGCCGTTCATAAGATCGACAAGATTTTTTGTAATAGTCAATCCCAGTCCCGTTCCGCCGAAGCGGCGTGAGATGGAAGAATCAGCCTGCTCAAACGGCGCCCAGATACGTTCAAGATATTCGCTTGTCATGCCGATACCGGTGTCTGAAACCTCAAAATGGATATGCGATGCGTTGGTCTGAGCTTCCGGCTGACTGATTAACAGCTTTACCGTACCGCCCTCAGGTGTAAACTTTATGGCGTTTGAGAGCAGATTTGTCAAAATCTGATTGACCCGCATCTGGTCACCGACAAACCACTCCTCATTGAGGGTATCAAAAATGACCTCGAAGTTGACGCCCTTTGCCTTCGCCTGAGAGTAAAAAATGGTGGTAAGCGAGGTAATCAGAGACCTGAAATCGAACCGGTCATGTGCCACCTTGATTTTGCCGCTTTCAATCGCCGACATATCAAGCACATCATTGATGATGGTAAGCAGATGCTTTGACGCGGTTTCGCTCTTGGTCAGGCAATCCATTACGCGCATTTCCGCAGAGCGTCGTCCCGCCTCATCATAGTCGCCGGAAAGCTCGCTTTTGGCAATGGTGTTGTAACCGATTACCGCATTGAGCGGCGTACGTATTTCGTGTGACATGCGCGACATGAAGCTGCTCTTGGCATTATTGGCCTCCGCCTCACGGCGTGCGCTTATGCGCAGCAAACGGTTTGTGATTTGCAGCCATGTAATATCGAGCACAAGCAGCGCAATCAGCAGAAGCACCGTATAAATGATGTAGTTATAATTGAATTCAGGCAGCTTAAACGCAGATTCCGGAACAGCCGTAACACAATACCAGTCGTTTTCCGCCATTTTTTCATAACGGAAGACACAGTCCTGCCCGGTCAATTTAGAGTTTTTATACAAAAGCTCACCGCTGCCGTTTTTCAGCACATTGCTCCGTATTGCGTTCAGTTGGTCAAGGGTCAAATCATTGGAATTTGCAATAAATTGATAGAAGTTGGTTGAGGTGAAATCACGGTTTTTTATGATATAGTTACCTGTTGAGTCAATAAGAACCGTGGATTGTCCGTCATATCCGTTCAGGTGATTGAATGCCGAAAGCACACTGTCCGAATTTGAAGCAAGCAGGAGCGTGTAAACCTCCGGAATTCCGTCTGCGTTTGCCAGAGTGATATGCTTGTATATGGCAAACACCTTGCTTTTTGTATAGTCGTTCGTCAATTCGGGCACAAAACGAATTTCATTTCCGTTGTCATTGATATCGTCAAATGCCTTTTGCTGAACTGCGTACGAGCCGTGTGCATAAGAAATTTCCGGGTAGCTTCCGTCCTCATTTTTGGTAAGCTGCCTGCCGTTATAGGAGCTGTCGAGAATCTGAAAGAAAATATCCTCCTGTGAATTGAAGTCGCTAATCATATCGCACGTCTGCTCATAATCCAAACCTTCGTGCTCGGCATATTCGGCAATATCATTCAGCTTGACATTCCAACTGTCAAGCACCGCCGTAACGATTGCCATAGAGGATTTGTTCAGGTTGCTGATGTTGTTCAGATTTTCCTCGCGCAAGCTTTTTTGATATGCCTGAGTATATCTCCCGTACAGAAAGAACGCGCCGGACAGTAAAACAATATTGACAACTATCAACGCAAGGAAAGACCAGCTACGGCTTTTTCCGGTTTTTGTTTTACTCCCGCTCATTTTTATTCTCCCTTAAGACTCGTTTCCAGTTTGTCCATATAGTAATCAAAAGCATGCATAGAGAACTTGTTTCCGTCCTTATCGGCAAATTTGCCGTTTTTGTCGGCAACCATGTATTTTGAGGTGCCGTCATCGTTCTTTGAATTCACATTGTTCGCCTTGGAAAGCTCAATCAGATTATCCTTAATGGCGGTATAGAAGTAATTGCTGTTAAAGGTTACCTTTCCGACTTCGGAAATGCGATTCTCGGGAACAGCATAGAGGTTGCTGATGTAAGTAAAGGCATCCGGAGTATTCGGCACGGCGTTGAATGCCGCCGCAAAGGTCTGGTTGTTTTCGGGGGTGAACAGGAAATTAAGGAAATTTATAATCCACTCTAAGTTTGCCGAGCTTTTGTTTGCGGCAATACTTTTTGCGGGAGAAATATAGACGAAGCCGCCGTCCTTGCCTATCGGCGCCGGGATAAACTCATATTCAATGGTACTGTGGTAGTCTGCCTTTGTTTTATCCATTATGCTTTTTGTCGACAGCGTACCCGCTAAAAACGCAACTTTTCCGCTTCCTTGCTCAAACGCGTATTCTTCGCCGTTTTTCTTTATGTTCAGAAAATCTCTCGCAACAGCCTCCTCTGAGCTGTCCTTGAACAGACCGTATTCGTTTTCAACGGTTTTATAATCGTAATAACTGTTTTCAACAAGTGAATAAAGGAATTCAAACGGCTCCTTAAACAGCTCCGAAAGTCCCGCGCCGCGCGCCTCAAGCTTCGCATGAACCTCCTCGTAATTATCGGCATTTGCAACCAGATTGCAGACCCACGGATACAACAGGTACTGAGCAAAGCTGCCGGGGTTGCCCTGCAACGGAATATATCCGTTTTCCTTTAGCTTGGCGCAGGCGGCAAGGAATGTGCCCTGATTCGTAGGCACTGCAATGTTCAGACCGGAAAGCAGAGTTTTGTTGACATACATTCCGCGCATTTCCGCACCGAGAGGTATGGCATACAGCCTGTCCGCCTCACCGTCATTGAAGGAGGCATTATCGATTATGCCTTTAAAGGTTTTTGACAAATCCAATCCCTGTGTGCTTTTGAGGTCAAGCACATACTGCTTCAAATCGGAAGAACCGGTGATGTTGGTTGTGAAAAATAAATCAATACTATTGTTTTCCGCAAGCCTCGTCGAGATGTTTTCTTCAAATTTCTGTAAATACTCATACTCTACAGTACAATTCGGATATTTTTTGTTGAATTCTCTGCCGATGACCTCTACCGCCGTGCAATCCTCCCACGGACCTACGATTTTAAGCGTAACGGGTGTTTGCGGAGTGGGGTCCGTCTTCCCCGTATCGCCGCATCCGGCAAGCATTCCGAAAATCATCACCAAGCATAGTAATGACGCAATATACCTTTTCATTGTTTTACCTCCTGTTGTTTTTTATTACTGTGTTTACATTCTTATACATAAATATTTTAAAAAAATACGCCGAATCAGTTTACCGATTGTTTTTACTGTTTTAAGTCCCGAATCTTCTGTTATCCAATTTTATTATGATGACATCAGTTGTTTTGTGAATTTTCAACAATTATATATCTTTGACAGTATACCATATTTCGACAAAAATTACAAGTACCCGTAAGCAAAAACAATTTACCTGGGACATTATTGCATGATGGACATTGTGGTATAAAACGATTTTCAGCAGAGCAACACACCATTGATATCCCTCCCGAAAATCGGAGCTTCAATGGTGTGTTATCTTTTTTATCAATTTGTATACTTTCTCAGCTTCTCAAACAATACCGGAATATCAATCGGTTTGGATATATGGTCGTTCATACCCGCCTCTTTTGCCTCAGCAATATCCTCAACAAAGGCGTCGGCGGTCATTGCGATAATAGGTATTGCCTTTGCCTGCTTATGAGCAGATGCACGAATCTGTTTTGTCGCTTCATATCCGTTCATAACAGGCATATGGACATCCATAAAAATTGCCGAATATGTTCCGGGAACGGATTTTTCAAATAAGGAAACCGCTTCGCTGCCGTTCCATACGCAGTCCACTGTGACACCCGCAGATTCCATGATTTTTTTTGCAATTTCCATGTTCATTGCGTTGTCCTCAGCAAGAATTACCCGTACACCGTTGAAATTGTATGCTTCATTCTTTTTAATTTCTTTTACCTTTTGCACTCCGCAAATGTTTGCAAGAAGGTCAAACAGTGATGACTGGAACAATGGCTTGGAAATAAAACGATTTACTCCGACCTGCGCCGCTTCATCGGCTATTTCCGAATAATCGTATGCGGTGAGCACGATTATCGGCAGCTTATCGCCTACAATCTGACGTATCCTCTTTATTGTTTCTATGCCGTCCATTTTCGGCATACGCCAGTCAACGAGGCATACGGTAAACATATCATTCTTATTCAAGGATTGCTCAATAGCTACAACCGCATCCTGCCCTGAGGTTACAGTGGCACAACGGGCGCCGCAACGGTTAAACAGCAGCCTGATATAATCGCAGGTACCGCTGTCATCGTCCACAACAAGAGCGTTAATATCATCAAAGTTATACGGCTGTACGTCATCCGGCTTCTCCGCCTTTTCATAATCAAGCTCAACCGTAAACCTCGTACCTGTTCCGGGCTTGCTTTCAACACTGATTTCTCCGTTCATAAGGTCTACAAGGCTTTTCGTTATGGACAATCCGAGTCCTGTGCCGCCGAAGCGCCGTGAAATTGACGAATCCTCCTGCTCGAACGGTGTCCAGATATGGCTGAGGTACTCCTCGGTCATGCCGATACCGGTATCAAGCACCTCAAAATGGACACGGCTCTTACCGTTTTCACGTACACTCTGATTTATCGTAAGCTTGACCGAACCGCCTTCATAGGTGAATTTGATTGCATTGGAAAGCAAATTTGTAAGAATCTGATTGGTTCTCATCTGATCACCGACAAACCATTCATCTGAAAGCTTATCGATAACCACGTCAAGCGTAACGCCCTTTGCCTTTGCCTGTGAATAGAAAATGGTTGTCAGAGAAGTGATAAGTCCTTTAAAGTCAAACCGGGTGTGCTCAATTTTTATTTTTCCGCTCTCAATTGACGACATATCAAGAACGTCGTTGATAATCGTCAACAGATGTCTGGAGGCTATATCGCTCTTGGTCAGGCAATCCATAACCTTCATTTCAGCCGAGCGGCGTTCTTCGTCGTTCTTCGCATCGGAAAGCTCGTTGCGTGCAATAAGGTTATATCCGATAACCGCATTGAGAGGCGTTCTTATCTCGTGGCTCATTCTGGACATAAAATTGCCCTTTGCCGCGCTTGCCTGCTCCGCAAAAGCCAAGGCCTCTTCTTTCTGTTTATAAGCAACAAGGATATTCTTGCGGTTTTTATGGCGAACCAGCCCGATAAACGTCAGGGCAATTATTATCGTGACAGCAAGCAAAAGCGCTATTATAACCGGTACGCGGTCACGGTAAAGCCTGTCGCCGAGGGTCAGCTCGTAAGCTCCCACGGTGTTTTTTCGGATGATTTCATTCATCTCATCATGTGTAATGCTTGCCAATGATTTTGAGATAATTGACATCAGCTCCGGGTCGCTGTTTTTCTCTATTGATATGCAGATTTTCTGCTCATATCCAAGCATACGTTCCACATCGAGGTCGGCATATTTAGGTATGGAGCGATAATATCTTGCCTGATCCTCGGTTACAAAGGTGTAATCCGCCTCCCCTGTACGTACCGCCTCAAGACGCTCCGCCTGTTTTGAGAAATTCAACCTTGTTGCACCCGCAAGCTTATCCTCAAGCAGGTACGTAAAATAAGCCTTCTCATTTATCGCTACCTTCGGATTCTCTGCATTCAGATTTTTGCCGAGCTTGACGATATTGGATGTGATGAACGGTTGAGTGATATATACATCGTGGCTTTCAGCCCAGTTATAATCGTACGAAATCGTGGTCAATGTGTTTCTCTGGTCTCCGCTTTTGAGTTGGTCGAGAACGCCGCCGCTTGTTGAACCCTCATAGACAAAATTGATACCGCATTTTTCCGTAAGCAAGGCAAAAATATCCGGACTTATCCCCTTGTATGTCTTACCGTCAGCGTCGAGGTATTCTACCGGAGGCCATCCCGAATCATACAGCACCAGAATGTTCGGGTTGTTTTCAATGAATTCCTGCTCGGCGGTCGTGAAAACCGGCTTACCGTCTGAGCTTTTGGCGAAGTATTTACGGTAAAGCTCGGTGTTTAAGTCGGAGCAATATGTATTGACCGTTTTCATGGCCTCATCGAGCTTCCGCAGGAGCGCCGTATTGTCCTTGTCGGTTGCAAAATATTGATCCACCGATGCAAAATTGCAAAGTATTTTTTCTGTTGCTGTTTTGTCCTCCTCTGAAATAACCGCCGCCTCAATCTCGCCTTTTTCGAGAGCCGGAGACAATTCCTCAAGTGAATTATACTCAACGTATGTTATATTGTAGCCGTTTTCACTGCTGTATTCCTTAAAATCGCGGTTAAACTCGTTCCCCTTGCAGATACCGACGGTTATTATACCTTCCTTCAGCTTTTTGTTTATAACTCCCACCTCATACTGACTTCCTGTAACAAGCAAGCCGCTTGTAACCGCCATCGGTAAAGACGGATAAGCAAAAACCTTTTCTCTTTCGGCGGTTTTCTGCACAAATCCGAGGATATCTATTTCTCCGTTTTCAAGACGTAATAAGCAATCATCCCAGGAGCCGGTTACATATTCATATTTCCAGCCCGTGTATTGCGAGAGCGCCTGAAGGTATTCAAGGTCATATCCGTGAGCCTTTTTGAGCGATTCAACATCGTTGTTATCTCCGGTATAATAGAGTCCGACGCGAAGTGTATTATCCGCATTTACGTCATCTTGCGCAAAACAAGTTATCATAAGCACCGACATTGCCACAACTGAGGCAATCAGTAAGGATATGATTTGTTTTGCCCGAAATGCCGCGCCCCGACAGTTAATTTTACGATGCTTTGCTTCTCTCATTATAAGCCCGTCCTTTACCTTATTTCCGGATTGAATATTCAACCGATTGATACTGCAGGGTATGAGGAATAACCAATAATTATTTTATGTCTTGGGAACGCATTGAAAAACCGTCCCGTTCCTTTTTACTGTTTATACAACTGTTTCCGGCTCGGCGGTTGTAAGCTGAGAAGCATTTTCCGCATCAAGCTCCGCCTGTGCGGCCTCTGCCCTCTCTGTAAGCACCCGCATTACCTCGTTGTGCTTTTCGTCCGTGTAGTCCCATGCGAATATGTACGGCAGACAGCAAAGTATATGACCTACAAGGTCGAACGCCACGCCGATAATCATACATTTTGCACGGATATCATCCACGAACAGCACATCCCAGTCCGAGGTAAAGCCGTTGCGGTAAAACAGCACGGGAATAATAAGACTTATCAAAGCGGAGAACGGCCCCGTAAACCAACCGAGTACTCCGCCGTAGCCGTCAAGCCGCTCTCCGGAAATATACATCTGATAATCACTTATGCGCACGTTCATGTCATCATCGGCAATCTTCAACGCCGAGGTCAGCATATCGCCGACCGAAAGCGAAATCACCATAACCATGCCGCACATAAAGTAATCGTCCTTAAAAAACCAGCACGCCAATATGTAGCCTGTGCTTTGCAGCGCAAACACGATACGCTTGAACACAACCAGCGTTCTGTACTGGAAGCGCTTGCGAATCCACGGGGCAAGAAATGCTCCGGGATTACCCACAAAGCGTATGAACTGCTCAAATATCGCATAGATAATGCCCTGCTCGCGCCAGGTATAAATAAGGATAATGTTTTTCACCGCAAGTCCACCGTTGCCCAGGGCATCTATCATTCCGGACACCGCGTTTATCCAGCGGTATTTATTTTTGAGTACTCCGTCAATGCCGTCCCAAAACGGTATGTATTTTTTCTTCTCCAGCGGAGGCTGAGGTATTCTCTCCTTAACCCCTCGTAAGCCCAGCCACATGAGAAATGTGTTTACGATTAAAAGCAAAGGGAGTATGTATTTGTAGGTGTTGATATTGGTAAGTCCGCCCGTGTACGCCGAGGCAATCGGTATAAGCGCCGCCCATACCGAGTTGAACAGATGACCGAGCTTTTCGGGATAGCAACGCACAAGCATTCTTTCATGCGCATTTGGGCTTATGGTGTGGGATATCGACTCCGCGCTTCCGGAGAAGCCGTAGTTACTGTAAAGGCTGAAAAGAAGGTAAAGTATCCATATTCTTTCCGCCTGGTCGTTTGCGTACCACCTGTAGATTGGCAGCCAGCAGATGAGAAGCGTAACAATAATACACGGTATGACATTCGGGTAGAAGTAAAACTTATATCGCCCGTATTTCGGAAGAAAGACTTTTCTGATAACAATGTTTCTGATGCCGAAATAGCCGGTTATAAACCAGTGTACGCCGAATATTTTGCATACACTTCGCATTGTCATACCCGGTATTGTTGCAACGAAATCGGAAAGCTGATAAGGAAACGGAATTATTTTCGAAAAATCAAGCACCATAAACAGCAGCCCGAGCGCCGCAAAAACGCCGTACAGGATATACAGGCGTCTTTCGGTCTTTTTCGGGACAAAGCCGAGGTTGTCACTGACTATCATGCTGAGAATGCTCCAGAAATACCCCTGAAGCGCAAAGAAGGCCGCTATTGCCGAGAAGGCAAGAATCGGGATGTTATAGTAGTACATTATCAGGAAGCAGCCCGAGCTGAAGGCGATTTTACCTGTAACCTCCCTCATGCCGTAATCGCCGCCTACGCCCAGAAACACAGACCCATACTCCTTGTACGGAACAAATTTCCCCTCAGCGGGAACACGCCAATGGTCCTTAAACTCACGGAACAAGCCGATAACTTTATTTCCCTTTGACATATCGCCCCTCCTCACTTATCCTCAGGTAAAGTTGTTGTCTTACTTGCCTCTTCAAGCGCCTTGAGATTGAGACTTTCGACATCGGCGCGAACGGCACCGAAAACAGGCGGCTTCGCCGAGAAGGCGTTTTCGCCCTTAGGCTGCCATTTACCGCCGAGGGCTATTGTGCTTTCGTCCTTATCGCCCATGTAGAAGCCGGTAAGCTTTTCGCATTTGTAGAAGCAGTGGTGACCTATGCTGTCAACGCTCTCCGGAACAAAAAGTGCGCCCGTCATGGATTTGCAGTAGCTGAACGAGTCATTTCCCATTTCCTTCAGAGAATCCGGCAGTTTTGTCAAAAGCATTGACTCACATTTGAAAAAAGCCATATCGCCTATGCTTTCAAGAGTGGAGGGCAGGGTTATCTCCTTAATCCCCCATGTCTTGTAAAAGCAGCCGGTAGCAATACGTTTTACGCCCTCGGGTATTTCGTAGGTTTCATCATGTGTTTCGTAATAGTTCTCCGGCACCTTGCCGATTTTCACAAGATACTCTGTATGGTATGTAGGATAGAGCAATATCTCCGTCTTGTCCTTTGTGTAGAGTACGCCGTCAACATCGGTGTAATACTCGTTGGCGTCATCCACTATAATTGCACGCAGGGCAAAACATCCGAAAAACGCCTGTTCGTCAATGTATGCGACATCCGGACCCACATAACAATATTGCATATTTTCATCACTTACAAAGGTAAACTTATCAATGGCGACAACCGTACGCGTCCCGTCCTCAACGAACGCGTCATTGTCACCTGTTCTGTTTTTGTTTTTCACAAAGGGATGATAAACGCGAACCTCACTTGTGTTGAGATTTCCGTTAAATCCGCAGAAAACCAAGCCATCAACGCCGGTGCCCCCGACATCGGTCTGTTGCTCATATTCATAGGTGTCACGCGAAATGACTGTGAAGGACAGATACACAGACGCTATGACAAATATGCTGAGAATCACGATAAACATAACCTTCTTGAATACGGTCAAAAAGCATCCCCCCTTAAAAATATAAAACCAAATACTATCGCACAATATAGATATACCATAGTTTTTGTGTTATTGCAATATATTTTTTGATATAAACCGTAAGATATGTGTGCAATTTATCCAAATTGCATGGGTTTAATTTTCATAAAAAACATGGTATAATAACCTCACGAAACAGAACGGAATCAAAGATTCCGACTGTTTCGGAGAACATTGAATGACTGATTCAGGGGCTTTCGCCCCTTACGGCTGCCGCCGCGATGCGCTTCGCGCAAGCGAATCAGGATATAATAACCTCACGGCGACGGCGTGGAAGCCGTCGGTGAAGCAAAGCTTCACTCAAAAATCAGAGATTTTTGCCGTGTGAACATTGAATGACTGATTCGGGACTTCGTCCCTGCGGCTACGCCGTACTTGCGCTTCGCGCAAGCGAATCATAATAAAATAACCTCACGAAACAGAACGGAATCAAAGATTGTCTCAATGGTTTGATTTTCTGTTATGCAACGGCTTTTCTTTTTTATTTTTATAATGAGCGGAGGGAAACAAGGTGAAACTTGAAACACAGCGGCTGATTCTGCGCGAACTCACGCCGGAGGATTATCCGGCGTTGTATGCCGTGCTGGCGGATTCGGACATACTCAAGCACTACCCGTACACATTTGATGAAAAAAGAGTCAGGGGCTGGATTGAAAAAAACATCGTACGTTATCGCGTGTTCGGATTCGGTCTGTGGGCTGTTGTATTGAAAGAAACAGGCGAAATGATAGGAGATTGCGGTATAACAATGCAAAACATCAACGGCAGCATCAAGCCCGAAATCGGTTACCACATCAGAGCGGATTATCAACGTCGGGGCTATGCGAAAGAAGCGGCAAAGAAATGCCGAGACTGGATATTTGAAAACACACCGTTTCAGATGGTGTATTCATATATGAAAAAGCTCAACATTGCATCATCGGCAACTGCAAAATCAATCGGAATGAAGCTGATTGAAGAATACACGGACGCTGAAAACGAGACTACTTCAGTGTATGCAATTGAAAAAAGCGAGTGGAAATATTTAAACGATAAAGCGAGGGAAAACTCATGAAAATGTATGATTGTATTGTTGTAGGCGGCGGTTTTGCCGGCACCGCCGCGGCGCTTGCGAGTGCACGCAGCGGCAAAAAAACACTTCTGCTTGAACAGTACAACTGTCTGGGCGGCGCAGCTTGCTACGACCTGGTAAACCCGTTCATGAATTTTTCGACCGTCGTTTCCGAAAACGGCGAAGAACACAAGCTGCAGCTTTCCGCCGGAATCTTCAACGAAATTCTTGAAAACCTCAAGCGGCGCAATGCCATGCGTGCCTCGGCATTCAACGAGGAGGAGTTGAAGCTTATTCTCAACCGCATGTGTGAAAAATCAGGCGTTGATGTTGTATTCCATGCGGTTGTTACCGATGTTCAAAGGTCCGGCAATGTGCTTCGGTCCGTTTCGTTCTCTTCGTTCGGCAAAACCTATACAGCATCCGCAAGTATGTTTATTGACGCAAGCGGTGACGCAAATCTTGCCGAAATGGCGGGGTGTCCGTACCGCCTCGGCAGAGAGGATTCACAGTGCCAACCGATGACGCTGTGCTTTAGGATAATCGGTATTGAATGCGACAGCATTGACCGGGTGCATCATGATTGCAATGAGGTCTACCTCAAAGCAAAGGAGTCAGGGAAAATTAAAAATCCGCGTGAAAACGTTCTGCTTTTCATCACAACCGACAAAAACGCCTATCATTTCAACACCACACGTGTAATCCGCCGTAATCCCACAGACCCCTTTGACGTTACGCGTGCGGAATTCGAGGCACGCGAGCAGGTGTTTGAGCTGTTCGACCTTTTCCGTGAAAAAATACCTTACTTTGCAAATGCAACCCTGTTTTCCACAGGTCTGCAAATCGGTGCGCGTGAAAGCCGGATGATTGACGGCGAATATGTTCTCAACGCGGAGGACATTATGAGCTTCACAAGGTTTTCCGACGGCATTGCAGCGTGCAACTACGATATTGATATTCACAGTCCGGACGGTGCCGGAACCTCGCACTGGTACTTCCCCAAGGGCGAATACTATACCATACCGTATCGTTGCCTGATTCCCAAGGGCATCAAAAACCTGCTCGTTGCAGGACGATGCATTTCAGTAACGCACGAAGCTCAGGCATCGTGCAGAATCATGCCCGTGGTTTGTTGCATCGGTGAGGCTGCCGGAACGGCTGCGGCAATGGCGGTTGACGATGTGAGAGCAGTGGATACTGCCGAACTTCGCAAAAAGCTGAAAGCCAACGGTGCTTTTGTGGGATAGTCTGCAAGCTTTTTCTGTAACCTCATTTTATATAAAATAAATTTTCATACACCCCAATAAAAGCATCGTCGTATTACGTCATAGTAATTGAGAGGAGGCGATATGTATGAACAATGAGGAGCTCAGCGCACAGCTTTCCGCCTTGCGTTCCGGTGACATAAATGCTTTTGAAAAAATCTACACAGAGCTAAAAACCCCCGTCTATATCATAATTGTAAGAATTACAGGTGATAACGGCTTAGCGGAGGACATTTTGCAGGAGGTTTTTATCAAGCTGTATCATTCACCGCCCGCGGACGATGTGCACAATCCTCGTGCTTACATATGCAAAATGGCGCGCAATTTTGCAATAGACGGCTTGAGAAAGCTCAAGGTCAACGCCTCTCTTGATGAACTGGAGGACACGGTACAGGCACCGGAGCATGATTTTGAATTTCGGATGGATGCGGAAGCGGCAATGCGTCAGCTTCCGGCAACACAACGACAAATCGTTTCACTCCGTATCAACTGCGGCCTCAAATTCCGCGAGATTGCGGATATTACTGAGGAACCTCTCGGAACGGTGCTCTATCACTATCAGGCTGCCGTGTCAAAGCTGCGGAAATATTTATCCGGAGGTGCACTATGAAAAAACTCGCAGAACTGCTTTTTATGTTTATTCTTATTTTATCCCTGAGCACAGCATCACTCGCCGCATACAATCAGCCATCCGACGCTATACCCATTCCTGTGGGAAATGCCGCCGAGCCTGTATCGACGCCGGCAGACACGGCTTCTCTGCCCGGCGGTGCTTATATCGGCAATGAATCTCCCAGACTGTCCGAGGGTGAACCCGGCAGCGGCGACATAACCTCGCCGTTGGATTACTGGAACACCAACGGATGGCCGGCAGACATAAGCTTCGCCTATAACGGCGGAGGCGAAATCGCCGGAGATGACAAAACAATTCTTAACTATTGGGAAATCGGCGTTGTAAACGCTACCGCCGAAAGAAAACGCGAAATCACCGAGCTTTTTGCAAGCACATGTCTTATCACCTTTCATGCTGCAAAGTATTCCCATGCGGAGCGTGAAGCAATTTTGACGGAAATTGAAATACAGGCTAAGGAAAGCCGTGATTCAAACCTGATTTACGGATGTCTTATTAACAACACCGAAAAGATATATGTTGTTGTTAAAGATACCGCATTTGATGAATACAGTGCACACTATGCCAAAAGCTACGGTGACCTGATATGGGTACAAAAAGAAAGCGAAGCAGTATCCGTTGAAACAATAACAGGCAATATTGTGACCGGGTTTGTATTCGACACGGAAGAATCCGCGAGATGGTATTTATGGGCTCTGCCGATACTGCTGTGCGTCTTTGTTTTGGCTGCAGCCGCACTTTATTTCAAACGGCTCCGCCTTCTTCCCGCCAGGCAAACTGCCGACGGAAAAACAGTTGTCGCCGCCCCCCCTCTTACGCGTGAGCAAACCGTAAAAGCCATCAAAAACAGCAATATTACCCCACGTAACGGAGTATTTGATGACATTTGCAAAAGGATTGAGAAATAACAAAACGATTGCCGCAGTGAGCTTGTGCTTTCTGCGGCAATCGTCTGTTAATCTGCATTCTTGAAAGAACCTGCATTTCGACTTGCTTTTTACGGCTTTCATGTATAAAAAATCGGCGGTACGGACGGTTTGCGTGATGAAGCATTGCTTGAGTCCGTGCTGTGTACGCCTTCCAAACCATCACCTCATATCATACAAATAGACTATTGCATATTCAATGAAATGTTGCTATCGCAACATGAAATAAAAAAAATCCCCCATGCCCGCAGGCATTTCATGCGCCGAAGGCGTATTTCATAGCGACAGCTATTTCATAAATCCACATAGTGGATTTATTTCATTGAAAAAAGCACTTCCGAAGAAGTGCTTTTTTCTGTCTTTCATGTATAAAAAAGATATTTTTACTTTTTTGGTGGAGAGATTTGAAGCTTCGCAAACAAGTGAGGTATTCGGCTGCGCAAAAGTATAAGTGATATGCCGCTGTAGCGGCGTGATATTCTTGCCTTACAGCAAGAGTGATATTGTGGCTGCCGCCACAGTGATATTCTATTCGCCTCTAAAACTTGCGGAGCAAATATCACTCGGCGTAGCCGAATATCACTGCGAAGCAATATCACTCGCCATAAGCCAACTTCGTTGGCTTTGCGAATAGAACTGAAAAAAGCACTTCCGAAGAAGTGCTTTTTTCAGTCTTTCATGTATAAAAAAGATATTTTTACTTTTTTGGTGGAGAGGTTTGAAGCTTCGCAAACAAGTGAGGTATTCGGCTGCGCAAAAGTATAAGTGATATGCCGCTGTCGCGGCGTGATATTCTTGCCTTACAGCAAGAGTGATATTGTGGCTGCCGCCACAGTGATATTCTATTCGCCTCTAAAACTTGCGGAGCAAATATCACTCGGCGTAGCCGAATATCATTGCGAAGCAATATCACTCGCCATAAGCCAACTTCGTTGGCTTTGCGAATAGAACTGAAAAAAGCACTTCCGAAGAAGTGCTTTTTTCTGTCTTTCATGTATAAAAAGATATTTTCACTTTTTTGGTGGAGAGATTTGAAGCTTCGCAAACAAGTGAGGTATTCGGCTGCGCAAAAGTATAAGTGATATGCCGCTGTCGCGGCGTGATATTCTTGCCTTACAGCAAGAGTGATATTGTGGCTGCCGCCACAGTGATATTCTATTCGCCTCTAAAACTTGCGGAGCAAATATCACTCGGCGTAGCCGAATATCACTGCGAAGCAATATCACTCGCCATAAGCCAACTTCGTTGGCTTTGCGAATAGAACTGAAAAAAGCACTTCCGAAGAAGTGCTTTTTTC
>LFRM01031893.1_pt1 | contig 39566 bp, 37 predicted proteins | sample 618341 | NCBI WGS metagenome assembly LFRM01 (sample SAMN03654438, study PRJNA283298) | anaerobic digester metagenome | isolation source: pool of bioreactors CSTR01a, CSTR02a, and CSTR03a thermophilic anaerobic... | place: Denmark: Kgs. Lyngby | collected 2014-05-21 | reverse complement strand
AAAATTGCACCCACCTTATATTTGGCCATTGATTCTGAGGATTACATGGGTTCTTTAGAACATAATAGTAAAGTAATTGGACAGATATTTGGTAAAGACCAAGAAGCTGATGCTAAAATGAAATCACTGATGGATAAGGCTAAGGAAATTGAGGAGAAGGCTACACAAGGCGACGAAGAAGCTCTTGTGATCTTAACCAATGATGGATCTATTAGTGCTTATGGGAGAAATTCACGATTTGGAATTATTCATAATGCTTTAGGTTTTAAGGAAGTGGATGAAGAGATTGAGACTTCCACTCATGGGCAGAACATTTCTTATGAGTATATCTTAGATAAAAACCCGAAGAATCTGTTTGTTATTGACAGAGCTCAAGTGGTGGGTGGAGAAGTAACAGCTTCAAAGACCTTGGAGAATGATTTGGTTAAAGAAACTATGGCTTATAAAGAGGGGAATATTTTCTACTTAGATCCTATGATATGGTACATCTCCTCAGGGGGATTTAGGAGTACTGATATGATGCTCGATGAAGTTCTTAAGTCACTAGACTAGCTAGAAAAAAATAGACAAAATTGAAATGCCCCGATACTCAGTTTCTGAATATCGGGGCATTTGTTGCTGTTATTTATTTAAATGCATTTAGGAAGTCTTTGATGACTTCGGTTTCTACAGGAAGATCTACTAAAGGTTTTTCCTTCAGGAAAGAAATTTTATCAGTAAAGCTATCTCTGTCTTCTCTATAGATAACACCTAGAGGGATTTTGTCACCCCATTCTAAAGCTTTTGTGAAGGCTTGAATTTTATCCATAGGATTGTATCCTTCATTTTCATCTAAGTTATATACTCTTTTCTTGTACCAAGCAAAGGTATTAATCTTATTAAAGGTGACACAAGGCTGCAAGATATCCACCAAGGCATAACCGTTATAATTTATAGCTTCCTTCATAATGGATTTAAGATGCTTCTTGTCTCCACTAAAGGCTCTAGCCACAAATCCGCATCCAAGGCCTATAGCGGCTACCATTGGATTAATAGGATTAGTTGTTACACCATCAGGGGTAAAGTCCGTTACGTGACCTAAGTCAGAGGTAGGGGATGATTGTCCTTTTGTTAATCCATAAATTTGGTTGTCATGAACAAAGTGAGTGATGTTCGTATTTCTTTTGATATTATGGATAAAGTGATTACCACCTTCTCCATAAGAGTCACCATCACCAGTGTTTACGATAACAGTTAATTCATGATTGGCAATTTTTGCAGCAGCAGCTGGAGGAAGTGCTCGTCCATGAAGGCTGGCAAATCCATTGGCATTTATATATTGAGGGGTTTTAGCCGCTTGGCCAATACCACCTACAACAAGAACCTTGTGTGTCTCTTTTCCTAATTCTTGAAGGGTCTCTTTTAACGCATCTAAAATCGCAAAGTCTCCACAACCAGGACACCAAGCTGTTTCAAATGTAACAAACTCTTTCTTTTCTATCATTATTTCAATACCTCCATGACTTTGTTTTTAATTTCCACAGCAGATAGAGGTCTTCCGTCATATTTCAAGACAGACTGGTCTACTCTGATTCCTGTTACTTCACTGATTAGAGCCGCTAATTGACCTGTAAAGTTTTGCTCTACGTTAATCAATACTTTAGCTGACTTTGCTTTCTCTCGAAGAAGTTTTTCAGGCATGGGCCAGATGTCTCCAAAGACAAGACAACCAAACTTTTGATCTGATGCTTCGTTCAAGAGATCAACAGCTTCGCTTAGTGGACTGTGTAGGCTTCCCCATCCAAGAAGTAGAATATCCATATCTTCTTCACCTAATAACTCAGGTTCCATGACCTCTTCTTTGAGAAGTTGGAATTTCTTGTCTCTCTTTTCGACCATATTGATTCTTACATCAGAAGCTTCTGTAATGTTACCATCTTCATCATGCTCATCACTATCAGAATTCACCATAGTGCCAGGGACTCTACCAGGGATTAGTCTTGGAGAAATTCCATTATCTGTAAGAGCAAATCTCTTGTATTCTTTACCGTTTCTATACTCTTCTTCATCAGCCATATAATAGTTGTTTTCAATTTTGTCTAAATCAAAAGGTTTTACGGTTCTCACAGCGTCAGCCATGTACTGATCACCTAATAAAATAATGGGGATTTGATATTTATCCGCTAAATTAAAGGCTCTTGCTGTTTGATAGAAAGCATCTTCTGGATTTCGTAAGGCGATAACCATACGAGGGAATTCTCCGTGGGAAGAGTTGATGACAAATTTCAAGTCACTTTGCTCTGTTCTTGTTGGAAGTCCTGTGGCAGGTCCTGGTCTTTGGATTTCAGCGATGACTAGAGGGATTTCAGCGATTCCCGCCATTCCTAGAGCTTCCACCATTAAGGAATACCCTCCGCCTGAAGTTCCTGTCATGGCACGAACTCCAGCATAAGATGCGCCGATAGCCATATTAATGGCGGCGATTTCATCCTCAGCTTGTTCGACTACAACCTTTGCGGGTACAGATTTTTGAACTAAGTAGCTCATAATAGAAGTGGCAGGAGTCATAGGGTAGGCACTATAGAATTTAAGACCACCAGCTAGGGCTCCTAAAGCAATAGCGTCGTTAGCTTGGATTAAAAGATTATCTTCCTTGTGAAGTTCTGGTTCTTCATATCGAGCTTCCACCATGTCAAAGCCTCTTTGGAAGGCTTCCACGTTTTGAGTGATAACTTTAGTATCAAACTTTGCTGCTAAGATATCTTCTAAATGAGTATTGTCCATACCATAAAGTTTCAAAAGAGTTCCTAGAATTACGCTAGATTGAACTTTTGGATTTCCTACTTCTTTAGCCAAGTCTTTGGCTGGCAAAGTGATTAATCTTTTGTCGTCAGATTTCACATCATTATCTGCAATAATGAACCCATCAGCATTTAAGCGATGGATATGTAGATCTAAGGTTTCTTGATTAAGAGCAATAATCCCATCAAGGTCATCTCGATGAGTCTTTACGTCATTTTCTGAGAAACGGAGTTGGAAAAAATTATGGCCTCCACGCACTCTAGACATATAGTCTTGGAGTGTAAATAGATGATAGCCTCTGCGTTGTAGGATTTTTGAAAGCGTATGGCTTAAGGTTTCCATTCCTTGGCCAGCTGCTCCTCCGATTAGAAGGTTAAAATTCATATTACATTCACCTCTTCAATTTATTGATGTCTCTATTATATCGGAGAATACCCTGATAAAAATAAAACTAAAGAAGTTTCAACCTTTGGACATGGTAGGGCCATAATATAGCCACATTATTATCAAATTTGTTACATTGCATAGTTAGATGAAGAGCTAACTGTGTTATTTCAATTTAATCACTAGAAATTAAACCAAGTCAAAAAGGTTTTCTTCTCATGATTAGTATTTTTAGGTCAATACTTTAAATCTAAATTAATAATTAGTCAAATAGATGATGTGCCATAAAACACATTTAATAAAATAAGCCAACTGTACTAAAATTCATCTTCTAAAAAAATGTGGATAAGTGCTGAGTCTTATAGGATTTCAGCACTAAGAAAGTTAAGTGTAGACCTTAATAAAACAAAGAAATGAAAGTTATAAACAGTAAAGTATATTCATGTAATGTCCCATTTCGAAATAGGCTATTTATCTGATGAAGTGTGTGAAATAAAATACTTTTCTAAATTGTAAACTATTACAGTAGAATTATTGAATAACGGTCTAAAAATAGATATGATGGTAATAAGACTATAAGCAAGGAGGTAATAAGTTGATCAATCTAAAAAGGACACCTTTAGCAGGAGAATATGAAAAATATGGCGGAAAAACTGTGGATTTTGCTGGTTGGTATATGCCGGTGGAATTTGAAGGGATTATGAAAGAACATGAAGAAGTACGCGAAAGGGTGGGGCTTTTTGATGTATCTCACATGGGTGAAATCCTAGTAGACGGAAAAGATGCTTTGAATTTCGTTAATTTTTTAGTGACAAATGATGTAGAAACTTTAGTAGACCATCAAGTACAATATGCTTTTTTCTGCTATGAAAACGGAGGAGTGGTAGACGATCTAATTATCTATAGATATCATGAAGAGAAATTTCTATTAGTTGTAAATGCTTCTAATGTAGAAAAAGATTATTTGTGGATATTAAAACATATGGCTGGGTATGATGTTCAAGTAAAAAACATTTCTAATGAAACTGCTCAATTGGCTGTACAGGGGAAAAAAGCCCAGGCTTTGCTCCAAACGCTAACTTCTATTGACCTAGAAGAAATTAAATTCTTTCATTTTAGGGAAGATGTAGAAATAGCTGGAATTAAAACCCTAATTTCAAGAACAGGTTATACAGGGGAAGATGGATTTGAACTATATATGAAAAATGAGGAGATTAAAGACCTCTATCATAAGATTATAGAGGCGGGAGCTAAGCCCATTGGACTGGGTGCACGAGACACCCTTCGATTTGAAGCTAATCTTCCTCTTTACGGAAATGAGCTAAGTGATGAATGGACACCACTCGAAGCCGGATATGGTTTTTTTGTCAAAATGAATAAAAAGGAATTTATAGGAAAAGATGCACTAAAGCTGCTAAAAGAACAAGGTTTAAAAAGAAAAATTGTAGGCTTTGTGATGGAGGGGAAAAAAATTCCTCGACATGGATACCGTGTGTATAAGGAAGAGGAAGATATTGGATTCGTCACCACGGGATATAAGTCTCCGACCTTAGGAGAATATATCGGATTGGCTATGGTGAATATAGAACATAGTTCAACTGGTGAAGAAATCTTTATTGAAATCAGAGGTAAGAAAGAAAAAGCTCAAGTTCGAAATCGGAAATTTCTTAGTAAGCCGTAGTAAAGTGGGATATTCCCACCAGACTTAATTGAGATGTTGTACAATATAAGTAGTTAAATATACACAATAAAAGGAGAGAAAGTAAATGTCAAAAGTAGTAGAAGGTTTATATTATTCAAAGGATCATGAATGGGTGAAAGTAGATGGAGACAAAGCCTACATTGGAATTACAGATCATGCTCAGCATGCTCTTGGTTCCATCGTCTTTGTAGAGCTTCCTGAAGTGGGAGATGAAATCGCCATAGATGATAATCTTGGAGTTGTAGAGTCTGTTAAAGCAGCATCTGATATTATAATGCCTGTCACTGGTGAAGTGGTAGAAATTAATGAGGACTTAGAAGATGAGCCAGAGCTAATAAATACCGATTCCTACGAGAATCATCTAATCGTGGTTAAACTGCAGAATAAAGATGAACTTGAGAATTTAATGAATAAAGAGGATTATGAAGCGTTTCTTTTAGAGGAGGAATAAGCATGCATCCCTATTTACCAAATACCCAAGAAGATATTAAGGAAATGCTAGAGACTATTGGTATGAGTAGTGTGGAAGATCTTTTTGCTCATGTACCTGAAAAAATCATGTTAAAGCGAGAATTAAATTTACCTCAAGCAAAATCAGAAATTGAAGTTAGAGGAATAATGAATAAGTTGGCCCAAAAGAATTCTAATGTGGATGATTTAACCTGTTTTCTAGGAGCTGGTGCATATGATCACTACATTCCTGCTGTTATTAAGCCTTTAGTAACTCGATCAGAGTTTTATACCTCCTATACACCATACCAGCCTGAGATTAGTCAAGGAACTCTGCAAAGTGTTTTTGAATACCAGTCCATGATGTGTTCTTTAACGGGCATGGACGTATCTAACGTATCCATGTATGATGGCGCGACTTCAGCTGCTGAAGCTGCAATTTTAGCTTCCGTGCATACAAAAAGAAAACGGATTTTGGTTTCAAAGACTCTAAATCCTGAGTATCAAAAAGTTTTATCAACTTATTTAGAATTTAGAGGGGTATCCATGGACTACATCGAAGACCAGGAAGGAGTTACTCATATTGAAGATTTAGAAGAAAAACTTCGAGATGATGTGGCTGGAGTTGTTGTCCAGTACCCTAACTTCTTTGGTTTAGTGGAAGATATTCCCGCTATGGAAAAGCTAATCCACGAAAATAAATCGTTACTAATTATGAGTGTAGATCCTATTTCCTTAGGCATATTAAAGAGTCCTGGGGAGCTTAAAGCAGATCTTGTAGTGGGTGAGGGACAAGCCTTGGGGCAAAACCTAAACTACGGTGGACCAGTATTAGGCTTTTTAGCCTCCACAAAGAAATTGATGCGTAAGTTACCAGGTAGAATCGTGGGTCAAACTTTGGATCGAGATGGAAAGAGAGCATTTGTGCTGACGCTACAAGCTAGAGAGCAACATATTAGGCGGGAAAAAGCCACTTCTAACATTTGCTCTGATCAAACCCTAAACTCTATCACTGCAGCCATTTACATGGCTACCATGGGAAGAGAAGGCATTAAAGAAGTAGCAACTCATTCCTTTAAGAAAGCTCATTATGCTTTTATAAGCCTGACCAGGTCTGGAAAGTACAAACCCATGTTTAACAAACCTTTTTTCAAAGAATTTGCAGTTAGATGTCCTAAGCCAGTAGATGAAATCAATGAGATTCTTAGAGCAAATGGTATCTTAGGAGGCTTTGATCTTAAGAAAATTAAAGATGACTACGACCATGGCATGTTAATCGCCGTTACTGAGAATAGAACCTTGGAAGAGATTGATCATTTTGTGAAAATTATGGAGGAAATCTAAATGGCTTACGAAAAATTAATATTTGAATTATCTAAACCAGGAAGAAGATCCTATAATCTTCCAGAAGATTCTCTTAAAGAAATGAAAATTACAGACTATATGGATGAGAGTATGCTTCGTACTGATGAACTAGATTTTCCTGAAGTATCAGAGCTAGATATTATTCGTCACTATACATTGCTATCTAAGAAAAATTATTCTGTAGACTCTGGATTTTATCCTCTAGGGTCTTGTACAATGAAATACAATCCAAAGATTAATGAAGAAGTGGCACAAGACGCAAAGTTTGCTCGACTTCATCCTCTTCAGCCGGAAAGCACAGTGCAAGGTGCCCTTGAAGTTATGTATCATGTGCAGGAGTATATTAATGAAATCTCAGGCATGGATGCCACCACCCTTCAACCAGCAGCAGGAGCCCATGGTGAATTAACAGGACTTATGCTCATTAAAAAATACCATATGATGAGAAATGATGAGAAAAGAACAAAGATTATTGTTCCAGATTCTGCCCATGGCACTAATCCAGCCTCTGTGGCTGTGGTAGGTTTTGAAGTAGTGGAAGTCCCTTCAAACAAAGACGGATCTGTAAATGTAGATGCACTAAAAGGTGTTTTGGGTGATGATATCGCTGGATTAATGTTAACGAATCCATCCACATTGGGACTTTTTGAAACTCAAGTTAAAGAAATCGCAGATTTGGTTCACGACTGTGGGGGGTTACTTTACTACGATGGAGCAAATATGAATGCCATCATGGGAATTGTTCGGCCTGGAGATATGGGATTTGATGTGCTACATTATAATCTACATAAGACGTTCTCAACACCGCACGGGGGAGGAGGTCCAGGGTCAGGACCTGTGGCTTGCAAGAAAAACCTTATGGAATATCTTCCAGTGCCAGTAGTGGCTAAAGTTGGTAATGAGTATCGACTAGATTATGATCACAAAGATAGTATAGGTAAAATAAAGAATTATTTTGGTAACTTTGGTGTTATTTTAAGAGCTTATGTCTATATGTTGACCATGGGAAGTGATGGACTTAAATCAGCATCCATTAATGCTGTGCTAAATGCGAATTACATGAAGGAAAGTTTAAAACATCACTACAAGGTAGCGGTGGAAGAGACTTGTATGCATGAAGTGGTATTCCAAGGGTTGAAGGAACCTGTTGAAGGAGTTTCGACCTTAGATGTGGCGAAGAGAATCATTGATTATGGTTATCATCCGCCAACCATGTATTTCCCTTTAATTGTTGAAGGAGCTTTAATGATTGAACCCACAGAAACAGAGAGTAAAGAGACTTTAGATGATTATATTAGCGCACTAAAGAGTATTGCCATGGAAGCTAAAGAAAACCAGACCTTGCTTAAAGATGCGCCTCATGACACTCCAGTAAGAAGAGTAGATGAAGTCTTAGCAGCAAGACAACTCGTTTTAAAGTGGGAAAAGGAATAGGATTGATATATGAAAAGAGTTGTAATTATAGGTGGAGGACCAGGCGGTTATGTGGCAGCCATACGCCTTGGAAACCTTAATTTTGATGTAACGTTAATTGAAAAAGAAAAAATTGGGGGAGTCTGCTTAAATGAGGGCTGCATTCCCACAAAAGCAATTTATCGGTCGGCAGAGATTTTAAACATCGCTCATAATTTAGAAGACTATGGTATATCTATGGATGGAAATCCTAAGCCGGAACTTAAGAGAATTAGAGAAAGAAAAGAAAATATCGTAGACACTTTGGTGGGTGGTATTGAAAAGTTGGTTGAAGCATCCCAAACTAGAGTCATTTATGGAGAAGCCAAAATTTTGGGCAAAAAAGAAATATCAGTGAATGGGGTGATTATGGCCTATGATAAGCTGATTATTGCCACGGGCTCACAAACTTTTATCCCGCCAATAAAAGGCGTTGGTTTAGAGAATGTTGTGACCAGCAAAGAGCTACTAGAATTAAAAACTATTCCTGATGAGTTAATTATCATTGGTGGCGGAGTTATCGGCATGGAATTTGCAGGAATTTTCAATAGTTTTGGCTCTAAAATTACGGTATTAGAAGCCCTACCATCCATTCTTCCTAATATGGATGGAGAATTAGTTAAAAGAGTCAAGCCGTTACTTAAGAGACAGGGTATGAATATTATAACCTCAGTAATGGTGACTGAAATTAAAGAGAATAATGGTAAATTAGAGGTGACTTATGATACTAAAAAAGGACCACAGACGATAAGTGGAGACCAAGTATTAGTATCAACGGGTAGACGACCAAGTGTTCAAGGATTTGGCATAGAAGCTCTAGATATTCAGATAGAACCTACCGGAATCGTAGTAGATGATAATTTTAGAACCAGTGATCCAGACGTATTTGCCATTGGGGACGTTAATGGGAAATGGCAATTGGCCCATGCAGCTTCATCACAAGGAGAATTTGTAGCAGAATTAATTGCAGGCGAAACACCTGTGATAGGAAAAGTTATGCCAGGATGTATATTTATGTTCCCAGAAATGGCCAGTGTTGGAAAAACAGAAGAAGAGCTCAAATTAGAAGGTATTCCATATCTTACCAGTAAGTTTATGCTTGGTGCCAACGGAAAGGCTCTGACCATGGGCGAAACTGATGGGTTAGTTAAAGTGATTACCGACGAAAATGAAGTTATTATTGGTGTCCATATTTTAGGTGCTCATGCATCAGATTATATTCATGAAGGTGTTCTTGCTTGCGAGAAATCTATGAAGGTTGAAGAATTTAAATCTGTTATCCATGCTCATCCAACATTATCTGAGGCTTTTTATGAAAGTGTTATGGGAATAAAGGGTGAAGCTGTGCATATGATTAATAAAAACAGGGGGTAATCATGCGCTATATTATCAGCGACAATACAGATGCTTATTTTAACTTAGCATCAGAAGAATACCTCCTTAAAAAGACGGATGAGGAAATCACCTATTTGTGGAGAAATGATAAATCCATCATTGTGGGTAAAAATCAGAACACGGTGGAAGAAATCAATGTGGATTACGTTAGAGACCATGATATTAAAGTTGTCAGAAGACTCACTGGTGGTGGAGCTGTTTATCATGACTTAGGAAATCTAAATTATACCTTTATTGAAAATGATGGAAAGAGTTTTAATGATTTTAAGGGATTTTGTCTTCCTATTATAGAGGCGTTAAATGTAATAGGAGTGGATGCTGAATTTTCTGGGCGAAATGATATGACTATAAAGGGAAAAAAATTTAGCGGTACAGCCCAATGTAAATATAACAAACGAGTTATGCATCATGGAACTTTACTTTTTTCTTCAATAAAAAGTGATCTTACTAGTGCTTTAAAGCCTAAAGACCTTAAACTTCAGGGAAAAGGTGTGAAGTCTGTGATTTCCAGAGTGACAAATATTTCAGAACATTTGTTGAATAATATGGATGTTATTGAATTTCGAAATTACATCATGAAATTCTTACTAGGTGAAAATGATGAGGTTACCACTTTTACACCAAAAGAAGTAGAAGAAATTTTACTACTCAGAGAAGAAAAATATGCACAGTGGAGTTGGAATTTTGGACACAGCCCTAAATTTTCAAAAACAAAGGAAGAGAAATTCAAAGGAGGAATTGTAGAGGTTTCCGTAGAGGTGAAAAAAGGACTAATCATAGATATACAGATTTTTGGTGATTTCTTTAGCTTGTTTGATTTGAATGATCTTCAAGAAGCCCTTAAGGAGATTAATTATAGAGAAGAAGATGTGCAAGAGACATTAGATCAATTGGACTTTGAAAAATACATGGTAAATATAACGAAAGAAGAATTTATGTCCTTACTATTTTAGAAAAACCTAAAATAAAAAATAAAACCGCTGGAGACACCCAGCGGTTTTACTATTCAAGGAATATTAATTTGTTAATTAAGGAATGACAATCTCAATTAGCAAAATATTTATGTCTAAAACGACTAGAATCTCTTATTGATATCTAATTCGGTTTGGATTAACCAAGGATTAAAATCTCTAGCAATAGTGTCCTTCTTAACAAACATGATCACGGCTTCTATAAGTTTTTTCATTTTGTACCTCCATGTTTTATTTTTCTCTCAAGTACATTATCGCAAATATGTCCACGCAAGTCAACCCGATATAATTATTAAATATTGAAGGAAATCTTGCAAATGATAATAATACAATCAATATGATTAGTTGTTATAGTAACTATTGCATATTACGTCTAATATTAACAATAACTAAATAAAAAGAGTGAAACTTTAGTGTTTAAAGAATTTAGCTGGACTGATAACCTTATCAAATGAAGTTTTCATATGGTTTGAGCTTCAAATTAACATGCGGGAAACAATTATTTGTACAATTTCTGATATAATGAGGCTATAGATAATTCAGGAGGTATATAGAATGAAAGAAATAGCACTAGCAGGAGGATGTTTTTGGGGAGTGGATGAATTCTTTTCAAGAAAAGAAGGGGTTACACACACAGAATCAGGATATTCAAATGGACATGTAGAGAATCCAACCTATAAAGAAGTTTGCACAGGAAAAACAGGCCATGCGGAAACAGTTTATATCAAATACAATGAAAACGAAATTTCGCTGGAGACAATCTTAGATAAATTCTTCAAAGTTATCGATCCAACTAGTCTAAACAAACAAGGAAATGACAGAGGAACTCAATATCGGACTGGAATATATTACATAGATGTAGAAGATAAAGTTAAAATTGATTCTTTTATTGAGAGCAAACAATCAAAATATAAAAAAACTATTGTGGTTGAGGTGGAACCATTAGAGAATTATTATAAAGCAGAAGACTATCATCAAGATTATTTAAAGAACAATCCAGGAGGATATTGTCATATTGATTTATCGATAGACTAGAGGTTAAACCTAGAAAGAGACTAAAAAAGAAGTGTTTTTACTCTCTTTTTTACTAATTAAGACTTTATTTTAACAAATAAATACAAAGTCTATTGGCGAATTTATATAAATAAATATAATACTTAGAGTTGAGTCTCGATAGACTAAAGAGTAGTAAATCAATGATAAATTAAGAAAATGGAAGCCATTATGCCAAGGATGTGTGATGAGAATCTACCTATAATATGGTATAGTAGGAGATGCACTCTTTAAGTATAGGGAATTAATAATGTTACAAACGAGTTATTTCGTTAAAAAATAATTTATTAGTGGAATTTTTATGCAAAGAGGAGTAAAATTATAATGTTATTCACAAAACAGAAACAGTACACAATAAGAGACTCTGTTTTGTGAACAATCATGAAAAGAAGAGATGGTACTCTTTAGATTGTAAAAGGAGGGAATTAAATGCCTGATATTATTAGCGAAATTGTTTCTGAAGATGAAAAAGCTAGAAACAGAGTTCAAGCCGTTAAAGAGGAAAAGGCTCAGCTTTCAAGTAAGTTGAGATCACAAAGAGCAGCTATTGAAGAAAAGCACCAAAATCGTGCCAACGATTATGTGCAAAAATATAAAGAAGAGCTCAATCAGAAAATGATATTAGAGAAAAAGAGGTTTGAGGAAAGCTATAATAAATCACTTCAAAGTTTACTAGAACAATATGAAGCTTGCAGAGAACCTTGGGTTCAATCGATTTATAACAATTGTATCCATAAGTAAAGAAGGAGGTTATAATCGTGGCCAACAGAAACAGTCCTGCATTAGCATCCAAGGCTAAAGCAATGTATGGCAATCGTCTTAGAAAAGAAGATTATGAAGAACTTCTTCGAAAAAAAACCGTTGGAGAAATAGCCGCCTATTTAAAGACAGAAACTGATTATGAATCTTCATTGAAAAATGTTTACGAAAATAGAATTCATAGAGGACAATTAGAAAACCTAATCAATACACATATCTTTAAAAAGATACTAAAGTTGTTGAAGTTTTCTCAACTGACTAAAGACGAGTTTTATATGAGTAATATTATTCATGAAGAAGTAGATGTTATTTTGTCTTCTCTAAGGTCTCTAGTGCCTGAAAAATTCGAAGATATTGAAACGACTTCTTTAGTGCAAGAGATTCCTTTTTACCTTTCTGACTATATTTCCTTTAGTTTAGATAAAATGGTAGATCTTAAAGATTACCAACAACTACTCAAGGCAGTAGAAAAAACACCTTACTATGATATTTTAAAACAAAATGAACCTTTAGGTGAAGAAAAAATTGATTATACAGTTATTGAGAGAGAACTAACGAGTTATTATTATAAAAACATATTTGGAGTCATAGACAGAATGTTTAAGGGAAGTCAGAAAAAGAAACTTGATGATATTTACAGAACTCAGATTGAACTTTCTAATATCATTAAAATCTATCGATTTAAAAAGTTCTTTAAAGTGACTAATGCAGAAATAAAGAAGAGCATGCTGATGGTAAATTCTCGAATGAACAGCTCTAAGCTTGATGAACTCATTGCACTGCCGACGGCAGAAGATGTACTAAAAGCTTTAGAAAATTCCAAGTATCAGATTTTTTCTGATGAACAGGATTATGTTTTTATTGAGTACTATGCTGAAAAAATTCAATACAACTTAGCGAAGAGGTATATGCATTTTTCTATAGAAACTCCACTGATTTTCACTTCATATGTAATACTTTTGCAAACTGAAGTTCAAAATTTAACCAATATCATTGAAGGAATTCGTTACGATATTCCTATGTCCGACATCGAGAAGATGCTTATTTATTAGAGGGAGGAAAACTTATGAGATTAACAAGACTAAAGCTTTTAAATATCTCTGCGCCAAATGAGTATTTAGATGAAGTCTTGGAAAAGGTTATAGAACTTGATGAGTTTTATCCTGAGCCAGCTCAAAACCTGGTTAACAGCATCCATGGGGCAAAAACACTAAGAGAAGAAAACCCATATGAGGATATGTTGAAAAAGGTATTAGAAACTGGGAGACAAATGAAATTAACTCCTGATGATATCGAGACTATTAGCCAAGTAGAAGTAGAGAAAATAAGAAGATTCATGGAGAAAACCCGTACCCAATTTGAAGAGATTACTCAGATAAAAAAAGAAATTGAGCTTTTAAAAGAAGAGGATTCCAGTTTAATTGAACAGGTTAAACATATTGATGACTTAGGTATAAAAATGAAAGATTTATTTGCCAGTCATTATATTACAAGTAGAATAGGCAGACTCCCTATAGATTCGGAAGAAAAATTAAAGTTTTTTGAGAATCAACCATTTATTTGGAAGACATTCCATAAGGATGATACGTATAGTTGGGGGATTTGCATAACCGGCAAAGCACATCGAAAGGAAATAGATAATATTTTTTCGTCGTTATTCTTTGAACGGATATTTATTCCAGGCTTCATTGAAGGGACACCAGAAGAAGCTATAAAGACTTTGAATATTGAAATTAATAAATTCCAAAAAGATTTGGAAACACTCGATAGAAAAGAACAAAACCCCGTACTAAAGGTAAGTAAGCATTTTAATGGGTATGTTGCTTTACTTATGCATCTTCAACGTAAGTTTGATGCTAGAAAGTATGTCTTAGATTTCGGGAAAACTTTCTCCGTCAGTGGATTCATTAGAGACTATCAAGTGAATCACGTTATTGAGTTATTCAAAGACATTAAAACAGTGGAAGTTGATGTAAGACCTCCTAATGGGGATCGAAGGTTAACACCACCAAAAAAATTAAACCATGCATGGTCAGCAAGACCATGGGGAGTCTTTATTGAAAGGGGGAAAAGAATTGGCTATTACAAAACTTAATCTGGTCAACATTTTATCTGATAACGAGCATTTAGACGAAGTTTTAAACCGCTTCATCGAGCTTGACGATTTTCATCCTGAACCTGCTAGCAAACTGGTGGGAACGGTACAAGGGTTAACAACACTTTATTATGAAAATCCTTATTTGAAGATGCTAAATAGGATAAAAGAAGTTGAGCTAGATATGGGATTAGAAGTAGACACTCAAGAAATTGATGTGACTGAATGTGATCTGGAGGCTATTAGCAGATTCGTTGAGAGAACTCATGACAAATACGATGAAATTAATAGCAGTATTAAAGAAATAGAGCAGCTTATACAAGAAAATGAAGATGCTTTAAGACAAGTCAAAAATATTGACGAGATGGAAGTTGCCATGGAGGACCTATTTGCCAGTAAGTATATTGCAACAAGAGTAGGAAGACTTCCACTGAGTAGTTTGAACAAATTACAATTTTACAATAACCGTCCTTTTATCTGGCGTTCATTTGGTGAAGATAATTACTATAGTTGGGGGATTTATATCTCCACGCGTAACTTTAGAAGAGAAGTCGATAATGTTTTCTCGTCACTTTATTTTGAAAGGATTCATATTCCGGATTTTGTTCATGGAACACCAGAAAAAGCTATTGAAAATCTGGAAAAAGAAAACCGGAAATTTAAAGATGATTTAGAAGAATTAGTCAGCCAGAAAAAAAGTCTGATTTTAAGAACAAGAGAGAGATATACTCGATTTACTGGAATACTTATTCATTTAAGTCGGGTGTTCGAAGCGAGAAAGTATGTGTTAGGCTTTGGAGCAAGATTTGCCATATCAGGGTTTATACCAGTCGATAAGGTAGATGACTTGAAGAAAACCTTCGAGGATTTGGACAATGTGGAAATTGAAGTTAGACCAGCATATAATGATCAAAGGTTGTCACCACCTACAAAGCTCAAAAATGGATGGTTCTCAAGACCATTTGCCATGTTTGTAGAGATGTATGGAGTGCCAAACTATAAAGATATGGATCCTACGCCATTCGTAGCAATAACCTATACCATTTTATTTGGAATCATGTTTGGAGATGTAGGGCAAGGAGCTCTTCTATCTATTCTGGGTTACTTATTATTTAAGAAAACAGGGAATAAATTAGGGGCTATTGGAGCAAGAATAGGACTATCGTCTATTTTCTTTGGTTTTTTATATGGTTCGATATTTGGGAATGAAGAAATTCTAACCCATGCTTACCAAGGGTTGGGCTTAAGTGGTCCTCCGATTCCTGTCCTTGATCCATCCTTTACGATGACTCTTTTGATTGCCTCCATTGCGATAGGAGCACTGCTTATTGTCTCTGTCATCATATTAAATATGGTTACCAGTTATAGATCTGGAAATAAAGTAGAATTACTATTTTCTAACAATGGTTTATCAGGGTTAATTATGTATAGTTTTGTTATGATAGGTGCAGGTCTTCAGCTTGGTGGAATTGCAAATCCGTTCAATTCGATTACTATTAGTTTGTTTGTATTGTTACCTCTAGTTTTAATCTTTCTTAAAGAGGCTATTGAGCGTAAAGTACATAATGAAAAAATGTTTCCTAATGGATTTGGTGGATTCTTTACCGAAGCGTTCTTTGAACTCTTTGAAATTGTACTCTCATTTATTACTAACACGATGTCCTACTTAAGAGTAGCAGGTTTCGTTTTAACTCATGCAGGCATGATGCTGGTGGTCTTTACGCTCATGGATATGAGTAGTTCAGGTGGACCAATCATATTTGTACTTGGTAACTTATTTGTTATGGGGCTAGAAATCTTAATCGTAGGAATTCAAGTCTTAAGATTAGAATTTTATGAAATGTTCTCTAGATACTATCAAGGAGATGGCGTTTCATTTAAATCATTAAAAGAATCACTATAAAGAATTAAATTAATGGAGGAAAACTTATGTTAACTAAACTAGAATTATTATTACCTTTGGTGCTTGTCTTTATTATTGCTCTACCTTTGGTGTCTATTTTCAAAGGAAAAGCAAGCAAAAAATCTGCAAAGCTTAGATTAGCAACACATATCAGCGCGTTTTTTGCTATCATTGTTGGAGCTTTTGTATTCTCTATAGCTGATGTTTCAGTTTTTGCAGAAGAAGTGACAGCTGTCTCAGCCATAGAAGGAACTTTAGCTCAAGGGCTAGGATTTCTAAGTGCTGCTTTAGCTGCAGGAATGTCCGCTCTTGGAGCAGGTATTGCCGTAGCAGCTGCAGCACCTGCAGCCATCGGAGCATTCTCTGAAAATGAGAAGAACTTTGGTAAATCTCTTATTTTCGTTGCCCTTGGTGAGGGTGTAGCCATCTATGGTCTGCTAATTGCCATCTTGATTATTAACAATCTATAATCTAAAAAGTGAAAGGAGATTTCGATGAAATTCTTCCTAATTAGTGATAATACTGACACCCAGATGGGTATGCGTTTGGCTGGAATTGATGGAGTTGTGGTCCATGAAAGACAAGAAGTTTTAGAAACCCTTGAAAAAGTCATGCACGATGAAGAAATCGCCATTGTGCTTATAACCACAAAGCTTATCGAAACCTGTCCTGAAGTTATTTCTGAACTAAAATTAAGACAGCTAAAACCCCTCATTGTGGAAGTGCCAGACCGACATGGTGGTGCCAAAATTGGAGAAACCATTGATAGGTATGTGAGTGAAGCAATAGGCGTAAAGCTATGAGGTGAAAGCAATGAAATATAATACTCAAGAAGAATTAGAAGCATATTTCAAACAAGAAATCCAAGAGGTTTCTCAAAATGAAATCGATAAAATTGAAAAAGAAATGGATAAAATACGAACTAGAATAATGGCTGAAATGGAAGAAACTGCCAGACAACATGCTCAAATTATCATCGATCAAGAGACTAAAGAAATGACCACAGATTACAGCGTGGCCATTAGTCGTCTTGCTGATGAAAGTAACCGAAAACTGGTTAAAAAGAGACTAGATCTGACGGAATCTCTTATGAATGAGGTCATTGATAAGTTACAAGTTTATTCTAAAACAGAAGATTACAAAGAAATGATTATCAATAAAGTTAAAGTCCTTAGTGAAAAACATGCCCATGATGGCATCCTATCCGTCAGTCCTAAAGATAAAGAAATCTTAGATGATCTCATTGAGTCTTTTGAGGGCCATGTGACAGGGAAAGTTGATCCAGAAATCAAGCACGGCGGGTTTACGCTACAGTTCCATCAAGAAAATATCATTATTGATGAAACGTTTGATACCATCATAAAGGATCAAAAAGAGAGATTCTATTCGAACTCAAATCTGATTATTGAATAGAAAGTTCACATATAGGCATTTCAATAATGCGAAGAGGTGATAAAGTGATTGAAAATAAAATATACTCCATCAATGGACCGGTGGTAACTGTCAGGGACACAAAAGCTTTTTCCATGCTGGAAATGGTTCAGGTGGGTTATAAGGAATTGCTTGGAGAGGTCATTGCGATCAAAGATGAATACACGACTATCCAAGTTTACGAAACAACAACAGGGCTAAAACCAGGAGAGCCGGTTAAACCATCAGGTACACAAATTTCGGTAACTCTAGGCCCAGGGATTTTAACCAATATCTTTGATGGAATTGAAAGACCGCTAAGAGAACTAGCATCCATGTCGGGTGCATATATCGAAGCAGGTCAAAATGTAGAGTCCTTAGATAGGGAAAAATTATGGTCAGTGACCATGAAAATCAAAGTAGGAGATCAGGTTATACCAGGTCAGATTTATGGGACTATTCCTGAAACTCAATTGATTGAACATAGATTAATGATTCCTAATGGATTACACGGTGAAATCATTGAAGTAGTGGAAGATGGAGACTATACCATCCATAATTGTGTAGCTAAACTAAAAGACGGAGAAGGGAATATTCATGACCTTACTCTAATTCAAAAATGGCCTATTAAAACACCACGACCAACTAAAGATCGGCTACCAATCTCGTTGCCCTTAATTACAGGACAAAGAGTAATTGATACAATATTCCCCATAGCAAAAGGGGGAACAGCCGCTATCCCTGGTGGATTTGGTACTGGAAAGACCATGACTCAGCATCAATTAGCTAAATACTGTGATGCTGACATCATTGTATATGTAGGTTGTGGTGAGCGAGGCAATGAGATGACTCAAGTTCTAGAAGAGTTTACTGAGTTGATTGACCCTAAATCAAATCGACCTCTTATGGAAAGAACTGTGCTTATTGCTAACACATCAAACATGCCAGTGGCAGCAAGAGAAGCCAGCATTTATACTGGAGTGACTTTGGCTGAATACTATAGAGATATGGGCTATCATGTAGCTATGATGGCTGACTCCACATCAAGATGGGCTGAGGCTCTTCGAGAAATCAGTGGACGACTTGAAGAAATGCCAGCTGAAGAAGGCTTCCCAGCCTATCTTCCTAGCCGTATTGCCCAATTTTATGAGCGAGCAGGCTATTTTAAAAATTTGAACTTTACAGAAGGATCTGTAACAATAATTGGGGCCGTATCACCTCAAGGAGCGGATTTCTCTGAGCCAGTAACCCAAAATACAAAGCGATTTGTACGCTGTTTCTGGGCTTTAGATAAACAATTGGCTTATATCAGGCATTACTATGCAATTAACTGGACAGAAAGTTATTCTGAATATATTACAGATTTATCTAAATGGTACAATAAAAATATTAGCCCAAGATTTTTAATTAATCGAAATGAAATTACGGTCTTACTAGCTGAAGAAAATAAACTGATGGAAATTGTTAAGCTTATTGGAGCAGATGTATTGCCTGATGACCAGAAGCTGGTCATTGAGATTTCAAAAGTAATACGAGTTGGATTCCTTCAACAGAATGCATTCCATAAGGATGACACTTTTGTGCCCTTAAATAAACAAATGAAAATGATGGATGTGATTCTTTATTTACATAAAAAATCAAAAGAGTACATTAGTTCTCACAATTCATTACATATGCTACTAGGCACAGGCATATTTGAAAAAGTTACAAAGATGAAATATGAAGTCCCTAATGATAAAATTGAGCTTTTAGAAGACTATTATCATCTCATCGATCTAGCTATCGCAAAAGTTCAATAAAGAAAGGAGGAGATTTTTTGAGCCTTCAATATATCGGATTAAATGAAATAACAGGTCCTTTGATTTTTTTAGATAATGTAGAAGATGTGGGTTTTGAAGAAATGGTGGAAATCACCATGGAAGATGGCACATCTAAAATCGGCCGTGTGGTTGAAATCAATGGCAAACAAGTCTGTATACAAGTTTTTGAAGGAACCAATGGGGTCTCTTTAACGAATACAAGAATGAGATTCACTGGAAAACCTATGGAAATACGACTATCTAAAGAAATATTAGGAAGAGTTTTTAATGGTTCAGGAAAACCTATAGATGGATTAGGTAAAATATTCGCAGAAAAAGTAGCAGATATCAATGGATTACCTTTAAATCCAGTTTCAAGGGTCTACCCTAGAAACTTTATCAATACAGGGATATCAAGTATAGATGCTCTTACCACCCTGATTCGTGGACAGAAACTGCCCATTTTCTCAGGATCTGGTATGCCTCATAATGAACTAGCTGTTCAAATTGTACAACAAGCAAAAATTTCTGAAGGCGAGGGTAAAAACTTTGCTATTGTTTTTGCGGCTATGGGTGTTAAACATGACGTAGCAGATTACTTTAAGAGATCTTTTGAAGAAGCTGGCGTCATGGAAAAAGTTGTCATGTTTGTTAACATGTCTGATGATCCTATAATAGAAAGAACCACCACACCACGATGTGCTTTAACAGTAGCTGAGTATTTAGCTTTCGAGAAAGATATGCACATCTTAGTTATTTTGACAGATATGACCTCCTATTGTGAGGCTCTTCGTGAGTTCTCCAGTAGTAAGGGTGAAATCCCTGGAAGAAAGGGATATCCTGGGTATTTATACTCTGATTTAGCTTCTCTTTATGAAAGAGCGGGAATTATTGAAAGTGCTAAAGGTTCAGTGACTCAGATTCCAATTTTGACCATGCCTAATGATGATATTACTCATCCGATTCCGGATTTAACAGGATACATAACAGAAGGACAGATTGTATTAGACCGAGACCTAAATCAGGTAGGAATATATCCTCCTGTTGGTGTACTGCCTTCTTTATCAAGATTAATGAAAGATGGCATTGGAGATGGATTTACGAGAGCGGACCATTCAAGTGTTTCTAATCAATTGTTTGCCAGTTACGCAAAAGTTCAAGATGCTAGAAGTTTGGCTTCTGTTATTGGTGAGGATGAACTTAGTGAAGTAGATAAACTCTATATAGAATTTGGTAATCTATTCGAACAACATTTTCTATCTCAAGGATTTACCACAAACAGAGATGTTAAGGAAACCTTAGATTTAGGATGGAGTTTGCTTTCAATCTTACCAAAACTTGAACTTGATCGAGTTGAGTCTGAAGTTTTGGAACAGTTTTATAATAATGAGAAAGCCATGAAGCAATTTAATCTTCAAAATAAGACGATAATCAGAGAGCTATCCACAGGCGGTGAATAATTATGGCTAAAAAACAAGTTTTCCCAACTAAAGGTAATTTAATGGCTATAAAGAAATCAAATGCCTTGGCAAAAGTTGGTTATGATCTCATGGATAGAAAAAGAAATATTCTTATCCGAGAGATTATGTCTCATTTGGATGAAGTTAATATGTTAAGAGACCAAATTGAAACGACTTTTAGTAAAGCCTACATGGCTTTGCAAGAAGCAAACACCACTTTAGGAATCATTACAGATTTAACTGAAGCTGTGCCCATTGATAATGGGATTTCCATTACCTATAAAAGCGTTATGGGAGTCGACATTCCAGTGGTACATTACGAGAAAGCTCCAATTAGGTTAACTTATGGTATGGAAAGAGCTAACACAAAATTTGACTATGCTTACAAACAATTCTACAAGGTAAAAGAACTCACTGTTGTCTTAGCTGAGATTGAAAATAGTGTATATCGATTAGCCAATGCTATTCGTAAGTCTCAAAAAAGAGCTAACGCTTTAAAAAATATTGTAATCCCTGAATTTGAAGGGAATATTAAATATATTACAGAAGCATTAGAAGAAAAAGAGCGAGAAGAATTTACCAGGCAAAAAGTCATAAAAGATAAGAAAGAAAAGCAAAATCTACGATAAGACTAATCCAGGAGAGGGTAAGAACCTAATCCTGGATTTTTTTATGGCATTGATAGTACCCAAACCGATTTTGTTATGGTATCATTTACATGGTATAATTTTTAAGTAAAATAATGGAGGATAAGCATGGCAACTATACGAGATATTGCTGAAAAAGCAAAAGTATCAAACGCCACGGTATCAAGAGTTCTTAATTTTGATGATACATTAAGTGTTTCAGATGAAACGAAAAGAAGAATCTTTCAGATAGCAGATGAGATGGAGTATATCCCCATTAGGCGTAGAAAGAGTAAAAAAACAAAAGTTGTAGGGATTATTAACTGGTATGACTCTCAAAAAGAGTTGGGCGATCCTTATTATTTATATATCAGATTGGCTGTCGAGAAAAAATGTGATGAATTTGGATTTGAATACCAGAGATTTGATCATTCGGATGTAACAGAAGAATTTAAAAAGATGGATGGTATCATAGCTATTGGAAAATATGACTTAGATGAATTGAATCGGTTGGCCAGCTATAATGATAAATTTGTTGTTGTGGACTATTCTCCCGGAGATGAATTTGATTCTGTTATGCTAGATTTTAAAGATGCTATGATGCAGACTTTAACGTATCTTTATGACAAAGGGCATCGTCATATTGGATATATTGGTGGAAAGGAATTTTATAATAATGAAAAAGAAGTATTTGACTTCCGGTTTGAATATTTTAAAGAGTTTCTTATGGTAAAAAACCTCTATAACGAAAAGGATTGCTATTTTGGTGAGTTTTCTCATAAGGATGGTTATCGATTAATGCAAGAAGCGCTAGCCCATGAAGACCATCCAACAGCTTTTTTTTGTGGCAGCGATAGTCTAGCTGTGGGTGCTTACAAAGCAATTCATGAAAAGAGGCTCAAGATTCCTAATGACATTAGCATTATCGGTTTTAATGATCTACCAGGTTCTAAATATATGGTGCCTAGCTTGACCTCCATTAGAATTTATACAGAATATTTAGGAGAAGCATCTGTTGAACTTCTCAAAGAATCCATGAAGAAAGAGCGACCCTATACCAAGAAAGTCCTTATTCCCGTAAAGCTAAAGATTCGTGAAAGTGTTAGGGAGCTTTAGTATAAAAGAGGAATTTCAATTTAATTCCTACAGCAAAACCAGTTTAAGCCACAAGCTTAGGCTGGTTTTTGCTCTATTAAAATCATTTAACGATGACTTAGATTAGTGAAGATTCAACTAATGACATGCACAGTAAATAAAACCAATAATTTTACTAATATTTTACCTATTTATGAACTAAATTCATTGAAATCGATTTGATTTAATCGTATAATTATAACAATGTGGTTAAAAAATCAGATGGAGGGAACAAATTTGATAAATAAATTAAAAAATAAATTTAACTCAGTTTTTGGAACGATGGTAGATGATGTTTATTTTGCTCCAGGTAGAGTGAATCTTATAGGAGAACATACGGATTATAATGGTGGCCATGTATTTCCTTGTGCATTGATTTTAGGTACCTATGGGGTGGTAAAGCAAAGAGATGACAGGAAAATTCGGTTATACTCTACTAATTTTGAGGATCTAGGCATTATCTCTTTTTCATTAGACCATCTGGAAAAAGTGAATGAGGAAGATTGGGTGAATTATCCTAAAGGTGTGCTGTCAATTTTAAAAGATGAAGGCTATGAAGTGAAAAAAGGCTTTGATATTCTTTATGAAGGAAATATTCCAAATGGAGCAGGGTTGTCTTCATCTGCGTCTATTGAAGTTTTAACAGGAATAATTATAAATGAACTAGAAGACTTGAACATCTCAATGATTGATTTAGTTAAAATTTCTAAACGAGCAGAAAATGAATATGTGGGGGTAAACTCGGGAATAATGGATCAGTTTGCGGTGGCTATGGGTAAAAAAGATAAAGCTATGCTTCTTGATACAAATACCCTAAAGTATATCTATGCTGATATAAAGCTAACCGATGCAAAAATTGTGATCTCAAATACAAACAAACAAAGAAAATTGCAGGATTCTAAATATAATGAACGAAGAGCCGAGTGTGAACAAGCTTTGAGAAATCTAAACCAAGAGCTTAATCTAAATCATCTTTGTGATTTAACCGTAGAAAAATTTGATAAGTATAAGCATTTAATCATAGACAATGTAGTTCAAAGACGAGCTAAGCATGCTGTGACGGAGAATGTTAGAACTTTGAAGGCAGTTAAGGCTCTAAAGGAGAATAATATTAAAGAGTTTGGTCGGCTTATGGATGAATCTCATGATTCTTTACGGGATGACTATGGTGTCACCGGTATAGAGCTAGATACATTAGTGGAGCTAGCCCGAGCAGAGGATGGAGTTATTGGTAGTCGCATGACTGGAGCTGGATTTGGGGGTTGTACTGTATCCATTGTGGAGAATGACCATGTAGAACATTTTATTAAGCATGTAGGTGAGAGATATGAGGCTAAAATTGGCTATGCTGCTGATTTTTATGTGGTTGAGATTGGCGAGGGAGCCCACAAAATTGAGAAAGAAATAGAACAGAAATGATATAAAGAGCCCGAAATACTAATTTTTAGATTGGTTATTTCTGGGCTCTTTTCAAGAAGTAATCAGAATAAAGTGAAATCAGCTTTAATTATCAAAAAAGTTGAACTATAATAGAATAAATACACTAATAAGGATGGTATATAGGTGATTAATATTAATACTGAAATAAAGAAGCTAGTTGAATATGGGAAGAAAAAATACTTTATTACTAATGAAGATGAAATATATATTATTAACCAGATTTTGAGTATTCTAAATTTAGTTGATTATGAAGATATAGCTGGAGAATTTCCGATAGAACCTGTTGAGGATATCCTAAACAGAATCAGATCTTGGGCTGCAGTAAATAATGTGGTTGAAAATGATTCTAATGAACTCTTAGATTTATTAGATACCAAAATCATGGGCATATTTGCTTCTAAACCTTCTGAATTTAGAAAACAGTTTTTTGATTGTTATAAGGAATCTCCTTTGAAAGCCACGGAGTTTTATTACGATTATGCAAAGAATATAAACTATATTAGAGAACAAAGAGTGGAGAAAGACATTAAATGGGTGCATGAGACTCCGTACGGGAATCTTGATATGACAATTAATCTATCTAAACCCGAAAAAGATCCTAGAGCTATTGCTTTATCGGCTAAAGTTTCCTCTAATTATCCTAAGTGTTTGTTGTGTAAAGAGAATGAAGGCTATGCTGGGAGATTAGATCATCCAGCTAGGCAAAATCATCGGATTGTTCCTATTACCTTAGCTGAGGAACAGTGGTTTATGCAGTATTCTCCTTACGTTTATTATAATGAGCATTGTATTGTTTTTAAAGGTGAACATGATCCTATGAAAATCACGAAACTAACAATCCAAAGACTTTTAGATTTTATCGAACTCTTTCCTCACTACATTCTTGGCTCAAATGCAGACCTGCCTATTGTAGGAGGCTCTATTTTGACCCATGACCACTTTCAAGGCGGTAACTATAGCTTTGCCATGGCTCGTGCTAAAGAGCTTAACAAGGTTCATCTGGCCTCTGTGGATGTAGAAGCTTGCACGCTTCAGTGGCCCATGAGTGTCATTCGGCTAAAAGGAGAAAACCCTCAAAATCTAATTAAGGTGTCAGACCAGATTATTAAAAATTGGAAAGTGTATAGTGATCCTGAAGTTAATATTCTCTCCCATAGTCAAGGTGAGGAACATAACACCATCACTCCAATCACTCGTTTTAGACATGGAAAATTTGAAGTGGATTTAATTTTAAGAAATAATCGGACCAGTGAAGAACATCCTTTTGGAATCTTTCATTCTCATAAAAAATATCATCACATTAAGTGGGAAAATATTGGATTAATAGAGTGCATGGGATTGGCTGTTTTGCCATCTAGACTTAAGACGGAAATGGCGTTAATGAAAGAGCATATCAAGAATAAGAGCATTGACGCCATGGAAACTAATGAAATATTAAATAAGCACATGAATTTTGCTAATGAAATTGTTGAGAAATATAATTACTTGAATGAACTAGAATTTTATAAAAATCTAGATGATATTGTGGAGGCTGAAATAGGAGAAGTATTTTACCATGTCCTACTAAATTGTGGGGTATTTAAAGATACTGTAGATGGACAGCAAGCGTTTAAGAAGTGCTGTGAGGTAATGTATGAAAATTTCATATAAAGATATTATTATTGGAGAACATGATGTAACCGAGATTACCATGACTAATAAGAATAAGATGGAAGTATCTTTTTTAAATCTTGGAGGTATTATTACTCGGATTAGTGTTCCTGATCTTGAAGGGGATTTTAATAATGTAGTTTTAGCTCACCAGGATTACAATGATTATCTAGAGAATAAAGGATATATCGGAGGGATTATCGGTCGAACTGCTGGAAGAATTAAGGATGCTAAGTTTATACTTAATGATATAGAGTATAATTTGTCAAAGAATTATGGTGAAAATTCTGGTCATGGTGGATATAAAGGATTTGATAAACAGCTATTCTCATATGAACCCTCATCTGAAAGATGTGAGATAAAGCTAAATTATCTCTCTAAAGATTTGGAGGAAGGTTATCCTGGGAATATAGGAATTGAAGTAACTTATACCTTAAATGATGAAAATGAATTTACCATTGATTACAAAGCTAAATCTGATCAGGATACTTTAGTAAACTTGACGAATCATACTTATTTCAATCTGTCAGGTGATTTTAAAGAGAGCATACTTTATCATGAATTATTTATTGCAGCTGACGAATATGCAGAGCTTTTAGAAGATTCTTCAGTTTCTGGCCGATTATCTAAAGTTGAAAACAGTCCCTTTGATTTTAGGTATCATCACGAAATTGGAGAAGAGATTAATCATCCCCATGAACAGATTAAGATTGGTAACGGATACGATCATCCATTTATTCTTAGAGAAGATCGAGAAGTTAAGTTAAGGTTACTTCATAGATTTACAGGAAGGATTTTAGAACTTGAGACAAACCATGATGCGATAGTAGTCTATACCCAGAACTACACGGATGAACAAATTATCAATAATAATCAAGTACTAGAAAGAAGAAAAGCCATAGCGCTAGAAGCCCAAAGTCTTCCTATTGGTTCTAATGGACTTAATATGGAGTTTTCTTTCTTAAAAGCTAACGAACCTTATCATAAATGGACTAAATATCGGTTCAATATCGAAAACATACCAGATTTTAAGATATAATTTAATATAAGCACAAGACTTGTAGTATAATTGATAAAAACTAGAATATAAAACGATTTCACTGTAAATAGTTTTCATTTGTGAAACATTACGAAAAATCCTTAAATTACAATTAAAAATAGTGTAGAATGTAGATTGTGTAGGAGGGGTTTATGAATAAAAAAATAACAACTATGGTTGCAGCGTTATTGGTTATGTCTTCAATTACTGTATCAGCGGCAGATACCACAACAAATAGAAATAAAATCAAGGAAAATGAATATAAGCTTAATGGATTGCAGGAAGAAAAAAATGATGTAAAACAAGAGAAAAATCTTTTAAGCTCTGAACTGGAGGCTATCCTTAATAAGGCCACTCAGCTTCAAAAGGATATTAACTATCTGACTAATAATATTGAAGAAAAAGAGAATTCCATAGCCATCAAAAGTATTGACATAGAAAAGATGGCAGGGAAGATTAAAGAACTAGAACTCAATATTACAGATCAAATGGAGAAAATTAAGCTTCAAGAAATAGAACTTCAAGAACAAGAAGATCTTCTAGGATTTAGAGTTCGCTCAGCATATAAATTCAACTCTTTTGGTAGTATACTCTTAGTCTTAGCCGAGTCTGAAAGTATCATCGACTTCACTGAAAGACTTATGTTTATAGAAAAAATGGCGGAAAAAGACCGAGAAGTTATGGATTTAATTCAAAGTATCATAAAAGAATTAGATGAGAAAAAAGTAGCTTTAGAACTTAATCGTGCTGAATCTGAGGAAGCTAAAAAAGAATTGGATCTTCAGAAGTTATCCTTAGAAGGTGAAAAAGCTTCTTTAGTATCTGAGAAGCAAACAGTAACAAATAATCTTACAAAACAAAAAGAACTTGAAGAACAAAAGACTTTAGTCTTTAACCAAATGACTGCGCAAGAACGGGAATTAAATGCTTCCATCGGGGATATTTTAGACGAAAATGAAGCTCTAGAAGCTGAAATACAAAGAGCAATCAGAGTTGAACAAGAAAAAGCCCGAAAAGAAGCAGAACGTAAGGCTAAAGAAGAAGCTGAAAAAAATAAGAATGAAAATCAATCAAAACCAAATCCAGATTCCTCGAGTAATGTTTCTTCTGGATATATTAGACCAGTTAGTGGACGGATGAGTTCTCCTTATGGTTATCGAATACATCCAATCTATAACACCAGAAGAATGCACACAGGTGTAGATTACGCAGCTTCAAGTGGTACACCAATAAAAGCTACTAGAGGTGGAAGAGTTATTTTAGCTAAATTTAACTCTAGTTATGGAAATTATATTATTGTTGACCATGGCGACGGCATCTCTTCACTATATGCTCATATGAGTGGGTTTAATGCTTCATACGGGGATAACGTGAGCCAAGGCCAAGTTATAGGATATGTTGGATCCACTGGTGCTAGTACTGGACCGCATCTGCATTTTGAAATAAGAGTAAATGGATCTCATCGTAATCCTAGCAATTACGTAAATTAATAAAAAAGAGTCTTCGGACTCTTTTTTTTGACTACATTTTCTCTAGATTTCTATACAAGTTTTCACAAAAAACAATTACCGCATAAATAATATAGAATATATTATTGAATATAATTTATACTTATATTTACTAATTAGAATCTAGAGATTCAAAGATTATTTGAAATTATAAGAGCTCAATTTAATATGAATAAATTCTGAAAGAGCAAAATATATCTTTGATATATGAAATATAATATAAAAAACAGAATTATCATTAAATGATCAACATATAAACTTTAATACAGATTAAATAACAATATTTACCATGTATAAATGTGCATTTGTTATAAAGTAATTAAAATTCCCCGTGTCGATAGCTTATTCTTGAGTTCCCATGGGAATCCATGTATTTTAAGTTTAGATTGTATTGGAGGGGGATGGTTCATATCTATTGTAATGAAGAACTAATAACTGAAATAAGAAATGGAAACAGAGAAGCAGAAGCGGAGATTGTGGAAAATAACAAAGCTCTAATTTATAAGATTATTAAAGATTATTATTATGCTTCCAAGAATCCATCCGACATGGAGGATGTTTTTCAAGCAGGTTGTTTAGGATTACTAAAGGCAGTTAAAAACTTCAAACCTGAGATGGGAAATAAATTTGTAACCTATGCATATTACCTTATTCGAGGAGAAGTACAAAGACTTTATGAAGAACATTCAAAGAGAGATTTGGTTTTATCTTCTTTTAATGTCTCTAACGGTAATGGTATTCTTATGGAATCAAATGATGATATTTTAGAATACCTTCGGTGTAGTCGAAAAGATGTTAATGATGAGTGGACATGTGGTGAAGAAATAAATAATAAGCTTTTGGTAGAAAGTCTTTTAGAAAGGGTAACACCTGTACAAAAGAAAATACTAATTCACCGTTATTATGACGATCTCTCCCAACAAGAAATTGGTCAAATGATTAATAAGTCACAAGTTTATGTCTCAAGAGAAGAGAAAAGAGCACGGAAAAAACTAATGGATTTTATTGGAGAAAAAGAGTGCACATACTAGCTTTAGTAGTTACGATTTTCATCATAAGTCTATATATCATGAGCATAGAAGCATATTTAGTTTTAGCCATAGTTTTAATAATTATTGGTGGATTACTTTACGTGAATAACCCTAAACTATTAGTCTTGATTATTATCTGTCCTATTTTGTCATTCTCTTCGTTAACTATTTATGAAACTCATGGCGAGCTCAGTGAGCTGCGTGTTGTTAAAACCTATGATCAATATTTGATTGCACAAAGAGGATTTAAGAGGTTTCAGGTGGCTGGGGAGATTACGCAATTCAAGGTAGGAGATATCTTATTAGGGGATTTAGAGTTGGAGAAAATCAGTCGAAATGCCAGTGGGTATTTAGGTAAGATAACCATTAATTTCCCAAAGCGAAAACAAGATTATGTCTCTAAGATGAGAAGAACCCGTGAGAATCTAACGCAGCAAGTTATTGGAAACTATGGATTTGATCGAGGAAGCTTGATGGCCTCGTTAGTACTTGGCTATAAAGAAGATTTGAACAAGGAAAGAGAAGGTACCATGAAAACCATGGGAATCATGCACATCTTGTCTATTTCAGGTTTTCATTTTGCTCTTTTGGAAATCGCACTAAAAAAAATGAAATTTGGGCGGAGGAGATTTCCTGTTCTTGGTTTTTATGCTATTTTCGTGAATTCAATATCAGGATATCGAACAATTCTAACTCTCCTCTACAAAATCATAGGAAAGCTAATTAAAAGAGATGCTGACTTAATTACGGGAACCTTCGTAGCTTTGTTTATTCAAGGGTTTATTAGTCCTTACTTAATCTTCCATACAGGTTATTTATTAACATATCTTTCAACTTTAGGTATTTTACTATTTAATGAGAAGATAGGCCGATCATTAATTTATTTGCCATCTTTTCTAAAAGACTCGATTTCTCTAACCTTAGCAGCCTTATCTTTATCATTTCCGGTTATTCTGACATTTTCTCCAGAGTTTTCATTAGGAGTATTTGTAGGGAATATGATTCTAGTTCCTTTATATGTTATTACCACTTATCTCTCTTTTCTGGGAATTATTGTTATGAATGTGCCTCTTCTTAAGTGGATCTTGCTCCCTTTTATAGAAGTCTTCTTCGATTTGTCATACTATATGGGAAGTTTTTTAAGTCATTTTGCCATGAGGATCTCTTTAGAAAATTTACTGGTTTTGTATGTCCCTATTCTTTTACTTGTCTTTTTACTTTACCGTAAAAAAAAGTTTAAGGGAATAGTCATTGTTATCCTATTGATTTTTGCTATGGAGATTCCTCATGGACCGGCCCTAACAATCTATAACAAGTTCGGCACACCTTATATTAGAGTTACCCAAAACTTTAAAAACTATGATATTATGGATTATAGAGTTGCAGAGAATGATATGATTTCACTCAGAGAAAATCAAGAGATTTTATTAGATGGCCACGTTATTTTGCTTAAATTAGGAGAAAAGAAAAGAGATATTCCTATAATCTATATTGATGGACAAGAATTAAATTTAGAGAGGAATCTGGACTATATCAGAGGACTGCGACAGGAGAGAAAGTATTTTTTTATAAATAAAAAAATTATGAGGATTAAATAATGGATTATTTAGAGCTAAAAGAAATAGTGAAAAAAGGAAAAAAGAAAGCCTTCATTCTTTATGCAGAGGATGAACAGTTGATTATCGAAGTCAGAGACTTACTTCGGAAAACGATCATTAAAGACGAGGATTCTTTAAGTCATATTAAGTTAGATGGTAATAGGTGTACAGTAGAGGAATTGCAAAATGCCTTATTAACTTACTCCATGTTTCAAGAAGATATCCTGGTAGAGCTTTCTAACGCTCATTTTATCAATACTCAGGAGACTTCAGAGTTTAAAAAGGTAATTGAAGCCTACTTGAGCGACCCTAGAGAGGATTTAACTTTTATTGCGTACTATAAATATGAAAATGAACTTAGTAAAAAAAATTATTATTTAGATCGATTGAGTAAAAAAATTAGTTCTTTGAGTATTATTGAAGGAATTGCATCTTTAAAGCCTAGAGGTATGGTTGCTTTAATAGAAGATTTCTTCAAGAAAAATGAAATTGAAGTAAAAGGAAATATCCCTGCATTTATCAGCGAGGTTTATAAAGGTAATTCCATGCAGCTAGAAAGAGAACTTGAAAAATTGATGGCCTATACTCAAGGTAAAGAGATCAAAAAGGAAGATATCTTAGAGATTATGGAAATTTCTGATGAGCGACATGTAATGAACTTATTGGACATGATTTTTACGGAAAGAGGTTTAGGACGGAATATAAAGGAAATCTTAAATCTAGTTAACGATCTAGTATACCGAGGAGAAAAAGCGGAAATGATTATGGGGCTAATTGGCTCAAGATTAAGGTTATTGTTTAAAATTAGAATCTTAAAAGAGAAAAGGGCCACCACTCAAGAATTGATGAAATCATTAAAGACTGGCAGCTCATGGTATGCAGAAAGAATGGGGAAAATCGCTTCATCGATTTCTTATGAAGAATTTGATAAATTGTTCGAAATTCTCTTAGATCATGAGTTTACTTTGAAGACGACATCAGTGGACACTAGCTCATTATTAGAAATTTTAATACTTACCATGGTTAATGCCAGAGAGATTAAAAGAGGAGCCTAATCATATAAAAATAAAACAAAACAGCTAGCAACGATATTCTCGTTACTAGCTGTTTTATTAGATAAATCATAGCTAAGTGGATATGATTTTCATGTAAAAACCCGAGAAACAAATTTACTTTGTTCTCGGGAATAAATTATGCTAATTTATTAAGTCTAACAGTTAGTCTTGACTTCTTTCTTGATGCAACGTTCTTATGAACTATTCCCTTAGATGCAGCCATATCTATGGATCTAGTTGCAGAATCTAGTGCTGTTTTTGCTTCTTCCTTATTACCTGAAACTAGTGCAGTCTCATACTTCTTAATGGCAGTCTTTAGTGAAGATTTAACCATTTTATTTCTAAGGGTTTTAGCTTCTGTTACTTTAATTCTTTTCTTTGCTGATTTTATATTTGCCACTTTTTTCACCCCCTCCAATTATTTTTCGGATAGTGTAATTTTTCAACACTTCCTAAAGGGTTAACTCTAGCTATTTGGGGAAATATGCTTGCGAGTCTTTAACATTCGTATTATATCATTTGATTTAGATAGTTACAAGGATTAAAGTAAAGTTATTTGAAATTAAATGGGCCAGTAAATGGGCCAACTGAATTGTAATTTTAAGTTCTACCTCTAAAGTCAATGTGATAGAAGTGATTACTTGGAGCAAATAGATTTTTTTAAATGAGTTTTATTACATTTTCTTTGTTATGAGTGCACCTATACCAGTGCTAGCGATATAAGTAAAGAAGAAAATCCACAAAAAAGACAAAGGCATTGAATCCTTGTCTAAAAAAGTTAGAACACCGAGTGTTAGGAAGAGGAGAGACAGAAAAATATGAGCCATAAAAAAGTAAAAATTAAATATGTTAGATTTTACTCTCTCATCGGCATCAGGAAGTGTCTTCTTCTTTAACTTTCTTCGAATAAAGATAATAAGAAATGCGATGGCCACATATGTCCCAACGATGATAACACCGTCTAGGTAAAGCTCACCTTTGAAGATATAGTTTAAAAATGATGCTCCGGCTACACCTAAGAAAAATGTAACTAGGATTATCAGGTATCTGTTTTTTTCGAACCATCTTTTATTGCTGCTTTTAATATTCAATTTAGTTCCTCCCAGATATAATCTTATTTAGTAGTTCTTTCGTATTATTTTATGACGAAGATTTCAGTTCACTATATAGCTTATGACTTGTTTTTGTTGAAGATATCTATGTTCATAAAACGTGATCGTGAAATTACGAATCCTATCGTGATTTCCTAATAAACCCACATAGAAAAAGCTATGCGAGATATTCTCTTTTCTCTACGCTTAGTTTATTCCTCTTTACTTTCAATCTTCGTCTTCCTCTAATATGAATATTTCCTCTATGGGCATATCAAAATATTTTATTAATTTTAGAGCTAACTCTAAACTAGGATTATACTTATTTTTTTCAATAGCATTAATAGTTTGACGAGTAACTTGTAAATCCTCAGCCATCTTGATTTGAGCAATTCCTTTTTGTAATCGTATTTCCTTAATATTATTGAATACACCCAATGACTACCGCCTCCTAAATGTGTAAAGATAACTTTACGTTTAGTATATCGAAAATTTTACTGTATGTAAAGAAGTCTTTACGTTTTAAGTGGTTTATATTTTAAATGATTAGGGGAGTGTTTTATTCGTTTATAACGATAAGAATTAGTTCTTAGCCAAAGACATAGAGAATCAAGGCTTTAACAAGAAATGATATCAGCTTATTGCACAATGTTTCATGGTTGAGTCTTTGATGAAAAAGTCAGAACTCCTAGCTAGATTATGCTATAATGTATATTGGGAAAAAGTAAAGAGGTGTATTTATGCAAAGTAAAAGACAAACAATGATAAGAAACTTTTCTATCGTAGCACATATTGACCATGGTAAATCTACTTTAGCAGATCGGCTAATAGAATATACTGGAGCTCTAACTTCAAGAGAGATGGATCAACAAGTTCTTGATAATATGGAATTAGAACAAGAAAGAGGAATTACAATTAAATCTAAAGCGGTTCGGTTAGTCTATAAAAGAGACGATGGGGATTATATATTAAATTTAATCGACACTCCAGGTCACGTCGATTTTAACTACGAAGTCTCAAGAAGTCTTCAAGCCTGTGAGGGAGCCATATTAGTGGTGGATTCTACCCAAGGAGTTCAAGCTCAAACTTTGGCTAATTGCTATTTAGCTCTAGATAATAATCTGGAAATCCTACCTGTTATTAATAAGATAGACTTAGCTTCTTCAAGAGTAGATGAAGTTGTTAAAGAGATTGAAGATGTAATAGGCATTGAAGCAGCAGACTGCCCTAAAATTTCTGCTAAAACAGGTTTAAATATTAAAGATGTACTTGAAGGTGTAGTGGAGCACATTCCTGCCCCTGAAGGAGATGAAGATGGGACTCTTAGAGCGTTAATCTTTGACTCCACTTACGATACCTATAAAGGGGTAGTTTCTTTTGTTCGTGTTAAAGAGGGAACCATCCAAGCAGGAACAACTGTAAAATTCATGGCTACAGGAAAAGAGCATGAAGTTACAGAAGTTGGTGTATTTACGCCAGGATATCTTGCTGTGGATGCTCTTAAGGCTGGAGACGTTGGCTATATTACAGGAAGCATTAAAAATGTACGAGATGCTCGAGTTGGGGACACGATAACTACTGCGAAAAATCCAGCAACTGAGGCACTACCTGGATACAAAAAAGCGATACCTATGGTATTCTCAGGGATTTATCCTGTAGATGGAGCAGATTATGATGAATTAAAAGAAGCTTTAGAAAAACTACAGATTAATGATGCAGCATTGGATTTTGAGTATGAAGCATCTGTAGCACTAGGCTTCGGATTTAGATGTGGATTCTTAGGACTTCTTCATATGGAGATTATCCAAGAGCGAATTGAGCGGGAATTTAATATCCCCATCATTACCACAGCACCATCAGTAATTTACCATGTTCATAAGACAAATGGTGAAAAAATAGAAATTACAAATCCAACTAACCTTCCGGAGACCACAGAGATTGACTACATGGAAGAGCCCATTGTTAAGGCGTCAATAATAACTCCTGCTGATTATGTTGGAGCGGTTATGGAGCTATGTCAATCGAGAAGAGGGACTTATGTCAAAATGGATTTCGTAGAAGAAACACGAGCGGTCATTACGTATATTATTCCTTTAAATGAGATTATTTACGATTTCTTTGATACTTTAAAATCAAGGACAAGAGGCTATGCTTCTTTAGACTATGAATTATCAGGTTATCAAACCACAAAGTTAGTTAAACTAGATCTTCTGCTTAATGGTGAGGTGGTAGATGCTTTGTCTATGATCGTACCTGAAGACCGGGCATATCTAAAAGGAAGAAATATTGCGGAAAAATTAAAGGAAGTTATTCCAAGACATATGTTTGAAATACCCATTCAAGCAGCCATTGGTTCTAAAGTTATTGCTAGAGAAACCGTTAAGGCAATGAGAAAAGACGTTCTGGCTAAGTGTTATGGAGGAGATATTTCAAGAAAGAAGAAACTGTTAGAGAAGCAAAAAGAAGGAAAGAAGAAGATGAGACAAATAGGATCAGTAGAAGTTCCTCAAGATGCATTCATGACTATATTAAAGGTAGAATAGTGGATAGAAATAAAAGTTATGGGTTATATATTCATATACCTTTTTGTGCGCAAAAGTGTTATTATTGCGATTTCGCTTCATATTCAGATAAGAATGAGTTAGTTGAGGAATATCTGGACGTTTTAGCTAAAGAAATTAATCTAAAAACCAAGAATAAGCTCTTTGATACTATATTTATAGGGGGAGGAACACCCTCATTTCTTTCAAAAGAACAACTGGAAGTTTTAGGTAAAACCTTAAAGCAAGTAAGTAAAACCTCTGATTATGAATTTACCATGGAATGTAATCCAGGTAACCTAACGAGAGGGAAGGCTTTAGCGATAAGAGATATGGGAATTAATCGTCTTTCTATTGGTCTTCAAACGTCAAATGATGAAATCCTGATAGAAATCGGCAGAATTCATACGTTTAGGCAGTTTGAAGAAAATTACCATATGTTAAGAGAAATGGGATTTGACAACATTAATGTAGATTTAATCTATGCTTTACCCCATGAGACCAAAGCAATTCTAGAAAAGACGTTATCAGATATCACTAGACTAAAACCAGATCATATTTCTTGCTATTCCCTTATTATTGAAGAATTCACACCATTTCATGAGAGATTAGAAAAGAATACTTTAAATTTACCCAGTGAAGAAGTAGAGCGCGAGATGCATGATATGGTTATCTGTTCTCTGAAGGGTGCCGGTTATGATCGTTATGAAATTTCCAACTATGCTTTAGATGGAAAAGTATGCCGACATAATATTCGGTATTGGGAAGGAAGAGATTATGTGGGATGCGGAGTATCTGCTCATGAGTATGTGGATGGAGTGCGAGACGAGAATCATAAAACCATAGAAGGATATTTAAGATTAATGGATGAAAATGAAAGTGGTTCTGTACGAATCCATAAAAACACTTTGGAAGAAGACATAGAAGAGTATATTTTCATGGGTATGAGAATGGTAAAGGGTCTTTCTAAAAAGAATTTTAAAGAAAGATTTCAGATGGATATAGATGAGAAATTTAAAGAAACTATTGAGAAACATACAGCTGATGGTTTACTCATAAATACTGAAGATGCTATTAAATTCACGGAAAAAGGTATGGAATTCTCAAATCATGTGTTAGTAGATTTCCTTCTAAGTACTTGAAAATAAAAAGAAATCCCCAGAGAGTCAAAAATGGCTACTCTGGGGATTTCTTTTTTTAAGCCTTTCTTGTGAAAACTAATTTCTCTTCATGGGATAGATTTTCATTAAAGCTATAACCACTATAGTCAAAAGACTTTAGGCCTTCCACGGTCTTAATTTTATTTTTTGCCATGAACCTAGCCATTTCACCTCGAGCTACTTTTGCATAAAAAGCAATGATTTTGTATTCGCCTTTTCGATAGTCTTTAAAATCAACGTCAATTACTTTTAAGTCGATGGTTTTCTCACGGATTATTTTAGAATATTCTTTTGAAGCTAAATTTATGAGAATATTATCTTTAGCATCCTTTTCTAAACTTTTCTGTACCTTATCATCCCAGAAGTCATACAAGTCCTTACCGCGGTCTGTGGGCAGCTTGGTCCCCATCTCCAGTCTATAAGGTTTAATCAAATCTAAAGGGCGTAGAGCGCCGTATAGACCTGATAAAATCCTCAGATGATCATTAAGATAGGATAGGTCTTCCTCGTCCAATGTATCAATATCTAAACCCTTAAAGACATCTCCACGGAATAAATATGTGGCTGGATATTCCTCTGCTTTATCAAAGTTTTGAAATCTCTCAAAATTTAGTGATGCTAAATCTTCGCTGATATTCATGAGCTTTTTTAAATCTTTTACCTCATAGTTTTGCATCTCTTTTGCCAAAATTTGAGTATCCTCTATAAATTGAGGCGTTGTGGTTTTAACCTTTACAGGCTCTTCCTTCATGGTTTTAGAAGGGGAGACAATTGCAATCATAAATTTCCTCCTTATAAACGTATTATAATTAATTGTATCATAGGATTATAAACGATTTGTATCTGTTAATTAAACTAAATAAGTGATAAATAGGGTTGCTAAACCTAGGAAGAAAAAGAAACCCAATACATCAGTGACGGTGGTGACAAACACTGCAGATGCTAGAGCTGGATCTACATTGATTTTCTTTAAAAATAAAGGCACAAAAAAACCAGCTAAAGATGCGATGGTCATGTTTAAGAACATGGCGAATCCAATAACTAGACCAAAAACTAAGGTCTTTTGGAATAAGCCACCAATAACCGCTACAATTATTCCTAAGATTAAACCATGGATAATCCCCACCGTAAATTCTTTCTTTAAAATATCTTTGCTATTTTCAAAATCAATATCACCTAAGGCGATACCACGAATAATTAGAGTGAGAGTCTGAGTTCCAGCGTTTCCTCCCATCCCTGTGACTAGGGGCATAAAAATCGCTAAAGCGACCACTTGTGCAATGGTACCGTCAAACAAACTAACCATCGCTGAAGCTAGCATGGCAGTGACTAAGTTGACAAGTAGCCAAGGAAGCCTACTTTTGATGGATGTGGCGATGGTGCTACCCACCACTTCATCATCATCAATTCCAGCGAGTCGATATAAATCTTTCGTATGTTCCTCTGAAAGCACTTCCATAATATCATCAGCAGTGATAACTCCTTGCATGACATTTTGTGCATCCACCACGGGCATTGCTAGATAGCCATATTTCTCAAAAATATTAGAAACATCTTCTTGCTGCATATGAATCGGAATGGTATTTACGTTTTCTAGCATAACATCTTGCAAGGGAACCTGCGGTTCTGTGGTAATTAGAGCCCTGATCGGAACAATACCCTTTAATATATCTGATTGATCCAGAACATAAATGTAATATGGTGTTTCTTCAGTTGGAGAAATTTCTCTCAAGTGTTTAAGGGCTTCATCGATGGTCATATCTTCTCTCAAGGAGATAAATTCTGTAGCCATGAGGCCACCGGCAGTTTCAGGATCATAAGTAAGAAGCTCAGCCATTTCTTCACGAAATTCTTCATCAATTTCATTAAGGATATCTTCTTGGTCATCTTCGTCCATAATGCCTAGCATGTCAGCTAATTCATCTGAGGCCATTTCATTTAAAATCTTTTTTTGACTGCTTTTAGGAAATAGAGTTAGTAGATTATACTTTTCATCAATCTCAGCCTCATCTACCATAAGGGCAATGTACTCGTAGGGAAGTTTCTCTAAAAGATCCATGGGATTACCATCATAAAGGCTTAAAGCCTCTAAGAAATCTACAGGATGAATTTCCTCAAGAATTCCTAAAATATCGGTTATAGGAGTATTCAAAATAAAATTAGTTATTAGTTCTTCTCTAGTCATTCTTTCACCTTCTTTTAATCTGTATCTTAATAGTATAACCTAAAGTTTGCACATGAATAAAACTTTCAGTTAAACAAATAAAAAAACCTCTACTAAATCAATTAGATTTTTGATTTAGTAGAGGTTTTATTTTGTGCGATTTTATCGTCAAAATTGAATTATTAGTTGCCTGGATTTAAAAAGTTAGGAATTTCAAAAGGTAATTTAAATCTGGTTCCAGAATCAGCAGATTCATCCGGGTCAACTGGTGTAGTTGGTGGTGTAGGAGGGGTTGGAATGCCGGGGATACCTGGAGTTTCAGGTTCTGGAAGTGGCTCAATTACTGGGGGCACATAAGTATGGACAGTACATACTTCAGTTGGTTGAGTTCCAGAGACGAATAAATCAGAGTCCACTGTACCCGCAGTGTAACACTGCTCATTAGGGATTCCGCCGGAGATATTACAAAATGATGCTGTAACTAAACCAGAAGGTCTAGGGATATCTTTGACCTCTAACCCTTCATGAAGTTTAGCCATGATTTTACCATA
>LFRM01345633.1_pt1 | contig 39626 bp, 61 predicted proteins | sample 618341 | NCBI WGS metagenome assembly LFRM01 (sample SAMN03654438, study PRJNA283298) | anaerobic digester metagenome | isolation source: pool of bioreactors CSTR01a, CSTR02a, and CSTR03a thermophilic anaerobic... | place: Denmark: Kgs. Lyngby | collected 2014-05-21 | reverse complement strand
CAGGGGATACTGGCTAATACTATCATTGTAAACGAACTTTATGCCCTGGCTACTGATGATGGTTATACGAAGCTGGAAGCTAGCGGGCTTCATGTTTATGACGAGACATTGGCAGAGCGATTGATAGCCGGATGGTGGATGGACGGATCGACAAAAAGGTTTGGGTTAAATGTTAAGGCGGCAGACGGAACCACAACGATTCTTGACGACAGGGGGATTCTCCAAACTTGGCAGGAGGGCAGGGCAGATAATTTAGATTCAGGCAATCCATTAGTATTGAACATCTATCTTCCTGCTGAAACCATAAGCATCAAAAGAGCAATTTTAAGGTTCAAGTTATTACCTTTTAGGGCTTACAGCAAAAGTGCGGCAAGTGATGGCGGATCAACCATAACAAGTGCAACCGGGGGTGGTGCAAGCGTAACAAGTGCGGGTGGGGGTGCGGCAGTTCCATCAACTACAGATGGAGGTAGCTCAAATCCAACGTCTGGCTCTTCGGGGGTGTGGGATTTGTATGCGATTTATGTTGTGGAAGCTATGAGCCAAGCGAGTGATCATAATCATGGGATACCGGATGGCACAAGTTTAGCAAGAGCGGGTGGCGGATCAGTTACTTTTAGGGCGTCTGGTAGTCACACTCATATCTGGACAGCAGATCATCGTCACAGCGTGAGTATTCCGGGGCATACTCACAAAGTTTCTATTCCCAGTCACACCCACGACGTTTCTATCCCTAGCCATTATCACAGTGTAAGTGTCCCCCACCACACCCACCCTATTACTTATGGAATTTATACTAGTACGTTGCCGTCAGAAGTAACTATAAAAATAAATGGAGTTGATAGAACCTCTACACTTGGAGGCCCGTTCAACTCCGACCAAACTAATATTAATATAAGTCAATACTTATCTGTTGGACAATGGAATACTATAGAGCTTGGCACTGCTCGTTTAGGTAGAATAGATACAACTATATTTATTCAAGCAATGATGGGGGTGTAAAAGTAGAATGCCAAAGAGCAATATTGATGTAAAAGCAAAAATGGTAGACAGTAATAAATTTGAAATTATTTTTGCAATGGATGAACAAACAATAAGAAGTAGATTGATTTTGATTTGTGAAAAAATTGAAGGGCTAGAAAAGTCAAGAGAATTACTGGAGGAGCAGTTAGAGTTATTAGTTCGTGAAAAATCACAAATAGAACTATCTTTGAATCAGAAGCAAATCTAAAACATTCTTATTGAAATACAATTTGTCTTCAATTATATAGTATTCGGTAGTTTCAATTGTTTTACCTCCTCTCGATAGCGTATATGTTATGGGGATGGCTCGGGGATCAATTAATGTAATTGAAACACCATAAGTATCGTGCAATTCTTTTCCATGAATCAAGTTGTTTTGCTCTGGTTTTGAATTATCTGGTTTTGAGCTATTTGTAATTATTACTGCATTATTTTCTTCATCCCACTCCACTTTTGCCCCCAATGGTTCTGCTACAAATCTGGCAGGAACCATAACTCTGCCATCAATAATCTGTGGTGGTACGTCGGGGGTAATTTCTTTGCCGTTAATAATGAGTAGAATATTTGATGAGGCTACTGCTCCAATAGTAGTCGCCAACAGGAAGCCTGTAATTAAGCCAATAACAAACCTTTTCATTTCACTAACTCCTTTATTAGGGGTTTTCTTTATTATACCATATTTTGGGCGATTAACAAAATATTTTTATGCTTTGGAGGTGGGCAGATGGTTCCCTGCAAACAAGAAGGAGTGATAGCTGGTTTAGAAAAAAGTATCAAAAACCTAGAGGGTTGGCAGAAGTCGCAAAACGGTTCAATAATTCGTGTTGAGGGTAAAATTGACAAACTTATTTTTTGGTTTATGACCTCTGCTATTACTCTTGGTGTTGGTTTTGCCGTGAATATTGCACTGTTGTTGATAAGGAGGTGAAATAATGAAATTAATTTCGATTGACGCAGGGCATGGCAAGAATACTTATCCTCCAAGCAAAGGTGTGCCTGGACTTCCGGAATTTGAATTTAATAGTGCGGTTGCAGGTTACGCAAAAGCCCTAGCGGAAAGCAAGGGCTTTCGTGTTTTATTAACGCAACCGTTAGATGGTAACGATACTCCGCTTGCAAATAGAACAAATTTGGCTATTAACAATAAAGTTGACCTTTTGTTAAGTTTTCATGCAGACGCCAATAATGATAAAAATGTCCGTGGTTTTTGGTGTTTTTACTGGCACACGAGCAAGGAAAGCAAAAAGCTGGCTACCATATGGCTCAAACATGCTGAAAGAATACTCCCTAATCCAAGCAGAGGGATCAGAGAATCTAAGCCCGGAGATTGGACTAATTTTCATATAGTAAGGGTCCCCGCTACAAATTCGTTGCACAAATTTCCTGCTATTGCAATAGAACATGGGTTTATGACAAATGCAGATGATTTAGCGTTATTGAAATCTGATAATTTCCGTAAGAGTTGCGCCGAGGTTGCCGTAAAAACAATATGTGAGTATTTCAATATTGACTATAACAAGGAGGTAGATGAATTGGAGAAGTGTAATGTTTATCTTGACGGTAAGCTGATAGGCGAAGGTGTTTTGTCTGCCGGTGTTAGTTATTTACCAGTAAGAAAGTTAGAAAGGATAAAGTATGCGGTTGAACGATGGGACAATGCAACAAAATCCGTTTACCTAAAGACAGTTAAGTAGTATTTAAAATCGAACCTGGGTCGCCCCAGGTAAGCGTGGTGCGGTTTAAATTAGTATGTAGGTATGTTTATATTCGATTATATCAAAAACGGCAAATAATTAGGAGGTAGAAACCGTGGATTTTGATTTAATTACAGGCGGAAGTGCTGTTCTTTTAATTGTTGCTATTATTCAGATAGCAAAAAGTTTTGGCATGGATACAAAGTATTCGCCAATTATTTCGGTTATAATTGGTGTGGCAGCGTCATTGGCGTTAGCATACTATGGGGAATCTATGGGGTTTATTGCGGTTGCCAGAGGGTTATTTGTAGGCTTAAGTGCTGTCGGGTTGTATTCAGGAGTAAAGAATACCGTTGAAAAGATTAAAAGCTAATAATTAACGATTAAGAACAGTTCAACAACAAAAGACCTCCCCTAACAGGGAGGTTTTTTGTTGTCCATTTTAACAGGAAAGGCAAATATGTATTTTTATTCTTGTTTATTAATTTTTTCTAGGCTTTCCTTGATTACAAATATATTTTTTAATAACTCCCTAATCTGTTCTACAGGGTACCCGCTTTCTAGGCAATCTGCTGCAAGCGATAAAAAAAGTCAATTTCCCTCCTTTCAGTTTGAAAAGATTATACTATATAATTATATAGATGTCAAATAAGTAGAAAAAATATACGGAAAAGCAATGAAAACGGTTGACATATTGAAAAGTCTACTATATAATATTGCCGTGAGGTGATTTTTTTATGCTTAAACATAGCAGTTTAAGGGAATTGCGTAAATCAAAAGGAATGAAAATAGCAGAATTAGCGAAAAAACTCGGGCTTGACGAATCTACTGTCAGTAATTATGAGCATGGCAGGCGTAAACCAAAGTTGGAAACAATTGTAAATTTGGCAGATATTTTTGATATATCAGTGTCCCAAGCAGTTAGTATTTTTTTGTCTAAAAAAACTTCGTAACGCAAGCTAAGGTTCTTTCTTTATGTCCTTAATACGAAGTTTTTATTATTAGCTTTGAAAAGGTGGTGAATGTTTTATGCGTAGAAAATAAAAACCCGCTGTTTAGTAGCGGGTGCAAAAAAACGAAAAGGAAGGGTTAGCAATTACTATTATAATGTGCTGGCTTATTAAAGTCAAGGAGGTTTAGCATGTTTGATTTTGAGTAAAATTTTAGCAACCTTTTAACTAAGTTATGCTTGCAGCTTTCTCAAAAATAATCCGATGATTTGATTAGTTTATTAAAAAAGCAGGGTAATAGTGTAGAAAGAAACGGGGATTTGCTTGAAACAAAAAGTGACGCACGTACTTGCTATATACATCTTGGAGACAAACCAATAGAGCAATTAAGCCCACTAATGTGTGCTATTGTCGGACCTTTATGGAAAGTGGTTTTCTTAGAACTATTTGAAAATGTTAAACAATCTATTTTACAAGAAATAAATTAAAAAAAGGAGGCAAACATGCCAACTCAACCGTACAGGGACAGAAATGGTAAAAGGGTGCCTGGTGTCACAACTGTTATAGGGGGAAATTTGGGCTGGAATAAGGGTGCCTTAATGTATTGGGCGTGGAATGAAGGTGTAAATGGGCGGAATTTTAGGGATACAAGTCAAAAAGCCGCCGATATAGGAACTATCGCACATGCTATGGTAGAAGCAGAATTGAAAGGTAAAGACTGGAAAAAGATAGTTGACCTAAGAAATGTTACAGATGAAATGATTGACAAAGCCGAAAACGCCTACCTTGCATGGCTTGAATGGGCCAGAACGGTAAATTTTACACTTGTGCAAAGCGAACTAAGTTTAGTGCATGACGAAATGGGATACGGCGGAACCATAGATATTGCCGCAATTAAAAATGAAACCTGCATAGTTGATCTAAAAACAAGTAATTCGGTCTATCCAGATCATAAAATTCAGCTTGCTGCCTACGGTGAGTTATACAACTACAATTTCCCTGAAGATCCAATAACAGCTTATTATCTTTTAAAACTTGGCAAGGACGATGGGTCTTTTGCGTACTATTATTGGCCTAATCTCAATAATGCGTTTAGAGCATTTAAAGCTCTTTTAGAACTTCACAATCTTAAAAAGGTTGTATAAGGAGGTTGCCTATGGAAGGCCGTGAGATAGTTGTTAGAGAAGAAAATTATGGTATGAGTTTTGTAATGACCGCCGATGAAGCTGCTAAACAGGTTCAAGAGCTGCAACGATTTGTAAAAAATCAAATGAAAGAAGGCTCCGATTACGGCATTATTCCAGGAACTGGAGATAAACCTACTCTTTTGAAACCTGGCGCAGAAAAATTGACAGAAATTTATGGATTGGCTCCTTTGGTTGAGATTGTGGGAAAAATCGAGGATTTCGACAAACCATTATTTGATTATACTGTTAAGGTTACACTGGTTAAGAAAAACGGAGGCTATTCTGTTGCAGAAGGAATTGGCTCTTGCAATAGCATGGAGAGCAAATACCGTTATCGTTGGGTTTTTGAATCTCAATTACCGAGATATATTGATCGGGAAAGTTGCCAGACAAAAGATATAAACACAAGAAGAGGTAGAGTAAAATTATACCGTATCGAAAATGATGATATTTTTTCCCTTAAAAATACTATTTTAAAAATGGCAAAAAAACGTGCCTTAATAGATGCTGTTTTATCGGCAACAAGGAGTTCTGGTATTTTCACTCAAGATATGGATGACTTAGTTGATGATGATGTTCTTGGCGATATGGCACCTCCGGGGCAACGTCACGAAAATGACAGACAAGAGAAACAGAATAGCAAAGGCAAGTCTAAGCGTCTTGTCAGGGAACAAGCCTTGGAAATTAAAAATTTATATGAAGAGCTTGAATTAAATAAAGAAGATATGATGCTTATCATGAAAGAAGTATGCAAGCGCCCTGTGGACAGTGTCGCAAAAATTACATTTGACGAAGCAATTAAGGTAATTGAAATACTCAAGGCGGAAAAATATCGAAGGGAAAGCTTGGAAGAGCAAGGCGATGAAGATGGATACGATGAAGGTTATAATGACGAAGGCCAAGGCGAATAAGCCTTGGCCCTTCTCGACTTTGGATATATTTATAGGGCTACATTATCGTTGAGGGGATCAAGAAAGGAGAGCGTTTAATATGAGTGATATATATCAAGAAATCCAGAAACTTAAAGAACAAGAGAGGCACTATATAGAGTTAGTAGTGATTCTTGCTAAATTAAATACTACTTATTTTGAAGAGTTACTACGTAGGGGATTTTCCGAAGACGCAGCATTGAAATTGCTTGTGGCGCATGGGTTTAAATTAAATTGCAGGGAGTGATTATTATGAAAAGACATGACATTGAGAAAAGGGCAGTACTTTTAGGAAAGCATATAGTGGCTAAGAAATCGACGGTCAGGGATACAGCGGATATTTTTGGGGTAAGTAAATCTACTGTTCATATTGATATAACTAAAAGGTTGGAAAGAATAAACCCTTTCTTGGCATCGAGGGTAAGAGAAGTACTTGATTTTAACTGGAAAGAGAAGCACATTCGCGGCGGCAATGCCACTTGTCTTAAATACAGAAAACTTGAACAAGCAAGATTGAACAATTAAGGAGGGTAATAGAATGGTAAATACAGGCGTAGTTAGAAAAATTGACGATTTGGGTCGTATTGTAGTGCCGAGAGAGATTTGGAAAACAGCCGGTTTGAATGTAAAAGATGGTATTCCGGTAGAGTTTATTATAGATGGAGACACTATTGTTTTGCAAAGGTATGAATGTGGTTGTGTGTTTTGCGGAACCGTGTCTGAAACGAATTTCAAATTAGGAGAAAAAGAAGTATGTAAAAGTTGTGCACGGAAATTGAAAGATACCGTTTTAGAGTAGGTGGGATCAAATGGCGAGGCCCAAAAAACAGACGGTTGATTACTTTCCGCATTACTGCAAACACAAGAAAACTATGTACATTATTGAACAAAGGTATGGCAATGATGGGTATGCTTTTTGGTTTAAATTACTTGAACTTCTTGGTGACACGGAGGGGCATTACCTCGACTTAAACGACGAATCGACTTGGGAATTTTTGCAGGCGAAAGTCAACCTAAGTGAAGATTTATGCATCGAAATTCTTTCTTTACTTGCAAAACTCGGAGCTATTGATACTGATCTTTGGAAAGAAAGAGTAGTCTGGTGTCAAAATTTTGTTGATGGCATTTCCGATGTTTATAAGAAACGAAGGGTAGAAATACCATGTAAACCAGATTTCCGTCACCGGAAATGCAAAAGTAATGTAGTTTCCGGTGACAGAAACTCGCAAAGTAAAGTAAAGGAAATTAAAGAAAATAAAATTAAAGAAAAATCGTCAAAAGTCTTTGCCGATGATTCCAAAGAAATAATTTTAGCTGCTAAGCTCAAAGAATTAATCCTGCGTAATAATCCAAAGGCTAAGGTGCCTAACGATCTACAAAAATGGGCGCAAGAGATAGACAGGATGATTCGGATTGATAAGAGGACGCCGGAGGAAATTAAAGCGGTGATTGAATTTAGTCAAAATGACAGCTTTTGGTCTGCCAATATATTAAGCACCAAGGCATTGCGAAAGCAATTTGACAGGCTATTTATGCAAAGCAATAAAAATCGTATATCTAAAATTAATTCCGATGACGATCTTCCTGATTATTGGAAAAAAGATTTTACCGGAAAAAGTTCTCCTCCGGACAAGGAAGGTGAAATAACTCAACCTTTAATTATGGAAGCTATTAACCGCGCTCTCGGCAAAAGGGGTGGTGGATAATATTGCACGAAGTCATTAAATCCGAGCAAGCGGTTATCGGCAGTATGATCATAGACCCTGAGTGCATTGATTTAGTAAGAAGGTATATTGCGTCCGGGGATTATTTTAAAAACGCTTTTCTTGGCAAAGTGTTTGATGTTATATGCAAGCTTCAAGACGAAGAATCAAAGATAGATTTAGTTACAGTTGTAGATAAAATGCCCAAGAAAAAAGGGAACGAAATTCATGATTTTCTATATGAAATAAGCAATTGCATTATAACAACAGCCTACGTTGAAGATTACGCTAAAATCGTTCGAGATTATCATGCAAGAAGAAAACTTCAATTTCTGCTTAAATACACAAATCCTATGGATGTGGTAAAGTTTGCAAATCCAGAGGATATTCTTGCAGAGTTAGATAGTGGAATTAAAGAAGTAGAAAGTATTATACAAGATAGCGATGACATATCAACATTTGAACTGGTTAAAAAGTGCATAATCAATGTGGGAAACTTGCAGAAAAATGGAGTTAACCTTAATATTACTCCTACTGGCTTTGTAGACATTGATAGAATTATTATCGGCCTTGAGCGAACAGAAAATATCATATTGGCGGCAAGACCTGGAATGGGCAAAACTGCTTTTGCTTTGGGGCTGGGTCTTAATGTGGCAAAGCAGGGGAAAACGGTTGTATTCTTTGCACTTGAAATGAGCAAGGAACGATTAATGAGCCGTTTATTGTGTATCGAAGGGGGGATTGATTCCAAAAAAATAAAAATCGGCGGACTAACTGATGATGAAATAGACAGGCTCTCTGATGCAGCGGATCTTATTAGCAAGCTAAATATTTATATTTACGATGACATTTTTACTATCCAAGAAATTAGATCAAAGATAGCAAAACTTGGAGCAAGGGAAGATATTTGCCTGGTGGTTATTGATTATATTCAGCTTATTAAGAGCAATAAGAGATTCGCGAACAGGCAAGCAGAACTTGGCAGTTATGCGTACGCAATAGCTGAGATAGCAAAAAAATATAATACAACTACGCTTACGTTATCGCAATTAAGTCGGGCTATTGAAAACAGGCAAAATAAGAGACCTGTTCTTACAGATTTGTACGAATCTGGTGCAATAGAAGCTGCTGCGGATAAAGTGCTTTTTCTTTATCGCGATGAATACTACGACGAAAACACAAAAGATAAAGGGATTGCAGAAATATCTGCTGCCAAGGTAAGAGACGGAGAAACCGGAATGTGTAGATTGGCATGGATAGGGAAGTATTTTAGATTTGCAAATTTGGCGAGGGGAATGTAAAAACATGCAAGTTGTTGCGATAGATAATTCTGTCCAGACAAAAAAATGTATGACATGCGGTAAAGAAAAGCCTTTAAATGAATTTGAAATTGTTGTAAATAAGATATTTTCGGAAGATTGCAAGGAATGTCGCCGGGGAAAACATTTTACAGAAGTATTTAAAGACGATGTTTTAATGCAAAAAAAAGCAAGGGAGTTTTTATCAAGGCTTAAATATTATGCTATTGTAGCTCACGATAATGGGATCAAGCCGGATATTAGTAATTTTATAGCTGAATATTCAGTGTTATACGGTAGTGCAGGATATGGGTTGAGAATGATTCCGGTAAGCGAATATAGGTGGAAGAATATTGAGTATTTGCTATCCAAAGGGGTTCCTTTTTATGAAATTGCTAACGCATACGGTATTAGTGGCGAAGTGTTAAAAGCTAATTTTCTTTACAGACAAAAACGGAGGCAAAAAAATGAACATAGAATTAGTCGGGAACGGTAAGGTTGTCTTATTGGCCGGTGGAGGAAAGATATTTACCGACATAGCTGCCAAGTTCGTAGGTTCTGAACGGTCACTGGAAGAAATAATCGCTTCAGAATACGATAAAAAGCTGGTCAAGAGGATACTTGACAGCGGACACTTAGCGGCAACAGAATTTGATTATTTCATTTTTGGCGTCGAGGGCTATTCAAGGGTTACGGAAACGCAGCTAGTTAGGAAGAGGATAGCAAGTTATATTATTAAAAGCGGTAGAATTGATAAAAAAGGCAAGAGGCAGTTCGATATTGTACTTCCAAAAAGATTACTGGATCATTATGTAATAATTGATACCCCTTCCGGCCCATTAACTTTTACTACAGCACAAATTTTACGGATTATTGAACAGTGGTATAACGAAGGTGTTTCGCTGGGCGTTCCTGAGGAAGAATTGCGGTATCTCAAGCCGCAGGCAACCGAATTCAAGGGTTTAATCGGCATGAACGCACATGCGCTGATGGATTGGTTTGCCGTGCGCTGTTGCAAGAGGGCACAGACAGAAATCCGGGATATGGCTAACAAGATGCTTGCTCTATGCAAAGACGCTGCACCTGACCTTTTTGCTCAAGCTGGTCCTAATTGCAAGGTGTTTGGTTATTGTCCTGAAAACGACCTGCAACATAAAGACTGCCAGGGGAAAGTAGTCACCAAACAGAAAGCTTTATTGCTTCTTAAAAATGTGTAAAAGACATTTCAAAGAATAAGGATTGCTTAAAGCAGTCAAACTTCTTTGGAAGCCCCCACTTCAAATTTTCGCTAGAAAATTAAGTGGGGGTAGTTCACATAGATAATATTGTGCTGGAGGCGATTAAAATTAACAGCAATACGCAAACACACGAAAAGCACGATCTTGTAGTTAATAACATGAATTTGGTTTACAGTATTTGCTGGAAGCATTTCAAAAAAGCATCAGAGTATCATGATTTTGAAGATATCATAAGCGCAGGTATGGAGGGGTTAGTTTATGCCGCTAATAGATTCAAGCCAGAAAAAGGATTCGAGTTTTCTACGTTTGCTTATCCCACTATAGTTGGCATAATTAAGAGACACCTTCGTGATGATTTTGAAGGTGGCATTAGAGTATCAAGGAGTAAACAAAGTAAAGGTGTTGTTGCACAAATAAGATCGCTTAATAATAAAAAAGCATTTAAAAAAGAATCTATAGAATACCAAGATATGATTAGTACGGAACAAGATTTTACTTCTGCAGATGTAGAAGAGTTTATTTCTAAATTACCTGAAAAAGAAGAAAAGCTTTGCAGATTATTGTTTTCCGGATTAACACAAAAGGAAATAGGAAAAGAAATAGGGCTAACTCAAACACAAGTATATCGGTTAAAGTTAAAAATTAGGGATAAGTATATAGAGTATGCTTTTCCTGAAGGTGAGGGTATTTTTTTGCAAGAAAAACTTGCAAAATGAAAGTAGATATATTACAATATGAAAGGAGTGGTTAGTAATGGGGGTATTGATGAAATGCGGTCATACCGCACAAGGGAAAGACAGGAACGGTAACCCTGTTTGTGTAATTTGTGCAGGGATTAATCCGAAGGCAATGATCGTAGAGGATGAGCTTCCTAACCTTGAAGGACGTTACGCAGTTTGTAGCTACAACAGGCGTAGAGACGGAAGACCGTGTACAAGTAAAGTTCCGAGCAGTTTTGATTTACCGTTTTTCGAGTATAGGCCGGATAAAAAAACTGACATTTATTACTGTGGATGCTGGGGCTGGGACTGAAATGATTCCATTCAAAAAAGAGCATAAACCGCTGATACTTAGATGTTAGGCGCGAACAGCTTGGCAGTATAACAGAAGAAGAAGTATGGGTAATTGATTTTGAGTTGTTGGAGGCATTGACACATGAGAATAGGTGATTGGTCTGAGACTTATACCGGCAAGAAGTTCTGGCATCTAGACCCTATGCCGGAAGACGTCTGCTTGGAAGATATAGCGAATGGATTAAGTAATGTTTGTAGGTTTAATGGGCAAGTAAAGTTTTTTTATAGTGTTGCCCAGCACTCTTTAGCTTGCGCTGATCTTGCAAAGCGTAGAGGATATGGAGATCGGATAGAATTGTTAGCCCTTATGCACGACGCTGCAGAGGCTTATGTATGCGATATGGTATCGCCTCTCAAGGCTTATATAAACGGATACAGGGACATTGAAAATAAAATACAGGATGTTATCTACAGAGCCTTAAATATTCAGCCTCCGAATTTGATAGAAAAGCAAATCGTTAAAGGAATAGACATGATAATTCTAATTACGGAAGCAAGGGTATTGCTTAAATCTGGAGGCAACAGTTGGGATGGATTCCCGAAAGATATAAAGCCTGATGATCAAACAAAAATAATTCCAAAGCATCCGCCTTTTGTTAAAGCTCAATTTTTAGAGAGGGCAAGGTGGCTAGGGATACCGGAAATATAGAAAGGTTGATCGTAAATTAATGCAAGAATTATCCCCATTAAGAGTATTATCTCTTTTTTCTGGAATCGGGGGAATAGATATTGCTTGTGAATGGGCCGGAATGAAAATAGTAGGGCAAGTTGAAATTGATGATTTTTGTCAGAAGGTATTAACAAAACATTGGCCCGATGTTAAGCGAATGGAAGATATTAAGAATGTTAAAGGTGATGAATTTGGAACAATTGACATTATTGTCGGTGGCGCCCCATGTCAGCCTGCAAGTGTTGCCGGGAAGCGAAGAGGCACAGAAGATGACCGTTGGCTCTGGCCGGAAGCTCTTAGAATTGTTAAAGCTGTCAGGCCGAGGTGGTGCGTTTTCGAGAACCCTGCTGGAATACTTAGTTTACAGGGGGGGGTTCCGTTCAACGACATCTTATTTGAAATGGAAAGAGAAGGTTACGAAGTCGGGGCGTATAGTATTCCAGCTTGCAGCGTCGGTGCCCCGCACAAAAGGGAAAGGATCTTCATTGTGGCGTTCTCTGCAAGCGTGCAATGCAGAGCAGGGTCCGAAGTCGAAAGAGTTTTACGAACAGTGCCAGAAAACGGGCAAGAGTATGATTACCCTGACCGACCAGGCAAGACACGAGACGCCTATGTGGCCGACACCCAAAACCCCGACCGGCGGCGGGCAGATGGAGAGGAAAACAGCGGGCGGGGGGATACGGAAGCTGGAGGATGCAATATCGAAGGAGATAGGCAGAAACACGGGGCAGTTGAATCCCGATTGGGTGGAATGTCTTATGGGCCTGCCTGTAGGATGGACGGATATAGATGGCCCGCCGGACCAGGCGAACAATACCCCTGGGAGCCGCCACGCATAGCTACAGGCGTAAAAGACAGGGTGGCGAGGCTAAAAGCGTTGGGCAATGCGGTTGTTCCGCAACAGGTTTACCCTATATTAAAAGCCATCTCAGATATAGAAGGGAAGAGGTAAAAGTTTGAGCATTTCCGATGTTATAAACGGCAAAAGAACGTGGTGGATAGAATTAGGGCACGTCTTGGAAGTGCTTGCAAAAATTCCAGATAAATCTATTCAGACCGTTATAACTTCCCCTCCGTACTTTAACCTTCGTGCGTATGGGACACATCCTCAAATATGGGGAGGAGACAAAAATTGCGAACATGATTGGATTCCATATATAAAACCCGGCAATACATGGGGAACTCCTAATAAAAATGTACCCGGCTTAATTCACAAAAACGTAGAAACAAATACTTCTTTCGTGCCTGATCAAGAGCAAGCCGTTTGTTCTAAGTGCGGAGCTTGGCTCGGGGAGTTAGGCAATGAGCCAATCCATGATTGCGCAGGATGGGCAACCGGCAATAGGTGTGGCCAATGCTTTATCTGCCATTTAACAGAGATATTCATGGAGGTTTGGCGCGTTCTAAGAGACGACGGAACCTTGTGGATTAATATTGGAGATTCATATTCTCAATCTGGTGGTAGTGGTTCCGGAGAATACCAAAAGCGTCATAAACAATTTGGCAAAGTAATAAATTCCGGGACTGCACAACAACCTAGGACAGCTCCTCCGGGGTTAAAACCGAAAGACCTTTGCGGTATTCCCTGGAGGCTTGCTTTTTCTTTACAGGCAGAAGGCTGGTATTTGAGGTCGGATATAATCTGGTATAAAAACTCTCTTCCAACATCTGTCAAAGATAGGTGTTCTAATACACATGAATATATTTTCATGTTTACCAAGAAACAAAATTACTACTTTGATCAGGAGGCGATACGTGAGCCGTATAATCCCGCATCTATTGAACGCAAGAAATACCCAACTAGTAAATTAGGAGGTGAGCCGGGGCAAGACAAGGTAAAGGGTGGAAAGGGTAGTTTAGGCGGGGGAGTAAATACGGTAATAAAAAACAAACTTTCTGGGGCTAACAAAAAGACTATTTGGCGCATTACCAATGAACCTACTAATTGGGACTACTGCTCAAATTGCAAATCAATTTTTATCGGGGCAGACAGAAAGAGAGTGAAAAGGCAAAAATTTGTAGATGAACGTGGAGATGAAAGAACGATAAGAAAGTGCCCGGTATGCGGCGAAACGGATGCGTGGGTGGGGCATTATGCAAGTTTCCCGACCGAACTTCCTTCAACCTGCATAAAGGCTGGGGCTTCTGAAAAAGCGTGTGAAATTTGCGGTTCTCCTTGGAAACGAATCGTTGAGCCAAGTGAAGATTACGCCAAACATCTAGGTAAAGGATTTCACGATCATTCTCATGACAAAACCCAAGGCATGAGGCAAGAGAAAAGCATACCTAGCCTAAAAGGTGCAGGCTATATAACTGTCGGATGGGAGCCAACTTGCAAATGCGACAATAAAGGTTTGGGTAGTTCGATAATATTAGACCCGTTTTCTGGTTCCGGGAGGTCAGGGCTTGCAGCTTTGCGTTTGGGCAGGCGGTATATCGGTATAGAGCTTAACCCAAATTACGTGGATATATCCAAAAAGCTTATCGAAGAGGATATGCCGTTGCTAAACATCTATATGCAAGGATCTTAAGGGGAGGCTTAATTAGTTGATAGTTAAAGCAAAAAGAAGTGAGTTGACAGAGGCGTTAAGGGGTATAAGCAAAGGGTTGCCTACAAAAACGTCGTTTCCTATTGTAGAGGGAATTCTTGTAGAGGCAAAAAACGGCAAGCTGATACTTACAAGCAATAATTTAGAAGTAAGTATAAGAGCAGAATTAGACGGTATCGAAGTGCGGGATGAAGGCTCACTTGTTCTTCCTGTCAAACTTATTGAAATATTGAAAAACTTGCCAGAGGATGAAGTAGAAATAAGCACGGTTTCAAAAAATGAAGGAAATGTAGTTGAGATTAAATGCGGCAATGCAAAATTTTCTTTGCTTCCTATGCCAGCAGACGAGTTCCCCTTGCTGGCTCCAGAGGGCTATCAAAACGAATGGAACAAAATTGAATTGCTGGCAAGGGATATAAAAGAAATTGCCAATCTGACATTATTTGCTATTAGCAATAATCCAATTAAAGAGGTATTCAATGGTGTTTTGATGGAGGCCGATGGAGATGGAAATATCGTTTGCATTGCTTCTGACACTTATAGGATAGCGCGTGTAGAAAAAACCATAGAGCAAACAGAGCCATTTCAGTTGATTGTGCCTGGTAAAAACCTATCTGCGCTAGCCAAGATTATAGATTCTAGCGACGATATTGTTACGTGTTATTACTCCCTTTTCGGGATAGTATTTTCTTGTGGTAAATATACGGTCTGCAGCAGGTTAATTGGCGGCAGATACCCTGATGCAGCTCGACAAGTGCTGCCGGCAAATTATTTAACCAAGGTTACTGTAGAGAAGGATGCGTTAAGCGGTATTCTTTCTAGGTCTACTATTCTTGCCTTATCAGGAAGGCCAAAAGCGGAGTTCAGTGTCAAAAATAATGTTCTTTCTGTTACCGTGCAAGAGGATATAGGGGTATTCAATGAGGCTGTAAATGTTCAATACGAAGGAGAAAGTTTAGATTCTGTAATATTTAACGTACGTTTTCTTTCTGAACTATTAAATGTTATCCAAGACGATCAGTTAGAGATGGAGTTTAACGGTGCAAGAGGCCCGTGTGTTGTTAGAGAGGAAAGAAATGACGTTAAATTTAGTTACTTGTGCTTACCGATTGTAGCGTAACAGTTTGAGGAAAGTGATGTAATTTAATGTGGGGTGTAGATTTTTATATATTGCCAATGCCTGCCTTTCTTATTGGTTTCGCTTATGACGAGGATTGTCCCGTAGAGGGGATAAATAGTTTCGAGATTTTTTTGGGGTTGGTTTCAATCGGTATTTATGCGGAGCGTAAGGAGGCGAAAAATGATAAACGATAGCATTTTAGCGATTGACCCTGGAAGTCAAAAGAGTGCTTACGCTGTACTCGACGCCGATCTTAGACCTATTGAGTTTGCTATTGTGACAAACGAAGAAATGTTAAATGTAATAGATAGGCATGTAAAAAATAAAAGCAAAATTGTGATAGAGAATGTCGCTTCATACGGTATGAGTGTCGGTGCAACGGTATTTCAAACTTGTATTTGGATTGGTAGGTTTACGGAGCGAGCTCAAGCGTCCGGAGGTTCAACCAGCTATGTATATCGCATGGACGTAAAAATGAATCTTTGTCACGATTCAAGAGCCAAGGACAGTAACATCAGGCAGGCATTAATAGACAGGTTCGGGCCGATAGGTGTAAAGAAAAATCCCGGTTGGTTTTACGGGGTAAAGAAAGATGTGTGGTCGGCAATAGCTTGCGGGGTAACATATCACGATCTTTATCTGGCTAAGCAAAACTGGAGGTAGGGCTATGAGATATATTCACAAGAATCTGTATTGTGGAAACGATAACGACTGTCTCGGTATGGCGTGGACTCGCGTACCCGGCATGGAAGTTTACCAACCCGTCGGTGAATGGGCGATATTACACGCCGCAAAAGAACCATATCATCGGCAATTTGTTAAATATATAGGTCGAGGTGCGCCAAAAAATCATCCCGAATATCTATGGGCTGAACGTGGCAACCGTCTTGCCTTGAATTTAGTTGATGCCCCAAGCCCGGAGTTTTTCGATAAGAGAATAATTAATAAAGCCTTGGAATTTATAGGACGAAAGTTAGGAGAGGGGCGCAAGGTATTAGTCCATTGCAATAAAGGGGAGAGCAGAAGCCCGTCGTTATGCTTACTGTATCTTATCAAGGTTGGCTTACTAAAAGGCCCTTCGCTACAAGATTATATGGCTGAATTTTACGGCATATATCCAGAGTACATGCCAGGTGACGGAATTTGGCTTTTTATACGAGATAATTGGGCGGATTACGTTGGAGGTAAAGAATCGTGAGGTTAATATGCAGAGGTAAAGCAGGCGGTAAAACAATTGAGGCAATCAAATGTTCTGCAAAAAGCGGTGGCAGAAAGAAAACCTACTAAATGCTATCGGAGGTTTTGCCTAATGATCAAGGGCGCTATTCAAAGACGTGTTATAACAGGATTTATAAAAGTAAAAGAATACCTGCTCTGGAAGCAACCTGAAGTTATTTCACAACTAGTTGATGCTAAATTGTTGATAGCAAATGTAGAACCTGTATGTGAACCTGTATGTAGTGATGATTACCTTTCATTTGACGAGTGGAAACGCATAATGGAAGAACCACCAAAACCAGGACGAGCGGGCGGTGATTGATTTGCCAAACGATTACATCAACTATCAACAGGTTGAAGAGCTTCTCAAGTTTTACCCGGTAATTAAATCCCTGACGAATAGTTTACAACTGGAATTAAATATCGCATATATCGAAAATGCGGAAGAATCTGATAGTGAGGTTATTTATGCCCTTGTTTTAGGAAATCACAAGCTAGACGGTATACCTAGACCTCCGCATATTATCTCAAATAAAACATGCAACGTAGCACTTATCTATAAACAGGTAGCACTCAAGGATGCCAGCGTTAAGGTTAAAAAGCTTACTAAGGAAATACTGCAACTCAATATGGTTTTAGAGAAGATTGACATAGCATTTGAAAGTTTGGAAGAGGATCAAAAAAGAGCAGTTGAAATTCTTTGCCGTGGAAAGAAATGTGCGCCATTAAGTATTTTAGACGAACGGAGGATGAAAAGAGACAAGCGTAAAGCTCTTGAGAATATGGCAATAATTATGCGATTGTCGGTAGATGTGTATTGCGAAGTGATTAGTAAATTGAACTACCACTAGGCTAAAGCCATAGTGGATTCCTAAGTACAGAGTTCTATCGAACTCTAATTGATTAGGCTATCCCCTGTGGTACAGAATGGTACAAGGTAAGACATATCATCGTTGAATGGGTGGAAGGAGAAAAGAAGGAAAGAGAGGCGAAGAAGGATGATAGAAAAAATATATAAAAACAAGTATATGGTTACATGCGATAACTGCGGGACAGGGGAAGAGTTCGATAATTGGGCGGATATAATGGAGTTTATGTGGGAGGAAGGCTGGAAAAAGAAACTGGTTGACGGGGACTGGGAACATTACTGTCCGGAGTGTCAGGGTGAGGATGAGGAAGAGTAATGAAAATTAAATTTAGAGTATGGAAAAGGAAAGTGAGGTAGAACACGATGGCTAAAGCAATATTGGAGCTAGAGATGCCAGAGAGTTGTTGGGGTTGTCCATTGCAGGCAATATCCACCAGAAAGAAGATAAGATATTGCACAGTTATGAGGTATGTAACAGAGTATTACGGAACTAAAAGGCGTAAGAATTGCCCATTGAAGCTGGTGAAGGATGCAGTATCATGAGTAAGGCTAAAAACATCTTCCGACACAAGGAGCACAACGTTTATTGCTGTAACAAGAGGTTGGTACTAATACAGCGGAAAAACAAGATTAAGTTCTGGTTTGGAGGCTTGCGATTCGCCAACTTCAAGTTTTTTATTTATCCGAATAGGCGATGGCAGTATTTCCATTGGTTGATAATGTTACCGTTTATCTACTGGGAAAAGAACAATGGTGGTTTTAAGATTGGATTGCCGAACTTGTACCTTTGGAAGAAGAAACAGAGAGGTGAATAACATGCAGATCAAATGCCCACATTCAGGAGCGACATGCCAACAATCTCCGGTGATGTATGGCAACACGTATCAGGTTCACGCTTTGTTGCTACAGGTGTAACGTCAGGCAAGTATTTGTATTCTGCGCAGTTGAAAGATATTGTAGGCAAACCTTATATTCAACCTGCATATTGCAGATTAATCATCCGTAATGAAGGAATAGTAATTCAGTAAAACCGGCAATTCATCCCCTCCTAAACCGCAAGCGGCTATAGAAGGGGCCTTCTTGCCAAAGGAGAGATAAACATGCAATTAACTAAAATACGCAAAAGAGACGGGAGAATCGTTAAATTCGATCAAGATAAAATTAAAAATGCAATATTTAAAGCCGCTCAAGCAGTAGGTGGAACAGATTGCAAAAGAGCAGAATTTTTGACATGGCAAGTAGTTAATCAAGCTAAAATGCAGTTCATTAATTCTATTCCCACCGTAGAAGAAATCCAGGATATTGTTGAAAGAATCCTTATCGAAAATGGTCATGCCAAAACCGCCAAAGCGTATATTCTCTACCGTAACCAAAGGACAGAAATACGTAACTTTGAGAGCTTCTTACTAAACGCAAGTAAGATGTTTAATGAATATTTAGGCGGCAAGGACTGGCGTATAAACGAAAACAGCAACATGAACTATTCCCTGCAAGGCTTAAACAACCATATTATTTCTTCTGTTACTTCTAAATACTGGTTAGAAAAGATATACCCGCAGGAGATAAGAACTGCACACGAAACAGGCGATCTTCATATCCACGATTTGAGCCTACTTGCACCTTATTGTTGCGGTTGGGATGTGCAAGATTTACTCCTTAACGGTTTCAGGGGAGCACCGCAAAAGGTGGTATCTGCCCCTCCTAAGCATTTTAGGACGGCCTTGGGACAGATATGTAATTTCTTCTATACTTTGCAGGGCGAAGCGGCAGGGGCACAGGCATTGGCTAATTTTGATACCTACCTTGCACCATTCATTCGGTATGACAAATTGAGCTACCAGGAAGTTAAACAGGCAATGCAGGAGTTTATCTTTAACCTTAATGTGCCAACCCGTGTGGGCTTCCAAACACCATTTGTCAATATCACCCTTGATGTAACCGTATCTCCCGCTCTTGCTGATTTGCCTGTAATTATTGGAGGAGAATACCGTGATGAAAAGTATAAAGATTTTCAACCGGAACTGGATATATTCAATAAAGCCTTTTGTGAGGTTATGATGGAGGGCGATGCTGACGGCAGGATATTTACTTTCCCAATCCCGACATATAATGTCACGGAAGAATTCTTTGATAGCCCTGTCATTGACGATATTATGGCGATAACGGCAAAATACGGAATACCTTACTTTGCAAACTTTATTAATTCAGACCTGTCTCCTGAAGATGTAAGGAGTATGTGTTGCCGGCTTCGCTTAGATCAACGTGAACTTCGCAAGCGTGGTGGTGGGTTATTCGGGGCTAACCCATTAACAGGCTCTATTGGTGTCGTGACACTTAATCTTGCCCGGATAGGCTATAAATGCAGAAATATTGACGATTTTAAAATAAGGATAGGTAAACTTGCAGAACTAGCAAAGGAAAGCCTACTGATTAAGCGTAAAACACTGGAACAGCTAACCAAACTTGGGCTTTACCCTTATTCTAAATTCTATCTTCGTGATGTTTATACACGATTTGGGCGATATTGGGCTAACCATTTTAATACTATCGGCATTATCGGTATGAATGAGGCATTGCTTAATTTTACAAAGGGCAAGGAAGATATAACTACCGCATACGGCAATGAGGTTGCTAATGACATTTTAAACTATTTAAGAGGTTTGCTTGTAAAATATCAGGAAGAAACAGGGCAGATGTTTAACCTTGAGGCTTCTCCTGCGGAAGGAACGAGCTACCGGCTGGCAAGGCTAGACAAAGAATTATACCCGGATATTATTACGGCAGGAGAAATGGAACCGTATTATACTAACTCCACACAACTTCCAGTTAATTTTACTGGTGATATTTTCGATTCCTTAGACCTACAGGATGAACTGCAAACCAAATATACCGGCGGGACGGTATGGCACGGTTACTTAGGACAAAGGATAGACGACCTGCAAACCTGTAAAAAACTAATAAGAACTATCTTTACTAAATATCGGTTGCCGTATATTTCCCTTACTCCAACATTTTCGATATGCCGTAATCATGGCTATTTAGACGGCGAGCAGTTTACCTGCCCGCATTGCGGTGAAGATGCAGAGGTATGGAGCAGGGTTGTCGGGTTTTATCGTCCGGTGCAGAACTGGAATAAAGGGAAACAAGAAGAATACAGACAGAGAAAAGAATGGGTTATATAAAAAAACTAACAAGTAAGGTTTAAGAAATTTTCACAGAGAGAGTATAGGAAGGTGAAAAAATGAGCCGTAAGCTTGATATGGCGATAGCGGAGGCATTGGGTTATGAAGTTATACTGGGAGAACGTATAAGAATTAACAGGGGTTTGTTAAATCATCCTTGTGGTGGTAAATATAAAAATCTTGACGATTTGCCCCGCTACTCTACAGACAGTAATGCTATGCTGGAACTTGACCGGGAAATGCAGGCGCGGGGTTTTATGCTCGTGGTTGAGGTTTACGCCAAGGGTTACAGCGCAGCATACTGGAATTGCCATGCAAAAGAATGGATAGGTGATTATGTTTCAGATAATATGCCCGAAGCTGTTGCCCTTGCCGCTTACTATGCCCTTACCGGAAGGGAATAAATAAGCATTATTGGATTCATACCTGCTCAGTCCTTTCTGCCGGTTACAACGCCACCGGCGGGGCGAATAAATTATATTACTCGGTCGGGTCATAGCCGAGAATTCTTTCGGCCTCGTCATTGCTGATCTTTATCCATCCCCGGAGATCGTGATCGGGGTGGTGAATGAAACCTTCGGGTTCCGGGTCGTTTTTGGAAGCTATACTGTAGTTCCCCTTCTCGTCGAAAATCTTGACGAGGACGTCGTTTTCGATATCTTTTTTGTAGAAATCAAACATTTTTACATCTCCTTTCTGCCGGGATTAGCGGCTCCGAGCGGTCTTATTATTATTTATATCTATCCTTTGACAAGAAGACCCCTTCTATAACCGTTTTAGCAGTTCAGAAGGGGTCTTCCTGCTGATTGTTACTTTGTTGTCAAAGATAGCACGAATAGCACTGCCAAACATCCGATACCTGCTATAGCAATTTTAGGAAACAATATTGTAAGCCCAACTATTGCTATTAATATTAAATCGATCCACACTTGTTTTTTCCCCTTTGCTTGATTTTAAGCGCCAAGGCTTCGGGCCTGACAGATGTATAGATCATTGTAGTATTAAGGTTTGAGTGCCCTAGCACTTCCTGAACGTCTCTGATAGTTAATCCATCTTCCAATAATTCTGTAGCGCAAGTATGTCTGAATACGTGCGGGCTTACCTTTTTCTTGCGGTGGTTATCATTAATATAAACGCCTTTCTTTTTGGATATACGATAACAAACTTCACGCAAATACCTGTCCGATAGTCTGCCGCCGTTTAACGTGCAGAAGAAATATTCACTATCAGGTCTAATAGCAAGCCACTTTTGGCACCATTCTATAGTTTCGTCGTCCATAGGCACATATCTGTCTTTTCTGTTTTTGCCTTGCTGCACGTAGATAAAACCGTTTTCTAAATCTACATCATCTATGGATAAGTTACATACCTCTGATACCCTAAGACCTGCCCTGTACATAATTTGCAGGGCAACCCGGTTTCTCATTCCCGTAGGGCACTTTATATTTGGCCCAGAAAGCATCTTTTCTGCGTCCTCGCGGGATAACACTTTCGGTAATTTCATTGACATTTGATAGCGCCTCCTTGTCTTTTCATTCGCCTTCCTCAATCTTAACGCCTTTAACTTCTATTCCCTTTTCTTTAGCTACCCTATGCAATTCTTTTATCAAGCTCAAAAGATAATCCGGTGTTACGTCAAGCATATCTACTTCAAGCTTCGTGCGGTAAGCTGGCTTAAATGCTTTTGACTTGCCTTTAGGCGCAAGCAGCTTGCCATAAAAACCTACACCCAGTTCACCGTCTTCCGATTTGAAAACTATTACAGAATTTTTACCGATACATTCGTCCGGCGCTTTTCCAATATTAACTAGACACTGATAAATATTCAACCTTTTGTGATCCCCTTCCTGCGTTCACTAAAATACTCCTGGCATTTTATGCAATAACTCGGAGAATTACCGGCGTTTCGTCCTGTCTTTTTGGGTTCCCCTAAAACCAACTCTCCACCACATTGCGGGCATAACCCTTTTTTCTTTCTTAGTTTTACTCTTCTTTCATATTTCGCTCTCTCATTACAAGACCTGCTGCAATATATCTGTCTTACTGTATTAGGCGTAAACATTTCCCCGCATTGTGGGCATACCTTTGGCGGTCCATGATATACAAATTGTTCGGGCATTAACCCGTCTGCCATAATAAAACCTCCTTATTCCGAATTGTTTCAATTCCCTTCCTATATTATCCTGCAATAGTTCTAGAACGTCAACTTGTATATTTATTTCTAAATAGAGTACGTTTTCCACCCTGTTCGTATTTCTCCTTCTACAGCACCGCTTTTTAAGAACTTATCATCCTGCCATAACAATGTTGCAGTCCAGCCATAGCACCCCTCTCAGGCGTATCCATATTTTACTGTCACATTTATTCCATATATATTTGAATCCATATTCGACACAACCTTTCGTTAAGTACGCCTAAAATTTTGCGGTTTTTTGGTGTTAAATATACCTACCGACACCTATCCTATTCGGAAACCCGTAAATCAATTCTAAGGCTACTGGTTCGCTTTCTGTGCCGTTTTGGTTTTATATAACATTTTTTCCTCCGTTATCATCCAAATTTACTAGAAAAGTTGCCCCGCAATCTCCATTAGTGCATACTCCTAGTATGCCAAAGTCACTTTCTGATCGCGATTTAGATATTTTATATCCATGTTCATCTGTATCATATCTTCTGATAACAGTTTCCACCATTTCAACTTCTGCTTTCTTGCAATTCGGGCAAATCATTATTTCAATCACTCCTTTATTGCTGTTTCTTTTACTTCCAATATTAATCCTAAAACTTTCTCCACATCGGATAATACTTGCATAATGTTTCTCAGCGGGTCTTTCCCTCCAGAGTACATTTCTATATATTTTTTTGCATTGTAAACGCTGTCCTCAAACCCGTACATAATACAAAGGGTAGCTGCTACTGTTTCCGCAACAATTTCTTGGTAAGGGTCTTGCCCAGGCTTTAACGGTTTTATTGTGTTATGAACTGCATGAGCCAGCTCGTGAAAGAAAACCGCCTCGTCATGGGAACAAAGCAGGATATCACCCTTGGACGGTGTATAAGCTCCGTAAAACCTCCCGGAAAACGCTCCGTATCTCACCTTAATCCCGTAATATTCCGCAACATCAAACAAAGGAGGAAGGGAATGAGGAGAGTAATCAGGATAAATAACTTCTTCTCCTTCTGTATCCTCATAACGGAACACTGGTACCGTAAGGAACCCGGCTAGAATGTAATTCTCTTCGCCGGTAGATTCGTCAACCTTTTTGATTGTTCTCGGGGCAAGGATATAAAAAGCCTTGGCACCTTTTTTAACCTTCCTGCCAACCTTCTGCCATTGCTTAAACCCCCTGGCGTCTTCAGTACCAGCCAGCAACATGAGAAGCCGGTTGCCGAGGCTCCAACTATCTGAAGGCACCTCGTAGCCAGCCTTTGCCCTGATCGTTGTTCTGGCAATAGCGGGAGGTAGGTTGCCTGATTTGAAAAGCTCTATAAGCTTTTGAGTTGCTTCTTTAACTTTGTCTGTGCTTGGCATTATAAGCACCTCCTTTAATTATCTAACTTAAATTCCATACCATACCCTAACTCCTGCTGACAAAGGAATTTCCCATCGAACCAATGTTGATCTCCGCCATCACTTCTTACGATAATGTCGGCCCCTAGATAGTGCTTGGCAATTACTAAAAATGCCGTAACCGCAACATCATACGGCCTAAATGCTGTTTTACAGAAGAAGAATATCTTGCCACTTTCATCTGCTTCCTCCCAAGACTTTGGCTCGTATGTCTTAGGGAAATAAAATGTCTCGTACGAACAATCACCGTTGCAACACCTGGACTGCAACAACGATCCCGCAAACCACGATCCTTTTTTAGCGTTGTCGGAGGTGGTAACTCCACCTGCATCATCAGTAGGCCAGGGTATTACTACAGATTTATCGGGAGTATGACCGCAATTCTCGCTACCGTTGAACCAAACCATCTCTTCGTCGATTATCGGCTTGTTTTTGCCATGCCCATCTGCTAGCGGAATATTGAACTTTTCAAATTTTGGTAGAAGCTTTTTAAAATCATTTGTAATATTTTCAAACTTCGCAGAAGGAATCACTTTCTTCCGATACCAATAATGTGTGTAACCCAATATGTCCATCTCCTTTTTCGCTCGAATGTCTAAAAATTTCTGTAAACCACTCGGATGCTTGGAACGATCCGTAATGCCTACCTCCGTGGCATGGTGAATATCATCGCCCAGATTGCCAGTACACCAACTCCAACTACCAACAAGTTAATCAACTTCAGCACCTCCTTCTAGACAACAAAAAAGCGGACACCATGTAGGTTCTCTACATAATGTCCGCTTCGACGGCGAACTATTCGACGGGCCGGTTGGCCTAATATTTTTTAACCGCTGGTTACTCGATAAAATCCTCTAGCCCATACTTTTTTGCACATTCACGGCACTCTTCCGAGTCCCAGTCCCTGTGATTGCAAAAGTCATAGAATGGCGGGCAAGGAGAATAGCAAGTTTTTTCCGCAGCCAAATTCTCCCACTTCTCATTGTAACTCGTCACTTTTTTCACCTCCTCTTATCAATACTTTATAAAGTTCCATACGAACACCTCCTTTTACTAATATTCTTCGGGCAACAGAATCGTTGTCACGCTTCTGTCGGCCTCAGTTATAATCAAAATCTTCGTCCCATCTTTCAAAAAATAAGCACTTTTAATTGAGAACTCATTTTCTGCTATATCTTCATCGCATAATTCACCCCAGTCGCCCTGAACGTGCCTCTCCAGGAATTCGATAGGAGATTGCTTGTTTTCGGTAAAAGCTCGCTTAGAGCCAGGCGTCCAAACTACCGAACTTAAAGAAAACCTGGGTTTGAAGCTCTCTTTTTCTTTATTTTTCTTGCTCATTACCCTTCACCTCCTTGACAGCCCTTCTTAGAGCAGAAATAGTGATTTTCTTCTTTAAAAACAACTCTACCGCTTCGATCAACAACATCAATTTGCTTTTATAATCGTCGTTCAAGCACCCACGTTCACCGCCTGTTCAGACATATCGCTCATAATCTTCACCTCCATTTTTTTTCTTTGCACTCCATACTGCCCACCGACATTAGGCCGGTGAGCAGAAGCAATGCAAAGCTAAGAGAGTTGTTCTTTATATATATCAAGCCTGGCACCGCACACAGGGCACCTGTCTTTATCGTTGGGGACGACCTTCATTTCACACTTTCCGCACTTGATCGTTTTTACTGTTTCAATTTTTGTTTGCACTATTACGTTCTCTCCTTTCGTAACATTTTGTTATTTTCAATCTTAAAGATTCCCATTTTTTAAAATGGGCATTGTCATCTTCGTTCGTTTCAAGCACTACATGCGCTAATTCGTGTGATAGTGCGTTTATTACATCATTTACGCTCTTGATGTTTGCAAGATTTATTGCTATACTCGCACTTTTTTCATCAAAAGACACGGCAGCATTTATATTTGCATCTAGATCTGTAGAAGCTAATATTTCAATTTTTCTATTTGATATTTTTTCTGCGATTCGCTTTAGTCGTAACCATTTTATAGTTTTGTTCATCATCTCTGTCCCAATATCCATCTCCATAGTAGTACCTCCATCCTCCGCAGTAGATTGATCCTCCTTTGTAACCTTCATTAGAAAAGTGCACGCCATTATCTTTCAGAAAATGTCCATATGTCCAAATATTTCCCTTCTCCATTAGTGCATATTTACTGCCCTCAAATCTAAGGGCTTGTCTCCCAAGGTAATGGACCAATATCGCCATAAAGCGGCTATCGCTCCAGTTACCGGCAGGGATCTTCTTCGCAAGCCCCATGTAGAAGTTTAGCAAATCTTTTTGCCATCCATTTACAACTCCATTGTGGAATAGCAATGGTTCCTCTCCGCTCCATGACAATTTTGAAACTGGAGAATCCTTGCTTACTATAAACGGGTGCGTTAAATTATCTACAACGCCGCCGGTCGTGGCGGTTCTAAAATGAACTATATGTGGAAGTATTTTCTTTTTCTTGAACTCTTCGTACAAGCGATGGAATTTATCAATACTCATTATTCCTTTGATGTAATGGTTCTTTCCACCCTCTCTCCACGAAAACCCGGCACCGTCGCTGTTTTGCTTAAAGCAATTATCTATTTCTTCTTTTGTTAAAAACCTATCTTCACAAACAGCAATAATGCACATTAACAGAACACCCTTTCTATTTCCTCCATTATGGAGTTTATGATTTCTTTCTTGTTCGTTTCATAAATCGTTTTATTTGTTCTAATTCCCCACGGAAGGCCGATCCAAAGTTTCCCGTCTTCCATACCGATGTATGGAGCATCTGTTGTAACAGATACTTCATACGGCGGCTTGCACTTTATCGGTATAGTTGCGACTTCCCCTCTGCTTTGCCTTAGACCGTACAAAGTTACATATATTGAAGTGTTAGTGTTTTTAAAATTTTTGCTTAATTTTTTGGTAAGCAATTCATGAATATCGCGTTGTATCTCGTATCTCCAATTTTCCGTGAACTCTATTACGATCTTAGGTTCTGGTTTAATCGTGAACTTTTTGTTCAACCAGAAGGCGGTCGCGAGTTTGCCAATTTCCGGCGTTTTTTCGTAATCATTGATAAAATTTTTGAATATGCCGAACTCCCTTTCGGTCAGCTTTGCGATCTTCATGTAATCCTCTTTTTCTGGAGGAGAGTTGTACTCAAATTGGTTTTTATTAATAAAACAGTCGCACACATTTTGTGCGATTTTGAGCACAATGCGGCATATCTCCGGCTTTAACAAATACGCAGCAGGAAGGGGGCGATATTCAAATCCCCACTCCTTTGATTCCCACGTGGAAAGATTCTTGTAACCTCCTCTCGCTTTACCAGAAAGGTCAATAAGAGGTCTTCCAAGGAAATCATCTAGCATATCAAGCATTGAAACAGGAGGTGAAAATGGCTTTCCTAGTCCAATATGAATATGCCCACCTAAAGGGTAAACGTTGCCCGATACAGACAACGCCATATTTTTATACCTGGCATTGAACTCCCTGAACAAACCTTTGAGGTTCTTTACAACCTCGTGTGGCTTACCGGGAGCGGGCCGCAATTCTACCTGCTCTCCTGCACCATCTACACCTATTGCAGAACTGCACCCACCGGAGACAATTCTGCCCGCATACTCAATTGAACCGTCGCAACGGACAAGTTCAAACTCCGGATCAGCACCAACAATTATTTTTACTTTTCCTTTTTTACTATTTCTGCACTTTTCTTTCGGTAGTTTTGTTATACCGAAGTCCTCTTGAAGTCTAGGCCAAAGGTAGATAAACACCTTTGTCCCGTCCATATAATGNNTGTTTTGCGTATCGTAAAATGTACGACCAAACGAAAAAGGAACTGAATACTCTATTTCTTCTGTAACTACGACAGGGTACTCGGTATCTACCATACAATAAATAAATAAACTATTTGTCGTTGACAATGAAATAATATTGGGCGAATGATTTTTAATTTCTTTAAAGTAATCTTCCAAGCTTAATTCTCTTACCAAGCTTGGAAGATTTTCGTGATAAGCACCGCGCCCTTCGTTGCTTATGTTCCCGTTCATACCCATTATAGTTTTTTTCAACTTCACACATCCTTTCTATTCATGATCCTTTCCGTAACCATCTCGAACTTAACAACTCGCTCGAAATGATCATGAATAAATTTTGTTTTGCCATTATCCGTGAACTTACGTTCCATAACAGCACGGAGTGGATAGAACCCCTCCTTTACCACCTGCTGAATTATTTTTTCGGGAAGCACTAGAACAGCTTCTTGACAATTATTAATTTTAATTATGTCGAGAACCTGTTTGCCGGTGCTCACTTTTTTAATTACCGGCACTATCTCGATATCACCGAAAATACAATTCAGCTCCTCCAATTGCTCTTTTTTGGGCTTGTGCCTAGAAAACCACAATATCCTCGTAATCGCCTTGTTTTTCACATTATAAATTTCACCTCCTTCGCATTTTTAGAGAACCCCGTAATCCGGCTTCTCCCCTCAGGGCGCTACTCGAGCGCCCTGAAAGCAGGAGCGGGAGTATAAAAACTACATTAATGCTTTACTCTGTCACGGCAATTTTGTACACCGTAACAGGTTGGCGCTTGTTCATCTTCTCATAAAGAGAAGTTTGATAGTTCCACCAGTCACGCCCGCGACGGTTACGTTGCACGTCCGCCTTCCCGAAGTCACCGTAAGCATTGGCCGCACTACGGCTAGCGTTCATCAATTTCTCGATAGCTTCCATTTTTGCACCTCCTCTTTGTAAGAACATATACTTTCGAGTTGCAAGTTTTTAGGGCAAAATAATGCCTTGGATCACGCTGTCCACAATAAGGAACCCGGACAGCACCATAGACAACACCACAAGCACTATAAGCGCTTTGACATAATTCATTTCTACACCTCCTTCTTGTAAGCCTGAGGTGCCCTGTAGCACACAGGGCACCCCAAGATGCCGTACGCGGCGACAAGTGCACACGTGCGGCAGTTCTTAGGTAGCACATTACCTATCGCATGGTGCACTTTGTGTTTTGGGCACACATAATCGGGTGCCCACCCGACACCACTACAGCGCGGACACTCTCTGTTGTGGTTTTTGTCACGCCCTGGGAAAGATCTGTTCTTATTAGACACGTTATATCACCTCCTCTTCACACAATTTAATCAATCCATGCTGCGCCCCGACAACACAAAGAAGCCGGGGCGCAGGAGCATTGATTAAAAGAGTGAGCAGTTTTTTACGCTCTTTTACCGCAGGCATCTGAGAACCTATTCATATCGAACCTCTCTTGTCAATTCTCGTAAATCGTTTTCATGATCTACGATAAAGCGAGAATAAAACGCCCGCACATCGGTATCGCACGTTTGAGGGTGCAGGTAGTTACCCCACTCCGATATTTCTCCCTCTTCATAATCGAAGAGGTAGAAGCCGCCGGAATGACCGGCTTCCGGCCTTGGCGGAGATGCTTCAATATAAAATGAGCGGTCTCCGTCTCTGATAATTTTTCCTTTTTTCTCCCCGTAGGCAGGGAGAATAGGAATCAACTCATTTAATATTTTTAAAGCTTTTCTTTCCATTTTTCTTCTCCTTTCGGCAGTTCTGGTTGCCAGCCTTATTTTTGTTCTGGTCCCCGGATGTAAGGCCGCCGGGGAACGGCCAGGGCTAAAATGTCGTGAACTTGTCGTCCCGCATACGCTTCTCAGCAGGCGGGACTCTCTCGAACCCTGGAGCAGGTACCATTGCTAGTACCCGACCCGGAAACGCCTGGGCAGCGATAATGGAACCGATAATAACGGCCCCAGGGTTTTGCGCTTCCAGTCGGGCCAGAGCTTCTTCCGATGCCGGGTCCGCAACAAACTTAGTGCGGACTAACTCAGCACCGGAAAGGTGAACTCCGGCATGCTCCTCAACCGGGCGAGCGTTTATGAGAACTCCGCAGGGTTCTATCTCATAAACCTCGCCAGATGAGCTTTGAAATCTGATAACATGAGGAGTGGTATTAATAATCTTCATTTTAAAAACCTCCTTTCTTAATGGCAGTTTTGTACGCCCTCTTAGCTTCTTCAATCGACACACACACTTCGACCGCACTACGAAATTGCGCTGCCTTATGTGCGCTGTCAAAATGAAACGCGATCTGCTTACCGTGCAGCCCCATGGTCACGGTGCGACCACGCCGCGCTACAAATCTGTTCATACTATTACCTTCTATTACAAGCTTCAGTGAACTTTTCTTGATTAAACCTCGGGTTGTCTGCCTTAAAGAACGCAGACAGCTCCTCTATCAACCTCTGCTTGTGCACCATATCACCGCTCTTTGACGTATGAGCGGAGATGATTTTTGCGACTTCCTTGTAGTGCTTTTTAGTCATTTCTACCCTCCTTTCTTCTCGCGCACCCAGGAACTTGCAAAATGCAAGTTTTTTGGGCACAATTAACCCCGTAGTGATACCTCTATAAGCCCACCTTTTTTGTAATTTTTTATTCCTCCTTTTCCTTTTTCCCTTCCACTAGTTTGATGAGCCGCTCTATCCTGCGTAGCCCACCTTCCAATGAACGATCAAATAACCTCGTTTTTATCGCTTTACGACAAGCAGGGCAAAAGTACCACTCGTTACTAGTGATATAATCCCTGCCGCACTTGGAGCAGGAATCTATCACGCAATCTTTTATTTTGTCCGACATATTTACACCTCCTTCATTCCTTGGGACCTTTTTTTTCCTCCGTAATGTTCTACTCGGCCTCATCTAGAAAGCCGAAGTAGACATTACAATTGTCTATGCACCATTGAAGGGACTGCTTGATCCCTTCAATAGCGAGCTCCCTGTTTACGAACCCGAAGTCCACCCCGCCGCGACGAATAACATAGTCGGGCGGAATATCACAGTCGGGATCACCTTCGTTGTACACCGCAACCCTAACTTCGTTAGGGTCATCCAGGTGTTCACTCGTATAACATCTATCATGGAGGGAACAACCCTGGTTGTGCAAACCTTTTTCGCCACATTCGGGCGAAAGAGAAGGGCATACCCATACAGCCCTTCCAATTTTCCGCTTCCTTCCTCCATATCTCACCGTGCACACCTCCTTTCATATAGAGTAAAAAAATTTATATCAGAGTTCGTGGCAGTGACCGTACATTTTATTATGGCACCGCTCACCAGGTTGAACCCTGGGTCTTGGCGAAGTTCCCGCTCGCTCTAATTAACGTATTTAATTGCCTTCGGAAGTTAAAAAACTTCCGTAATTACTGCCGGCTGAACCCCTCGGATGCCCAGGAAGTTCCGTAATTTGCCGGCAGCCCTTCTTCTGTTCGTTCGGTCGACCGAACTCTGGTTCGTTCTTCTGAACCGTTCGTTCTTCTGAACCGATGTTCGGTCGACCGAACCGTTCGTTCTTCTGAACTGGTGTTCAGTATTCTGAACCAGAGTTCGTTCTTCTGAACTGGTGTTCAGTATACCGAACCAAACGAAGTGGAAAAAGAAAGAAAAAAATGCTCTAGTTGCCGTATTCATCAGCTTTTAGCAGATTTTTCTGCTTATTATTAGGTTAAGCTATATGGTGCTAGTGTGTCAAGTCTTTTTATCGATTTTATGCAGGTTTTTTCCTCTTTTTTTGCTAGGCGCTCAGAAAAAAAAAAAAAAAAAAAAAGACTTGACAAAACGAAAAAAAGACTTGACAAAACGAAAAAAAAAAGACTTGACAAAACGAAAACATTTAGATAGAATAGACTTGACGGACGACCTGCCAAAAAAAAACCGGAAGGAGGACAAACAAGACAAGGCGGGCACGCCGTACGAAAAAACAAAGGAAAGGAAAGTTACCATGCAAAAAGAACTTTTAGCGAAGTTGATTAGTGAAGTTGTTGGCAATAGTGGGCAATTGTCGGCGGCGGAAAAAGAAGAGCTAGAGCTCGAAAAAATGGAGATTGAAGAATGGCTAGAGGAAAACAAAAAGCTTGTTGCTGAAAAGAAAACAAGATTGAGAGATATCGAGGCGATATTGAACGGTGAGACGAAACAAGAAAAGCAAAACTTGTCTCTGATTGAGAAGTTGGCTTCAAATCTCGGGATCAACATCAAAGAAGATCTCGGGATTGACCTCGGGATAACAAGTAGTAGTAGAGGAGGAGGAGGGTCGAGAGGGAAAGCCGTCAATTCGACATGGTACGTCGACGGCAAAAAATGGATCAATCCAAGGCAGGAAATAAGCTACGTTTTGTGGACCGTGACCCGCGGGTTCGGTTACCAAAACGGGAACGGAAGTTTGCCGTTGTCAGAGTTTAGAGCACTAGTTGGTGATGCATGGGACAATGGAGAATCATTCGAGGTTGTCGTGACGTCGAGGAATGGAAAGAAAAAAGTTACGATCAAGAGAGAGGTTGAGCAAATAAAACAAAGTGACGATCACTCTCAAGCTTTAATCAATAGTCTCAAGTAGCCAACAAGACAAAACAAGAGGAGGGCGCATCGTCCTCCTCTTTTTTTTGTGCTTTTTTTGGGGCAGGTGTGCAGGATAGTTCGTCAAAAAAAACAGGGCGTTCGGTCGACCGAACGAGGTGTTCGGTCTACTGAACGCTCTCCCGACCGTAAAAAAAACCGGCTGTCAAGTAGTGCGCCCTTACAAGCTCGTCCTATAATAGGCGTACTTTCTCCTCTTCCTCTCGTCTATATAGTACCGTTTTCTATCATTTTCGGTACTATATATTTCTCCTAGGTGGGAGGGGGGGTCGGCAAAAATTTCGTCATCAAATAGGCACAGTGACGGCATTTATCCCAAATGTCTCGCCCTCCATTTCCCCTCACATTCCCCTCGCACTCTATCGCCACGCTTTTTTATTCTCAGCCTTCCATGCTTTCCTATTTTTTTCTTCCTCCCTCCCATTTCTCGCCAAAAATTACTCTCCAAAATACGACATTTCTCTCTATACCCTTGAAAATATAGTACCGAAAACTTAAACATGGTTTTTAGCATGTGGGGGTAGCTATTCGCGACTAATTTTTGTGATTTTAGGTCTAATTTTTCACAGCTCTTGAAAAATAAGCGTCGGCAATTGAAAAATTGTCGACGAAGAATCAGTTCTAGTACTTATGTACTGTACAGTACTAGATATATATTAATTATTACTAGCTAGTACGGTACTAGTTATTATTTACTTTAATATACTTTACTTTACTTTGTGGATTTCTTCTACCAGAAACCCCCCAAGAACTACAATAGTATTGTATTTTCTGTTCCATAAACAAGTACTCTTCGGGGTTTCTGGGCACAGAAACTAGTGTTATGTAAACTCTTAACAAAATTATCGACGATATCGTTGCTCGTTTAAGAAAAGTTGCAAAATCATGTTAAAAAAATTTTTTTTGAAGTTTTTTTCTCAAAAAAATAGCCATGTTCAAATCGTGTTCAAAACGTGTTCATTTCGTGTAAGGTGAAAAGTAGTCAAAAATGGCAGTTTTTACTGCTATCATCGCTGTTTATAAGATATTACAATTTTCTGAAATCGAGCAAAAGTGGTCAATTTCGTGTCAGATCAGTGTATTTGACAGGTTAAAATTTGCGTGGTATAATTACAGTGTGAAAGTGGGTTTAGTTTCAGGTTAAAAACCCGGATTAACATCTTTTAAAAACGGTCGCCTGGCACTGCGTGCCTTTTAAAATTCAAGTCGGTTATTCAATAACCGGCTTTTTATCTAAAATAAGCAAGAAGACTTCCACCTCTTTAGGTGGGAGATAAATTGCTTTCTTTTTCTTGACGTTCTGACTGTATGAATCATTACGCTTAACCGCTGGGACGGCGGGGATCGCCTACTAAATATTCGCTCGATAGAGCGAAGTTCGTAGGAATCTCCCACTTCTAAGCGAAGCGAAAGTGGGAGTAGTTCAAATAGATAAGCAACAAAGGTAAGGAGGCAGGGAAAGTGCAAATTGTTGATTTAGAACAGGAGAAGGTGATTGCTGTCAATGTGGTTGCAGAAGTGCCGAGGGAAAACAAGATTTTTAATCCCAGGCAGGTTCGCTATATGGATTTGCTTGCAGGGCAGGTGCTTTTAAACAGCTTGAAAGGGCAACTTTTGAATATTGCCGAAAGCATAGGGTTGCCGGAACGCCAGGAAATTGCAATCAAGCGGATGATAACCAACGCTCTGCACGATGCCCACAAAGAGATTAACAAGTCTCTTGCGATTGTTGTGGAAGAAGAAATGTAAAGCCAGTCTTTGTAAGACATGCGGCAAGCGTTAACGACCCAAGAAGCCCCTGACTTCAGTCATGGGGAGTGTCAATCATGCCGTAAGCAAAGGAGTGTCTATTTTGGCAGGCAGGTTGGAAGTGATAAGGGGTTGTATGTTTTCGGGAAAAACGGAAGAGTTGTTACGCAGGGTAAAGAGGCTTGAGTATGCAAACCAGAAATATTTAGCCTTCAAGCCCAAAATTGACAAAAGATATTCCGAGAGCGATATAGTTTCCCATAACGGGATTAGTATTCCTGCGATAAGTGTAAATCATCCGGAAGAAATTGTTCGCCATATTTATAAAAACAAAGAGAAAGCCGATGTAGTGGCTATTGACGAGGTCCAATTTTTCCTGACGCATGAAATTGTCAACTGTGTTGAATTTCTTGTCGGGGAGGGTTACAGGGTTATCGTTGCAGGGCTTGATACAGATTATCGCGGCGATGTGTTTGGTTTTGTCGGAGATTTGCTTGCTGTCTGCGACGAAGATATACACTTGAAAGCCGTTTGCGCCGTTTGCGGCGGGGAAGCAAACAGGACGCAGTTGCTTGTCAATAATAAACCGGCAAAGGAAAGTGAGCCGGTTATTTTAGTTGGCGGCAACGACGATTTTGGTCCACACGGCAAAAAGTATAAATATCAGGCAAGATGCAGGAGTTGTCACAAAATCGGCTAATTTAGGGTGGTGTTTTTATGGCTAGTAAGAGGGATTCTCCGGAAGTATTGCCGGAAGTGATAATAGAAAACGACAAAAAAAAAGAAAGGGCTGCCATTTTACGTGAGAAAGTTCAAAGAGCTCGAGAAGAATCCGAGCTATTAGCTTTGTACAGGGAAGAAATTGCAATTCTAAAAGAGGAAATTGGCGACCTTTCGGAGATTAACAAGGAACTTGATTTATTAAGGCGGAGCACAGCGGTTGATGCAAGGCGAAAAGATATCAGGTATATCCGCCAGCTTGACGAAATCATGGATACAATGCTTACCGGCATTATAGAAAACAAAGATGATTTGCGGCAGGCGATTAAATCAATAATCCAAAAAGGCAACTTGAAGTTACTTAAAGACTTGATGATTGCCTTTGGTGTTGCTATAGAAAAGCGTGAATCCCTGCTTGGTTTTGACGAAACAAGGCAGATGAAGAAGCGCAAGATGAATCTGAAGGTTGTATTTAGAGGTGCTGACGGCACACAGGCAGGTGTTAGCATTGAACAAGACAAATCATGACGGTTCACTAACAAAAATGTCAAAATTAAAACAGGCTATAGAGAAAGAGAAAAGAGAAGAAAAGTTGTGTCAGACCTCGTTAGGTGCAAAAAGTGTTTGTGAATTATGCGGGAAAGAGTTTAACCAACTATGGCTTAGCAAGCAAGGCGAATATGCAAAGCATAAGAAGTGCCCCCAGTGCAGGGCTTTTATGCAGCGCAAAACATTAGAAGTCGGGATTCCTTATAAGCCGCACCCGGGACAACAACTTGTGCATGAAAGTAAGGCACGGTTCCGTGTTATTGCGGCCGGCGCAAGATGGGGCAAGGACCGTTGCTGTATAATGGAATTCATCCAAAAGTTAGCAGAGATGTTAAGCGAGGAAAGGGGCCCGGAAATGGTTCCTGCCGTGCTTGCGTGGTTTGTTGCACCGACGTATAAACTGGCATGGCAGTTGTGGCGGGAGTTTAAGACTTATTTCCCCCGCGAGTGGGTTGTCAACTATTGGGAAACAGACAAGACGATTGAAACAGTCAACGACGGTTTCATTGAGATACATTCTGCCGACGATCCAGATTCCCTGGTTGGCGTCGGTTTGGATATGCTTATTATAACTGAAGCTGCGAGGATTTCAAGGCTTGACGAAGTTTGGGCAAACCTTGAAATGCGGCTTTTATCTCCGGGAAGGGGGCCGGGAGGCAACGGAGGTATCGCTTTAATTAACGGAACTCCAAAGGGCAGTAATTTTTATCATAGGATGTTTCGTTGGGGGCAGAAGGACGATCCTATATACGACCCGGACTGGGAAAGCTGGAGTTTTCCGTCGTGGAGTAACCCGTATTTAAGCTCGAAAGATAAAAAATATCTTGAAAGGCTTAAAAAGAGATTTCCCAAGAGGGTTTACGACCAAGAAGTTCTTGCGAAGTTTCTTGCAGGTGGAAACTCTGTATTCCCAAAAGCAGATATTTGCGCCACATACGCCGGAGAAAGCGGACCTGTTCCGGGGGAAATATACACGATTGGTTACGACCCGGCGAAAGAGGTTGACTATAGCGGTGTTGTTATCCGCAACTCTTTGGGGCAGGCAGTTAGTGTTTTGCAATGGACAGGTGTCCCGTGGGCCTCTCAGGTTGAAAGAATTGTCCAGCTTTCGAGATATTACAATTACGCACAAGTAAATATAGACAAAACCGGGGTTGGCGAAACTCTGCCCTCTATGCTCAGAGCTAACGGTGTTATCGTTCAGGATTTCCACCTTTCCAATATCGAAAAAGAAAGGCTCGTCAACCATTTGGCGATGCTCATAGAGCAGGAAATTATAAGTTATCCTGACCATGAAGTCCTTCTTAACGAGTTGAAAGACTACCAGTATTCATATACAAAAACAGGTAAAATAAGCTTTTCTGCCTCTTCGGATAAGCATGACGACTTGGTAACTGCATTATACTTGGCTTTTGCCGATTATAACTTGCCGGGTATCGTGCTGCCGTTTATGGGTAAAATCGAGGGAATCAAAAAGAAGAAAAGATTAGCGTAAATTAGCATTGTTAATGCAAAAGAATGGAGGAAAAGAGTAAGTTGAAAATTGCCGTGTTTACATCTTATTTTTATCATTCCGTTAAGGAAGTACACGGAGAAGATCGTATTATTTTTGGAGGCGCAGAAAGGTATTTAGTGGAGTTGTGTTATTTATTGCAGAGTTTAGGGCATCGCGTAGATGTTTACCAGTCACTAAATCAAACTATCATTGACGGAGATAAAAGTGTCAGGGTAAAAACAGGTAATATTCAAAAAAATTATCAAGGTATTCCTATAACCTGTCTGAGCGAAACAGATAGTTTTTGGAGTTTAAGTACTAATCCAAGATTGAACATGATTTTTAACGAATTAGCAATTAGCTACGACGTAACAATTTGGTTTGCAACATTTCTTTGTTATCCACACGTGCCGGTTAACTCCATTTCAATTTCGCACGGGATTTTTTGGGATTATACACACCATTTTATTGCTACTTGTAGCCATAAAGAAAAAGAAGAGTGGCTTCGCAGGAACCTTGTAGGGTTTACCAGTCCTGATGTTTGCGTAGCTGTAGATAGTAACGTGCGCAAAGTTATTGCCGCTTTAAATCCAGGGGCAGAAAAACGGATACAGATAATTTACAATTTTGTAGATACAGAGAAATTCACTCCAAAAGAAAAAGATTGGGAAGGGATAAGAGTTCTCTTTCCGAGAAGGTTGACTGCTCTTAGGGGATGTAATGAGTTTATAAAAGTAAGCCAGATGTATAAGGATTATCAATATATCTCTGTTGGGCAGGCATTAAGTAAAAAAATAAATGATGTTGCCAAAGATTACGGCGATCAAATGGGTAATATACAGTTTTTTCATAAAGAAATGGAAGGTATGGAGGAAGTTTATCAAAATGCCGATATTGCGGTTGTTCCCACGGTTGCTTGCGAGGGTTTATCCTTATCCTTACTGGAGGCAATGTCTTGTGGCTTGCCGATTGTAACAACAACCGTAGGCGGTTTAGGAGATGCTGTTATTCCGGGCTACAATGCTTTTGTGTACGACCCGCACCATGGGGGTTTAGGGGAGTGTATAGATTTTCTTGCTAAAAACCCCGATGTAAGGGAAAAAATGGGCAAGCTGAACAGGGATATAGTATGCACTTCTTTCGATATTAAGATATGGAAAGAGCAGTGGAAAAGATTAATTAAGGGGTTTGAGTGATAAATATGAAAGCGGTAATACTTGCTGCGGGAGAAGGTAAGAGGCTAAGGGGCATAACCAGTAATCCTAAATGTATGCTTGAAATAAACGGCGAAACGCTGATACAAAGGCAACTCCGTCTGCTTGGCAAAGTTTATTCTACTCCGGTTATTATTGTTGGGTATAAGTATAAGGCGATTATTGAGCATGTTGGGCACAAGGAATTTATAATGAACCCAATATGGCGTCAGTCAAACACCCTTATTTCTCTACTTTTTGCTATTTCCGGGCCGCCGGTAGATACGCTTGTTATAAATGGCGACGTAGTTTTCAGGGAAGATTTGCTGCCTAAAATGCTAGAGGTTGATTATAGCGCCTGTGCTGTTCAGGACGTTGACCCTACCGACGAAGAAGTTAAGGTCAAAGTAAACGCAAGCGGAATGATTGTTGAAATTGGTAAGCACTTGGAGTGTAGTAGGAGGGAAGCTGTAGGGGTGTATCTCTTCAGGAAACCGTTAATCAAAGCGATAAGAGATTACAGTTATTTGTTAACTGATCCTTGCAAATTGTATTATGAAGATGCTCTTAATGTGCATTTGAAATATCATCCCATGCAGGCAGTTGAAACTACCGATGCCGTAGAGATAGATACCCCCGAGGATTTCGAAAGGGCGAAGGATATGTATGGAAAATAAACTTGCCAATTTAAAGGGCTATTTAAGGGAAATAGAAGGCGAAAAGCTAATGGAGCTTGCGTCCCTATGTAATACGGAGGAAAAATAATGCTACAAATTAACTTCATCCGTGAGGTTTCCGCGTACAGCAATGCGTTGGACAGTTTAATTAATCCCATCCGTAAACATTTGCCGGAGAGCACGGTATCACCAAAAAACGGGGTTAAGGGAGCATTGAATTTTTGTTGGTTTATCCGTTCCCAAGGGTACCATCCCAATGTGTTTATGTCACACGGGATAGGCGATAAGAATTACATGATAGGCACAAAGGGCCATGCAAATAGATTTGACTATGTTTTTGTAACCGGCCCCGCATTTAAGGAAAAGTTAATCCGGCACAATACCCCGGCAGAAAAGATATTCGTTGTCGGCTGGCCTAAGCTGGACCCGATATTTAACGGGGAATACCAAAGGACGCCTTCCGACAAGATAAGGGTTCTTTATGCCCCTACGCATAATGCGATACAGGCGGTATCGAG
>LFRM01245291.1_pt1 | contig 39718 bp, 39 predicted proteins | sample 618341 | NCBI WGS metagenome assembly LFRM01 (sample SAMN03654438, study PRJNA283298) | anaerobic digester metagenome | isolation source: pool of bioreactors CSTR01a, CSTR02a, and CSTR03a thermophilic anaerobic... | place: Denmark: Kgs. Lyngby | collected 2014-05-21 | reverse complement strand
AATGAAAAATACGAACGCTATGAAGCACGTAAAGATACTGGAATCGACTTAACAAGACTTAATGAAAAAGAAATGCGTACATTAAGAACTGAATTACAAATTATTTTCCAAGATCCATACTCTTCATTAGACCCTAGAATGACGGTTGCTCAAATTATTGGTGAAGCACTTGTCGCTCATGGCATGTATAAGAAAAACACTCAAAAACTAACAGACTATATAGCTGAAGTTATGGAAGAAAGTGGTCTACAATCGTATATGATGCACAGATATCCACATGAGTTTTCAGGTGGACAAAGACAAAGAATAGGGATTGCAAGAGCTTTAGCGGTTAACCCTAAATTTATCGTTGCTGATGAGGCAGTTAGTGCACTTGACGTTTCAATTCAATCACAAATTATTAACTTGATGAAAGAATTAAGAGAGACCCGAGACTTAACATACTTGTTTATTTCACATGACCTTGGTGTTGTTAGATATTTATCCGATCGAATTGCTGTTATGTATCTAGGTGATATTGTTGAACTTACAAATACCAATAAAATCTTTAATGATACAGCACATCCTTATACTGAAGCATTACTTGGAGCTATTCCAACCACTGAAGTGGAAACAAGAGGTCAAATTTTACCTTTAGAAGGTGATGTTCCATCACCAGTTAATCCACCATCAGGTTGTAAATTCCATACTCGTTGCAAATATGCAACTGAAAAATGTAAAGTCGATGTTCCAGAATTCCGTGAAATTAGGGAAAATCACTTTGTAGCATGTCATTATCCACTAGGTGGAGAAAAAGTTGTTTGATCGAGATCGTCATCGTGATAAAAGAGAAAGTGAAATGCGTAAGACACAAGAGTTTAATAAAAAGCGTAAAGAGGCTAACTTTGAAAAAGGTGACACTTGGGCGCTAATTCTTGCGGCACTAACAACAATTCTACCAGTTGCAATAATTGTAGTTGGCTTGATTTGGTTTATCATGGCGGCTATATTTGGTTTATTTAGATAGGTTGTAGTCAATGAAAAATAAAACAAGAATATTATTGCTTTTAATTCTATCACTGGTTATGACAGGTATTTTATACTTTATGACCTATAACTTTAATGTTAGATTTACAAGTCTTAGAAGTATTAAATATGTTAATGACTTTCGCCAAGAAGGTGGATTAACTTTAATCGCTACTTTAATTGCGCTCCTTGTATTGTTTACAATAATTTTTATAAGTTACATAGTTAAAGACACTAACCAATTAGAAATATTTGGGCAAAGTGGTAATCCAGAGTACTATAAAAAAAATAATTTATTTTCAGTCGTAAGATTGTTTCAATATTACGTTATAATGAGTGGCTATTTTTTATTAATAAGAGATGGTTATCGAGCGTATACTTTTTCTGGATCAACAATGTCTATGTACATATTTAAAACAGATGTTTTATTTGTTATGTGGGATGTTATACTCTGGTTGTTTGTGGGGCTAACAATAACTCTCTTTATTGAATATCTTAAAAGTTTAAAGACTATCGAACATTGATGGTCTTTTTTTTAGGACTTCAAAGTATTAGTGTCTATATTTACTTGAGGTGAATTATGAAAAAGAAAATATTTACAAACAAGTGTAGAGTCGTCAATAATATAATAAATGGCGATGAGTGTGACTTCTATGTCAAAGAAAACAATTCTGACTTAGAGCTTTTAGATTATATTATTAGTCAAATGGATGAAGATTCGCAAAGAATTATCTATTTTGATTTTGTTTATCGCAATGAAATATACTGGTGGCGAGAATTTTATTCTAAGTCAACCTACTACCGTTTAAAAAATATTGCCTTAGACACATTTTTAAGTAAAACCAAGGAATTTAAGATGTATGTTTGATTGAATGAAAGTGGGTAAAGTGATACTATAGTATAATAACTGTAGGAGGTAATTTATGTTAAAAGGTATAGCAGCATCATCAGGTTACGCACAAGCAAAGGTATACAAATTAGAACATCCAGAGCTTATTGTATCTAAGATAGAAGCAAATAAAGAAGAAGAGTTAGTAAAATTTGAGCAAGCACTTGTTCAAACAAGAAAAGATATAACTGCAATTAAAGAGAAAGCTGTTGGAAGATTGTCTGAAGACGATTTAGCTATTTTTGATGCACATTTAGAGTTTACAAATGATCCTGGACTACTTGATCAAGTAATCGCAATGATTAATTCAGAATCTGTAAATGCAGAATATGCACTAGATAGTGTCGCTAATATGTTTATTACAATGTTTGAAGCAATGGAAGATGTTTATTTCCGTGAAAGAGCGGCAGACATTAAAGATGTCACATATAGAATAAAATCACACATTATGGGTGTTAAGATTGCTGACTTGTCATTAATAAATGAACCGTCAATTGTTTTAGCAAATGATTTAACTCCAAGTGATACAGCCCAATTAGATAAAACATTTACTAAAGGCTTTGTAACTGAAATTGGTGGAAGAACTTCACATTCAGCTATTATGGCAAGAAGTTTAGAAATACCGGCAGTTGTTGGTGTTACTAACATTTTAAATGAATTATCACATGGTCAAGAAATTATTTTGGATGCTATAAAAGGTGAAGTAATTGTAAATCCAACAAAGCAGCAAAAAGCAGAATATCAAAAACTTGCAGATGAATATGAAGTTTATCGTAAAGATCTTGAAATTTTAAAAGATGTAAAAACAATTACGACAGATGGTCACCAAGTAGAATTAGCTGGAAATATTGGTAATGCAGTTGATGTTGATGGTGTACTGAATAATGGTGGTGAAGGTGTTGGACTTTATCGAACTGAATTTTTATATATGGATGCTTCGCAACTTCCAAATGAAGAAGAACAATTTGAAGCTTATAAAACTGTTTTAGAAAAAATGGGTGAACGTCCAGTGGTTGTTAGAACATTGGATATTGGGGGAGACAAAGAATTAAGTTACTTAGAACTTCCAAAAGAAATGAATCCATTTTTAGGTTATCGTGCAATTAGATTATGTCTTGACCGCACAGATATCTTTAGAACACAATTAAGAGCGCTAATTCGTGCAAGTGCCTTTGGTACTTTAAGAATTATGTTTCCTATGATNNGTTGCAGAAAACATAAAAGTCAGTGATAAAATTGAAGTTGGAATGATGGTAGAAATTCCGGCGGCAGCAGTTTTAGCAGATCAGTTTGCTAAAATATCAGACTTTTTCTCAATTGGAACAAATGACTTAATTCAATATTCATTTGCAGCTGATAGAATGAATGAACAAGTTGCTTACTTGTATCAACCACTTAATCCATCACTATTAAGATTAATTAAAATGACAATTGATGGTGGACATAAAGAAGGCAAATGGGTGGGTATGTGTGGTGAGATGGCAGGCGATGCAATGGCTGCTCCATTATTATTAGGTTTAGGCTTAGACGAGTTTTCTATGTCCGCAACAAGTATTTTAGAAGCTAGAAAAGTTATTAATAACTCATCATATGCAGATATGCAAGTCTTAGCTAAAAAAGCACTAGAGTGTTCAACTGAAGAAGAAGTAATAGCACTTTTAAAAGAAAGTTTATAATTATTTAATTTAGTTTATTAAGAGAGTAAAAGTGTTAATGAAAATTAACACTTTTTTTATAGTATATGCTAAAGTGTATAAGTAATCAGTAAATTAATGTTAAAATAGACATAAGAGAGAGGTGTATTTATGAAGAGCGAAGCTAAACGAGAATTTATAATTAACTTTGTTTATTTAGGGATTGTTTTATTTATAGCATATTTTATCTTTAAATACTTTTTTGGGATTTTGTTTCCATTTCTTTTAGGTTTTTTGATTGCCTTTAGTTTAAGACCAATAATAAATTGGATACAGTCTCATTTAAAAATTAATAATAAAATAATATCAGCAATTGTACTTTTAGGTTTTTATAGTATTATTGGAACTGGATTATTTTTTGCTAGTATTAAACTATTTACAATGCTTAAAGAGTTATTTGAAAATATTCCAAAAATGTTCGCTAATGATATTCAGCCCTTGATCAATCAATTTACAAATTGGTTAAGTGATATTTTTTACAAGATAAATCCTGACATTATCAAATTTATTCAACAATATGACCAAAATATCTTTGAGCAATTAGGCGGTATTGTTAAAAATATTTCTACAGGTGCCATAAACTTACTAACTTCAATGGTAACTAAACTACCAAGTTTCTTTGTTGGGTTTTTGTTTACAATAATATCTTCTTTCTTTATCGTAATTGATTACACTAAGATAACGAGATTTTTAAATAGTCAAATAACTGGTAAAAATAGAAAACTTTTTACTGCTGTTAAACGTAATGGAATTGATGTTGTTTTTAATTTTATGAAAGCTTATGGAATACTATTATCTGTAACTTTTATTGAGGCATCAATTGGCTTGAGTTTAATGAAAATTGACAATGCGATTGGCATTAGTTTAATTATTGCTCTAGTTGATATTTTCCCAGTGCTTGGTACGGGTACTGTTTTAGTTCCTTGGGCAATCGTTAATTTTTTAAATGGTAATATTCCAGATGCAATTGGTTTAGCGATTCTTTATGCAGTTATAACAGTAATTAGACAAGTTTTAGAGCCTAGAGTGATTGGTGAATCGATTGGTTTATATCCACTAGTTACTTTGATGTCAATGTTTTTAGGTGTAAATTTATTTGGTGCAGTTGGCCTGTTTGGCTTACCAATCGTTGTGACAATTGCCGTGAAATTACATGAAGAGGGGATTATTTCAATATATCGAGAACCTGAAAAACAAGTAAATAAAATAAAACAAATTGAAGCAAAAAAGAAGTTAAAAAAGGAGAAACATGTTTAATATAGATAAAGAATACACATTAAATGTCGCAACAGATATTTTAAATATCCACAGTCCTACTGGTTATACAAAAGATGCAATTGATAAAATTGATGAATATATAAAAGATTTAGGATACTCTAGTGAGCGCTCATTAAAAGGAAACTTAATGGTGACAATTGATGGAATAGATAATGACTATACAGTTGGATTAAGTGCTCATACTGATACTTTAGGTTTGATGGTTAGATCAATTGATAAGGATGGTGGTTTGAACTTTACTGTCTTGGGAGGACCAATTTTAAATACTTATGATGGAGAATATTGTACAGTTATAACTCGTGATAATAAACGCTATCGTGGAACAGTATTGTCTAAGTCACCAAGTGTCCATGTTTATAAAGATAGTAAGTCAAGACTTCGTGATGAAGATAATATGTATATAAGATTAGATGAAAGAGTTAAAAATAAACAAGATGTATTGGATCTAAAAATTAGTAATGGCGACATTATAGCGATTGATCAAAAGGTTGAACTTTTAGATTCAGGTTTTATTAAGTCAAGATTTTTAGATGATAAAATATCTGTGGCTCTAATTATTGGTGTTTTGAAAATGTTTAAAGATAATAAAGTTAAGCCAAAACATAAAGTAAAATTAATGTTTAGTGTTTATGAAGAAGTGGGTCATGGTATGGCTTGGATTCCTGATGATATAAAAGAGTTGTTGTCAGTTGATATGGGAAGCATTGGTTTAGACTTAGAGTGTAGTGAATATGATGTTAGTATTTGTGCTAAAGATAGTTCAGGACCTTATGACTATGAAATGATTAGCAAACTTGTTGATTTAGCAAAAGAGTATGATTTAAATTATGCTGTTGATATTTATCCAATGTATGGCTCAGATACAAGTGCAGCTTTACGTGGTGGTAATAATATTAAAGGTGGATTAATTGGACCAGGTGTTCATGCTAGTCATGGTATGGAGCGTACGCATTATGAGGCAGTTGAAAACACTATGAAATTGTTGTATTTATACTTAATCAAATAGGAGGAATAAAATGAAGTTATTATTAGTTGTTGACGTTATTAATGGCTTTTTAAAAGAAGGTAACATGGCATTTACAGATGGAGCAGATGTAGTAAGTCCAATTGTTGCACTTGTAAAACAATATATTAAAAATGATGATATGATCGTTACATTTAGAGATCAACATGAAGTTGATTCACTAGAGTTTAAATCCTATCCAAAACATTGTATTACTGGGACTAATGAGGTAGAACTTGTAAAAAAACTACAACCTTATACTGATAGCTTTATTGATATCCCAAAAAATAGTACAAATGGCACAAACACCAAAGCTTTTATGGAATTATTAGCTAATAATAAATTTAGTGAAGTTGTTGTGGTTGGGGTATGTAGTGATATTTGTGTTTTACAAGCGGTATTATCTTTAATTACATATTTTTATCAAAATGACCTAGATACAAAGGTTACAGTTGTCAAAGATGCTGTTGAAACATTTGATAGTGAAGATCATAAAAGAGATTACTACAATGAATTGTCATTTAATTTAATGGCAAATGCTAGTGCAAACATTGTTGATTCATTTACCGATTTATTGAGTGATTAAAATTAATTTCACAAAACTTATTATAATAGTTTTGTGAAAGATTTAAATAATATAGAAACTATGAGGTGAAAATTATGAAAAATTTAATTTATCATCCAGTAACTGGCGAGCAAATAGAGCTCGCCAGTTTAGAAGATAAGTATGCATTTATAGAAGATAGATTGTTTAGCCCCCTTGTTTGGGAAAAGTTTTACTATGATGAGTATGATGAGCAAAATAAAACATTTGGTATTGAAATTGAATTAAATACACCTATTGATACCCTAAGTAATCCACAAGGGCGAATTGAAATTTGTAAACAACTTTTAAGAGTATTAAATAAAGATGGTAAGCATTTCCACATAATGCGCGATAATTCGGTTAGAAATGGTATTGAACTTGTTTCAGCACCAATGACTTATAAGTATTGGACAGAAAAGTTTAATGTTAAAGAGGTTGATGATCTATTTAAGCAGTTGAGACTAACTGCAACAGTTGATACAGGTTTGCACATTCATGTCGGCGTGAACCATACTAGAAGACTTAGAGAGCTCTATCTACAGTTTTTTGCTATAAGTTATCCTATTTGGATTTACTTGTCTGACAGGCGCTATGAGCGCATTCAAGAACGCTATGTATCTACCAAATATTTTATAGAAAAACCTCAATTAAAAAAGCGTTATATAGCAACTATCGACGCCTTAATTAAAACTGGGACATCCAAAGTTAATTATGAGGGCTTAGGTTACTATGATTATCAAATTGAAGATCGCTATTTAGGTTTAAACTTTTTCAATAAAAAAACTATAGAATTTAGAATGTTTGCTGGTACTAATAACTTTTTTGATATATTTAAATACTTAACTTTTGTCGACGTGATTGTAAAAATGGTTGATGAAATTAGTAGAACAAGAGTAAATGATGTATATAATTTAAAAACTTTCGTTAAAAGAAGTCAAAGTGAGCTCATTTTACAAGAGACTGTAAAATACATTAGATTTGTTAACTTAAAAGAAAACGAAAAGAGAATTTATGATAATCATTTTTTATTTTTAGATTCTTATTGGTATCGTGTTAGCATTAATAATGTAAAAAGAAAAGAATTGGTTGTGACAAAAGCTGTTTATCAACAATATTTACAATTATTAGATTTAATTGATCCAACAAATCCAAAACATAATTGTGCACAAACCCATAATTTAAAAAAAGATATAGACCAGCATTTGATTAATGAAGTGTTGGAAGTCGTCTTAATAGAAGATGATTTAATATCAATGGCTAGTATAAGAGGTATGACTAATACAATAACTTTAAGTAAAAGTGCGGCGAATAAAGATTACGTATTTTTAAGAGGTGTAAGCCGCCACTTACTATTAAAAGAATATAAATAAAAAAGCCCGAAAGGGCTTTTTACTTATAAGGATTATTAATTTAACATTCTATCAGATACTTTAATGTATTTGTTCAAAATTTTTAAATCAGCTACGCTCAAATATGTTTCAAGTGTATAACCTTTTTCTCCTTCTTCAACAATATTAGTTTTGTTGTTAGTGAAAACAAAGTCTAAGACACTATTTTCTGTATATGGAATGTAGAGGGTTGTTAGTTTATAATTATTTAAAAGTTTATCTTTTATTTTTTCAATAATTAATTGAATATCTTTTTGATTAAAGGCTGAAATTGTAAAGCTTTGTGGATGTTTTATTTCATCATCTAAAAGATCAGCTTTATTGTATATTTCAATAACTTCAATATTATCGGCCCCAATATCTTTTAAAGTGTCTTCAGTGATCTTTTTTTGCTCTAAATGATTTGGATTTGAAACGTCAATTATATGCAATAGCAAATCTGAATCAGCTACTTCTTGTAAGGTGCTTTTGAAAGCATTAATTAAAGTATGATGCAAATTATTTATAAATCCTATTGTATCTGAAAGTAAAAAATCGGGGAAATTATCTAATTCAATCTTTCTTGTATATGTATCTAAAGTTGCAAAAAGCATGTCTTTGACAAAGACCTCTTTGTCACTATCGGTAGCTTTTAGAAACTGATTCATAATTGTTGATTTACCAGCATTAGTATATCCTACAAGTGAAACTCTGAAGATATCACTTTTGTCTCTTTGCTTTTTTTGCGTTTCTAATTGTGTGTTTAATGTTTCTAGCTCTTTTCGATAACTAGCTAGTAACCTGTTTAATTCTCTTCGTTCTAATTCTAACTTAGTTTCACCTGGCCCACGATTGGCTAAACCGCCACCAGTTGATCCTGCCTGTTTACTCAAATGGTCACTAGATCCAACAAGCCGTGGTAGCTCATAGCTTATTTTGGCTATTTCAACTTGAATTTGGGCACTTTTACTTTTAGCTCTTTGTGTGAAAATTTCTAAGATTAGCATGTTACGATCTAAAACGATTTTATTTGTTAATTTGTCAATGTTTTTTATAATCCGTGCTGAGACATCTGAATTAGCAATAATATAGTCAACTTCTAAGTCGTTTGCCATTTGCATTACTTCTTCAATTTTACCTGGGCCAACAAAGGTGTCTTTATTAACTCGATCCAAATTTTGTTGTATCAAACCAACAACTTCAATGTCACAGGCCTCACATAAGTTTATTAATTCGTTTTTATCATCTTGATTAAATGGGTCGTGATAAGTAGAAATCCCCATAATAATTGCGGTCTTTTTTTTGTCCATAATCTGCTCCTTTTAGTTTAATCTTGCCTTCATTATATCACAGTGGGACAATTGTATAATTTTTATAAATTAAAATAAAAAAGAGGTGATAATTTTCACCTCAAAGCTTATATTAATTCAAAATATTCTAAAGCATGTTTAACGCCATCATTGGAAACACTTTTTGTCACATAGTTTGCGACATCTTTAGCAGCTTGGCTACCATTTTCCATTGCAATTCCAAAATTAGCTTCGCGAATTGGATCTATATCATTGTTACCATCTCCAAAGTAAGTATGACGGTTGTAGCCCATTATCTCATTTAATTCATCAATTGCTATGTGTTTTCCTGAATTTTTAGGAAAGATTTCTGGCATATCACCTGTATTCATAAAATACTCATAATCTGCAAAAATCTCATTGTCAAAACCATTTTCGATTAAATCTAAATCTTCAATAATGATTTTAAAAATCTTTTGACCTTCATATTTTTCTAATACTTCAAGTGCATTAGCGGAGTCACCTAAAAAAGCCATTGTTTTCTTTGACATTTTTCCAACAACATAGTTTTTGTAGCCTTCTAGAATAATTGCTCCTGGATAGGTATTAATTAAATTTTCTATAAATTCTGCCTCACAAAGATGTTCTTTAATTACTTCAAATTCTTTGTTTAAAATACTGCCACCATTTGCTAAAACATAACCATCCCAATCACATGCAGTTTTGATTTTTGGATTATCAAGTGCAGCACTAGTTCTTCCTGTTGCAATCGCTATTTTATAGCCAGCTTTTTGAACCTTATTTATTGCTTTAATTGTATCTTTACTAATCTCTTGTGTTTTCGGGTCTAAAATCGTCCCATCTACATCAAAATATATTATATCTGAATCTTTCATTTTTATACACCTCAATAAAAATTATAGCATATAAAACTTATTATAAATTTATTATGCAAATCACAACATTTCAATGTGTTATTAAAAGCAAGATGCAATCAATGCGTTGTCTTTATGAAGTTTTTTAATAAATAGACAGGTCAATGGCGAAGTGATATAATTATAAACTAGTAAGGAGTGGTATTTATCGCTGTAAAAATAATTACAGATAGTACATCTGACTTAGATTTAGAAACAATAAATTCTTTAGACATTGAAGTTTTATCTTTATTTGTTACATTTGGAGACCAAAGTGTAAAAGATGCTGATATAAGTAATGAAGTATTTTATGAAAAAATGGCAGAACACGGGACACCGAGTTCTTCTCAACCAGCTGTAGGTGAAATATTAACTGCAATGAAAAATGTTGTAAAAGCTGGAGATGATTTGGTTTGTGTGTTTTTATCTTCTGACTTTAGTGGAACTTATCAAAGTGCACTATTAACTAAAAACATTATTTTAGAGGATTATCCTGATGCAAATATCGCAGTCATCGATTCTGAATCAACTTCTATGCAATTAGGCCTAGCTGTAATTGAAGGTGCAAGGCTTGCAAGTGCAAATGGTGACTTTGATAGTGTTGTTAGCAAAGTGAAAGAAACAATCACAAGAAGCCGCTTTATTTTTAGTCCAGCTAACTTAGATTATTTACATAAAGGTGGACGTATTGGTGGAGCAGGAACACTTTTTGGCAATATGTTTAAAATCATGCCGATTTTAACTGTTAAAGACAAAGAAGTAGAAGTACTTCAAACTGTAAGAACAAAAAAACGTGCACAAGCGATGATGATTAAAAAAATTGTTGAAGACCATGAAAAATACAACGTTCAAGAAATTATTGTTCATCACATTAATGCATATGATGATGCTATATTGTTTCAAAAAGAATTGAAAGATGCTATTGATTTAAAAAGCACAATTATGGATATTGGACCAATTATAGGTTTACACGTTGGACCAGGATCTTTAGGTCTTGCTTATCGTACTGAAAAAGAAATATTAGACAACTAAGTTTTAAAAAACAGTGTCGCTTATCAAGTTGAAATCATTTGCTATATATGGTATCATTTATAAGCGCCAATAGGGGTATAGTACAATGGTAGTATAGCGGTCTCCAAAACCGTTGATGCGGGTTCGATCCCTGCTACCCCTGCCAAATATATAACTTAAACCTTCAAATGAAGGTTTTTTTATTATCGTATAAATACCTGAATAAATTAACACACATCGAATTTCTGTCGAACATTTTATACATAGAGAGTCTAGGCATATAAATGGGAGGTGTGATTATGAAACTAAATAAATGTTTTATATCAGGTGGCACACATTTACTTTTACTGACTCTACTAAATAAGAGGTTATGTATGGTTATCAAATAATAGGAGAACTGGCTAATCAGATAGATAATATCTTTAAATTTAATTAGGGGACGTTATATCCTGTACTTTATAATCTTAAAAAGGAAGGTTATTAAAAATCTTATAAGTTAAAAGGTGAAGATGGTTGAAATAAAAAGTATTATAAAATTACAAAAATAAGTGAGAGACAAATGATGTTAAAAAAATTAAAAAGTTTTTTTGATTCTATGAATAAAGTTGTGGACAATGAATTTTCTTGAAATTGTTAAGTATTTAGACAGAGTATTTTTTCTTGCTTTATTTAGTGCAATTAACTTTTTAAGTAGAAACATTGAAAAGATAGATAAAAATAATGTTGCCTATCAAGCATATATATATGTATGTATAAAGAAGTAGTTGTCGATGATTTAAATATCAAGTTTGATGAATTAGTATGTGAAAGTGAATTTAATAAACACTAAGTTACATATGTCATTGAGTTATAATTTTTGACCTCAAAAGAGAGCATTTTGCTGGATAATGGACTAATAAGCGTATAAAAAATTTAGGTGTTTTTATTGTTCTAGATTATGAAAGTGGTACTAGATTATTGTAAGAGGTATAATAAATATACAAAAGACACATTAAGTGAGAGGAGACTTACTATGAATGAAAACAAATACGAAGAAATAAAAGACAAAGTTGTTGGTGGCGCTAAGGAGTTAACCGGAAAAGTTATGGACGACGAAGAAATGGAATTAAAAGGTAAACTCCAAAAAGGTATGGGTAAAGCTAGAGAGTTAGCTGGAGATGTAGTTGACGAGATGGAAGATGTAAAAGATAAGTTAGTGGGTATTACAAAAGAAACTACTGGTAAGGTAACTAAGGACAAGCAATTAGAAATTGAAGGTAAACTTCAAAAGGGTAAAGCTAATAGTCCATACACTGATAAAATTATTGGTGGTATTGGTGCCTTAATTGGCTTACTAGCAATAAAAAATCTTTTTAAAAAAAGAAAATAAAATAGAAAAAAATAAAAAAAATAGAAAAGAGAGGAGATAAATTATGGATTTACTTTGGACATTATTAATAGGAGCAATTATTGGAGCATTTGCAGGAGCTTTGACTAGTAGAAATTTACCGATGGGCTGGATTGGAAATATCATTGCTGGTATTGTTGGATCGTGGCTTGGCGAAAGTTTACTAGGCGGATGGGGACCTGAATTAGCTGGTATGGCAATTGTACCTTCAATTATTGGTGCAGCAATACTCGTTATAATTACTTCATTCTTTTTTTCGGGAATGAAAAGATAACTTTAAAAAATATTAGAAAACAAATATACAAAAGGCTAAATGAAATTCCATTTAGCCTTTTGTATGTGAAATTATATTATAGGGAAGTACTACTTTTTCTAAGGTAGTAAGTTTCAACAATTTTTGGAGAAACTCCTACAATTTTTTTAAATACTTGACTAAAGTATTTATAATCATTGTAGCCAACTATTTCAGCTATTTCATATAAGTGATAGTTTAATTGTTTGATTAAGTCAATTGCTTTTTGAATCCTAAAATTGTTTAAATACTCACTAAAGTTAGTATTTAAGTGGTCAGTAAATCTATTGGCAATTGAAGTTGAAGACTTTTGTGTGACTTTTTCTAAGTCACTCATCGTTATTTTATCGTGATAATTGTTATTGATATATTCAATAGCTTTTGTAAGTGTAACAGAGTCAACGTGCTGATTTAGATTTAAGACTAAAAACTCCTCTTTTTTGTTTGAATTGCTGTGTGAATATTCGCGCTGGATTTCTAAATCTTCAATTGCTCTTTTTAGAGCCTTATCAAACAAATCGTGATCAACAGGTTTGAGTAAATATTCACTCACATTGTACTGAATTGCTCTTTTAGCATAATCAAATTCTGAGTGGCCACTAACAATAATAAAACTATATGTATTAGCTGGTAGCATTGCAAGCATTTCAAGGCCATCCATAATTGGCATATTAATATCTAAAATAATGATATCAGGTTTACTTCGCTCAATTAGTTTTAGCCCTTCTTCGCCGTTTGCAGCTTCACCAACCACGCGACAATTGTTTTTTTGCCAATCGATAGAACTAATTAGACCTTTACGCAGGATTTTTTCATCTTCAATTACACAAACTTTGTACATATGATCACCTTTCCATTTTATAAACTGTTTTTAGGAATAACAAGTTTTATTGCAGTGCCATCATTATCACTTGATATTTCCATTCGACTATTTTTTCCATATATTAAATTTAGTCTTTGAATAATACTATGAAGACCATAATTTTTTGAATCGACTGTGCTTGAGCGCGAAAGCTTTTGGATGTTATCTAAAACTTGTTTGCTCATACCACCACCGTCATCAATGACACTAATATAAATATTGTCCTTATCATCAGTTCCAATTATTTGTAAGTTTAAACGATCGCTATTTCGATAGCCATGCTTAATACTGTTTTCAATTAAAGGTTGAATCATTAGCTTTGGCATGACTAAATCTGAAACATTTTTGCTTACATCAATTTTATAATCAAATCTTTCATCAAGTCTAATTTTATTAATTTCTAAATAAAGTTTCAAATAAGCCAAGTCATCTTTAAAGGCAACCATTGTGTTACCTCCATCAATACTATAACGAAGAAGTTGAGTTATATTAAGAATCATTTTCTGAGCACGTTTTTGGTCAAATGATATTAAATATCTTATTGTTTCTAGTGAATTATATAAGAAATGGGGATTAAATTGAGCCTCTAATTGTTTGATTTGAGCATTTTTCCTTAACTCTAAAAGATGTTGATTGCGATTAACAAGTGTATTTAACTGTTTAGCCATTGAGTTAAATTCATGTCCGAGCATTTCAAATTCATCATTACTACGGATATCAACTTCAATTTCTAGATCACCTTTTTTCAAAGTATTAACAGCATCAACTAGTTTATTAATAGATACTGAAGCCTCACTACCAACGCGTTCGGCAACTTTTTTATTGGCATATTGATAGCCCATTAAAGTAAGCCCCATAAATAGCATGATAATTCCATATTGTTCTAAAAATGGTTTTTCTAAAGTTAATGCGTGAATCTTTAAAGCGCCATTACTAATTATTTTAGTCGAGACGTTGTAGTTAGGTTGTAAAATGTTTTTGTTATTAGTGTTATCATTTGTAAACCTATTTAATTTACCGACAAAGGATTCAGAAGTTGTTGCAACTACGTAGTCATTTGCATCAGTAATTAAAACATGGCTAACTGATTGGTGTTGAAGCAGATCTTTAATAATTTTAGAATCTAAAAAATAAATAATACCAACTTCTTCATCATTATTATTTCTAGCAATCTTACCTAGCATTAAAGTGTTTATACCATCATTCATAGAATCCAAGCTAACACTTGATATCATAAATTGATTTTCACTATTTTTAACTCTTTCTAAAAAAGTCCGATTATATATTTTCCCATAAACTGAGCCTTCAATTGAAGGCTGTGTAATAAACTCTACTTTATTATTTTGGTCATAAATTATCATATTTCCTCTAATATTGGTTTTAGCAGAAAATTCATAAAATGATTGATAAAATTTTTCATTACTATCTATGTTGTTACTGTTATCCATAAATTCTAGTAATGAATCATTGATTGTCGCAATTTTTTTTTCGAGGCGACTTTGTGTGATTTTGCTAAATACAACGGGCTGAGCGAGACGTTCATAAGCCAAAAACATAAATATCATTGCTAGCACCAATAGAAAAGAAATCCTTCCGTATTTAATAAAGGATTTTTCTATATTATATTCAAATGAATTAAATTTATCTTGGTTTTTCATAACACTATTATAACCCAAAACTATTTATATTTCAGATGAATAGCAGACTAAAGTTTTTATCTATGATCATAATGCCTGCTAATTTGGTTATATTCTCCAAAATCGGCTATTTTTAGGTGTGTAACCGTTACCAATTACAATATAATGTATTTAGTAATAAAAGAAAGAGGGAGAAAATATGAAAAAAGTTTCAAAACTGTTTTTAGTACTAATCGTATCTATGTTAGTATTAGTCGGATGTGGAGGCAGCGGCGACTCTGACAACAAATTAGTCGTTTATACACCAAATAGTGAGGGAATATTAAATTCAGTTATTCCTTTGTTTGAAGAAAAAACTGGAATCAAAGTAGAAATTATTTCTGCAGGAACAGGCGAGCTTGTTACTAGACTTCAATCAGAAAAAGAAAATCCATATGGAGACGTTTTATTTGGAGGAACTTACACTCAATACTTAGAAAACCCAGATTTATTTCAAGAGTACGTTTCAGTGGAAAACGAAAATGTAGTTAATGAATATCGTAATAAAAATGGATATATTACATTTACTGTTTTAGATGGTTCAGTATTATTAGTAAACAAAGAATTAACTGAAGGTATGAAAATCGATAGTTATGAAGATTTACTAAATCCAGATCTAAAAGGAAAAATCGCGACAGCAGATCCAGCTAACTCATCAAGTGCTTTTGCACAGCTTACAAATATCTTACTTGCTAAGGGTGGATATGAATCAGATGAAGCTTGGGATTTTGTAGAAAAATTAATTCAACAATGGGATGGTAAAATTCAATCAGGTTCATCAGCAGTTTACAAATCAGTTGTTGATGGCGAAATGGCGGTTGGTTTAACTTATGAAGACCCAGTAGCTAAATTAGTAAAAGATGGCGCAACAAATGTTGAAATCGTTTATCCATCAGAAGGTGCAGTCTTTTTACCAGCTGGAACGGGAATTGTTAAAGGTGCAAAAAACTTAGAAAACGCTAAAAAGTTTGTTGACTTTTTATTAACAGAAGACGTTCAAAAAATCTTTGGTACTGAATTAACTAACAGACCAGTTCGTATTGGTGCTGAAGTTGGAGCACACATGCTTCCATTTGATAAAATTCCATTAGTATTTGAAGATATGGAATATATGAAAGATAATAAACCTGCAATCGTTGAACGCTTTACTAAATTATTTGCAGAAAATCAATAAGACTTAAAATTTATAGGAGGTTATTATGAGTGTTAATATAAAAGTTAATAACGCAGTTAAGCGTTATGGCAACAACACAGTCGTAAAAGACCTATCCGTGGATATCAAAGAGGGTGAGTTTTTCACCCTCTTAGGTCCATCTGGATGTGGTAAAACGACATTATTAAGAATGATTGCGGGATTTAACTCCATTGAGGGTGGCGATTTCTATTTTAATGAAAATAGAATTAATGATATGGATCCAGCCAATCGTAATATTGGGATGGTATTTCAAAACTATGCAATTTTTCCGCATTTAACTGTTTATGAAAACGTGGCATTTGGGTTGAAAAACAGAAAAATGAGCAAGGAAAAAATTGATGAATTAGTGAGTAATATGTTAAATGTTATGCAAATTTATGAGTATAAAGATAGAATGCCAGAAAAACTATCTGGGGGACAACAGCAACGTGTTGCTTTAGCGAGAGCTGTCGTAATTGAACCTAACGTATTATTAATGGATGAACCATTAAGTAACTTAGATGCGAAATTACGTGTTGAAATGAGGACAGCAATCAAAGAAATCCAGCAAAAAATTGGAATTACAACTGTATATGTTACTCATGATCAAGAAGAGGCAATGTCAGTTTCTGATAGAATTGCGGTTATGCGTGATGGAGTGATTGAACATATTGGAACTCCACAAAATATTTATCAAAGACCAAATAATAAATTTGTTGCAACATTTATTGGACGTTCAAATATTGTTAAAGGTAAGTTAAAAGTTGAGGCTAATAAAATTGTTGTTGATTTTGGGGATAATGATTTAATTACTTATGACAAAAACCACTTTATCAATGATGTAGAAACACAAGATGTTTCAATATCAATTCGTCCAGAAGAGTATATTATATCTAAAGATACAAAAGATAAGCTTTTATCTGGTATTGTTAGAAGCACAGTATTTCTAGGCTTGAACACTCATTATGTAGTAGAACTAGATAGTGGTATTGAAGTTGATGTTGTTACTGAATCTTCAATAAAAGGGGTATACCAAGCCGGAGAAAGAGTTTATTTGAATGTGAAAGCTGAAAAGGTGAATATTTTTACAGAAGACGGATCAAAAAACTTAGTTGACGGTGTGGTGAATGATAATGTTTAACTATTTCAAAAAAATGGATTTTTGGAAATGGGTAACTCTAACAATTATTGGGTTATACGTGTTTTTCTTTGTTTTTCCAATCGGAAATATGTTGGTACAGTCAATTTATACACCTGAAACTGGATTTACACTGAGAAACTTTAATAAATTTTTCTCACAAAGATATTATTTTACAACGATTTTAAATTCTTTAAAGGTTTCAGGATTGGCGACAATACTTACTTTGACTTTGGGGATACCGTTGGCTTATTTTTCTACAGTATATAAAATTCGTGGTAAAAAATTTTTACATATGATAATTATTTTATCATCAATGTCCGCACCTTTTATTGGTGCTTATTCATGGATACTACTGTTAGGTAGAAATGGCTTAATTACAAACTTTTTCAAAGGTTTTGGAATTATACTTCCAGAAATATATGGGTTTAATGGAATCTTGTTAGTATTAACTTTACAGTTATTTCCTTTAGTTTATCTTTATATTCAAGGAGCACTTAATTCAGTTGATAACACACTTTTTGAAGCTTCAGAAAGTATGGGTGTTACTGGGTTAAAAAGATTTGTAAAAGTAGTTTTACCACTAATTAGACCAACAATTTATGCAGCGGGCTTATTAGTGTTTATGCGTGCTTTTGCTGACTTTGGAACTCCAATGTTGATTGGTGAAGGTTATCGTACTTTTCCACGTTTAATCTTTGATCAATTTATTTCAGAGGTTCAAACTGATGCTGGTTTTGCAGCAGCAATTTCAGTAATTGCAATAATCTTTACCTCTGCAGTATTTTTAACACAAAGATGGCTATCAAATCGTAAACAGTTTTCTATGAGTGCTCTACATAGTTTACAGCCAAAAGAAATGAAAACAGGTTTTAGCATTTTAATTCATAGTTTTGTTTATGGAATTGTCGGTCTTGCTTATATGCCACAGTTATATGTATTTTATACATCCTTCCTTAAAACATCAGGTTTAATGTTTGTTCCAGGTTATTCATTGGATAGTTATCGACAAGCTTTTTCAAGACTTGGAAGTAGTATTCAAAATACATTTATAATCCCAGGTATATCTTTGATTTTAATTATTTTGATTGCTGTTTTAATTGCTTATATTGCAGTTCGTAGAAAAAATACATTAACCACAGCAGTTGATACAATTTCAATGATTCCTTATATTATTCCAGGCTCGGTAATTGGGATTGCTCTTTTAACAACATTTTCTAAACGACCATTTTTGCTAGCTGGTACCTATGGAATAATGATTGCAGCTATGGTAATTAGAAGACTTCCATATACAATTAGAAGTTCTGTTGCTGTTTTATCGCAAATATCAATTTCAGTTGAAGAGGCAGCTATTTCACTAGGTGCAAGTAAGTCTAAGACATTTTTTAAGATTACAGTTCCAATGATGGCTTCAGGTGTAATTTCAGGGGCGATACTTTCATGGATCACTTTGATAACCGAATTATCAACTTCTATAATCTTGTATACAGGAAAAACACAGACGATGACAGTTTCCATTTATACTCAAGTAATTAGAGGTAATTATGGGATTGCGGCAGCTTTGTCAGCAATTTTGTCAGTCTTAACAATTATTTCTTTAATGATTTTTATGAGACTATCTAAAACACAAGATGTTACAATCTAACTTTAAATAAAGAGACCCAAATAATTAAGGGTCTTTTTTACATGTGTTTAAGAATTTTGTTATGATATAGAAAATCAAGGAGGTAATTATGCAAGATAAAATAAATGTTGGTTTTATTTGTGTCCATAATTCATGTCGAAGCCAAATGGCACAAGCCATAGCTAAACTTAAATATAGCGATGTTTTTAATGCTCACTCAGCAGGCAGTGAAATGTCAAGAGGTATAAATGAAGATGCAATTAGGATTATTAAACAAAGATATGGTATTGATATGAGTAAAACTCAAAAACCAAAATTAATAGAGGATTTGCCTAAACTAAAAGTTTCGATAACGATGGGCTGTGATGTTGTATGCCCATTAGTAAAAAATCAGTATACAGAAGACTGGGATTTAGATGATCCTTCAAATCATTCAGATGCTTTTTTTAATGAAGTCATTGATGAAATAGAATTGAAAATGGCTTTTTTAGTCAAAAAAATAAAAGCTGAAGAAATATAAAAAAAGGATAAATCAATATCTTTTTTTAAATCATATAGGTATGTTTCACTTTTTTTTGTGTGAGTTTGATTGAAAGCAAAAAACCATAAATATCAAAGCTAATAAAAGTTAAAAATAACCATTTGATCCAATTTTTAAAAATACCTGCAGCACTTTAGCTAAAGTACAAATTACGTCCATCTATTACAGTATGCTTAACTTTCCAGTTAACGACTATTACAATAACCCCAAAAGCTGCAATCCCAAGGTTATAAGCCCACCTAAAATTCGATATTCAACAAGTTTAATAAGCCACTATCAAAGTATGAATCACTAATAATATCTTTTCTCTTTTATGTTATTTTATCATTTCAGTTATAATTAATATCTTTTAGCATGGTTATTGTATAATACATAGAGGAGTGATTAGATGAAAATAAATGATGTAGTGGTTTTAAATTCAGATTGTGAACTAAGTGTGTTTTACTATAACAATGATCCAAAATTATTAGATCACGATATAGTGGTTCCACAAGTAGGTAGAGAATACACTATAGTTGGCTATGTACCTGAAAAATCAAATAATTTACGTAAGGATGAAGAGTCAGGTGACTTTGAAAATTATTTCTTTGTAATTAGAGATAATTTATCGGCTGAGCTATTTAGACTTGATCGCGATTCAATGAAAGCTAACTTTAAATTAGTGAAATAATTTGGTTAACTTTCTATATTTCGTTTTTTTGAGTATAATTGATAGTAGAGGTGGTACAAATGAGTAGTGCAGTAATTTTTGACATGGATGGAACTCTAATTGATTCAATGGGTGTTTATCAAAGAATTAAGTATGAAATACTAAATGATATGGGCATTGAATTAAGTGAAGAACACTTAAAGGCTTTAAAAAAAGTATCGCATTGGGAGTTTCCTAGAGTATTTAATGAAATACACGAAGAAGAATTAGATGAAATAGAATTTTTTCATTATGTTAACACTCGGGTTAGAAATAATTATCGAGAAGGATTTCCGCTTAAAAAAGGATTGATTCGCTTTTTAGATTATTTGGATGAAAATGAAATAAAGTATTGTATTGCAACCGCATCAAAAAATATCAATGCTTATTCAGTTTTTAAACAACTTGGACTTTATGATCGTTTTGAATTTATCATTACAACAAGTGATGTTGACCGTTCCAAGAAATTTCCTACAGTATATAAAGAGGCTGCGATTATGATGGGATCAAAAATTAAAGATACCTTTGTTTTTGAAGATGCTCTTTATGCAGTCCAATCGGCTAAAGCTGGTGGTTTCAAAGTTGTTGGTATTGCTGATCGTTTCTTTGAAAATAATCGTGATGAAATAATTTCAATAGCTGATTACTATATTGAGGACTATGATGATCTTATGGATCAAATTGAGGCCAAAAAAATAAATTTCAAATAAAAAAGGAGACATCTCCTTTTTTTATTTACTGTAATCAATAAATTGATTTGTTTTGATTATTTTGCCATTAATTTTTATTAAGATATTATATTTGTTGTTCAAGTTTTCATCATTGATATACTTACTAACTGTTATTGTTTCGCCTTCATTAAAGATATCCAAACACATTGCTGTATAAGGTTTTTTACTTACTCGGATGTTATATTCTTTAAATTGAAAATTTCTATACAAGATAACACTAACAACATCTTTTTGACTAAAATCACCACTGACAATAACTCTATCAATTTCTTTATTTATTTCTACATTGTAATTACTTAATGTGTTTTGATCACTAGTTGCTTTTAAAAAAAGTGAGAAGCCTTTTTTGTCAATCTTTGTTTCATTAAAACCACCAAGATAATTAGCTTTTGCTTTTACATAGTTTTCATTTTCATAATAAAGAGGCATTTTCTCAGCTCGATAGTTATTGTTTAATAGAGTTAGTTCAAAGATTTTTTTGTCTTTTATTACTTCAGTTGTATAACTTAGCAGTTTATCGGCTTTATTTAATCCAGGTGGATTGTTACAAATATTTCCATCTTCATAAGCAACTCCACCTGAGTGAATCAAATAATGATTATCTGTTAAATAATCAACGTCACTAATATAAGATGAATAATAATCACTTTTTCTAGCTTTACCATACTCATATACTTGACTAATTTCCATTTTATCTTTATCTACATTATAAATAACACCACGACTATAATTATCTTTGGCAGCCAAGTAATCTTCGGCTCTTTTAGCCCGGTTATTACCATTATCAAAGATAAAAACATCGCCATTTGGTAAAATTTTTGCAGCATGTTGTGCATATGGCCATTCTAGCTTATTGGTTGGTGTTAAAAAATGTTTTTGATAATTTGTTGAAAATGTTTCTGGATCTCCAATTATATAATTAATAGCCAAACTATCATAGTCTAAATTAACCACGATATCTTGATGTCGACCTGATAATGTCAGTGAGTTTGTAGGTTGGTCATACCAAACTGAGTTATTATGAAACCAGTCGTAATCAATCCAATTTGCACTTTTACCTTCATCTGTTTTTAAAATATCCTTTAGATCAATTGATTTTACAATGTCGCCACTATATCTATCAATTTCGACAATATAGTCTTCAACTGTTCCGCCTTCAAAATCATTACTTGCTACAATAAGGTTTTTACAAGCCAGTTCAAAAACATCATGGTGATAACCACCAGGTAGAGTAAACTCATTATAGATCTTCCCTAAAAGTGATATTTCATACATACCTGTTGTGTAGTAGGGCGGATTAATTAAACGCTCACTACTTAAAAGCAGATTTCCATTTTCCAAGCGTGAGACATCCCAAACTAGTTTTTGGGTTAAATACCAACGAACTTGTCCGTCTAAATCAAAAGCACTAGTATAACCAGTAGAGGCTGGTGTAACAAAGTAGAACTGCTCATTTAATAAATCGATATGGTCTTGATCTATATACGTAGGTTTTGCCAATTCTTTTAAGTCTTTTGGAAGTGGTGCTGTCTCAATTTGATAAGTGTATTGTAAATCGTTAATACTAATTTTAATATCATTTACACTATTTGGATAAAGTCCATAAATTGATAAATAATGTTTTGTATCCTTTTTAAATTGATGAGTTATATCTAGACTATTATTTCTACCTAAAACTGTAACGATAGGTGCTACTTCGATCTCAGTTTCAAAAATTATTAGTGCGGTTAATGGTGAAATGTTATAAGGGTCTAAAATAATATTAGGATTATCTAAACTATAGGTGTCACTAATAAAAGATTTTTCTAATTCATTTTGCACTTCAATTAAACTAGGTTTTGTAGTAATTGTTTGTTTTGCTTGTAATTGTTTGTTAAAATTTAGGCTAGTAAAAAGCAAAACATTAATTATTAAAAGAATAATTACTAAAGCTAATTTAAAAATTCTTGATTTCATTTTTCTTTTCATATGTCCTCCAGTTTTAATCTATCTCATCCATTATAGGTAATTAAAACTTATAAGTAAAACATTCACTAGTGAATATTGCAAATAACTGTAAAAAGTTTATAATGGTATAGGAAAGAAGGTAGTTATGCAAAACTTACTTATCGAATTTATCAATTATTTTATTTTTATAATTGATGTAATAGCCGTCATAATAATTTTAGTTGGTGTTGTTAAATCACTTATCTATTTTATTGATGGAAAAAAATCAACAAATCCTGGTTATGAAATTGGAAAAGCTTTAGAATTAGGTCTTAGATATTTAATGGTTGGAGAAGTATTGTCATCTGTTACAACACATAAAGCCGAAGATTTATATGCCTTAGGGATTCTTTTGGCGATTAGAATTGTTATTGTCTTTGTAAATCAAAAAGAGATGGAACATGAATTAAAACAAGATATCGATGAACAAGAATTATGGAATGCTCGCTGTGCAGAAATTTATCCAGAAATAGGGAAAAGTAAAGAAGTTTAGGCTTCTTTTTATTTTAGGAGGTTATTATGAAAAAGTACATTATTGCCTTAGATCAAGGTACTACAAGTTCACGTGCAATTATTTTTGATGAAAACCGACAAATAATTGGCCAGGCACAAAGTGAGTTTCTACAAATTTATCCTAAACCTGGTTGGGTTGAGCATGATCCAAATGATTTGTGGGCAAGTCAAAGTGGTGTCTTAAATGAGGTAATTGCCAAAGCTGGGATTAAGCCTGAAGAAATTGATTCAATTGGGATTACTAATCAGCGCGAAACCACAATCATTTGGGATAAAGAAACTGGAAAGCCAATTTATAATGCGATTGTTTGGCAGTGTCGACGCACTCAAGACATATGTGAAAAACTTATAGCTGATAATCATTTTGATTACATTCAAAAAACTACCGGGCTTTTAATTGATGCTTACTTTTCAGCGACTAAAATCAAGTGGATTTTAGATAATGTTGAAGGAGCAAGAGAAAAAGCTAATAAAGGACAATTAATGTTTGGGACTGTTGATACGTGGCTGGTGTATAAACTAACTCGAGGCAAAGTTTTTGCAACAGACCACACCAATGCTTCAAGAACAATGCTTTATGATTTAAATAAACTTCAATGGGATGACAAGATTTTAGATATATTAGATATTCCAAAATCAATGTTGCCAAAAGTATTAAATAGTAGTGATTTTTATGGCCATGTAAATATATCGGGAGAGCTTATTCCAATTTGCGCAGTTGTTGGAGATCAGCAATCTGCTCTGTTTGGCCAAGCTTGTTTTCAAGTTGGTAGTGTTAAAAACACATATGGTACAGGTGGCTTTTTATTGATGAATACAAAGGATAAGATAGTGCGAAGTGAAAATGGACTTTTAACAACTATTGCTATTAGTATTAACAATGAAATAGAATATGCCTTAGAAGGCTCAATCTTTAATGCTGGTTCAACAATTCAATGGCTGCGTGATGAACTTCGTTTATTTAATGAAGCAGATGACACTGACTACTTTGCATCAAAAGTTTCAGATAATGGTGGTGTTTACTTGGTTCCTGCATTTACTGGTCTTGGAGCTCCATATTGGGACATGACTGCTCGCGGTAGTATTATGGGTCTAACTAGGGGAACTAGTAAAAACCATATAATTAGGGCTGGATTAGAATCGATTGCTTATCAAAGTTTTGATGTTTTAAAAGCGATGGAACAAGATTCTAAACTTGAAATATCTAGCATTAAAGTTGATGGTGGTGCAAGTGCTAATGATTTTTTATTACAATTTCAAGCTGATATATTGAACAAAGAAATTCATAAAGCAAAAATAATCGAATCTTCAGCTTTAGGTGCCTGTTATTTATCTGGACTTTATACTGGTTTTTTCAAATCTAAGTCAGACTTAGAAAAAAGTCATGACATTAAAAAAGTTTATTATCCTATAATGAGTGAAAAAGAGCGCGAATCCTCTCTAAAAATGTGGCACAAAGCCGTAAACAAATCTTTACATTGGTTAGAATGATTAAATAAAGCTGATGTTTAATTGTCAGCTTTTTAATTGTTGTGTTATAATAAATAAGTCAAGACAGGGGTGCTTTTAGCTGAGATGTGTTACACAATCCCTTAAGACCTGATCTAGTTAATACTAGCGTAGGGAGTTCTATTCGTGAATTTCTACGCCTCATGGAGGTGTTTTTTAATGGAAAACAAAAATTTAACAACTAGAGAACTGGTAATGCTTGCATTATATGCAGCATTATTTATTGCTTTTGAATTTGTGCAAAATCAATTTGGATTGTTTGCAATGCCACAAGGTGGAAGTATGAGTATATCAGCTGTTTTTTTACTTTTAGCTTCTTATCATTTAGGCTATAAAAAAGGTGTTATGTTATCTTTAATTAGTGTAATCTTGCAATTTATAACTGGAAGAATATTTTTTGGAACAGGAATTGGCTTAGGCTTTATTCTAGACTATGTAGTTGGTTATGGAGTTTATGGCCTTGCGAGTATTTTTCCAAACTATAAATATTTATATACTGGAGTCATTTTGACAAATCTTACAAGATATTTAGCATCAACATTATCCGGAATGCTATTTTATGGAGTAAACTTATCTGGATCGCTTGCATACAATGCCACTTATATGGTTCCAACAACCTTAGCGGCAATTATTTTAGTGCCATTGATTCATACGCGTATGATAAAGACCAAGTTAATTGATTAGCAATTATGCTAATATATAAGTAGTTAAAAAGGAGGCAATATGAAAGTTTTATTTGAAAGTGAAGATATTACAAGATCATTAACTAGAATCACCCATGAAATACTTGAAAATAACCACGACCTAGATAATTTGGTTTTAGTTGGAATTAAAACAAGAGGTGAATTTTTAATGGAACGCGTTGCCTTTAATATATTGAACTTTGAAAAAATAGAAGTTGATACTTTGGCGCTTAACATTAATTTTTGGAGAGATGATGGCAAAAAAAGTGATGTTAAACCAGACATTAATTATGAGTTTTTTGACAAGAAAGTTATCATAATTGATGATGTTTTATTTAGCGGAAGAACAATTAGGGCTGCAATGGATGCAATTATTTCCAAAGGTCGACCAGAAACAATTCAATTGGCTGTATTAATTGATCGTGGCCATCGCGAGTTTCCTATTCGAGCTGACTATGTTGGTAAAAATATTCCAACTTCTAAATCTGAAAGTGTAAAAGTTAAATTAGTAGAAATCGATGGTATTGATCAAGTTTCACTAGTAAAATAGATTAACAATTTTTTTAGTGTTATTTATAGTTATATCATTTTAAAAGACGCAGGTCCTAGTTTGATATAGTCCCTTTAAGGTAAACAGTGCAAATAAACAAATTGCATTATCTACTGAGAGGGGATTTTTATATGGGAAGAAGAAGTAAGTTTACAGTATTTGAGAAGTTAGAGTTTTTGAGAGCTTATGAAACTGGAGAGTTTTCAAAAAAAGAAATTTCAGATAAGTATGATGTTAATATACATACTTTTAATAACTGGGTAATTATTTACGATAGTTATGGAGAAAATGGATTTATAGAAAATGATCTAAATCAATCGTATAGTGCGGAATTTAAGCTTCAAGCTGTTTCAGACTATAATAATGGACTTGGTTCATATTCAGAAATTTCTACTAAACATGGAATTAAAAGTAAAAATACACTTTTAACATGGGTTAGAAAGTATAATGGACACAAAGAGATAAAGGAATATAAACCTTTAGGAGGTGTCTATGACATGAAAGCTAGAAAGACAATATTAGAAGAGAAAATAGAGATAGTTAATTTTTGTATCGAAAATAATTACAATTATAAACTAAGTGCCAATAAGTATAAAGTTAATTATAGTCAAATATATAATTGGGTTAAGAGATACGAAGAATTTGGCGCACAAGGCTTAGAAGATAACCGCGGTCGAAGAAAAATTGTATCTAAGCTAACAGAATAAGATATGATTAATATCAAGATTAGAAAATTGGAGAAGACAAATAAACAACTTCAAATGGAGAATGACGTCTTAAAAAAATTGAACGAAGTCGAAAGGAGGCTGTATTTTCAAAAATCAAACAAGAATCAAAATACTTAGTCATAAGAGAACTTCACCACGAGATGCAATATCCAATAATTGAAATGTGTAGGATACTAGAAATTAGTAGAGCTTCTTACTATAAGTGGATAAATCGCAAAGAATCTGAAAAAAATAGACTTGACCAAGAGTTATGCCAAATAATATTAGAATACCATGTAGAGTACAAAGGTATTTTGGGCTATCGTAGAATGACCATGTTTATTAATAGATTTTGTCAAACAAATTATAACGTAAAGCGTATTAGAAGATTGATGAGACTTATGGGCATCAGTTCAGTGATTAGAAGAAAGCGAAAAGGTTATCTTAGAAGCAAACCACAAATAACCGCAGAAAACGGCTTAAACAGAGAGTTTACAGCAAAAGCACCAAATACAAAATGGTTGACAGACGTAAGCGAATTTAAGGTTATAGGAAGTAATAAGAAAGTATTTCTAAGTGCAATAATTGATTTATACGACACAAGTGTGGTTGCCTATAAATTAGGCTACTCCAACAATAATAAATTAGTGTTTAAAACTTTTAATGAAGCATTAGCCAAAAACCCAACAGCAAAGCCATTATTTCATTCAGACAAAGGATTTCAATATACAACTAAAACAATGAAGAATAAGATCGATAATATTGATGGAATACAAAGTATGTTTAGAGTCGGTAGATGTATCGACAATGGGCCAATGGAAGGCTTCTTTGGAACAATAAAGTCAGAAATGTATTATTTACAAAAATTTGATTCACATGAAGAGTTAAGAAGAGAAATTAATAAGTACATTAATTTTTATAATAATAAAAGATTTCAAAAGAAACTAAAAAGCTTAACTCCTATTGAATTTAGGAATCAAGCTTTAGCTTAATATTTTATTTATTTCGTCTGTCTACTTGACAGGGGCATGATCAGTTCAGGTTCTACGTCTTTTTTTTAACTCTTATAATTATTTTATAAGTTTTGCAATGTTGGCATGTTTGTCTAATTTATACTCTAACTGATTGGTGTCACTTGTAAAGATAACTGCAACACCTGGTCCATGTCCGGCTGAAAAGCTGTCACTATGCACAATTACGCCAATTGTGAGCGCATCTTTTTTATAATGTGGACCAAAGTTAGCATAGTGGTCTCTAATGGCTACAAGGTCACCAAAACGCAGATCATCTAAGTCAAATTTTTTATTTTTTTCTCTGTCATGGAGCATAATGTCATAGTCGCCACTACGGCTGTTGTCTGAGCCAATACCAGATCCCATTAAATAAGCCGGAATTACTTTAGCTACTGAAACAATCATTTTATCTTTTAACTGTTCAATAAAAAATTTATCTAAAAGCTTTGGGTCAAGATTCATAACAGTTACTTTGGGATAGTCTAATAATTGTAAACCAAGTCCAACAGCCTTGATTTGGATGTTATCACCAATAACAAGTTTATTTAAAATTTTTTGCTCAAAATAAATAATAACGTTATCTATTCCACCATGTTTACCAGTAACAATTCCTGTTTCACCTTTAGCATCGCCACTAACAATGGTGGCGACATTACCAATACAGGCCAAATGATTTAAGGTCATATTTTCTTTGGCATCTTTATTACGAATACTAACACCAGGTTCAATATGGTCACCAGCTAAGCCAGTACAAATATCACCAATTTCTAGATCATAAGTAATTGAACCAACACTTGGAAGTGTTCTTGGAACACCATCAAAGCCAATCCAGTAAGATTTGCTAATAGTTGGATGAGAAATTTGTCCACTTACAGCATGACTGATTAATTTATTATTGTTTGTTTTCATAAATTCCTCCTAAATTAATTATAACAAACTATTGCTAATTAATTAAATAATCGTTTTATCTCACATTGTAAATAATTTCATTTTATTAGTGGTATAATATTTATGTTAGGAGAGTTTTATGTCAACAATAAGAAGGTTTCTATCAGTGGAAAACTTAATTGAAAAAAAGTTCGTTAAAGGACCACTACCTTCAAATAAAGAAGCGTATTCTACAGCATTTCAGATGGCTTGGCCGTCATCCGTGGAAATGGTGTTGATTGGGTTAATTGGTTCAGCAGACTTAATAATGGTAAGTCACTTGGGATCTCAAGCAATTGCTGCAACTGGAATATCAACTCAACCAAAGTTCATTTTACTAGCACTAGTTTTAGCCTTAAATACTGGTGTTACAGTTATTGTGTCAAGAAGAAAAGGTCAAAACCGACAAGCAGAAGCTAATAAAGTTCTTATGAATGCTTTTTTTATGAGCTTATTTGCCGCTTCAATTATGTCAGTTTTAGGTTTTGTCTATGCAAGGCCAATATTAGAGTTGGCTGGTGCAAGTGCTGATTATATCGATATGGCAGTAACTTACTTTAAGATTATTGCGATCGGTAACTTTTTTACGTCAATAGCTAATACTTTAACATCAGCCCAACGTGGTGCGGGTAATACAAAAATATCAATGATTACAAATTTAACTGCAAATATTATCAACATAATATTTAACTACTTATTAATTTATGGAATTGGACCATTTCCGGAGTTAGGTTTAAAAGGGGCAGCTATTGCAACTTTAATAGGTAATGTTGTTTCATTTGTTATTGCTTTTTATTCAATTACGACAACTGATGGCTTTATTAAATTAAAGTTTACAAAAGATTTGCGTTTAGAATTATCTAGATGGATGGAACTAATTCGTGTTAGTTCTTCGGCCTTTGCTGAACAAATTTTTATTAGAGGGGGCTTTTTCCTATTTGCAATGGTTATTGCCTTGTTGGGAACAGATGCCTTTGCCGCACACCAAGTTACTATTAATGTTTTAAGTTTATCTTTTGCCGTTGGTGAGGGATTATCTATTGCAGCTAGTACACTAGTTGGTCAAAGTCTTGGCCAAAAAAGAAGTGACCTTGCAATGCTTTATAGTAAGGTTTTACAAAGAATAGGCTTGATAGCTTCAATAATTTTAGGCTCAAATTTAGTCATTTTTAGAGTTCAAATCTTGTCACTATTTTCTCAAGGTAATGAAGTTGTACTAACTCTTGGAGAGCCACTAATGTTTATAGTGGGTCTAACTGTTGCGTTTCAAATCTTAGGGACAATAACGATTGGAACTTTAAGAGGTGGTGGCGATTTGAAGTACACAGCTTTTTTGTTTATGATAAGTATTGGTTTAGTAAGACCAATTACAAGTTATTTATTTGCGATTACTTTTTCTGGGGGACTTTTGGCAGCTTGGATTTCTATTTTATTAGACCAAGCAATTAGATCAGTTGCGAGTCAAAAAAGATTCGCCTCAGGAAAATGGTTAAATATTCAAATTTAAAGGGTGAAAATTAATGATTAATACACAACCTGTCTTACAAGATGAAGTTATCCAATTAAAAATGCTCAAGGCCTCACACACTGAGGCCTTGTTTACCATGCGCTCAGATGCCATACTTTGCAAAAAAGCTGGTCTTAAAGTTGATAAAAACCGCTCACAAACGCTTTTCTTTATTTCAAAAATTACAAAAAAAGTTAGAGAAGGACAATTTCTTTACTGGGGGATTTTTAAACAAGAAATTTTAGTTGGAGTAATATCTTTATGGAGTATTGACTATGAGCAAAAAAGTGGTGAGTTGGGTTATTTTATTGGCACAGACTATTTGCGGCAAGGCTATATGTCACGAGCGATTAAGCTTGTGGTAAATCACACTTTAATTGAAGGGCCATTAAAAATAGTTACAGCATACATAGAAACTTCAAACATTGCCTCCCAAAAGCTTGTAGAAAAATTAGGGTTTATTAAAAAGGGTGAATCATTAGAAGAAGATATGGCAGACACTTTTGTAAAGATGTATCGTTACGAAATAGATAAATTAATAAAATAACAGTGTTTCCCTTAACAAATATGCTTGGTACTGTTATAATTATTAAGCAGTAAATAATATGGAACAAATTTAAATTGCACCTGTGGCGGAATTGGTAGACGCGCACGCTTGAGGGGCGTGTGATATTTATCATGCGAGTTCAAGTCTCGCCAGGTGCACCAAATACCTTACAAAAAGACATTTAATGATGTCTTTTTTTATTGAAATACTATGAAACTGGCTTAAACATACTATAATTATAGTAGACAAGTTTTTAGATAAGGATTAACATGTGATTATCAATTATATTTAAAAATACAATTAACTTTGTCGAAAGCGAATTTTTTCACTTTTACTTAGTGAGGAGAAAATGATATGTTTATAAACAAATTTTTGACAATAATGATGATTATGCTTTTATTTTTTTTAGCAATGATAAATGTAAGGGCACAAAATGATTTAGACATAGATCATATCATTGCAAATATGAGCCAAAAAGAAAAGATTGGCCAATTGTTGATGTTAGACTTTAGACAGTGGACAGTCGATGGTAAAATTGAAAATTTAACCCAAATGAATAGTGAAGTAGCAAAGATTATTAGTGATTATAATTTGGGGGGTATAGTATTATTTAGAGAAAATATTGCAAACTTACAACAGAGCGTTATATTAACAGACAAAATGCAAAAAGCTAGCACAAAAATTGCTTTAATGATTGCAATTGATCAAGAAGGTGGTCAAGTTACTCGACTCAAGTTTGGAACAAGTATGCCAGGTAATATGGCACTAGGAGCAAATGGTAGTGCATCTCTAACAAAAGCAGTCGCACAAGCCATTGGAGATGAAATTTTAGCAATAGGAATTAATACTGATTTTGCTCCATCTGCAGATATAAACTCTAATTATAAAAATCCGATTATAGGTATTCGATCTTTTTCTTCTGATGTTGAAATGGTTAATGACATGACCAAAGCTTATATAATGGGTTTACAAAACTCTAAAGTTATTAGCACTGCTAAACATTTTCCAGGCCATGGGGATACAGAAGTTGACTCTCACTTTGGGCTACCAATTATTGATAAGTCTTTTGATTACTTAATGACTCACGACTTAATGCCATTTAAAACTGCTATAAAATCAAATGTTGATATGATAATGAGTGCCCATATTGTTGTTCCGGCTCTTGATGAGTCAATTATTTACTTAAAAAACAATAAGACAATAATAACACCAGCAACACTATCTAAAAAGATTTTGACAAATTTAATTAAAAAAGAATTTAACTATCAAGGAGTTATTATTAGTGACTCATTACAAATGAAGGCAATTACTGACAACTTTAGTGAACCTGAAACTGTAGTCAAAGCTTTAATAGCTGGTGTTGATATTGCTTTAATGCCAACGCTAATAAGACAACCAAAAGATGCAATAAAGTTAGATGAAATTTATAAAGCTATTAACAAGGCAGTAAATGATGGAAGTTTAAGTCAAAGTAAAATTGATGATTCACTTTATCGAATATTATCTTTAAAAAAGAAGTATGGACTTTTAAACATTGACGCTAATCAATCAATTGATGATAAAATAACCAGGGCCAAAGAAATAGTAAGGTCACAATATAATTTTGATTTAGAAAAAAAGGCAGCAGATTTAGCTGTGACTTTAATAAAAAATGAAAACAAAACTTTACCATTTAAATTAGAAAACAATCAAAATGTTTTATTTGTTACAGCTTTTAGTCCGCGGGCGCTACTAATGCAAAATAAGTTATTAGAGATTATTGAAAGTAATAATTTGAAAAATATTAATAGTGAGTATTATGTATATCAAAATAATGACAGATTTAGTGATGCTGACAGACAAGCAATTGATAAATCTGATTTTATAGTTTTAGAAACGACAAATCTAAATAATTATTGTAAATATTTATCTGATTTAATTCACTATGCAAACGCTAAAGATAAAAAGCTAGTTTTAATGTCTACTTCTAGTCCATATGACATTATGTATTTGAGTAATGTTAAGGCAAACATTGCTGTTTATGGTTTTAGTGGTTATGATCAAACGCAAGCAGGAACATCATCTCTACCAGTTAATATTACATCTGGCATTGATGCAATTTTTGGAGAAATAAATCCAACAGGAAAACTTCCAGTAGCTATTTATGATGTAAACAATGATTTGCTCTATAAATTTGGACACGGGCTAGCTTATGAAAATCCAGTTAATACTGAAAAGTTAAATAAAATAATCATTAATGCTAATAATTTTCAGCAAACATCTTACACAAAAGAAACATTTACTGATTTAGTGAACAGTGTAAAACAAGCACAATTGCTTTTAAACAATTACCAAGGAAAAAAAATATTAGTAAGTCAAAAAGAAGTTGACGATGCCGGAAATGTCATTTTGAAATCTATTGATAATTTACAAGTAGTAAAAATTTCAAACAATCAAATATTTTATTTATTTAAAAAACCAATTGTTTTACTTCTTTTTACAGCTTTTGTAATTATTGCACCAGCATACTTTTTAGTCTTAAAAAAAAGGCGAAATGCCAAATAATTGAACTAATTTAACGCGATAAATATCGTATTTAATGTAAATCAAAGCGTATCAAAGTATTTAATATAGTCGAGATTGACGGTCTTTTTGCAAGATTAGTCAACTTTACAATTTTTTAGCCAAAAACATTGAGTTTAAGCGCTTGCAATTGCACATAAACTTTGCAAAACATTAGAAATATAGTAGAATAGAAGAGAAGACAATATAGAGGAGGATTTTAATTATGGCATTAGTATCAGCAAAAGGTATTTTAGATGCAGCGCGTGATGGACATTACGCAGTACCTGCAATCAACATTAATAATTTAGAATGGACAAAGGCGATTTTAACAACTGCACAAGAGTTAAACTCACCAATATTACTTGGAGTATCAGAAGGTGCGGCTAAGTACATGACAGGATTTAAAACGATCGTTGGAATGGTTAATGGAATGATGGAAGAATTAAATATTACTGTTCCAGTAGCGTTACATTTAGACCACGGTAGTTTTGAAGGAGCTAAAGAAGCAATCGCAGCTGGATTTACTTCAGTTATGTATGATGGATCACACTTACCATTTGATGAAAACTTAGCTCAAACAAAAGAAGTTGTACAATTAGCTCATGCAGCTGGTGTATCAGTTGAAGCAGAAGTTGGATCAATTGGTGGCGAAGAAGATGGTATCGTTGGTACTGGAGAACTTGCTGACATTGATGAGTGTGTGGGAATTACTGCAACAGGCATCGATTTTTTAGCAGCAGGTATTGGAAATATCCACGGGCAATATCCAGCAAACTGGGCAGGTCTAAGCTTTGAAACTTTAGAAAACATTAAAGCAGCTACAGGAAACATTCCATTAGTATTACACGGTGGAACAGGTATTCCAGTTGAGCAAATTGATAAAGCAATTAAATTAGGTGTTGCTAAAATTAATGTTAACACTGAATTACAATTAGAATTTGCTGCAGCAACACGTAAATTTATTGAAGAAGGTAAAGATTTACAAGGTAAAAACTATGACCCACGTAAATTATTAGCTCCAGGATATGAAGCAATGAAAACTGCTGTAAAAGAAAAAATCGAAATGTTTGGTTCAGCTAACAAAGCTTAATTAGATAATTTTATAAATAGTTAAAGATGGTTTGCTTGTCAAATCGTCTTTTTTATTTAATATTTTATTTTAAACGTTATAATAGATTAGAAAGAAGGTATGTATGAAAAAAGTTATCCTTGCTAGCCAATCACCAAGAAGAAAAGAATTATTGCAACTACTCAATATTGACTTTGATGTCATTAACTCGAATATTGAGGAAAAAATAGATTTAACAATTGATTTAGATACTGCTTTAATTAATCTTGCTCAGCAAAAAGCAGAAGCTGTTTTCGATTTGCATCCTAATAGTATAATAATTGGATCAGACAGTATTGTTTATCAAGACAAAAATATATTAAACAAACCTAAAAATAAAGAAGAAGCTTTTAGCATGATTAAATCATATTCTAAAAATCAACACACAGTTTTAACTGCAGTGAGTATTATTGATGAGAGTAAAAAAATAAATTTTGTTTCAAAATGCAAAGTGTACTTTAATGAAATAACTGATAAAGAAATAAACGATTATTTGATGTTTGATGAATACAAAGATAAAGCTGGTGCATATGCAATCCAAGGTTTAATGGCTAAATTTATATGTAAAGTTGAGGGAGATTTCTATTCAATAGTTGGTTTTCCGATTTCAAGAGTTTACAATCATTTAAAAGAGGATTTCAAATTATTTGATTAGTATGTATTAAGTATTTACAATAAATTAAATATTTTAAGATACAAACATTTATTCTTCATTTAAAAGATAGTTTGGCATTTACGTATTTAAACTGATTAACAGTTGCTTAGTAGACAGTTAAATTTTGAAATGTTAATATTAATTAAACATTAATTATGTGTCAGACTAATCACAAAAATATTTTTGTTATTATTTTTAAAGTTATACATACTTTAACTATTTTGACAATAATAAGTAAAAGCGAATTAATTGAAAGAAAGATTTTAGAAAGGAGATAGCATATATTGAAAAAAATCGATGAAAAAGTTGACATTAAATTTTTAAGATCTAAAAGAATAGTTTTAAAAGATGCAGTTTTTGCAGGTGTTTTAGAAATTAGAGATGACAGAATACATCAAGTGCATCCATTTGATTATAAAGCAGAATTAATTAAAGATTATGGAAATAACATTATTGCACCAGGCCTAATAGACATACACACTCATGGTTATGGGGGTTATTCATTTACAAGTGTTATTACAATTGAAGATTTAAACAATCTGTCTAACATATATTTAAGAGAAGGTGTTACATCTTTACTTGCAACATCATCTAACAATGCAATTAAAACAGTTAGCAGGGCTATTGATCAAGGTTTGAGTGGTGCAGAAATTTTAGGCATTCATGTTGAAGGACCATTTTTAAGTCAAAGTCAAGATGGTGCAGCACCTTTGGGAACAATATTTCCAAAGCCAAATTTAGAAAAACTCAAACAAATAATTAAAGATTCAAACAATAACTTATCAATGATGACACTTGCTCCTGAAATTGAAGGCAGTCAAGAAGTCATTAAATTGCTTAAACAAAATGAAATATTAGTAGCTGCTGGCCACACAGAAGCTTCATACGAGTTTTTAGAGCAAATAGAAAATGATATAGACGTTATAACGCATTTAGGTAATGCTATGTCAGGTGTTCACCACCGTAATATGGGAACTTTTGGCTATGGATTAAATTCAAATATTTATTGTGAATTAATAGCTGATGGCAGACACATAACTAAGCCTATGCTTGAAATTATATTCAAAATAAAAAGTGTTAACGAAATAATTTTAATCTCAGATTCTATAGCTTTGGGTGGGTGTAAACAAGGAGAATATAAAACAGCCACAGATAATTATATTATTAATTCTCAAGGTACCATCGTTAATAATCTTGGGAATTTATCAGGAAGTAGCTTTTCACTGCTATCGAATTTAAACTATTTGCATGAAAACTACAATCTAAAACTTTATGAATTATTTGTAATGGGCAGTTTAAATCCTAGTAAACTGCTAAAAGTGGATAAAGACTATGGTTCAATTACAGAAGGGAAATATTGTGATATTATTGTTTTAGATGATAATTTTAAAACCATTGATGTTTATAAAAAAGGTAAATTAGTTTATAATAAAAACAAAAAAATTATCAATGAAAACCCTAATTTAAGTAAACTATTAAAAGATCCGGAATTTTTAAATTTTTATTCAACAGAGAAGAGGAAGTAATTATGTTTAAAAATGAGTATGAAATAGCACAATTAATTGATCACTCAATACTTAAAGCTGATGTTTTGAGTAGTGATGTTATTAAGGTTTGTAATGAATGTATTAAGTATGATTTTAAAATGATTGCTATTAATCAAGTACATACAAAATTATGTAGTGAAACGTTGGCTAATAGTAAAGTTAATGTAGGTGCAGCAATTGCTTTTCCATTAGGTCAAACAACGATTAAATCAAAGTGTGAAGAAACAAAGGCTGCAATTGAAGATGGTGCAGATGAAATTGATTATGTTTTAAATATTGGTAAATTAAAAGAGGAAGATTATGATTATATCAAAAAAGAAATGACTGAAATCGTAGAGATTTGTAATAAGGCAAATGTAATTAGTAAAGTTATCTTTGAAACTTGCTATTTACAAGACAAAGATATTATTGCTGCTTCTAAGATTGCTAGAGAAGTTGGTCCAACTTTTGTTAAAACATCAACAGGGTTTGGCAGTAGTGGAGCAAAAGTTGAGCACGTTAAATTAATGAAACACTATGTAGGTAGTAAAGTATTAATTAAAGCAGCTGGTGGAATAAATAATCTTGAAACTTTAGAAGATATGGTAAAAAATGGAGCTAGTAGAATTGGTAGCTCTTCTGGAATAAGTATTATTGAGCAATATCGAAAACTTAACAACAATTAGTTACAAAATTATTTAGTTATAGGGTGGTGCTCTAATAATGGATAAGTAGCATCTGACAAATTGAGTTGATTTATAAACTTTTATAGTCTAGAATATCTATAGGCCGCAGTGGCTTAGGGGTATAGCACTTCCATGGTAAGGAAGGGGTCGTGAGTTCGATTCTCACCTGTGGCACCATACTATAATATAATCACACTTAATTGTGTGGTTTTTTATTTTATTGAAATTGAAGGGAAATATTATGCGAAAAAAAATATCTATATTTATGAAAGTTTCAATATTTACTTTAATTATAATTACAAGTTTACTTTATGGAGTAAGATTTTTTGGCTATACTCCCTATGTGATAAATGATAACTCAATGGAACCTGCCTTTAATCAAGGCTCTGTAGTTTATACTTTAAAAACCAATTTTCAAAATATAAAAATTAATATGCCAATAACCTATATAGCAAATGAACAATTAGAAATAAAAATTAGAAGAGTTGTTGAAATCGATGAAAAGATGCAGCTATTTACATTAAAAGCTGACTCAAATGAAGAAAATGAACCTAAACCAATACATTATAATAATGTATTGGGAGTAGTTAATTATAATTTGCCACTACTAGGCTATGTTGCTAATTTTGTAAATAATGAATTAGTTAGTAAAGTCTTGATTGCAATTATTATAATCGCTAGCATATTTTATTTAGCCAAAATCCAAATAAAGTCACAAAGAAAGCAAATGAGAAATAAAATTCACTAGTATATTGTGACTTAGGCTATATTTTTACAATTACTATGAATAAGGTTATAATTAGGTCAGTACTAATAGAGGAGGTTCTATGGATAATTTACAAAAATTAAGTTTTGAAATGTTATCAAGTGTTGGAGAAGCTAAGAGTTGTTTTATTGAATCAATGGCCAAAGCTAGAATTAATGATTTTGAAAGTGCAAATACTCTATATGAAGAGGGTGAAGGTTATTATTTAGATGGACACAGATCCCACATGCAAATGATTCAATCAGCGGGTAGTGAGGAAAAAGGTATCAATTTATTAATAGCTCATGCTGAAGACCAATTGATGGCTACTGATACAATGAAAATTGTAAGTAAAGAAATGATTGAAGTGTATAAATTAATTTATACTAAGTTATAATTCAACTGATTAGACCTATATAATACAAAAGTTGGCTTGCCAACTTTTTATTAGGTTAGCAAAGATGAAATAAATTATCTAAGTGCTATAATGAATAGGAAGAAAAAATTACCGCAAAAAACAAAATGATAATAAAGATTAATTTTAAAACAAATTAATTGCCTTATAAAAATTTTGTTTTGATTGTTAGTTTAGTGAAAAACACAAAATTATTATAAATTAAAGGATAGGAGAAATAAAAAATGGTAAAAGCAATAATTTTTGATATGGATGGAACAGTTTTAGATTCAATGGGTAAAAGTGTGAGAAATCGTACAAAATACTTGAAATCTCTGGGAATTGATCTAACAGCTGCTGAACTTGTGGAACTAGAAACAATTGGTTGGGATGAAACATCTAATTGGATAAATAAAATTAGAAACACTAATTTTAGTAAAAAAGCATTTTTCGATGGCGTATTGGAAACACATTACAATGGATATCGTGAAAGTTACAAATTAATTCCAGGCTTTTTAGAATTTCTGGATTATTTAGATGATAAAAATATCAAATACGCAATTGCAACAGCGACTAGACTTTATGGAGCTGAAGATGTCTTTAGAAGACTTAATATAATTGATAGATTTGAATTTATTATTACTGAAGGTCGAGTAGGTCAAACTAAGGATCACCCTGATATTTACCATGAGGCGGCGAAGTTGATGGGGAGTGATACTTCTAATACAATTGTCTTTGAAGACGCTCTATATGCTGTTAAAACAGCTAAAGAGGCAGGATACAAAACAATTGCAGTAAAGGAAACTGTCTACAAAGCCGATGAGGAAGAAATCACAAAAATTAGTGATTATATAATCGAAGACTTTAATGAATTACTGAATAGAATAAACCAAGGTGAAATTAAAATATAAAAAACTGAACTCCTTTCTTGGATGTCCAAGTTTTGGGGTTCAGTTCATATTTAGGGGT
>LFRM01333535.1_pt1 | contig 39747 bp, 44 predicted proteins | sample 618341 | NCBI WGS metagenome assembly LFRM01 (sample SAMN03654438, study PRJNA283298) | anaerobic digester metagenome | isolation source: pool of bioreactors CSTR01a, CSTR02a, and CSTR03a thermophilic anaerobic... | place: Denmark: Kgs. Lyngby | collected 2014-05-21 | reverse complement strand
TTGCTTTTAATTATTCAAAAGAACTATACATCGAAAACCTGAATAAGGTTATTGAAATAAAAGACTTAGAAGAATATTTAAAAACCATATAACCAAGAAAAAAATCAATTTCTGGAAAATCATTGACATTTTAAAGAAAATTCCTATAATAAAGGGCAAATTAAAATATTTGTTCTTTGATGAGGCGAAGTAGTATGTATAACCTTTATATACTTTTATTCGCTTCTTTTTATGTCTTAAAGAAGGGATTGTGATTATATTGGATGATAAGAAAATAGTTGGAATCTATATAAGAGTTTCAACTGAAGACCAAGCTCGTGAAGGATTTAATCTTAGTGAGCAAAAAGAACACTTAGAAGCTATGTGTAAGTATAAGAGGTATCAAATATTCGATTTTTATGAAGATGCTGGTATATTAGCTAAAAACACCAATGATAGACCTTCCTTTATGCGTCTGCTAGAGGATATTAAAGCAAAAAAGATAAAGACTATTGTTACATTAAAATTAGATAGACTAACAATAAGTGTTTATAACTGGTAAAACATTATGAAGTTCTTAGAGGAACTTGATGATTATATTGATTGTGCAAGTGATGAAATCAATACTACTAATGCTAATGGTAAAATGATTTCTAGATTATTAATGTCAGTATCACAAAATGAAATTGAAAGAACTAAAATAGTATTAAGTGGTGCTATTAAAATGGTAATATACCTGGACAAACTCCACTTGGATTTAAAAGAGATAGTAAGAAACTCGTGCCTGATCCTTTAAATAAAGATATAGTTGTTAGAATTTATCAATTATATTTTGAAAGTAATTCCTATCAAAACATTAAGAACTTATTTAATGATGAATTGGTCAATGAAAAGGGTAACTGGCACGATACTACTATTAAAGCAATTATTGAAAATGAAGTTTATAAAGGTGATTTTGTTCATGGTAAACGTGGAAATAATCCAACCTATTATGAAGATGTAATTGAGCCAATAGTAAGTAAAGAACTATGGGATAGTTGTCAAGTTCAAAAGAAGATTAATTCACTAAGTTATAAAAGAACTTTAACGTATTTATTCTTGCAAAAATTAAGATGCCCTAAATGTAATCGCATCTTAAGTGGTAAAGCTACGAAAAAGAAAAATGGACAGGAATATTATTACTATTATTGTACTGACTGTAAAAAGAATATTAAAGAAGAACACATTGGAAAATCTATCATTTATTTACTTAATGACATATTTGAATATGACGCAATAGTCAACGAGTTTTTCTTGCCAGTATTAAAAAGTAAATTAAACAATCCTAAGGAAGAACTAGAAAAAAAAATTAAGCTACAAGAGATTAAAAAAGTTAGAATTAAAGATGCCTATATCAATAGTACATTTACAAATGTACACAATTATTAAGACGCATTCTTCCTAAAGGTCATTCATTTGATGACTTAATTCAAGATGATATTGATTTAATTATGTCTCATATTAATTCTTATAAAAGAAAAAAACTGAATAACAAGTCACCATACTCTGTATTCAGTCAACTATACGGTAAAGATACCGTAGATTTATTAGGTATCAAGGAAATTGAACCTAATAAAGTTAGTTTATCTAAAACTATTTTGAAAAAATAAACTAACTATTTTAAGCACCATCAATTACAATTAATAATTGCATTTCAGGGGTGGAACTTTGAATTTCAAAAAAATTACAATAACTCGACCTCTTTTAATCATGCAACAATTTCATTACTTATGTGCTTTAAAATATATTTTACATCAAAAAACAATAAAAATCTACTAATTTTTATTGTTTTTACTTAATTCCAGTTACACAGGAAGAATTTAATTTTTCAAAGCGGAATTTAACTTTTCATTTGAGCATCATATGATTTTTTAGGATAAAATACTTTTGGTCATAATAAAAGACCTCTATAAAATTTAGATGCCTTTTAGAAATGTTAATTAATCTTATTTAGGAACTATGGTTTATTTTATTTACAAAAGTTTTCGTCATACTCCATCCATTTAGGTCCAAAATATATATCCTTATTACCATCTTGTGTGTTACATTTTACAACTGTTAATCCTTTATTAGTATAGCCATTACTTATATATTTTGTTTTTCCTGGTTCACGAAAAATCTTATATCCTTTATCCCTATTTTCTTCTACAAATATCAATCCTTCGATAAAACCATCAAGTTGTTTATTAAATTGATTATCTTTTATATAATCCCTAAAGTCTTGCTTTGAATATCTTGTAGTAATACTATTTAAGCAATAAGTGTAAATATTTCTATTTTCTTCTTTGTAATAAAGTTCTGGGACATTATTACAATTATTTATTTCACTTGTATCAAAAGTTTGGGTATACGTTATCAGTGTATAAGAATGAATTTCCCAAGTTAAAAACCAAAATCCAAATCTTACCTCATCATCTAAATAAAAAGGTTCTCTAAAAGACACACTTACATCTCTTTTCAACATGTACCCTAAACCAATATATTTTTGAATGTTTTCATTATTTTTTGTTATTCTAATCATAAATAATGGGAGTTCTCCATGTCTAATGTCTTTGTAATCGCTAATTCCAAAAACCAATCCTAAGAACATAATAATTCCTATAATTGAAAGTAATACTTTTTTCATAAACATGGTTCCTGAAGTTGATCTAAACCAACTTTGTCTGTTTCTTTAATATTAGTTAATTCATAATTTTTAAATAATTCATTATATTCACTTTTTTGATGTTTCCTATTACCACTAAAAGTAAATTCATAACTATTATTTTTAATTAAAGCGGCAGCTTGATCTTTTGTTAAATTTACAACAAATGGTTGGAATTCTTGAAATTGATCTAAAATTACAAACTTTGATGTATTGTCTGTAGTTTGATAATTCATAATATCAACAACACGGTATGAGCGAATAAAAACACATTCCCCAGTTTCAATTACTTCTGGTTCATACTTTTCTAGTTTTGTTAATAATTCTGAGTTTTTTTCGGTTTCTTCTTCTACTTTTTTATTTAAAGTAATTATTTGTTTAATATAATCATCATTCTTCTCTTCAATTTTTTTTAATTTTGAATTTTTACACCCTGCCATAAAAAAGCAAATTAATAAACAGCATATAATTTTTATCTTTTTCATAAACACACTCTCCCTAATTATAGTATATTAAAAATATTGATAGTTGTCTAGTTATTATTTAAAAAGTTGGATGTTAATAATTTTGTACCTTAACAACTAAGTCTAGACTAATTATATCATAACTTATGACATTCACGTGGGAATTTATGTGGACAATAAAAAAGTTGTCTATTAAAGACAACTTTTAATATATGGTAAATTTTACACCCTTTTTTTCATTATTAACAACCATTTCATATCCAACCAAATAAAGGGTTTTTTTAATTATTGATAGTCCCAATCCAAACTGGCCTTTTATACCTTTTTTATACGGCGTGAATAAATCAGATATAATGTTTTCATCAATATTAGGGCCATCGTTGTAAAAGGTAATTTTATTGTTTTTTATAGATATTTTAATTTCTTTTTCAGCATATCTCATAAAATTATGAAACATATTATCGATGATTGTTTCCCACATATCAACAGTTCCATTAAAATCAGTTTTATTATCATGGATTTTTACTTTCCAATTAATATCAGGTCGTTCGTATTTAAACTTTTCAATCGATGTACTTATTATTTTTGTAACATCAACTTTCTCGTTCTTATAGTTACTAATATCTTTTATATAATTTAGTTTATTTAAATAGAGCAATGATTGAACTTTGTTTTCTAATTTTTTCAGTTGTTCTTTTATTATTTTTCTTCCGCTTTCGGTGTCTTGAACACCATCTTCAATTGCCTCTATATATGAATTAATAACTGTAATAGGAGTCTTAAAATCGTGTGATATGTTTTGATACATTTGATTTTTATAGTCTTCTTGTTTGTTAAGTGTGTAGTGCATTTCATCAATAGCATCTGATAAAACAGCTAACTCATCATCTTCTTTAAACTTATAATCATCAATGTAATCATGGTTGCCAATGTTATCAACTTTATTTTTTAAATGTTTGATTTTTAAAACTAGCTTACTAGCCCATAAAATCATTAAGCTAATTATTAACAAGAACGTTATAAACAATATAGGTAGTATTGCATAAACAACATCATGTTTTAATTGATTAATATACGTACTGTTCATAATTGATATCTTAGTAACGTTATTATCACTAGAGGTAAAATAATAATATGGTTCCCCAAGATATGTAAATTTTCCATATTCCGAATTTATATTATCAACAATTTGTTTGGGTGTCGCTGGTATAATTGAGTATAAATTATCTGAAATATAAACCACATCGGGAGAGTGGATACATAAATACGCAACATCATCAGCAATTTGATTTTCATTTACTTCTAAACTTATTAAATCAAGAGGTTGCTTCAAATAGTTAAATATTTGTTTTTCGTATATTGGTAGCATAACCTTTGGTAAAAACATGCCGAAACTTATAAGGATAATTCCAAATATTATTATTCCAATCGATATTAATTGATTAATTAAAGTATTATATTGTTGTTTTTTCATGTTAATCTATATCCAAATCCATAAATTGTTTTTAGTTTAAGTTTTGGAAGTTTTTTACGAATCCTTCTAACTAAATCATCAACAACTCTATCACTTCCAAAGTAATCATCGCCCCAAACGTTTTTAATTATTTCTTCACGACTAAATGATTTATTAATATTTCTAACAAACATTAGTATTAAATCAAACTCGAGTGAGGTTAAAGTTATTTCTATATCATTTTCGAGTACCACTCTTCTATCAATATCAACGGAATAGTCTTCGTACTGTATTTTACTAGTTTTCTGAATATACGATCTTTTGATAATTCTGTTTACTCTTAACACTAGCTCTTTAGGTGAATATGGTTTAGTAACATAATCGTCACTGCCAAGTTCTAGACCAATAATTTTGTCTAAATCTTGATCGCGGGCTGAGGTGAATATAACAGGAACATCGGGGTCGAGTTCCCTTATTCTCTTAATAATATCATACCCACTTATTGTATCACCTAACATTATATCTAAGATCCATAAATGAACTGGGTGTCCTACATAATCAATCGCGTCTTCTCCGTTATAAAAGTTAACCACTTCATAGTTCTCGCGTTTTAAATAAGACATTATCAGATCATTAAGATCTTTTTCATCTTCTACCAAACAAATTTTATACATGTTTACACCTCAATACTAGTATAGCATTACTGCTATTTTTTTTCTACCCATTTATCACTTCCTTTCTTTTCTAAAGAGTATCAATCAAAATTGTAATTATTTAAGGGTACTAATTACTATCTACCACCTCCTTGTATTATTAGTCTATCAAATAATTATGTGTATAATTTATTAAAAACATGGGAAATTGTGGTATCGAAATTATACTTTCCAATTTTAATTATCATCTACCACCTCCTTGTATTAACAGTTTATCAAATAATTATGTGTATAATTTAAAAAAATTATGGGAAATTGTGGTATCGAAATTATACTTTCCAATTTTAATTATCATCTACCACCTCCTTGTATTAACAGTTTATCAAATGATTGTGTGTACAGTTTAAAAAAACTGTGGGAAATTATGGTATTAAAAAACCCTAATTTAATTATTTAAATAAGGGTTTTCTTTTAATTCATGGCCTAAAGTCGTATCATCACCATGACCCGGATAAATTATAATTGTTGGCAAATATTTTTTTGTTTTTTCTAAACTATTCATTAATGTATTATAATCTCCTGTTGGAAAATCGTATCTACCTATTGTTCCTTTGAATAAAAAATCTCCTGTAAAAAAATATTTATCTTCAAAGTAATAAGTTAATGAATCACTCGTATGACCAGGAGTGTATATAACAGTAAAATTAAAATTACTTATATGATAATTATTTTCTTGAAGATTTGAATTATCAAAAACAGGACAATTATATTTATTTTTTAAATTTTCTAAAGCACCAATATGATCAGGATGATAATGTGTTATTAAAATACCTACTACATTACTTTCCCCGATTTCATTTATTAGTTTGTTTTCATCATCACCGGGGTCAATAATTAGGCATTCGCTATTTTTAAATAATAAATAACAATTTGTTTCTAAACTACCTACTTTAATTGTTCTTATTTGCATTTATTAGCTCCTTAACCGGCCCATAACTTTTGCGATAGCCATTTATTAGTCCATACTCATTTATTGCTTCTAAGTGTTTCTTTGTTGGATATCCTTTATGATTGCCAAAACCATAATTAGGATATTTTTTATCAAGGTCATACATCATTTTATCTCTAGTTACTTTGGCTACAACACTAGCAGCTGCAATACTAATACTATTAGCATCTCCTTTAATAATAGATGTTGTTGGAATATCTAAATTAAGTTTTACTGCATCTATTAGGACATGATCTAATTTAATTTGTTTTTTAACTTCAGTAATAGCTAGTACCATAGCTTTTTTAGAAGCTTCTAAAATGTTTATCTTATCAATTTCTTCTGGTCCAACAATACCTATCCCATATGCTAGACAATGTTCTAAAATATAACTGTAAAATAAGTTTCTTTTATTTTCAGTTAATTTTTTAGAATCATTTAATCCTTCTAATATAAAATCTTGGGGAAGAACAACACAAGCGGCAACAACAGGTCCAATTAAAGGCCCCCTTCCCACTTCATCTACTCCACCAATATTTTTAACGTTTTTACTATATAGTTCTTTTTCATATTTATATAAATCCATATTTTTACCTCTATGTAATTATATCAAAAATGATAAATAAAATAAACCCGAAGGTTTATTTTATAACAATATTAACCATTTTATCAGGTATCGTAATTACCTTTACGATTTCTTTACCATCAATATACCTTTTAACGTTTTCAATGCTTTTAGCTTGGTTTTCCATTTCCTCTTTTGAGGTTTTTGTTTTCATAGTAGCTTTTCCACGAACTTTTCCATTTACTTGAACTACCATTTCATACTCATCATCAATTATTTTATCTTTATCATAAGTTGGCCAATCTGATTTATAAATTGGTTCCCCTAATTCACACATTTCATTTAACTCTTCAGCAATATGTGGTGCGATTGGATTTAATAAATATAGATAAGTGCGATAATCCTTTTTAGTTATAGTATCTTCTTTTTCTATTTCATTAAGTAATATCATTAACGCTGAAACCGCTGTATTATATTTCATATTATCAAAATCATCAGTTACCTTTTTAATTGTTTGATTTATCAAATTTTCTAAGTTTTTGCTATATTCCTCAGAATCAATTAATTTTTCTTTGATGTTATACACACGATTTAAAAATCTATAAGCACCTGTTAGGCCTTGGTCGCTCCAAGTTACTTCTTTCTCATAGTCGCCAATAAACAATTCATAGACACGAAGTGAATCCGCACCATATAAATTTACCATGTCATCTGGATTAATTACATTTCCAAGTGACTTACTCATTTTTACGCCGCCTTCACCTAGAATCATTCCGTGGGCAACACGTTTTTTAAATGGTTCTTTATACGGTACTAACCCAATGTTATATAAAAATTGATTCCAGAAACGAGCATACAATAAGTGTCTAGCTGCGTGTTCCATTCCTCCATTATACCAGTCTACTTGGCCCCAATATTCAAGTGCTTCTTTTGATACAAATTCTTTTTCATTATGAGGATCCATGTAACGAAGCCAATACCATGATGATCCTGCCCAGTTAGGCATTGTGTCTGTTTCACGAACTGAATCTACACCGTTTTCATCTTTAACATTAACAAATTCTTCGATATTAGCTAGTGGACTTTTACCATCATCTGTTGGTTTATAATTAATTGTGTCAGGTAATACAATTGGTAAATTTTTATCAATTTTCCAACCATCTTGTTCGTTATAAATTAAAGGAATTGGTTCTCCCCAAAACCTTTGGCGAGAAAATACCCAATCTTGTAATTTATAATTAACTGTTTTATTGCCTATTCCTTTTTCTTCTAAATAATCATTTATTTTCTTTATTGCATCTTCCTTATTTAAGTCATCAATAATGTCAGAATTTATATGAATACCATCTCCAAGATAAGCTTCTTTTGTAATATCACCACCAACAATTACCGGAATGATTGGTAATGAGAACTTTTGTGCAAACTCATAATCTCTATCATCATGGGCTGGCACTGCCATAATTGCACCTGTTCCATAATTCATCATTACATAATCAGAAATAAAAATCGGAATTTCTTTATTACTTAAAGGGTTAATTGCACTTATTCCAGATATTTTTATTCCTGTTTTATTTTTATTAATTTGAGTTCTTTCAAATTCTGTTTTTTTCTCAGCTTCTAATTTATAATTATGTAATTCAGCAAAGTTATCTATCTTGTCTTTATATTTTTTAATTAATGGGTGTTCAGGCGAAATAACCATAAATGTTACACCATAAACAGTATCTGGCCTTGTTGTAAATACTTGAAGTGATTCATCTACTTCCTTTAATTTAAACTCAATCTCAGATCCGACACTCTTTTTTATCCATTCTACTTGTGCAGTTTTAACACGATCAGAATAGTCGGTATCATCTAAGCCATCAAGAAGATCCTGGGCATAATCTTTCATTTTTAACATCCATTGTTCTTGTTCTTTTTGGCTAACTGGTTTTCCACATCTTTCACAACTGCCACCAGCTGCATCTTCATTAGAAAGCACTGTCTTACAGTTACCACACCAATTAACTAAAGTTTTAGCCTTATAAGCCATTTTGTGTTCAAAGAATTTTTGAAATTGCCATTGTGTCCATTTATAATAATCTGGATCACTTGTTACAAATTCACGATCCCAATCAAACGATATTCCCAAGTTTTTAATTTGTGATTTAAATACTTTTATATTTTCAGAAACAGCAACTTTAGGATGAATATTATTAGCAATAGCATACTGTTCAGCAGGTGCACCAAATGAATCCCAACCCATTGGAAATAACACGTTGTAGCCTTGCATTCTTTTTTTTCTAGCTAGTGCATCATGAGCGGCATAACTTCTTACGTGTCCGACATGAAGTCCACTTCCAGATGGATATGGAAATTCAACTAAATAATAATACTTAGGTTTAGCACTTCCATTTATTGCATTAAAAGCTTTATTTTTATCCCAAATGTTTTGCCATTTTTTTTCTATTTGTTTAAAATCATACATTTTTACTTACCCTCTTCCTTATGTTTGAAATATTTCCCAATAATGTGATAAATCAATAGTTCTAAAATAATTAAAATAACAAATCCAACAAGCATCTTAAAAAGAAAAATTTTAATGAAATTAACAAGGGTAAAAGTTATTGCTATAATAAAGGAATTTGATAGCGCAATAATTTGATTTAAAGTTTTTAAATTTACCTTTTTAATATTAATTTTATACATTTTTTCTAACCATCTAAATTCAACACTGTCTTCAAGTTTACTTTTGTTATTTTTTCTTAAAATTACAGCTATTAAATACACCAAATAAACTACTGTAAAAGTTATTATAAACATTAATAATTCTTTCATAATTTACCTCCTTAATAAAAAAACATTATAATTTAAGGACGAATAATCGCGGTACCACCTTAATTCATAATATTTTATGCACTTAAATTTTTAACGCAAATTAGACGCCTTACGGAACTCCAAAGCAAGTTCACATTTTTTATTTAAAGTTTTCACCAACCACTTTTTCTCTAATAAATAAATGAAATGCTAATACTCTTCTTCAATGTTTTTGTTGTCACTATTATATTATACTTGTTCAATGTATTCAAGTAATTTTAAAAATAATCTAACAAATTTTGGTTCTAACCCTTTATTTTGAAGTTTTCTAACTGCAATTCTTTTCTTTTTCATAGTTAATTCCGAAAAAATCACTTCATCAATTTTTTCCTTCATTTCTGTTTCAATCGTTAGATCGGAAATGATACCTTCTATATCATCATTAATTAATCTAACGGCATCAATCTCAATATCTTTCCCCTTACAGTTAACTGTTAATTGCCCAATTGTACTTACTTCATTAACTTCAACAATAAAATCTGTACCTTCTGTATAAGCTTTGTTTTCTATCTTTTGATCATTAACATAAGTTATTACTTCTTCAGCTTGTTTAGTATTTTTAAACCTCATCTTATAATTTCTAAGTTTAGGAATAATTGCACTTTTTCCTTCGACTGCCCTAACGATGACTGTATAGTTATTAGGAAGATAATTATATTCAATATTAGTTTTAATATAAAAACCTTTATTATATAAATCACTCATACCATCGTCTTCATAAAGTTGATACATATTACTTTGACCAGGAAAAATTTGAATTTCCATGTTTTTAGGAGGTGTTGTATCAAATAAATTTTCATCATTACTAAGTGGAATGATTGAACCAGCTTTAACAAAAACCGGATAATCTTGATCCCTAAAAAATGATACATATGTCCTTCCACCAGGGAATTTTTTACCTGTTATAAAATCGAACCAAATTCCGTCAGGAATATAAAATTTATGAATAACTCGGTTCATTATATCATTCTTTTTAGTAGTTATTGGCGAAATGAAAAACTCACTTCCCAAATAATATTGATTTCTATATAAAGCATCATCATACATTTCATTATATTTATAATATATTGGTTCAATAAACAGACTGCCGTGTTTATGATATTTATATGCTTCAGTATATAAATATGGAATTAGGCGATGCCTTAGTTCCAAATATTCTTTAACAACATTATAAGTTTTTATATTCCATCTCCAAGGTTCACGTTTATAGTACTTACCCTTCTCACTTCCAAATTTAAGGATTGGACTAAAAACACCCATTTGCACATATCTAATATATAATTCTTCTTCTTCAATACCTTTGTGATAACCGCCAATGTCATGGCTCCACCACGCTACACCGATATTAGAAGCACTTCCATTAAAAAATGGAATTAATTTTAACGTCTCCCAACTAACTAACGTTTCTCCAGAATATAAAACAGAGTAACGATGTGGTGCGACACCAGCGTTATTTGATAAGATCATTGGGCGTCGTTTATAATTTCTTTTCATATCATAAAAATGATAATGATTTAAAATAAAATTATTTAATTTGTTTGTATCATTTTCTGTATCAATCCAATAAAAATCTGTTTCCAAAGCATCAATTGGATGAATCATCATTTTGAGATAAATATCGATAAATTTAGGATCAAGAGCATTAAATGGTATTACGCCTTTTTGATTTGGTTCTAAATATTTTTTAGCATTTTCATAATAAGTTTCATAAGGATAAATACCTTGAGTAGGATTAACATTTAGTCCAACTCTAATACCTTTTGAATGTAAATACGATATCATTGCATACGGTTCTTTAAACTTTTCTTTATTAAAAGTAAACCCTGTTTTTAATTTAGTTTCTTTTTCATAATTATTTAGATGCCACTCTTCATTTAATAAAACAACCGACATTGGAACTTCATTATAAGAAAATTGATCAATTAATTCTTTTAAAGTTTCATCATCATAACTTTCATTACGACTCCACCAATTACCTAGAGCATATCTTGGTAAAAGTGATGGATAGCCAGTTAATTTATAGTAATCTTGCAAGCATAGTTGATAATCCTTTAAATACATAAATAAATAAATATCAACGCTTTTAGTTGGTCTTTTTATAAAAACACCGTTCTCACTAATAATTTCTGAGTCGCTATCATCAATACTTGCAAAGCCTTCTGTTGAATATAGGCCTCGCCCGAAATCATATTTTCCACGTTTGTTAGTAAGTGTTTTTTTAGGAGCACCTAGGTTTCTAACTTCGGGATATCCATAATACCAAAAACGATCACTATTCAATAATTCTACTTTTAAATTTGAGGTTGGATTCAATTTGCCAGCTGAATAACTTTTACCCTTAGTATAGTATATTTTAAAATATTTAGTTGTGCTTTCCAAAAATTTTTCATCTTCTTTAATTTCAAATTTTGGAACCTCAAAATTTCTATTCCATACTAATTTTGTTGGACGATCTTCAAAAATACCATCTGTATTATATTCAAATCTAATTAATCTTTCAGTTAAGATTGTTATTCGATATGTTGCCCCTTGAAAAATGGCACCTTCACTAGCTATAGCATTTCCATAATTAACTTTAAATTGTTCCCCTAATTTATACATAGAATCACCCTTATTCTTTTATATTTCTTCTATTTTCATAAAATTGGTATGTTTAACCTCTTTTAATGGGTAGCCCCCGGTTATAATTATTTTATCATCTTTCTCTAGCTGAAATGTTTCCTCTGCTTTTACTTTTGAACTTTTGATAATTTTATCAAATGAATTTAACTCATCCATTATTTGAGCATAAACTCCAAAGTTAAGCGCTAGAGATTTAACCGTATCAATATCTGGTGAAATTGCTAAAATCGGACAAGACGGCCTAAATCGACTCATCTTCTTAGCTGTATAACCACTTAGTGTTGGGACGATAATTGCCTTAGCTTTTAACCGATTAGCACAATCAGCAACACTATAAGCAATTAGTCCAGTTGAATCTTGTTTTTCTGATCTCATAGCTTTACTTAATAACTCAATATAATCAATATCTTCTTCTGCCGACTTAATTACCTTTTCCATTGTTTTAAGTGCTAAAATAGGATGTTTCCCAACTGTTGTTTCCCCGCTTAGCATAACAGCATCAACACCATCTAATACAGCATTAGCAATATCACTAACTTCAGCTCTAGTTGGTCTTAATGTGTTTTCCATTGAAGATAACATTTCGGTTGCAACTATACTTACCTTCCCTTTTAAATGACATTTATTAATAATCATTTTTTGAATACCAGGGATTCTTTCTAGTGGTACTTCAACACCTAAGTCTCCCCTAGCAACCATGATGCCATCACTTACTTTAATTATTTCATCTATTTCTTCAATAGCTTTTTCATTTTCAATTTTAGCAATAATACCCATGTGATCATTACCAAATTCAATTAATAAGTCATTTACTTCTAATATATCATCACTACTAGATACAAACGATAGCGCTAAAAAATCAGCATTCATCATATTTGCAAATTTTATATCTTCTTTATCTTTTTCGCTAATAAAAGGAATATCAGATTTTGAACATTCTATATTAACGCTTTTACCATTTCTAATAATTCCGTCATTTAAAATTTCACATATTAAATAATCTGTACCTTTATCAACGACTTTCAATTCAATTTTACCGTCATCTAATTTAATACTAGCATTATATTTTATAGAATCGATAATCTTTGGTATAGATATTGAAAAAGTGTTTTTATCACCCATGACTTCATCTTTAACAATCTTTACCATTTCACCTTTAAGTAACTGAGCTTCTCCATTAATAAATTCCCCTGTTCGAATTTCTGGACCTTCAGTATCGAGCATAACAGCAACATTCATATTTAATTCCTTATTTAAATCATTTACTTTGTTAATGACTTCCATACAAAATGAATAATCTGCATGACTAAGGTTTAATCTTACAACATCCATTCCATTTAACATCAGCTCTTTGATTATTTCCTTATCAGTGCTGGCCGGACCAATAGTCGCTATTATTTTAGTTTTATTCATTTATTATCACCATACTAATTATATCAAGTTTTTTCAATATTAAAAAGGGATTTTAAATAATTATCAAATAATTTAGCTTATTTTGTGAATTAAAAAGAAACACCTTGTTTAACTAATAAAAAATGTATCTAACTTTTGGTTAAATACATCTTTTTATTCTATTCAAAATTAAATTAAAAATTTCAAAGATACTTAATAACTAGGTGTTAAAAAACAACAATGAGGAATGAATAGAGGGCATGGGAAAAGCCAGTATAACGATCAAAATTGAACATCCCAGCAGGAGCTCCAGTACTACGGTTACCACCACGAACGAACCAAGGGTAATCTAAGTAAACAAAGTACGTATAATCACCATTCCAACCTCTTACTTCACCTGTTCCATCTCCTAATTGTCTTCTATTGTAACTTGTTTGATCATTATTGTTGTTCCATATGCATATTTATTTATATATTTTTGCATATCTATACTATCAATTGTGGTTTGGTTAAATCCTGATGACTTTACAAGTATTGTTATTTCATCTAAATTATACATCCCACCCATTACATATTCATGTATTCCACCACTCATATCGTATATTCCGTAGATATTTCCAGTTGTACTAGCGTTTTGACCTAATTCTGTATAATATTCATTACAAATACTTTCGTTGGTAGCTGATACACTACTTCCTGCACAACCTGTTTTATATGCTGTATTGGAATTAGCCCAAACTTCTCCTTCTTTTCTATATTTTGATTGGGTTAAATATGCTATTGCTCCCCAATCCATATTCTTCATCATATGAACATCGCTTTTATTGATTAGACCGTAAATAGTTGTTGTATTAAATTTTTGAGGAATTGTAAATTTATCTCAACAATAATTAAAATTTATCATAACAAATATTCATGATATAATGTTATTATTGTTAGGAAGTGACAGAATGAATTTATTTAAAAATACCAATAGTAACAAAAGATATTACACATTAGATTATTTTTATAAACAAAAATTTAAAGAAAAAGTATTTAAGGTAAGTTTAAATGCTGGTTTTACATGTCCAAATATTGATGGTACGGTAGGACGTGGTGGTTGCATTTATTGCTCGAAATCAGGAAGTGGCGATTATGGCGGTAATGTTTGTGATGATTTAGTTGTACAATTTAATAAAGTTAAGGATATGCTTCATAAAAAATGGCCTAAGGCAAAATATATTGGTTATTTTCAAGCAAGAACAAATACTCACGCACCCCTTGAAGTACTCAAAGCAAAGTATGAAACAATTTTGAAATTAGACAATGTAGTTGGTTTATCTATAGCTACTAGGCCGGATGCTATTAGTGATGAAGTATTAGAATATTTAGGTGAATTAAATAAAAAAACTTATCTAACTGTTGAGCTTGGACTTCAAACTATTCATGAAAAAACTTCGAGATTAATAAATCGGTGTCACACCCTTAAATGCTTTGAAGAAATGGTTTATAAATTAAAAGAACAAAATATTAATGTTGTTGTTCATATCATTAATGGTTTACCATATGAATCTAAAGAGATGATGCTAGAAACAACTAAGTATTTAAATAAATTACCAATTGATGGAATTAAGATTCACATGTTACACATTTTAAAAGATACTGTTTTAGAAGATCTTTATAAAACCAAAAAATTTAAGGTCTTAACTAAAGAAGAATATGTCAACGTTGTTTGTGATCAACTTGAATTATTAAATCCAAATATAGTTATTAACAGAATTACTGGTGACCCAAATGCGGATGATTTAATAGAACCAAGTTGGCTTGTTAAAAAGTTTGGGGTTTTAAATGAAATTGATAAAGAACTTGTGAAAAGAGAAACATATCAAGGTTTTAATTTATCTATTCTAAATAAAGTTAAACAGTTAATGAATAGTCACATCAAAGACAATGATTTAGTAGTTGACGCAACAGTTGGCAATGGTAACGATACTTTATTTTTAGCAAATTTAGCTGCAAAAGGTTTTGTTTTTGGATTTGATATTCAAAAGTCAGCTATTACAGCAACAACCAATTTGCTAGAAACTAATAATGTTAAAAATTATAAATTGTTTTTAAATGATCATCAAGAAATTGATAACATCCTAAAAGATTATATAGGTAAAATAAGTCTTGTGAATTTCAATTTAGGATATCTTCCAGGTGGGGAAAAAACAATTACAACTAATGTTAAGACAACTATTAAAGCATTAGAAAATTCCTTAAAACTTCTTAATAATAAGGGCATAATACTAATAACAGTTTACCCCGGTCATAAGCAAGGATTAGAGGAACATGAAGCTTTAAAAAAATATTTAAATAATTTAATAGATTATAAAATAGATTATTATTATAATACTGATAATGAAAGTGCCCCTTATTTAATTAAAATGGAAGCAAACAAAAAAACCTTTAATTAGGTTTTTTTTGAGTAATAAACCAAGTCTTACTTATATTTGCACTGCTACTTTCGGGTTCAGGATTTGGCATCTCAAATTTAATCATTACAGGAACATTAAATCCTTGTCCAAATGCCATACAAACTCCTGGTTGTAAAATTCTTAAATTTTTAATTATTTCATTTGTAATACTAGGTAACATTTCTTGAATATAGGAAACATCTTTAGGGTGCAACATTCTGAATATTAAGAAGTTACTACACTGTGATAAAGTTGTTTCGGATAATTCCGATGGTCTTTGGGAAATAAGTCCTAGTAAAATACCATATTTACGTCCCTCTTTTGTAATTCGTTCAAATATATTATATCCTAACAAATTAATATCACTATCATTTTGAACATATCTATGCGATTCTTCTAAAATGATATGAAATGGCAATGATCCTCTTTTTTCAATTTCTTTAGAAAAATCAAATAGCAATTTCGAATAAATTTTAACAATTGTTTTAGCTAAACGGTCATCAATATAGTTAATATTGAAGTTGATGATTTGAGCTTTTTTACCGTTATGAGCTGTTAATAATTTTTGAATATATTGAGCCCTAGTAACATAATTTGGATAATCAAAATATGTATTCGCATTGCTATTTACTAATGAATTTAATCTTACTCTTAAAACATTTGAATCATCAAAGATTCGATCACTTTTTAATATACCTTCAGCAATAAGTGCAAATTCAAAGGCATCTTTTAAATCCTTTAATCCATATGCAAAACTACCATCTGGTAAGGATAAAGTCAAATCCTCAGTTAAAAAGCTTTCAAAGAAACTAGTAATTAATTCAATTTCACGAATTTTTCCTGATGCATCTATTAAAAACAATTGTTTTAATGGACGATTATATCCTGGTTGAAAAATTTCAGTTTCAAGGTTTAATTCTCTAGTATGATAATGTGTTAATATTGCTAACACCTGATCTCTAATTTGAACAGGTGGACGACCACTTGATAAAATATCAAGAAGCGCTCTTGCAATTATATCATTCTTATGTTTTAGTACTAATTCTTCTTCTTGTCCGAAAATAGTAACTAATTTTAATGCTTTTTCAATAATAGGTAATTGCGAATGTCTATCTGCACCAAGCAAAAGTGCTATATCATCAACATTTAATAACCATAAAGGAATTTTTAAAACTTCTGTTTCACTAAAATGAAGATTGGTTGTATAAGTCTTAAAATTTATATTTGGATTCTTTTTATTAAGGTCACTGAAAGCACTATGGTATTCGCCATATGCATCAAAAACAAAAATACTGGCACGATAGGCAATTGCTTCTTGTTTTTCAAATAAGTTTTGAAAGATTCTCGCTACACTACAAGATTTTCCGCTCCCTGTTGAACCGAAAATAGCAAAATGATTGCTAAAGAAATCGTTAACGTTAACCCCTATTTTAACATTTGAATATACAGGACTTCCACCTAAATATAAATCTTTGTTATCTTGGTAGTTAGAAACACCAATAATTTTATTGATTTTTTCCTCTGGAATTAAAGAGACATCTGATGAAAATGATGGTTTTCTCATTACACCAAACATAAATTTATCATTTATTATTTCTCCAACTAAATTGATAATTGCTATTTGATCATTTACCTCGGTTATTTCACCAATGATTTGAATATCATCATCTTTCATGTTGACGTATAAATTGATTATGTTTTTAGTTGTATTTACACCTTCATTAAGTTTTAAATAAACTGAATTACCTTCAATTCCTATTATATTACCTAGCATCACTTCAGCATCCCTTCTTATATTAAACTTTTTCGCACATAAACATCAACATTGTCTAAAACGAATACATTAACAGTTGTTTCTTTTATTACTTTTATAAATCCTAATCCTTTGATTACTACATCGTGGTAAGGCGGAACCTTTATGATGTGTTTCTTCAAGTTGTTAGATACTTCCTTATCAAATATTCTTTTTACATTCAATTTACTAGAAATATACAAAGTTATATCGTTTTTCTCAGGAAAGTATAAACTTGCAATCTCATCTATCATTATTGTTTGCGGTATTTTCAGTTGATAAGTTGTTGGTTTAATAACTTTTTCTGGAATAATTTTAGATAACTTTTTAACATCTACATGTTCAATTATATTTTTTTCTTCTAACAATCCAGGGGTATCAACAATTGTTAAATTATCATCTATATTGATTGAAATATTAGATAAAGTTGTGGATGGCAACTTGCTTGTTGTTATTTGACTCTTAAATTCAGTATAGTTATAAATAATTTTGTTAATCATTGTTGATTTACCACTATTAGTGTTACCTACAACATATACATTTTTCCCTTTTTTATATTTATTAATTGTTGTTAGCAATAAATCTAAATTATAATTTTTATAACTACTTATTATTAAAGTTGAAACACTACTAACACCCAAGTCTTTAATATAACTATATAATTTTTCTTCTTTCAAATGTGGTTTTAATAAATCATATTTTGTTACCACTAAAATTATATCGTTAGATAAATATTTTTTAATAATATCTAAATTAGTTGGTAAATTAAAAATATCTATTAGCAAAAGAACTAAATCATTAGTTTTATTAATTTCTTTCAATACATTAATAAACTCTTCATTAGTTTTTGAGACAGTTTTATATTCATTATAATTTTGAATTCTAAAGCAGCGCTCGCATAAATTTTGATTTTCGTCTTTAACATAACCAATATCGTGAGCATTGCTTTTTTGTAGTTCAACACCACACCCAAGACACCTTTTAGTCATAGTATTTCCCCAATGTAAATAAATCATAATTTCTTAATTTTTTCATTATTCTTCTCTCAAAAAATCTAGTAAACTTTGTAAGGAAGTAATCTTTTTGACTAATTGGATTCACTAAAACAGTGGTTATTCCAACTAAATTACCACCTAATACATCAGTTAAAAGTTGATCACCTATGATTGAAACTTCACTTTCGTTATAATCGTTTTCATAAAGAAGTTTTTCAAATTTCTTTTTAAATGGTTTTCTAGCTGACGCTAAAAAATTAACTTCTAATTCGCTAGCAAATACCTTTACTCGTGATTTCGGACTATTAGAAAAAATATATACATCAAACCCTTTTTCTTTTAATTCTTTAAAAAAGTTTTGGAGCTTTTTATTAGATACTTTTATACTAGCTGGCACCAAAGTGTTATCTAAATCAAACAATAGGCACTTTATACCACGTTCTACTAGTTTTGGATAATCAATTGTATATATACTCTTCTGATATATGTCTGGTATATACTTTTCCATTTTTACCTCCTATGTTTTATACTTTATGTCTCTATCATTATATCAAAAAAAAATATATAATACAATTTATATTACCCTTATTTTATAAACAAATCTAATATTGTTTTAACATATCAGGAATGCAATTCTTATAATTTTTACGATATTTAGTTTTAAAATATTGTTTTTTGATATAATGATAAATAGAGGGTGATATTTTGAACGTAGGTTTATATGTAATAATTTTCATATCAAAGGTAATTGAAAATGCATTAGGTACATTAAGATTAATTGTAGTAGCTAACGGAAAAAAAGGATTAGGCGCAGCTCTTCAATTTGTTATTGCCCTGGTTTGGGTAATAGTAACTGGTGCTGTTGTTAATAATATTACTGAGGATCCATTAAAAATTGTTTTCTTTGCACTTGGTTCTTATGTTGGTTCTTATGTAGGTAGTTTTATTGAAGAAAAAATGGCTCTTGGAAGTAATATGTTAATGGCTATTGTCGATGAAAATCATGGAAAACAAGTTATTAATGATTTAAGAAATAATAATTATGCTGTTACTGCAATGCAAGGTGAAGGTAAAGATAAGAGTAGAAATATTTTAATGATTATGGTTTCTCGCAAAAAAAGGCATGAGGTTGTAAATATAATTAATAATGTTGATAGCAACTCTATGATAGTTGCTGAAAGTGCTCAAACTATTAGTGGTGGTTATAATCAATTTAAGAATAAAAAGAAATAAATCACTTACGTGATTTTTTTGTTATATATCTTTTAATAAATATGATTTATCACTTATAAAAAACATATTATTTGTAATCTTATCTTTTTTATTGTCAAAAAAGGATGGCTTATTAATTGTCCAATAAAACAATAATTTGTTTGTATTATATTGTTTGAAAAAATTGTGTTTTATAAAGTAAGCATCATAACTATCATTGAACTTAATTTTTTTAGTAACTATTAGAGGTGCCGCCCCTACTTTAACTTGTGCATAATTATCTTTTATATAATCAGTTAACTTATAACTAAAGCCAGTTATATAAATATCGAGTTTTCGATGTTTTTTAATTGTTTTAATTACTTTATCAACAATTGTTTTAATATCTCCTAATTCATGCTTTATCTCAATTATAATTTTTTTATGAGTCTTAATATTTCTTAATATTTGATTCAAGGTCATAATAGTATTTGGGTTTAATTTGTTACCAAAGTTATACTTTTTAAGTTCTTTTAATGTCATATTTTTAACAATACCATGTCCATTACTTGTTCTATTAATAGTAAAGTCATGAATAACAACTATCTTTTTATCTTTAGTTATTCTAACATCTAGTTCGACACCTTTAATGTAATTTTTATTTAAACTAAATAATATTGCATTTAAACTGTTTTTTGAATATTGATGATCATCATTACCACGGTAGGCGATTAAATTTAGCATATGTCCCCCTGCTAAATGATATGAAAAAAAACCATATTTATTATGGTTTTAATTGTTCAATTACATAGTTATATAATTCTTCATTTATATCATCAATTGTTCTGATGTTATCACCATCATTACACCTAATTGTTTTGAAATTATATTTATGAGCAATTTCAGTGTAGGCTTTTTCAGCATTTTTCAAATGGTGTTCATCACACTCGTGACCATCTGGTTTTTCTTCACGATTTTGTTTTAAAACAAGAGCATGCTCATATGGTAAATGGAGAAACACGCCAATGTCTTGTTTTGGAAGTCCTAGTGTTTTAAACTCTAATTCTTCAAGCCATTCATACATTTCTAGTCTTTCTTCTTTTGCCTCTAGTTTACCGGCTTGATGTCCCATATTTGAGAATGTGTAACGATCAAGAATAACATTTGTGCCACTCACTAAAATTTCATTAATTATATTAATATTATATAAACGGTCTGCAGCAAAATATAATGAAGCTACTTTAGGTTCAACATTAGCTGCTCCTTCTGAAAACCAAGAAGGTCCGATATGCTCTTTACCTAAATATGGTCCACCAATTATTTTGCCTGTTGGTGAGTCATAATTTGGAAAACTAAATTTAGTTATCTGAATATTTTCTTTTTTCAATTTCTCCATTAACTTATTTGTTTGTGTTTCTTTTCCAGAACAATCTGTTCCTTCTATTACAATTAATTTACCTCTCATCATTACTCTTCCTTCTTCTAATATATTTTACATGTTTATAAGGCATTTTATTACTAGATAGATCATCTAGTATTTCTAGATCCCATTCATCTTTGTTGAAAACGGGGAAAAAAGCATCAGCTTCTTTTTCAGTTTGATCTATTTCTGTCAAATACATGATATCAGCATATTTTAAAAATTGGCTATAAATACTTGCTCCACCAATAATATAAATATCATCATTAGTATTTTGATAATCATTAATGAACGCATTGATGTTACTATAAACATTTACTTCACTTGGAAACTTATAATTACCTCTCGTTAAAACAATATGCTTACGTTTTGGTAGAACTTTAGGTAAAGATTCAAAAGTTTTTCTTCCCATAACAATGACCTTATTTATTGTTTTTTCTCTAAAGAATTTCAAATCATTTGGTAAATCCCAAATAAGTTTATTTTTTTTGCCCAACTCATTATTAGCACCAATAGCTGCAATTAATATTATTTTCATATAGCAACCGGCATTTTAATATTACCATGGTGTTCATAATCATTAATTTTAATATCTTTTAATTCTTTAGAATTATCAAATTTGAAGAAATCTTTAACCTCTGGATTTAGCCATAATTTTGGTGCTTTAAAATCACCTAGTTCTTCGTATCTTTTAATTTGTTCTTTAATACCATCCAGTTGGTTTTTATAAATATGAACATCTTTAACACTCCAGTATAACTTTCCTGGTTTTAAACTGGTTACTTGTGCTAACATACATTGCAAGACAGCGTATTGCGCAACATTAAATGGAAGTCCTAGAGCAACATCACATGATCTTTGAGTAACAACGGCATTAAGTTTACCATCTGTTACATCCCACATACTATCCCAAACACAAGATGGTAAGCTCGCTGTTGATAAATAATCATTCTGCCACAAACTCATATTCATTCTGCGATCAGTTGGATTACTTTTTAATGTTTCAATTAAATTTTGAATTAACTTGTATTTATTAACAATATATCCATAAGCAGTACCTATTGTATGAGCATATTCTTTCCCAAAATCTTTTCCCATATAGTAACCATTTTCATCAATCTGCCATTCATTCCAAATCTTTACATTACGTTCCTGCAACCATCTAACATCATTACTTTGAACCTGATAAATCCATAGCATTTCTAAAACTGCGGTTTTAAAAGCAACTCGTTTAGTTGTTAAAATAGGAAACTCTTCTTCTAAATCAAATTCAAATTGTTTATAAGGTAGTTTAATTGTATTAATTCCAGTTCGATTTTCTACCTCGTTACCATTTTCAATAATTTCCTTACATAAATTTATGTATTCTCTATCCCATTTGGCCAAACTATCTTACCTCCAATATAATTTTATAACAAACATTTGTTTGTGTCAACTGATCATTTGTATATTAATAAATTATGGTTAGAAATTGAAATCAAGATGTATTTTTATACTTAAATTATAATTTTTAAGGTTACAATTAATTTACCTAACATTTACATTTTCTTTCGGTACTCTAAAATTTTATAAGTCTCGCCTTCATAAACAACATCACTCGATAATTCATCATTATTAAATGATATTTCGTTTTCAATGTTTTTAAATTCAATTAAATAATGTTTATTTATATAAGGTGAAAAGTAATCAAACATTTCCTTATCACATATTATATAAAACTCTTCTTTTGTTAATTTTAATCTTTTTAAAAGGTTAATATAATTTTTAAAAATTAGTATATTAGAATCCTTTTCTTCTAAATTTTCAGATATTATAATGTGTCTTCTTGATTTGTTTTTGATTGGAATCTTTTCAAAAAATTTTTCATTCATTATAATTGATTTACCACTTAATTCATCACTGAAGAAATCACAATCGTCCAAAATACCCCATAATAAATTAATTTTATTATCATCATTTGATAAAATCATTGTTAAATTCATAATTCACCTCACGTTATAAAATTTCATTGTTAATGAAATCTACATTAATAAATTTGCGACTTGCTAAGTAATCACATAGATGTCCGAATTTTTGATATTTAGTAATTGGTTTTTGCAAAACATCATTACCTTGGTAATCAGTTGTCCACTCTCCCATATGCGTTTCTAGTATCGATGATATTAGAGTTGCTTCCTCAGTCTTTAAGTTTAATTCATGTTGTTTTTCTTTGATTAAAGATGATATTAGTAACGGATGATCAAAAGCAGTATATTTATTTTCAGTTAGTCCAGACTTTAAACCATCGTGAATAATTAAGGAAATAATTATAATATCCTTTTCAAAATCTTCAAAATCCCCACCAATTGTATTATTGTTATTTAATAATTCATGTGCTATTCTAACAGCAACTTTAGTATGACGGACAAGCCCACCTCTACCGAGTGCATATCTAGGATGATATTTTCCAGTTGAACTTGCTGGAATCATAAAAAAGTAATCGGGTAACATATTAATTATTTGTTTAGCACTTTCTCTTAAACGATCATCTTTAATGTAACCAAGTTCAGTTGTAAAAAATTCGTGTTTTTTCATTCTACACCATAAAATCAATTAATATTTCATTGGACAAATATAAATATTTTGAATCAATATAAACGTTTGTTCCGTCATCAATTAATTTCCCTTCTTTAATTAATTTATCAACATTTAAAAATGTATATATATCAAAACCATATTTCTTTTGAAAATCATTTTTATTAATGCCTTTAGTTTTGCGCAGTCCAAGAATAAATTCGTTTTCTAATTTTGTTTTAGTATCAATAAATTCTTCGATATCGTGAAAATCATGATTAATATATTTATTAATGTTTAATGTGTTGGTATATCTAATATCATTAACATAACCACTGGCACCAACACCAAAACCATAATACTCACCATTATTCCAGTATTTAAGATTATGTTTTGATTCATAATTAGGCTTACTATAATTACTAATTTCATAATGATTAAAGCCATGCGTAATTAATGTTTTATTTATTAATTCGTACATTTCATAATCAAGTGTTTCATCAATATTTTTTACTTCTTTAATATGGAGTACAGTCCTTGGTTCAATAATAAGTGAATAAGTTGAGATGTGATTAATATCTAAGTTTAAAAAACTGTTTATATCATCTAGTAATTCCTCTTTTGTCTGATTGGGAAGTGCATAAATTAAATCAATATTGATGTTTTTAAATCCTACTTTTTTAGCACACTCAATGTTTTTGATAACTTCACTTTTATTATGATTTCTATTTAAAAACCTGAGGTGATTAAGATTAAATGTTTGAACACCAATGCTTAGACGATTTACTTTATTTTTATATAGTAATTCAAGCATTTGTTTTGTTATATGTTCAACATTTAATTCCATTGTAAACTCATAATCATCTGCTAATTTAAATACTTTAATAATATCGAATAACTTAGTAAGTTCTTCAATACTTAAACTACTAGGTGTTCCCCCACCAATATATAATGTTTTAATTAAATCATTTTTATAACTTTTTTTAATCTCTTGTTCTAAAGTTAATAAATAATTATTAATATATTTTTTATTATACAATATTTTACAAAAATCGCAGTATGAACAAATTGTTTTACAAAAAGGTATATGTATGTATACTGACTCTACATTACTCATATTTAAAAAAGTGATAATTGATTAGATTCATCAAGATTATCTAATACTCCCATCATTCTCATTTTTTCAATTGTTGTTGCTGTTACTTTCCCTCTTTTTTGTAAATCTTCAATACTGACAAATGGTTTTTTATTTCGTTCTTCAACTACTTTTTTAGCAACTAAATCACCTAATCCATCAATTGTTCTAAATGGTGGTAATAAAGTGTAATCATCTAATAAAATAAAATTAGAAGAATCACTTTTTTCAACATCAATATTAGCAAATTTAAAGCCTCTAGCTGTTGCTTCAAGTGCAACTTGTAGAACATCTAATACGGACATTTCTTTGTTACTTGCATCAAATCCTTTTTCAATTATTTGTTCAATTTCTTTTTTTATTGCATCATAACCTTTAATCATTGCCTCAATGTGAAAATCATTACACCTAACTGAAAAGTAAGCTGTATAATAATATTTTGGATAATGTACTTTAAACCAAGCAATTCTTAAAGCACTCATAACATAAGCTGCAGCATGGGCTTTAGGGAACATATATTTTATCTTTCTACAAGACTCAATATACCATTCTACTATTCCTGCGGCTTTCATTATTTCTACATGTTCTTTCCAAGTGTCTGGTTCTTTTGATGGACGGCCTTTTCTAACAAATTCCATTATTTTAAAGGCATTTTTTGAATCCACACCATTATATGATAAATAAACCATTATATCATCACGACAACCTATAACATCTTTAAATTCACATGTATTATTTTTAATTAATTCTTGAGCATTACCTAGCCATACATCAGTACCATGAGATAGTCCTGATATCTTTAATAACTCCCCAAATGTTTTAGGTTTAGTATCCATTAACATACCAACAACAAATTTAGTTCCAAATTCTGGTACCCCTAAGGTTCCAGTTTCACAAAGAATTTGTTCTGGTGTAACTCCAAGTACTTCTGGAGAAGAAAATATTTTCATAACTTCAGGATCAGATAAATTTGTTTTAGTAACATCTAGTCCTGATAAATCTTGTAACATTTTAAGCATTGTTGGATCATCATGTCCAAGAATATCAAGTTTTAATAAACATTCATCAATAGCGTGATAGTCAAAGTGAGTTGTTCTCCATAATGATTGTGAATCATCAGCTGGATATTGGTAAGGTGTAAAATCATAAACATCCATGTAATCTGGGACAACGACAATACCACCCGGATGTTGTCCAGTTGTTCTTTTAACTCCGGTACATCCTTTAGCTAATCGTTCAATTTCAGCATTTCGCATTATAACGCCTTTGTCTTCACAATATCCTTTAACATATCCGAATGCTGTTTTATCAGCAACTGTTCCAATAGTACCAGCCCTGTAAACATTATCAACACCAAACAACTCTTTTGTATATTCATGAGCTCGCCACTGATAAACACTAGAAAAGTTAAGGTCAATATCCGGTACTTTATTGGCATCAAAACCTAAGAACGTTGCAAATGGCATATCTTGGCCCTCACGAGTCATATCATGATTACATTTCGGACATTTTTTAGGGGGCAAATCGTATCCACTGGAGTATTGACTACCAAGTGAAACTCCATCCTCATCAAAAATACTATGAAAACAATCTGGACAAACATAATGAGCCGGTAATGGATTTACTTCTGTAATTCCAAGCATAGTTGCTACGAGTGAAGATCCAACAGAACCACGACTACCAACTATGTAACCATCATCGTTTGATTTTTTAACAAGTTTTTGAGAAATTAAATAAATAACGTCAAAGCCACCCTTTATAATTCCTTTCAACTCATTTTCAATTCTTTCTTGAACATTTAATGGCAATGGATTGCCATAAATACTATAAGCTTTTTTATATACAAGTTCAGTTACTTCTTTTTCTGAGTTTTTTATTTTAGGCGAAAATGGAACACCTTTAGTGTCTAAAATAACTTCAAATATTTCAATCATATCCGTAATTTTATGGGTATTATTAACTACTATTTCTAAAGCTGTTTCTTTATCTAAAAAGGAAAAGCCTTCTAACATTTCACTAGTAGTTCTAAAATGATTACTTGGAATAGAAGTGATATTTTTTCTAGCAAGTGGGTGACGTCCTCCGCCTGGAACTTTTTGGTTAACAATAATTTCGCGATATATTTTATCGTCTTCCCTTAAGTGATGAACATCACCAGTTGCAACAATCAGTGTTCCCGATTCTTTTGAAACTCTAACAACTTTTTTAATGTGTTCCATTAAATCACCCATACTTGGGAATTGTCCACCTTGTAATAAATGATCGTAACATTCAATTGGTTGAACTTCTACGTAGTCATAAAACTTTAAAACATCAGTTAGTTCCTCATCAGTTTTAGACCTGGCTTCTAAAAAGACTTCACCTTGATAACAACCACTACCAATTAATAATCCTTCTCTTAATTTTTCTATTTCACTTCTTAAAATACGTGGCGTTTTATATAAATATTTAGTGTTTGATAAACTAATAATTTTAAATAAGTTTTTAAGTCCTTCTTTATTCTTTGCTAAAATATTAATATGATATGATGTTCCAAACTTATGAATTTCATCTTTTGAAACTAACTTATCTAAATCATTAATTGTAATAAACTTTTGATCTGTTAATTTTTTTAACATTTTGTGAAAAACCATTGCTGTACCTTCAGCATCATAATCCGCACGGTGATGAGAATCTTCATCAAACTCAACTTTATATCTTTTTACTAAAGCTGATAAATTATGACGACTAAAAGCAGTATCTAAAGTCCTTGATAATTCTAGGGTATCAATTACTGTGTTTGAAAAAGTACCCAAATCATATTTTGCGTATGCCATTTCTAAAAATGATAAATCAAATTTAGCGTTATGTGCAACTAATGGTAAATCACCAAACCACTCAATAAAGCGTTTGATTACTTCTTCTTCTAAAGGTTTACCCTTTAACATTTCATCAGTTATATTAGTGATTTCAGTTATTGTAGAAGATAAAGGAACACAAGGATCAATAAGTTCTGAAAAACGATCAATAATTTCACCATTAAAAATTTTGACAGCTCCAACTTCAATAATTGAATCCCCTCCACCGGCATTAAAACCTGTGGTTTCAAAGTCAAAAACAACATAAGTAGTATCTAACAAGTTACTATCTGTTGGACGAATAGCAATATTAACTTGATCACTAATCATTGTTAATTCAGCCCCAAATATTACTTTAAATGGGTCTTCACCTTCACCCAAACCTTTATTAATAGATTTCATTTCTTTATAAATATCTGGAAAAGATTGAACACTATTATGATCAGTTACCGCAACAGCTTTGTGTCCTAATTTTTTAGCATATTTTACTAAATCAGATGGACTTATAAGTCCATCCATTTGACTCATAAAAGTATGAGCGTGTAGTTCGACTCTTTTAACCGGTTCTTCATCAATTACCGTATCATCATCTCTTTTTAAAACATTAACATCACGAGCATTTAATACAATTTCTTTAGAATACACGTCATTCTTACTGTAACCTCTAATTTTATACCAGTTACCAATTTTAATTTGTTTTTTTAATTCAGTATATTGACCATCATCTTTAGTAAAAATTTTGCAATAAATACTATCTGTATAGTCAGTTATTTTTAGAGTAATTATTTTGAAATTTGATTTGCTAGATTCAAAATAATCAATGTCAAAAACATGTCCTTCAACAATAACATTATCAGCTTCAGCTATGATGTTATGAACTGACATGGTCTTTCCTTTTATCTCTTGGCCCATAATAACAGTATTAACAATTTTAGGTTTTACTAGTCCATTAACTTTATTTATATCTTCATTGATCATTGTCTCAATTTCGTTTTTAATTAATTGCTCTTTAACAGCATTTATTTTTATTTTAATTTTTAACTGTCCAAATCCAAAACTTTCAAAATCTTTAAGCAAGTGCTTTTTTATACTTGATAGTTTCATTTCTTCGGCTTTATTTGCAACTTCAAGCGTTAAAACACCGTTTACTAGAGTTAATTCAGTGTCTTTAAACGATGATAACAAAGGAAATTCCTGGCTATATTTATCTATAACATATATAAAATAATCGTTTACATAGTCTTGTCCTTCACTAGTCACAATGAATTTTACACTTATATTATTAGCAGTCGGAAATCTTTTTGGCAAATAATTAATAAAGTTTTCATACATATCTACCTTTAAAAACTCATTAATTTTTATAATAAATTGATAGTTGTTTTTTTCTTTATCACAGATAATTTTTTCAATACAACCATCTTCAAAACATTTATAATCATTCTCATCAAGAGATAATTGTTCTAATAAAATTTTTAATTTTTCATCCATACTATCACCAACCTAATTATATCATGGAAGGCTTTTTATATAAATAGAAATAAAAAAAAAGCCCCATTTAATAGGACTTAATATTAGTAATAAATACAAATCTGTCACGTGATTGCATATCTTGTTCAATTGTGATTATAGCTTCTGGAAAGTATGTTATAGCGATTTTTTTAATATCCGAAGCTTGAGTCATACCTATTTCAAAGGCAATTAAATATTTGTCATTTAAATAGGTTTTAGCATTTTTTAATATGTTTTGATAACATTCGAGTCCATTATTATTAGCATATAAAGCAAGGTGTGGTTCATTGTTTTTAACAAGATCCATAACTTCTTCATCTGGGCTTATATAAGGTGGATTACTAATAATACAATCAAACTTTTCATTTAATGGTTCAAGCATATTTCCTAAATAAAAATCAATATCTACTTTGTTTAATTCGGCATTTTCTTTAGCTACTAAAGTTGCCTCTTTTGAAATATCAACAGCACTTACTTTAATACTTGGTAATTTCTTTTTAAGAGCAATTGCAATACAGCCACTACCTGTTCCTAAATCTACTACTTTTGCGCCGTTTTTAAAATATTTTTCTAAATACTTAATTGTTTTAAAAACTAATTCTTCAGTTTCAAATCTTGGAATTAAAACACTATTATTTACTTTTAAACTAACACCGTAAAAATCAACTTCTCCAACAATATATTGAACTGGCTCTCCGTTTTCAAGCCTTTTTAAAGCACCTTCTAAATCATTATTACTGAAATACTTTTTTAAGTAATGAATTGAATCCATTATTCACCTAATAAACGTCTATTTTGATCTTCAGTTATTAATGATTCAATTATTTCATCTAAAGCACCTTCAACAATACGATCGAGCTGTTTTATTGTTAATGATATACGATGATCAGTAACTCGATTTTGTGGATAATTATAAGTACGAATCTTTTCAGAACGATCCCCTGTTCCAATTTTACTTTTTCTAGAATCAGCTACTTCTTCTTCTTGTTTTCTAATAGTTTCTTCATACACTCTTGCTCGTAATAATTGTAATGCTTTTTCACGATTTTGAATTTGGCTTCGTTCATTTTGACAAGTAACAACAGTTCCTGTTGGCAAATGAGTTATTCTAACAGCACTATCGGTAGTGTTAACCGATTGACCACCAGCGCCACCGCTTCTATAGACATCTATTTTTAGATCGGTTGGCTTTATATCGATATCAACTTCATCTACTTCAGGCATTACTAAAACAGTTGCAGTTGATGTATGAACCCTACCTTGTGTTTCAGTAGCAGGCACTCTTTGAACACGATGCGCTCCATTTTCATACTTAAGTTTTGAATAAACTTTGTCACCTTTAACCATGAACTCAATTTGCGAAAACCCACCAGATGATCCATATTCTTGATTAATCACTTCAATACGCCAGCCTTGATCTTCAGCATACTTTGAATACATACGAAATAAATCTCCGGCAAAAATATTGGCTTCATCACCACCTGCAGCCCCTCTAATCTCAACAATAACGTTTTTATTATCATCAGGATCTTTAGGTAACAAAATGACTTCTATTTCAGATTCTAAACTTTCAAGTTGTTGTTCTAAACTAACTAATTCTGATTTAGCAATTTCTCCCAATTCAGGATCATTAATCATACTATTTGCATCATTAATTGCTTCAGTTATCTTTTTATGTTTTTGATAATTATCATAAGCTTCAGAAATATCTGATTGCTCTTTTGATAATTCAGTCATCTTTTTTATATTAGAAATGTTTTCGGGATTTATTAATTCTTCATTTAATTCGTTATACCTTTTTTCGATTGCTTTTAAACGTTCTAACATATTATTCATCTCCTTGTTTGCTATTAAAAATTATACTATAAATGCTTAAATTATGCAATTAAAAATATAATAACAAAAGTTAGTTACTATATTTTAATAAAATCTATACTGTCACATTGTGAGAGATTAACATTTTTAAATTTCTTATCATTAGTGACTTCTTGTCCAAACCAAACTGGGGGTACAAAAGAATTGGCCTGATGCTCTGTTTTAAATTCAATCTCAACAGTACAAAGTCCATCTAATTTTCCATGATATAAATCAAGTTCGGCAGTTAAGTCATCTGAAAGCGGAATTTCAAATCTTGTTTTATGAATTAAATTACCCTTTATCATCTTATAGATTATTTCATAAACATCAGCACTAAGTGGTATATTGATTTCTGTTCTCTTTAATAATTCACTACTTTTTTCAGTTAAATAAAACTCGTTATCTTCTTTCCTTACTCTTATTTCGGGCTCATAGTTAATATATCCTTGTTTAATATCATAATTATTATATTTGGTTAAATCCGGCATTGCAGCTACTAAAAACTTTCTTTCAATTTCAAACATATTTTTTCTCCTTAAATACAATAATAAATTGTAAAAAACGAACATTGTTATATGTTCATTTTTTATTCTTCTAGTTCATCCTCTGGCAAAATTGTTAAACCTTCGATATCTTCATCTTCAAGGTCTTCATCAATTTCATCATCAAACTCTTCCGCTGTTTCATCAATGTCATCAGAACTTTCTTCAGCATCCTCATCAGGTTCGACGTCTTCTTCATCTTCGATAAAGTCTTCGTCATCGTCTTCATCTTCATCAATAGTTATTGATATTGAATGATGATCACGAATATCCCATTCATTATTTTCTAAAAGTACAAACCTTTTATCAATTGTTAATGATGTATAATAGTCTCCTATTGATTCTATATAGTAATCATCATCAAAATTAAGTAAGTCACAAATCTTTCTGAAAATTGTTGGGGTATTCATCGGCTGCTTATTTTCTTTTAATAACATATAAGTTAAATCAGTATATGAAAGAAGTTCAATTTCTTCATACGTCATATTTTCTAACTTCATAAAAATCCCTCTCTACATTTTTTTAGGCGATTCTATACCTAGCAAGCGCATTCCTTCTTCTAAAACAATAGCAACTATGAAGCATATTGTCAATCTAAATTGTGTTGCTTCATCATCATCACTAATTATTTTTTCATTGGCATAAAATTTATTAAAATCTTGCGCTAAATCAATAATATATTTAGCAATTTCAGATGGGTCATATTTTTCTTTAGCCCTTACAATAACTTCTGGGAAACTATATAATTTAAAAATTATATTCCAAACATATTCATTTATTACTTGTTTACTAAAATCAATCTCTATATTTTTTTTGTGTTCTAAAAGTGAGTTAATTCTAGCGTTAGTATATTGAATATAAGGTCCTGTTTCACCTTCAAATTTTAATATATCTTCTAAATTAAATTCAATATCACTAGTTCTATAATTTTTTAAATCGTTAAATATTACAGCACCTACTCCAATTTGGCGGCTTATTTCACTAGGATTTTCTAACTTAGAACAATTTTTTTCAGTATATTTATTAGCAAGTGAGATTGCTTCAACCAAAACATCATGTAATTTTACACTTTTGCCTTGTCTTGTTGACATCTTTTTACCATCTTGTAACATCATTCCAAAGCTAATATGTTTAATGTCATTACCCCAATCGTAATCCATTTTTTCAAGCACTAACTTTAATTGCTTAAAATGAAGAGTCTGTTCATTACCTACAACATATAACGCTTCTTTAAAATTATAATTATTTTTGCGATAAATTGCTGCAGCTAGATCACGAGTGATATATAATGTTGCACCATCACTTCTTTTAATAAGTGCTGGCGGCATATCGTCTGTTAATCTAACAATATAAGCACCTTCACTAAATTCTAACAACTTTTTCTTATCAAGTTCTTCAACAATCGGATCCATTTTATCATTGTAAAATGCTTCACCATTATAAGAATCAAACTTATCTATTCCAAGAAGTTTATAAGTTTCCGCAAATTCTTTTAATGACTCATCCTTAAACCATCTCCATATTTCTAATGATTCAGGATCACCATCTTCTAAATTTTTAAAACTTTTTCTTCCTTCATCTTCAAGTTCAGGATATTCTTTTGCTTCTTCGTGAAACTTAACGTATAACCTTCTTAATTCTTCAATTGGGTTTTGACGAACTAATTCTTCATTACCCCATTTTTTATAAGCGTATATAAGTTTTCCAAATTGAGTACCCCAATCACCTAAATGATTAATACTAATTACTTCATATCCATTTTTTGCACATATGTTTTTTAATGAATTACCAATAACGGTACTTCTTAAATGTCCAACACCAAAAGGTTTAGCAATATTTGGTGATGAGTAATCTATAACAATTGTATTATTCTTACCAATATCATTAGAACCATACTCTTTATTATTAGTTGTTATTTTATTAATAATATAATCAGTAACAATATTTTTGTTAATAAAAATATTTAAGTACCCATTAACAACATCAATACTTTCATAAAGATCATTTTTTAGTCCATCTTTAATCATAGTTGCTATGTCATTAGGACTTTTCCTTAATATTTTAGATAATGAAAAACAAGGTACCGCAAAGTCTGCCATTTTACGATCTTTAGGATTCTCAACTAAAATATCTTCTATACTGACCCCATTATCAATTAAAATATTAAAAATATCTTCTCTAATTGTTTGTTTTAAATTCATTTAATCACCTCATATTTAAGTTCGAGTATAACTGTTTCAAATAATTCATTATCTTGATACAGTTCATATTCAAGAAAGATTTGGTTATCCTCAATTTTTAAATATTTTGTTTTTACATTTAAGTAAATTATCATATTCTGTTTTTTTACATTATATACACTCTCAGTTGTATTGTTATTTAAAAATTCAAAATTGATACAATATTCACTAGTCTCGCGTTTCATCAAAAGCTTATCTTTATATAACAAAAGAGTAACATTAATTTTATCATCATTATAGACAATTTTATTATCTATAATAATGCCCATAAATTCATTTTTTATAACTTCTGTTTTAGTTTTTAAAATTGAATTTATTCGTATTTTCGACATTTTTTACCTCTTTCGTTATAACTGACTGTAATTATAGCATAGTTTTTATAAAATTGCACTCATAAATTTCATTTTTTTTCCAATACTAATTTTAGTGTGAGGTGAGCAATTTTGAATAGAAGAAAAAAGGTAGCAAGAATATTTATTTTTATGTTGTTTTTTTCAATAATCAGTTATCTTAGTCTTTTCCTCTTTGCTTGGATGAGTCCAAAATTAGTAATTACAGAAGCTAATAAACTATATTTTTACGACCAAAATAATAAGTTGTTTCCAGGTTCAGCTGATAAGGACTGGGTAACACTTGACAACATTTCCGAAGATCTTATTAATGCTACCATATCAATTGAAGATAAAAAGTTTTATAAACATCACGGATTTGATTATCCAAGAATTATTAAATCATTATATGTAAATTTTATAAATGGTGAATATTTGCAAGGAGCTTCAACAATTTCACAGCAGTATGCTAGAAATTTGTTTTTAGATTTTGGGAAAACTTGGAAATGAAAAATTGATGAAGCTTGGCTAACCTTAAGATTGGAAACTCATTATTCAAAAGATGAAATACTTGAGGGATATTTAAATACAATTAATTATGGCGGCGTTTTTGGAATTGAAAATGCTGCTAATTATTATTTTAATAAACAATCTAAAGATTTAACTTTAGCAGAATCAACAATACTTGCTGGTATTCCTAAATCTCCTAGTAATTACTCACCTATTTCTAATGAAGAAAAAGCTAAAAATCGTCAACAAACAATTTTAAATTCAATGGTTAAAAACAAATATATAACTGAGGATGAAAAAGAAAAAGCTATGAACGAGGAGTTAGTTTATTTGGGCCTTGAAGAGCAAGATAAATTAAACACTTTAATGTATTATCAAGATGCTGTAATTAACGAACTAAAAAGTTTAGAAAGTATTCCAGCATCTTTTTTAAAAACCGAAGGTTTAAAAATATATACTAACTTAGATATTAATGCTCAAAAGATTATGGATGATAGTATTAAAGAAAGAATGCCTAAGGAAAATGACTTACAAATTGCAAGTGTAGCAATGGATCCCCAAACAGGTAAAGTTTTAGCACTTTCCGGTGGGGTTGATTATTCAAAAAGTCAATTTAATCGTGCTATAAGCTCCAAAAGACAAGTTGGTTCAACCATGAAACCACTTCTTTACTATGCAGCACTTGAAAATAGTTTTACCGCATCTACAACTTTTATAAGTGAAAAAACAACTTTTGTCTTTGCTGAAAATAAAACTTATAGTCCCAATAATTTTGCAAATACCTATGCAAATAAACCCATTAGTATGGCTGCAGCTTTAACCTATTCAGATAATATTTATGCCGTAAAAACTCACTTGTTTTTAGGTGAAGAAACGTTAGTTGATATTGCTAGACGAGTAGGAATTGAAAGTGAACTTAGTCCAGTTCCTTCTTTAGCACTTGGCTCTGAAGAAATAAACATTATGGAAATGATGCAAGCTTATGGAACTTTAGCAAATGAAGGTTATAAAATCAAACCATATTTTATTAAAAAAATTGAAAATATGGATGGTGAGGTTATTTATAAACATCATGAAGTAAAAGAAAATGTTTTAAATAAAAGTATTGTTTTTATATTAAATGAAATGCTTAGCAATTGCTATGCTAGAGAATTTATTGATTATAGTAATCCTACTTGTTATAGTATAGGTCCAAGAATTTCAAAAAAATATGCAATTAAAACAGGTTCAACTGAAACGGATCACATTATAATGGGATTTAACAACGATCTTGTTGTTGGGGTTTGGACAGGTTATGATGATAATCGTATAAGTGATGGTCCTAATAATGTATATAGTAAACATGTTTGGATTGATGTTATGGAGCACTATTTAGAAGGTAACGATGAAGCTTGGTATCCAATTCCTAAAAATGTTGTTGGTGTCTTAGTGGATCCAATTACTGGGAAATTAGTTGAAAATAATGTCAGCAAACGAAAAATATTTTATTATATTAAAGGAACAGAACCATATGATGATAGTCCAGATTTAGAAGCCCTGGTACCAACTATTAAAGAACAATAAAAAGGAATCGAAATTCCTTTTTTATTTTTTAATAATTGTTCCAAAATCTCCTTGATTAATTATAAATGCATTACCATCATCAACATCTAAATGAAGTTCAAATTGATAGTTATCTGAAGACTTTAAGGAAACATTGTGCATTATACCACCTTTTGGGCCATCAATTAATATATTTACTTTAGTAACATTTTCTAAACCAAGTCTTCTTGTATCGTCAGGGGTAATATGTATATGACGCGTTGCTATTATGCAGCCTTCTTCTAAGTCCAATTCCCCTTTTGGACCGACTAAAGTAATAGGACTTGAACCAGTAACATCTCCTGACTCACGAATGGGCGGATTTAAACCTAGTTTATAAGAATCAGTTTTTGATATTTCAATTTGAGTATATTTCCTAATTGGTCCTAAAATACGAACTTTTTCAATTACTCCTTTTGGACCTTTTAGATTAACAGTTTCAACAGAAGCAAATTCTCCAGGTTGAGATAAACTTTTTAAATCAGTTAATTCATATCCCTTCCCAAATAACAATTCTAAGTGTTCTTTAGTTAGATGCATATGCCTTGCTGATATTCCGATTGGTACTTTCATGTTTTCCCCTCCAAAAAAATTATAACATAATTTAAATAGTGTTTCAATATCACTTTTAATCATAAAAGCGTTTTGTTTTAATATATTTTATAGAAAGGATGAGTTGAATGAATAATAGTTATTTTGGAAATAATAATTTCCCGGGGCAACCAATTTATACTGGTAATCAGCCAACACCTAATCAAGCGGACGTGACACCAACACTACCACCTGGTGTACCTTTTGAACAATCATTTATTGAAAATATATTAAGAATTAATAAGGGTAAAAAGATTGATGTTTACATGAGTTTTCCAGATTCAACTGAGTGGAGAAATAAAGTTTTTTCGGGTATTATTGAACAATCTGGACGCGATCATATTATTTTAAGTGAACCGTCAACGGGAGTTTGGCATTTACTATTAATGATTTATGTTAATTATATAGAATTCGATGAAAAAATAAATTATATTGTTTGATATAACACCTAAACTTTGATATAATAACACTAGGTGATAGCAATGGAATTATTCATGTTTATTTTAATAATAATTATTATAACCTGCTTTATTTTAATTTGGTATATAACAACTTTTAATAATTATCAAGATTATATTATTAGAATTAATGAAGCGGAAACTAGTATTGATATAATTTTAAGAAAAAGATTTGATTTATTAAATAAATCAATTGGAGTTATTAAAGCAAATTGTGAAATTGAAGGCGAAATTCTTGAATCTATCGTAAAATTACGTTCAAGAAAACTAACAAACTTTGACCTTGACAGACAACTTTATGATGCCATTAACGAATTTAATCGTTACCGAGAACAATATGATGACCTTGCAAAAACTGAAGGTTTTATAAAAATTGATATAGCGCTTAATGATACAGAAGCTGAAATAATTGCTTCAAGAAAATATTACAATGATATTATTACTGATTATAATAAATTAGTTACTAAATTTCCATCAAACTTTGTTGCTAAAATGCGTCATTATGAATATAAGACTTATTTTGACGGAAAAGACATGACTGATGATGTTGTAAATGATTTCAAATTATAAAGGGACAATGTGTTCCTTTTCATTTTAAAAAAAACGAATAAATATTTATTCGTTATTTTACTTTTTAATTTTAATTAATATAAAAATTATTGCCATTCCACTGATTCCTGCAGTTATAATTTTTTTAGAATTACTCTTTTTCTTTTCGATTGCCGCTGTTTCTTCTTTTGGTTCAATACGAATAACATATTCACCATCTTTGGAATATAAATAATTTTCCCTTGCATACCTTGCGATATAATCAGGATCATTTAATTTTTGAATTTCGTTTTTTAAATTACCTTCTTCATTTTTCAGTGCTAATAACTCATCAGATAAGTTTTTTTCATTACGTTCTAGCTTATTGATATTAAGGATGTATTGAAAACTAGTGACAAAAAAATAAATAATAATAAAAATTGATAAACTTCCAAAAGTAAATAATCTTCTTTTCGATGCTTTACTTATGTTCTTTTTAGCCACAGTTATCACCTCACACTAAAATTATATCACTTTTTAAAATGCTTAGCAACTAGCTTTGATATACTAGTTTCAAGTAAAAATCCTAAAATAAAGATTAAAAGATAATATGGGTGTATGATCGCACTATTAATTTTTTTTAATAATAAAAAATAAATAATTACATTAGTTAGAATAAAAAAACATGTTGACACAATTTTAATATGTTTATTTTTATTATATATTAATTTGTAACTAAGAGATAATAATAACGAGAAAAGGATTCCATATAAAAAACTATAACTAAGTGTTAAAATTTGAAGTTTTAAATTCATTATTTAAATAGTTTCCCAAAAACAGTTTCATCTTTTTCTTTTTTATTTAAGCCATCCATATAAGTTAAGCTGTAGACCTTACCATTAATTGATACATTTCCCTGATAAGTATCTAACTTTATTATTTCTAAACCTTCACCCTTTATTGCCACAAACCCCATAGTTGTTTCCATTAAAAACTCTTCATCATCAAAGCTTTCTATTTTCTTCACTCCAGATATAACTATACTTTTTCGCTCGTTTAAAGTAATTGAATGATTAAATGAAGATATTGTTGTATCCTTGTCCATAACTTTTCCTCCTGTTGTTAAAGTATATTCACAAGTATTTTAATTATGAAAAAAAGAAATTTTCATTTCTTTTCGTTTACTCTTCTTCATGATAAGCTTTAATAATTGCCTCTTCAAACATAGTGCGTGTTTCTTGATCAATTGGATGTGCTATATCACGATATTCATTAGTTGGAGTTTTACGACTAGGCATTGCAATAAAGAGACCATTATCACCTTCAATAATCCTTATGTCATGAATAGCAAAACAATCATCTAATAAAACCGTAGCTATGCCCTTCATTCGCGAATCATCTTTAACTATTTTACGAACTTTTACAAGCGTTATTGTCAAGTATATCTCTCCCTTCAGTTTTTTACTACATCTACATTATATACTAGAACAGTACTAAATGCAATAATATTTGTCTTTTTTTGCCAAATTATGTCATTTTAGAACTTAATCTTAATGGTTTTGGTAATCACATCTGAATAAGAGAAT
>LFRM01331723.1_pt1 | contig 39857 bp, 37 predicted proteins | sample 618341 | NCBI WGS metagenome assembly LFRM01 (sample SAMN03654438, study PRJNA283298) | anaerobic digester metagenome | isolation source: pool of bioreactors CSTR01a, CSTR02a, and CSTR03a thermophilic anaerobic... | place: Denmark: Kgs. Lyngby | collected 2014-05-21 | reverse complement strand
TTTTGTATGAAATAATTAGTCTTACAGGAGTTTATACAGGGAGGACAACAATGAATTTAAAAACAAAGGATATTATTTTAGTAGCATTATTCGCAGCACTAACGGCTATAGGCGGCCGCATAAGTTTTTCAGTCTATCTGGTTCCCTTAACCCTTCAGCTGTTTTTCTGCCTGTTTGCAGGCATATTGCTGGGCGCGAAACTAGGGATGGCATCTCAGCTGGTCTATGTTTTAATTGGCCTGTTGGGGGTTCCTGTATTCGCAAACGGAGGCGGACCGTCATACGTGCTTAATCCAACTTTTGGATATCTAATAGGTTTTATAATTGCCGCCTATATAATGGGCAAAATTGTGGAATCATTAAAAAATATTTCTCTTATCAACATGATGATTTCCACCGCGGTAGGTTTTATAACAGCCTACACAATTGGAATCCCTTACTTCTACATTATATATAATTTCTATCTGGGCAAACCGCTGTCATTTATAGCAAGCATAACCATGATGATCCCTTACATGATAAAAGATATGATGCTGGCAGCTATAGTTGCTTTGACTGCCTGGAAAGTACTTCCTCTTTTGAGGCGTACCGGGGCGGCAATAAACCCCGGCACTCCTCAAAAAAAGTAAGTAAATGTCGAGGCCTCTTTATTCTATGCTAATAGCTCCGGTGGGACACTGCTCTTCAGCTTCTCTTGCGCTGTCCAGTACATCATCCGGGATATCTTCGTCTATTGCCTCAGCCAGTCCGTCATCATCCAGGCTAAATACCTCCGGGCAGATATCAGCGCACAGTCCGCATCCGATGCATGTATCCTTGTCAATATAAGCCTTCATCCAAATCCTCTCCCTTCTTTATTATATTGCTGTATTTTATACAGCAAACATATTTTATGTGATGTAATATATAATATTGTATATTCTCATTGCAGAACTCCAAATCAATTGATTCACATCAAAGCCAAACCTTTAACAGCCTTATTTGTATGCTATTGCATTTCTTGGACAGCTTAGACAATAAGTACAAAAAAACATCACAGTAAAAAATATCTCAAAAACCAGTTACAAGCCCCTTACCATACGTCCCCATCCCCTTTTCATTTTCTGTGCTTCAATTATACAGTATTCAAAGACAAAAATCGGTATCTATAGTTACAATATGGGAGAACGAAAATATATTTTTCCCATAAATGTAGGCATATCTTTTACAAGTAGCATAGGTTGTTCAAGGGTTCAAATAAACTTTATCCGGGATGGGGAAATACATTCTCCATAAACAGACCAAAAAGGTCGGTGCCGAGCCCTCCAAGAGCACGCAGGCCCTCCGGAGGCACATTCTCCATAAACAGACCAAAGAGGCCAGAAAGTTTACTGTTGCTTGCACGTTTCAAAAATAAAATTACAGAAAAACGTTCCAAACAAGGTTCAAAAGCTTGTCAGCAGGTTATATACCTTTAAACCGGCTATATTTGTGGCTATATAGCTTTGGGCTGGCTATACATCTTTGTGGCTATATACCTTCGGGCTGACTATACATCTTTGCAGCTATATACCTTTGAACACATTCCAAAAGGCCAGTTCATCCAGTTTTTTGCGTCTGGACTCATGCCGGTTGGGATCCACCTTATCGTCAGGATAGCCTATAGGCAGAAGCACCATGGGTTCAATATGCTCGGGCAGGTTGAGGACCTTACTGCACCTTGCTGCGTCAAAAGCACAAATCCAGCAGGTACCCAGGCCCAATTCGGCTGCCGCCAGTGTTATGTGATCAACCGCTATGGCCGTATCAATGTCGCAGTGGTCCTTACCGTCAAACCTCTTCCAGGACTGCCTATGATCCCCACAGGCAACGATAATTGCCGGCGCCTCCCTAAGCCACGGCCCCCCATAGCATGAAGCCACATCATTTTTTAGCTTGTCATCGGTAACCACAACAAAGCAGAAGGGTTGAAAATTACAGGCCGATGGTGCTATCCTGGCAGCTTCAAGGACCCGTTCAAGCTTCTCCTTCTCGACCGGCTGTTTTTTGTACTTACGACATGAATATCTGTTCCTGGCAAGCTCGAGAAAACCCATAAAACCTACCTCCCCTTTTTATGTTTTAATGCTTTTGTTTACAATTCAACCGCAATACCCAGCACTCTTTATAAAAAATATCTTCTCCATTGGACACCTCATATGCCCAGCTACCCAACCGGGCGATCCATACTATAATTTTACAACCTGAAAGTCCATTTTACCAGCAAGTTTTTCCATAAACCAATCGTGGCAGGTGAATACAAAGACCTGACGCTTGTCAGCTATATTCCTTAACAGCTCCAAGCCGTTTTCAAGGCGGAAGCCGTCCCAGTTTACAAACACCTCATCGAGAAATAACGGCAAAGCCAGGCCACCCGGGTCCAGATGCTCCGTAAAGGCCAAACGCAGCGCAAGATAAATCTGCTCCAGGGTGCCTCTGCTTAAACAGCCATCCTTCACTTCAATCAGCTCATCATTATGTCCACATTTTACCACCAGACCAGGTTGATCTCCTTCCTTTTCGAACAGGTGGGTGTACTTTCCCTGGGTTATTACCGACAAGTATTTCCCCGCTTTTTTCAGTATATCGGGCTGATGTTCTTCTCTGAATTGCTTTTCAGCCTCTAAGATCAGGTTTTTCATAATCATTATACGATCCCTCTGCCGGGCTATCTGTAACAATTCGTCCTCATAAGCAGCTATCTCACCTCTGACTTCGTCCAGCCGTATTTTTTCCACTCCCAGCTCTATCTCCTTTTTCAATGTGCCTATCTCATTGTTGAGGGAATTCAGCTCATATTCGATCTGATCCCGCTCGGCCTTTGCCCGGGCCAAAGCTGCATCGTCAATATCCCACTGCTGGTCTGTCTGACTCAGTTCCGCCAGCTCGCGTTTTATATCATCCAAATCCGGATATTCCCGTTTCAACTCCTCCATCAGGTTATTGGCCTGTTGCGCCAGGTCCCGGGCCTTTATCAGCCTTTCAACCTGCTCAAACAGATCCTTGCCCGGAAGGGTATTAATCCGGCCGATAATGCAAGCCTTATCATTCTCAAGCTTTGTAATTTTATCATTCAGCTCCTGAAGCTGAGCTTGCACATCTTCCAACTGGGAACGAGCCGCTGCAGCATTCTGAAAGCGTTGTTCGGCCTCCTGCAAAGCAATCTGCAGAATGTCAATACGCTCCAACAGATCAGCAGAGCCATAGTCCAGTCCACATTTGGAGAGCAATCCATCTATAACCGTCTCATGATGTTCCAACCGTCGGAGGATTGCATCCCTTTTTCGCCGGCTGCTATCAATCCGTTCAAGCAAGACCCTGAGCTTCTCTATATCCACCAGAATAGCGCTGTCGGGTGACTCCAATCTCTGTTCAGTAAAAGGCAAATCCTTTAGAAGCTCCTTTACGATGTTTCGGGCTTCCTCCATCTTATGTCGGCCCTGTTTAAGCCTCGTCTCTTCTGCTGCCAGCTCCCTGTATCCCGTTGCCCGTCCGCCGAAAAACCACCAGGCCAGTATGAAAGCCGCTCCCATTGCCATAACAAGTGCCGATATCCATCCCAGGGGCGATGCACCTGCCAGAACGAAACCCAGCGCGCCTATTACTGACAGGGCTCCGGATAACCATGGAACGTACTTCGCCTCGGGTTTTGACTCTAAACGTATTTTCAAGGCATCAACCCTATTCAGCTGTTCCTGATACTGCTCCCGAGCCTGACGGAATGCATCTATACCCGCTCTTAATGATGCAGCATCAACAGCCTTTACAGCATTTTCATGTTCCGGCTTCCAGCCGCCCACAAGGAATTCAGCGGCACAACGCCTCAGCTGAGCATCCCAGCTTTTTAAATCTGTATCAATATTGTTTAGCTCATCCCTGTCAGCTTTTACCCTGTCATAAGATCTTACTGCTAGCTTAACTTCCGTTGCGTTATCCAGTATCAGCCTATCCCGGGGGGTACAGGAAGAAACCACATCCTCCAGTTGTTCCTTCCTGCCTTCCAGCTTGTCCCTCTGAAGTCTCAACCCATCCATCTCTTCATCAATACGCCGTAAATGTTCAAGAGGTTGTGCCGGCAGATCATCGTAATCAGCAGCATAATCCGAGTCTGCCCTTAACTGTTCTATACGCTCCAGTTTTTTGCGAACAGGATTTAACCTCTCGCAGCGATCTATGTAGGCAATAAGCTTAGCCTTTCTGGCAATATGCTGGCCAAGCTTTTGTTGCAGCTCGCCCAACATAGATTCAGCCCGTTGCAATCTGTCTTCGTTATCCCGTGCTTCATTGAGCATACCTCTGAGTTCCTTCAATCTGTCCTGAATTTCCTTTGCTCGGGGCTTTCCCCTTTTGTCGGGACGCCAAAGGCGATTGGCTTCCTCGTCCAAATCCCTTATCACATCGGTAACGGGCCTGAGAAAGGAATTAAACTGACCTCCCAAAAATTGCTGCATGGATTCCCATGCCGACATTTCGGGGAACTTCAAATCCCGCAGTTCTATGGCATAAACCTCCCCGAACACATCCCGGGGCAACACCTCCACATAAGGCAGTGCCCTGTTCTTTATATCAACGAGCCGGTCCCCCTGCTGCAGCATTCCTATCGGCCTGCTTAACAACCTGCGGTATACCGTCATCCTTTCCCCGTCATTCAGCATGATCTCCCCTTCACAGTCAGCTTCAAGCAAGCCCCAGGGTATAAAGGGATTAGAGTCCCTGTTTGCCGGCTGCCACCCGTAAAAAAGAGTAGTTATCAGATTAAACAGCGTACTTTTGCCCGATTCATTGCGGCCACATACCAAAACAAGCCCGGGATTCAACAAAGGACTTTCCCAGTCTTTCAGACAACCGAAGGCCCTGGCCTTTATTCTCACAAGCCTCATATCCCTTCCTCCTCCAGCAGGCGAGCAGCAACATCATACTCCATTCCATCAAGCAAATCGGACAAATACGAAAGAATTTCCTCGGGAGCATCGGCAGCGCATCCGGCCAATCTTTCCGGCTTCAACCTCATCAATAGATCAGGTTGGGTTTTGGCTTTTTCAAGCATATCCAGAGCAACACCCAGTATATGAGGTTGTCCCCTGTAATCATTGGGTATCACCGGACGGGCGACCCCCTCAGCAATAACCTCCGCATGCCGAAATTCAAGGGACACCAGCAGGTATTCCTCCAGTTCCCTGATATTATCCTCGTTCTCAAGCTCCTTGTACAGCGGCGAGGGACCTTCCAAAAGCATCCTGGCTATTATGTCCCCTGTTGGTTGTCCATCCTCCAGCCGGGCTATAACGGTTTCACGAATATGTTTCTGAAGATCTGCCAGGCTTTTGGCTGCCGACAGATTATCCACCCGGAAGGATGTCCAGCATACCGGCGCCAAGGGGTGGAATATGGTCCTCGCTTCTCCCGCACCGTAAATCTCCACCAGGTAAGCCCCTTTCAGTCCATCCTCTCTGAAATTCCGGCCCACCAAATTTCCAGGATAAACCACCGGCGGCTGTTCCCACAGATGAGCCCTGGTATGAATATGCCCCAGCGCCCAGTATGTATATCCTTTGGCCAGCAGATCCTCAAGAGTACACGGGGCATATCTGTCATGCTCGGCTTCACCCTGGGACCCCATAACCCAAACATGAGCAAGCCCTATATACGGTATATTAGCATGGTCGGGAGGAGGAAAATTCTTTACCAGATTCCCCCGTTCGTGTTGGCTTTCATGCCCGGCTCCCACAACATAAGCAAGCGGCCGGCCCTGCTCATCACGGACCGGACAAACCTCGGGTTTCAAACTATTAAACACCTTAACGTTATCGGGCCATTGAATCGTGCTTCGTCGATAGGCGACTCCGGCTGGATCATGATTCCCTGGAGCGTAAAACACCATCACCCTGGCATCCTTAAGCCTTTCCATCTGTTCCAGGATAAATCTCTCTGTGGCAAAGCTGAGAGTATCGTTATCAAACAGGTCTCCTGCGATTAATACGGCGTTTACGCGCTGGGACAATGCAAGATCCACTGCCTTTTGAAATGCCTTTCGAATTGACTCACGCAGAAAAAGCCGCAGCTGCCTGTCCTTGGACTGAAAGGGTGTATCCAGATGAACATCGGCCAGATGCAAGAATTTAAAAGCCATCAGGCAGCCTCCTTACAGAAAACATTTTATATGATCAGCATATGCCGGGCAGAACATAAAACAATATATACGGCAAAACGCCTAATATCGATATAAACAATGATGACAAATACTTATGTTCTGCCACCAATAGCATCAAATCCACGTCCATACTTACAGCACCAGCACATGCAAAAGAAGTACGTGTAAAAAACGCTTTTTATTACAATTTGCAAACCTTATAACAATTACTACCGGTAGTATACCATAAATGCCTGACAGATAAAATAAGAGTTTTGGCTTTGGGGACAGATACATAGTTGGTTTTACCTGTTCAGTCATAACTGGGTGTCGTCTGCCAATGGGAAGAGGACGAAGTTCCCATAGTTTGTTTTTTCTGTTCCGTTATAGCTCTGACATCCCGTTTTAAAAGATCACAGGGACAAAGGTGGGCAATAATTTCTCCCTGCTGTCTAAATTTCCCGTTGATAAATCAGGCCGGCATCGTTCAGTTTTTTTCTGACCATTTTACTTCTTACTGGTCAGCATCTTTTAACAGCTTTCCTCCTACTGGCCGGCATCTTTCAACAGCTGATTCAGCAATTTGAAAAAGGATGCAAACTTCTCGTTTTTCTCTCTGAGCTCCGTTACGAGTTTCCCGGCGTCAGCACCAAGCCCAAGGGCCTTTTTTAGCTCCGCTTCAGTTGACTGCAGTTTATCCTTTAGCTGGACGTTCTCCCTCTCCAGGCGGTCTTTATCCGCCCCTACAGCATCAACAATGGCCAGCATTGTGGCAATATCAACCACACCGTCCTGAGGGAGATTGATAGATTTTTTGAGTGCATTTACCGCTTCCAGAGTCTCATCGCCAAATATGCCATCTGCTCCGTATTTGGGCAGAGGATAGCCCAGCTGCATCAAAAGCTTTTGGACCCTCCGAACATCGGAACCCCTGTCACCTTTTTTCATACAATCCACCTCCTCAGCAACAGCATGACCTTGTACGGCCTGAATGATCTCCTCCAGAGGAAAATAATCACCGGGACATACGGTGGCGGAACCCGGTACTTCTTTATGCCCTTTTATCCAGCGAATAGAAGGATATTCCTGCAACAAATCTCTTACAACCCTGACGATTGCATCATACTGCGCTTTAGGCATTGCTTTATCAAAGGTCTGCGTATCCGACGGATGGTACATCCCCTCGGCACACACCCCAACGCTGTCGGAGTTAGCTCCCTGGGCATGAGCCCCAACCGCCCAGAGGGGGCGAAGCTCCCACACCGAGCCATCCTTTCTTATGTATACATTGTATCCGGCACCGATCCAGCTTCTCTTCAGATGCCACTCATGGATCTTATCGGGAGATGCATGCTGAGCTGCCGCATGGTGCAGCACGATCCCGTTGGTGGCATTCCTCTTTCTTAACTGTCCGTTGAATTTCAGACCGGCATTCTTTATATAATCCCTGATGGCCACAGCGTCACCTGCCTTTCCAAGCTATGTATCATTTACAGTAACATTCATCAAAATTATCGCATAAATCGGGCATTTAAGGTCCACACCATGGACAGGTACACCAGATATTTCGAATCTCGGCAATATCTTTAATACTGCGGGACCTGCCCATAGGAAACTGTACAAGGCATAAAATATACCAGGCTAATAGGGTACTGCACAAGGCATAAGATATGCCGGGCTAAAGAGTACGCCTTCCGTTTTTTCCCCCTAATAAATATATTGATTCTGCGCATAAATGTGATACATGGCTTGGGCTATTCTTACATTGGCATTCCATGTTAAAACTTGCTGGTGCAAAGCTGCATAAGCTTCATAACGGGTCTATTCTTGCATCGACATGCCTCCATAAAATCATATGAACCAGTATTATTATCCATGCTTTTTTAGCATTATTTGAAAGCTTTCCTTTGCCGGTTTATATAAGACAATATGTTTTTAGCAGCCAATAATAACCTAATGAGCAGTATAACAACAACAGCAGCAGCAGCTACTCAATGGGAACACTGACAGCAACACAGGCAGCATAATGACAGCTGATTTATAGCAGCTAAAACAGCAAAAAGCAGCAAAAATGACAGCGTAATGGCAGTGAATTTCGGACATCCGGCTATCAAACCGGACAGGATGGAAAAACAAAAAACCCTCCGACATCATCGGAAGGCTTTGTATACCTGGTTTTGTACTGGTGGGCGCAATAGGACTTGAACCTATGACCCCTTGCTTGTAAGGCAAGTGCTCTCCCAGCTGAGCTATGCGCCCAAAGTATTTCATTGTTTACCCCGCATCAGTTAAATTATAATAACCAGTCTGGGGGATGGTGGCGGCGAACGGATTCGAACCGCTGACACTTCGGGTATGAACCGAATGCTCTAGCCAACTGAGCTACGCCGCCATAAAAAATTGGTTGCGGGGGAGGGATTTGAACCCCCGACCTCCGGGTTATGAGCCCGACGAGCTACCTGACTGCTCCACCCCGCGACAAACCGCCTTCCCTGGCGGCGATTAATATTGTATAATAAAACTCGTTTTAAGTCAATACCTTTTTTCTTTTAAGTTGCCCGGCTTGTGTATAGCCTCATCAATACCTACGCAAAATCATATCTTAGCAAGGGCAAGGTATGTTTGATATCGGGAAAAACCATAACTGTCGCATCATCCCTCCCATCTAGGGCTTCATCAAGCGCCTGTTGTATGGTTTCAAACTGACGCGCTCTCCACTTTTCCAAACGGGAAAACGGGAAGGTATCGGATACAATATATAGTTTCTGAGATCTCAATTCAAATACGCGACGTTCATAGAATGTTCCCCGTATGGCTTTTAGTACATGCTGAATCTGTCTGTCATCTAAATTCCAATTCCTTTTTTCATGAAGCCTGATAAGTTCGCTTAAAGAAATCATTTCCAGATCATAGCCGCATACCAAGGATTTCTTCCGGGGGATATAATCCATTGCCGATATTACAACTCCCTCGGGGTCAGTTATCGAAAGAGCCAGACCCAAATAGTAGATAGGGTTGTTGGACAGGGAGAGATCGCCCACATCTTCGTTGCAGATAATGACAACATCAGCCATTCTGCCTCCTGTAACAAATCCCCAGACATGCCTTTGACCAAAATCAACGCCGACAGGAAAAACCTTTTCGGGGGTTCCCGCAAAAGCCTTAACCGGTTGTCCATCCCAGTTCATTACGAAATTTACCAACAAATCCAATCCGACCATACACCCTATTGCATCCGCTTCATTTCTGCTGGGATTGTTTTGCAGATTGCCATAGTCTGACAAGGGTGAAAAATTTAGAGAGTGATCCCGAATAATGGTTTCAAAGGATGCAACGCCCGGCACAATCATCTTGTACCCGCCTTCATAGCCATAGGTAACGTGGGGAAAAATCCGGCCCAGCGCCATCTTAAAATCGGCTTCGGCCACATATCTGTTTACCCAGACAGGAGTGCCCAAATCTGTAATTTTAACAAATGCCTGCATTTCCGGATTCCCAGCATCGTGGGAAATGCATCGTACCCGCTTGTATACCTCATCCCCTACCTTCCTCCGCATATCTTCCTCACCCATGGGATCGTGCATTCCGCTGGCCGTTATCACGGTTATATTCCTGTCTTCTGCCCCCGCCTGATTCAACCTCCTCAGTACATCTGGCAAAAATTCCCCGCAGGGCGTGGGCCTTCCCCAGTCATCCACCAGCACGGCAATTTTTTTGTCCCTTAAATCCCATTTTTCCAGCGGTTCGGTATCCAGCGGATTATCAAGGGCCTCCTTTATTGCTTCCGGGAAGGTAATCGGCCCTGGAGCTGCAGGAGGACGTGCAATAATTGCATTATCGGGCAGCTTAACCTCCTGGCCGGCTAACTTTATCTTCACCATATGTCACCTCGCCTGTTTAAACATACTTCAATCAACAATAGTAATGTTTGCTTCCTTCATACCCTGGGCCACCGCGTCAAGATGCTCAAAATGAGAACCGTCGTAATGCCCGAGTGAAAGGCCGTCTATGCCCAATGTCGACAGAACCTTGATGGATTCCTTTATTAATTCGGGAGTCGCATTGGGACGCACAGCTATAGCCGCAATTATATTCTTGTCAAAGCTGATACCGCGCCTTATTTTAAGTATTGTATTCCGTTTATATACGAATTTATCCGGGGCACCAATTTGTTCCGAATAATCCGAATCGCGGACCGAATCAACATATGGGGCTATGTCTTTAAACGAAATCCCTTCAAATTCGGGATAACGCACATGATTGTTATATCTGAACTCAACCGAAGAATTGGCTTCCTTGATACCTTCATATATGTCTTTAAACAATTCGGTAACACTGTCAATACGGAATTTAAGGAACTGTAACAGACCGGGATACTCAATGAGCAGCATGCTTTCAGTCAGATTGCTTCCCAAAGTGAGGTTATTCTCCATGAGCTCTTCCTGGAAACGATACGGCGTGGCATTGGCAACCCTGTACAATTTGCTCATATCCCTTACAATCAGTTCCCAGTCATACCCCAACTCTTTCGCTTTATCACGACACCTGTCGCAAAAGCAGCCGCCATTGGCTATCCCCATTAACGGTCCGAGGTAGGTGCGGTTAACATCCATCCACTCGGCAAAAAACCAAGGGGCTTTCACGCTGCCGCCGCTGGCAAAAGTCAAAAGACAGGTCTGGATAAAATCAACGTCATGGTTTTTGACGGTATCGTAGAACATTATACGCTGGTACTCACGAACATCCGGGTGATTGGGACAAACTATCCCCTGAGGTGCCTGGATGATGTCCCCGTTAATATTCCGTTGTAATATATCGGGATACTCCCTGTACGCCACATTGGTATCGAAAATGGTGTGGGACAGTTCAACGCCGGCTTTCAGCTTTCGTTTCCTTGCCTCGGAGATCAGTACATCCAACCAGTCAGTATCCTTTAAAAAATCCCGTTCGGAGAACAGCGGTTTTAACCTGGTGTTCTTAAAATTGTTCAAATCCAGTCTGTAATACACCCTGCTGTTTTCAGGCAAATAATACTTTCTCTTGCTGTTATGAGTGTAGAACAAACTGGTCAGTGGCCGTTTTTCAAAATGCATCACACCGACAAGGTATATCGAATTAACATTACTCCGGTTCACCAGGTTATCGGCAATGGTTTCAATTCCCTCATCAGCCAAATCCCAGGGATAAAGGCTTGCAGCAATTTCTTTGATAAACATCCTTAGCATCCCCTTTCCGTTATTCTGATTATTATGCAACAGCAGAGTCGAACTATAAAAATGATTTACCAGCCATAACAAAAAAGCCCAGGGTAAAAATACATCCTTCACCCACGGGACTTTTTGCCTAACAAACAAAGCATTGCAGCAAAATAATAAGAAGAATAGTTAAGTAGCTCGGTATACGAATAAAGCTGATACGGCGCTCACCTTATCCTCTTCCGCGCCAGTAGCCACCGCCTCGCTTTGATTCACGGTTCTTCTTTATATCCTGCAGCCTTTCCTCGCTGTCCTTCAAAAACTTGGCCAGCCTTTCTTCAAAACTCATGGAAGGCTCCTGAGCTCGCCGGATGGACAGGCTTATTTTCCCCCTCTCATCCACCGCCAGGACCTTTACCTTTACCCTGTCATTTTGTTTCAGATACTTGTGGATATCCGTAACATAGGAATCGTCAATCTCGGAGATGTGAACCATACCCGTTTTCCCGCCGGGCAGTGATATGAAGGCTCCAAACTTCGTAATACCCGACACCGTTCCTTCAAGGATTTGTCCTACTTCGAAAGACATAAAGAAATGTTTTCCTCCTCTTTTCTCTTTTATTTCTTTTTTTCAATAAATTTTATCTCACCTTTTTTTACCCAACCGAAACACTCACGAGCTACCTTTTCTATATACTCTTCGGATTTGGTATACTCTATCTGCCTTTCCAATTCGGCATTAAGCTCCTCGACCTGCTCGATTTGCTGTTTCAAATGCTCCATTTTAGCATGTTGTTCGCGAATCCTTAACTCCTGCTGTACATAGGTCACCAAAAAGTATCCTATGACCAGCATTGCAATCATAAACTTTACCCTTGTTTTTACAACGTACCTCCGTCTTGCCATGGCATCACCTTCTAAACGCAAAGACACTCGCTTAAAATATCTCTATGTTTATATTCATTCGACGTATAATATTAAATTCCTCTTTTCATGCTTTAATTTTACGAAAAAAATTATAAATCATGCGAAACAGGCAGGTAACAAATTCAGTCAATTTGCTGACAAGCATATATACCCCTTTATACAGCAAATCCAACAATTTTAACACCCACGGACTTATGGTAAGCAAATAAAGGCACCATCCTACCGCCAGCCCGATAAAGTTGTACAGCCTTATCTCTCCGTTGTTTGCAAAATAAAGCACTACAAAAACTATAACGGCGGCCGTTAACCAGAATAACAGATCAAGGACTCCAACAATCCAGCGCCCGGGCCTAAATATCCGACGCACCATCCTGTTCAGATCATATATCAGACCTATTATCATACCGGTATATACTGTGGATAAAAACACATATGCCTGATTGGCGGTAGACATCAGCATCGATATGCACCCTTACCTAAACAGCCTGCTGAATATACCTGAACCTTTTCCACTCATTCCGTCGCTGTCGCTGTACTGGAGGGCAATAATCTCCCCTTCCACTATAAGCTGTCCTTCTTCCAAATTCAGCTTGTTAATGTGAAGATCCTGTCCGTGCAGCGTTATAAAGCCGTAATCGGTTACCAGCACGACGCTGGCCTCGTCAAAACTATCCACATCGACTACACCGGTTATGGTAACCTTTTCCCGATTTTCGATGAGCACGCTATGGCTTCTGCTTCTGACTCCCTTTTTCTCATCCATATCCCTGATCATCCAAACCCCTCCATATAGAATGCCTAATTGAGTATATGATTCATTCCCGTCAAATATACATAAAAAAGACCCGGCATGTTTGCCGGGAGTCGACCCTTAAGGCCACATCTTAACGATTTCAATATCTTTAAAATAGTGGTGAATAATATCCCTTGCCTTTTTGCCCTGCTTAGCCATATTATAAGCTCCCCATTGGGACATGCCCACACCGTGGCCGTAACCCCTTCCCTTGAATATCACCTTATCTCCTTCAAGCCTTACCTCGTCCAACAGGGTTGACTTCATCTCGGTACTCCCGAGAGCTATGCGAAGATCGGGAGCCGGAACTGACACCGTATCCAGTTTTATGTCCAGTGCACGCCCCGAAGGTCCTCGTTCGCCTATTGAAATCTTTGAAAAATCCTCCAGGGGTTTTCCGATCTCACCAACAGCTTTCAGCACCCGATCTTTTGAGAATACCGCCGTCCAGTTCTTCTCGTCGGCGGGTATCATCGGCGAATCGTCGGGAGAATTCACTGTTTGAATATAAGGGGGATTTCCGTCTTTATAATTCAGCCCTTCCTCGGCCGTTGCAGTTTTGCCGCCTGCGTTGGAATGAAACCATGCATTTACATATTCACCCTCATAAATCATCACAAGCCCTCTTGTTTCATTGACCGCCTGCCGTATACGCTCGTTGACCGCCTCCATGTTCCAGGCCTGGGCTTCCTCTATATCCGTTGAAATGTGGGCATTACCGTACTTTGACCTGCCCTTTTCCTCCACAAATTTCAGCACAAAGGTTCGGGCAATTATTGCCTGGGCCTTTAAGGCTTCCATAGGCCAGTCGTTCTTTATCTCTCCGCCCACAACTCCGGCCACATATTCTTCGAAGGCCATGTCCCGCACCCTGTCCTCCTCCTTAATATACACCCTCAGCCTGGGTTCCCGTCCGCTTGTACCCCCGAGGGTCCGGGGAATGGGCGGCTTTTCCTGCTGCTCCTCCTGCTGTTGCTGCGGGGCGGGTTCCGGAGTTGGCGGTTCGGTTCTTCTTGCCTGGGTACAGGCCGGTGCAAAAAACACTGTCGCACATATGATCAGCACAATGATCTTGTATTTAATACCGCTCATTTGTATACCTCCCAATTTATGCTGCGTTTTTGGTTTACCGCTATTCAAGCTCAGCGTATGCTACGATTATATTGTTTGCATTAAATCGGGAGGCAATACATAGCTGCTATAACTCCCGGTACATATCAACCGCTTCGTTCTTTGAAACATGCTCCTTAACCGATAAAACTTCGTAACGCCGAACATGTTCCCCAAAGCGGATCTGGATAATATCCCCTTCCTTTACCTCCGTACCCGGTTTGGCCACCTTATCGTTTACCAGCACCCTCCCCTGGCTGCATGCCTCATTGGCCACCGTTCTTCTTTTTATGATTCTGGATACTTTCAAGTATTTATCCAAGCGCATGCCTGTATTCCCTCCAAATTTGTCCAAATATTCAAAACCAGTATACAATTATTGCTATGCCTTTTCAATCCAAACCAATTATTTTTACCGAGCAGTCACAGTCTGTAGGATTTTCCGAAAAGTGGCACATTTGATACCGGAACCTGGAAAATCGATCAATGATCAAAAATATAAAAACCGGGAAAACCCGGTTTTTACCTTTGTTTTATTTGGCCTCGGCCCGTTCCGGTTTTAGGTAAACCTCCCTTCTCTCAAGGAAAGCTTACACGTAATACGGTGAACTCTTCCCGCCGTACCGGCATCAACCGCTTTCCCCGGCAGCCTATGCCCGGGCCGAGCCGACTCAACCAGATAAAGCTTGTTTTCATTCCACCCTCAAATTATCTTCACCTGTAAAAGCGGTGATCTGGCGTTTATAGCAGCTCCCGTTGCCATATTTCACCGCCCAAAGGGTATCCTGACTTCAAAACATGCTTTACAGATAAGGTACGGCAATTTTATTTTACCGCGTCTTTCAAAGCTTTACCGGCTTTGAACACAGGAGCTTTTGAAGCAGGTATGACGATCTCTTCCCTCGTCTGAGGATTCCTGCCCTTTCTTTCAGCTCTTTCGCGTACCTCAAAGGTACCAAAACCGACGAGCTGTACCTTTTCATTCCTTGAAAGAGCTTCAGTGATTACCGATACTATAGCATTTACAGCTTTTTCAGCATCTTTTTTTGTTAATTCCGACTTTTCTGCTACTGCAGAGATCAATTCAGCTTTATTCATAACGAACCCTCCTTGAAATGAATTCTTATAGCATATTCGCTATATTTCTGTAAATTCCTCCTTTTTTCCAAATAATTTTTTAGCTTTTTACAAAAATTTTTTCAATTTTTGGGACAGAGGAATCTCGATAATATCTTTTCCATATTTTTCTTTAATTATACATTATTTTTACCGGAAAACAGTGATTTTGCCTGTTCCCACAGCCCGTCCATCTCCTCAAGGGTCATATCCTCCAGAGGCCGTTTTGCATTTTGCTCTATATATTCAAAACGCCTTATGAATTTTTCAACGGTTTTGACCAAAGCCAGCTCGGGATCCACCTTCAAAAACCTTGACACATTCACCACAGCAAACAGCAGATCCCCCATTTCCTCTTCAATTTTCCTGATATCGGTACCGGCAGATGCTGCCTTTAATTCCTCCAATTCTTCAGTTACCTTGTTCATTGCTCCTTCTATGCTATCCCAGTCAAACCCCACCATAGCAGCTTTCTCCTGCACCTTATAACTCCTGACCAGGGCAGGAAGGACGGCAGGTATATCCCTCAACACCTGGGTATGGGTTTTTAATCCCTTCTCCCGCTTCTTCAGGTCCTCCCAGTTTTCCAGCACCTGTTGCGAACTTTGGGCCACCGCATCCCCAAATATATGGGTATGGCGGCTAATCATCTTCCGGCACACCCGGGAAATAACATCCAGCATATCAAAGGCGCCACCTTCCCTGGCTATCTGACAGTGGAACACCACCTGCAAAAGCACATCTCCCAGTTCCTCCGCAAGCTTGTCCATATCATTTCTGTCAATACACTCTATTACCTCATAGGTTTCTTCCAGGAGATATCTTTTCAGGCTCTCATGGGTCTGCTCCCTGTCCCATGGACATCCTTCAGGCGAGCGAAGAATGTCCATGATCTCGCACAGATGATTTATATCGTATGACTCCAGCTGTTCCAGCCTGAGGGGAGGAATATACAAACAGGTGGAAGGATTATAACTCTCCTGCTTGTCCAACCTGTGCAAAGGCATGGAACTGTACTGCAGCTTCCCTTCTCCGTCCTGGCTGCTTAAAAACACCTCCAAATTCGCCGGATAAAAGCGGAGCAGCTTCTGTTTTACCTTTGATGCCAGCAGAGCATCGCAAATATCGACAATAACCGTGATCAACCGCACATTTATACAGTTCTCATCCAGTTCAGAGGCCGTCAATATCTTTAAGCCATCCAAACCCGAAGCCGGTACCACGGCGACCATTGCCTCAGCGGTGCTCACCCCCGGTACGATGTGAATATCGTATACCGATCGGTCAAGCTGCCGCAGAAGCTCCAGTACCAGGCGTTCTCCCATCAGAGGATGTCCGGGAACGCCCAGTATCACGTCACCTTTTTCCATCTGCTGTAAAACCCGCTGTACCATGGCATTATATATATCATTATTATCATAAGTCCGGCACAGATCATCCATTGAATCAAAGCTTATCCCCAGCTGTCGCAGGTACGGAACTGCCCCATGCCTCTCGGTCCGAAGCAGTATATTGGATCCTTTCTGTAATACTTCTAAGGCTCCCAGTGTCAGCTGATCCTCATTACCCGATCCCAGGCCCACAAGTGTAATTTTTCGTTTCATTCTCAACCCCCTACTCATTGCGCAATCTCATGCCAAAAAGTTTTTCAGCAAGCTTGCCGTCTCCAAGCAATACTCGCAGATCCCTTATGTCAACAGCACCCATTATGATAAGAAGCAGCACATATACAATAATCCCTATAAAAACAGCCAGTATGGTGCCCGGACCCCCACCAACAGCTGTCATAAGCTGTTTATAAAAAATTAGCACTACAGCCCCCATAAAAGCGGCAGCAAATGCAAACTTTGAAGTCAGCAGCATAAATCGCCGGGATATGCCGATATGCTTTACCACAGCAGCAAAATCCAGCAGTGCAGCGGTCAAATAGCATACCACCGTACCAATGGCAGCACCCAGGATGTTCAAGCCGGGTACACCTATCAGGATATAACTTACCGCAACTTTGACCAGAGCGCCAATCAACAGGTTCCTCACCGGTACCACCATCCTGTCTATCCCCTGCAAAATCCCGGTTAGAGTCTGGATAACGGTTAGAAATAGGACACCGATTGATAACACGCTCAGAATATTTCCTGCCCTGACAGCCTCCGTATTGTCCAAGGATGCGTATAAAAGCTGTATGATAGGCTGGGCCAATGCCGATATCCCCACGCCTGCAGGCAATCCTATCAGTAATGCCAGACACATGGCCGTTTCGGCCTTAGAGTTTATTGAATTCCAATCTTTTAAGGCATATGATTCAGATATGGCCGGCACAACGCTCATAGCCAATGCAATGGTAATAATGGTCGGAAAGTTTATAAGCGGACCCGCGTATGCCGTTAACAGGCCGTATAGCCTGGTGGCTTCCTCCATGGTATATGGAAAACCCGTGTCATAATTGATAACCCTGACAAGTCGGTTGACAACGATTATTTCATCAGCCAGGGCTACAAGGGGCATAAGGGAAGCCCCTATCGTAACCGGCACGGCAATGTTAACCATTCTCTTCATTATATCACCCATCGATTCTCTGTACCTGCCCCACCGGCTCTTTTTGATGTCATCCCAAATCCCGGCCTTTTTTCGCCAGTATATTCCCAGCAGAAGAGCAAGGGCAGTCACTTCACTCAAGGTGACACCCAGCATGGCACCCGCAGCTCCAAATTGTACTCCCCATTTTACCCAACGTGAAGCTAACCACAGGCCCAGCACCAATTTTACCACCTGTTCCACCACTTGAGACAGAGCGGTAGGGTTCATATGCTGCATACCCTGGAAATAACCTCTGAAGGCTGACAGCACCGAGACAAAAAATAAGCCGGGAGCAATGGCAAGTATTGAATACACTGCATTTGGATTTCCAACAGCCCTTGCAACAGCGCCGCTGAATGAAAACAGCAATACCGATGTCAATATGCCAATACCGGCCAGCAAAAACAGGGAAGCCCTGAAAACCCTGTGGGCACCAGCATAATCATTGAGGGCAATCTTCTCGGAGACCATTTTGGATATGGCTACCGGTAAACCTGCCGAGGATGTCACCAGGAGAAAGGAATATATCGGATACGCCATCTGGTAAAGCCCCATGCCTTCCGAACCGATGACGTAGGTAAGGGGTATCCTGAATATGGCCCCTAAAAATTTTGAAAGCAAGCCGGCGCAGGCCAGCACAGCCGCGCCTCTGACAAAAGATCTTTTGCCCATTGTAAACCTCCTGCTGTGCCTATAGACAAATCCATTCTTTCTATGATATTATACTACTCCTCATGCTTTTACAATACAACAAATTTGACTGCCAACCAGGATTTAGCGCCATGCTCATTCCATCAACACAATACAAAAAAGGCACTGAGAACAACTCAATGCCTCCTTGTTTTATCCCCTATACTTTTAACCCCTCTGCTATTGCTCCATTTGCTTACCTATAAATGCCGCCGCAGCCTCGGCTATCTTGCTTTCGGTTTCACCCATGGTAACATTCGGATCCTTTGATAACAGAATAACAGCTCCGATGGACTCGCCCGCTGATACTATGGGAGCAATAACCTGAGCCGTATATTCGGGTTTGTCGGATTCATTCTCCGATATATGATAAATCTTTCCCTGTTGACTGAGATTGGTCACCACTACCTTTTTGTCATTTATAATCCGCTCCAGATCTGAGCTTATCCTCCCGTCTCTCAAATGTTTTTTTGCCTCACCGGCAATGGCTACAACGGCATCTTTGTCCGTAACACAAGCTATATGTCCCAAAATTTTATGCAGGGATTCCACATACTCGCTTGCAAAGTCACTTAACTCCCCGATAGGAGAATATTTTTTCAGAATTACTTCCCCTTCGTGATCGGTGAAAATCTCCAAGGGGTCTCCTTCCCTTATCCTCAGGGTACGACGAATCTCCTTTGGGATAACTACTCTGCCCAGATCATCGATTCGTCTGACTATCCCTGTTGCTTTCACATAAATCCCTCCTTAATCTGTATTTATTTACAAAACCATCCTTGCATTCATATTATTTTACTGTTCAAATGCTTTTATGCATGTTAAATTCACGGAGGGATCAAAATAATATTTATTACAATCTGTTCTCATACTTCTTTATTTTGGCCTTGTTTTTCCATTCTTCAAGTAAACTGTTCCATTTTTCGTTTCTTTTTTCCTCTAAAACCACCGTTCTTATCTCTTCCTTTTTATCCTCCAGACTGAACACCTCTTCAGGCAATTTCTCGTACAGCTTAATAATATGGTATCCATAAGGCGATTCGAGGGGTCTGGAAATCTCGTCAACATTCATCTCCAAAATAACCTTTTCAACTTCGGCGGCAAACAGTCCGCTGCCCTCATATATAATATACCCTTCATCCTTATTGCTGCTGGACGTATCTTCGCTGTAGGTTTCAATCAGCGTTTCAAAATTTTCTCCGGCCATGGCTTTGTCGTAGGCCTCCTGTGCCTTCGGCTTTATGGCTTCCAGCCTTTCCTTCAGGTATTTATCAGCCTCTTCCTCGCTTTCCTCCTGCATTATCCTGTAGTATTCATTTCGTTCTTCATAAGGAAGAGGTATGGTTATATGCTTGATCCTCACCCTGCCTGGAGGCCGGTACAGCTCGACTGCAGCAGTTTGAACCAGCGTCGGATCCTCCTTTTGCTTGCTCAGGTTCTCATTGTAATATTTCTCGATATCCCCGTCGGTGACGGTAACATCCTCCAGCATCTTTTCACTGAACGCTTCAAACATGAGATCCTTTGCCAGCATCTTGATATATTCATCCTCGGAAATACCAAGGGCAACCAGTTGTTCCTCCCATACCTTTCGGGCTTCCTCCAAATAATCCTTGTCGGCTTCGGTCTCCTCTTCCTTCTCAGCCTGTTCCTCCTGCCCGGCCTGCTCCTGCTCTTTCAGCAGTTCGGCATACTGTTTTATTTGTTCTTCCAGCTCTTCCCTTGCCCGTTGCTCATACTCGCCATTAACAGTAAAGCCATGCTCTCTGGCCTTGATTTCCAACACCTTATCCAAGACAAGATGTTCGAGTATGTCCTTTTTTATACTATTTATAAAATCCCTGTTCTCCTTGTTTTTCTCGGTCTCTTCGGTTATCCCCCAGAAGGCCTTCTGCTGCTCATAGACATCAAGAAATTCACCCTTCAATATCTTCTCGCCGTCTACCTCGGCAACCACACGCTGCCTGTCCTTCTCAGGATCTATCCGTACCAAACCGCACCCGGCAAGCCATACAAGGAATACTATCGAAATAAGCAATAAGGAAATATATCTGTTTGTCTTCATATCCTTTCATCCTTTCGTTCTAAATGGTGCACTATTTTTTCCAGAATTTCTTTGACAGCTTTCAAAGCTGTGTCGGGTAAAAAGTCTCCAAGCTTTATAATAAATGTCGGGAAAGGGGACGAAACGTAACTAAGCCGGTTAAGATTCTCATTTAAAACAAGCATGAGCTGCTTTGATGATATAGCCTTATCATCGGCCAACCTCATCCTCACTTCCCTGCCCTGGTGGGAAATCTCGGTAATCCTGATTCTTCTTGCCAAAGCTTTGATATATGCAATATCGATTAAGTTCTCCACACTGGCAGGCATATCTCCGAATCGGTCCACCAGCTCGTCTTCAATATCGCTCCTGTCCTCCAACCCGTTAATTGCAGCAATCTTTTTGTAAAACTCCATCTTATGGCTCTCTTCTGCAATATAATCCCGATCGATATGGGCATCAACCTTTATGTTGATGACCGTCTCAACCGGCTGAACAAGCTCTTCACCCTTCATGGTGCGGATGGTATTTTCCAACAGCTTGCAATACAGCTCGTATCCTACAGCCGTCATATGCCCATGCTGTTCAGCCCCCAGTATGTTTCCGGCTCCCCGGATTTCCAAATCCCTCATAGCAATTTTAAAGCCCGATCCAAATTCGGTAAACTGTTTTATGGTCTGAAGCCTTTTTTCGGCCTGCTCCGAGATTATTTTATCCTTCTGATAGGTAAAATAAGCATAGGCCAAACGGTTGGATCGTCCTACCCGGCCTCTCAGCTGATATAGCTGGGATAGGCCAAATCGATCGGCGTTATATACTATAAGGGTATTGACATTGGGTATGTCCAAACCGTTTTCAATGATTGAAGAACACACCAGCACATCATATTTATGGTCATAAAAATCCATCATGATGCTTTCGAGCAGATTTTCGCTCATCTGGCCGTGGGCCATGGCTATTCTTGCCTCGGGAACAAGCCGTCTTATATGCTGCACCATAAAATCCATGCTCTTTACCCGGTTATATACAAAATATACCTGTCCGCCCCTTTGTATCTCCCGTAAAATAGCGTCCCGTATCAGGGATTCATTATACTCTACCACATAGGTCTGGACGGGATACCTGTCCTCGGGCGGCGTATCGATAATGCTTATATCCCTGATTCCTATAAGGGACATATGCAGCGTACGGGGAATGGGAGTAGCCGTAAGGGTTAAGACATCAACGTTTTTCTTAATATCCTTGATGAGCTCTTTATGGGAAACACCAAATCTCTGTTCCTCATCCACCACCAAAAGTCCCAGGTCTTTAAACTTTACATCCTTACCGAGAAGGCGGTGGGTACCAATTATTATATCGATCCCGCCCGTCTTAAGGGCTTTAATTATCTCCCTTTGTTCAGCCGGTGTTTTGAACCGGCTCAACACCTGTATTGTGAAGGGAAAGTTTTCAAACCTCTCTACAAATGTATTGTAATGCTGTTGAGCCAGGATGGTGGTGGGAGCCAGTACTGCCACCTGCTTACCGTCCATGACGGCTTTAAAAGCTGCGCGTATGGCCACCTCGGTCTTCCCGTATCCCACATCCCCGCACAACAGCCGGTCCATAACCTTGGATGACTCCATATCCCGCTTAACCTCTTCAATGGCCTGAAGTTGATCGGGTGTCTCCTGATAGGGGAATATATCCTCAAATTGCTTTTGCCATTCGGTGTCAGGAGAAAAACGATATCCCTCTATTGCCTGCCTGACGGCATATAGTTTTACCAGATCGATTGCAAGCTTTTGTATCGACTGCCGTACCCTGTTCTTGGTCCTCTGCCATTCGGCACCTCCCAGTTTGGAAAGCTTGGGCACTCCTTCGCCCATTCCTATATATGGCTGGATCAAATGCAGTTGATCCACCGGCACATAAAGCCTGTCGGTTCCCGCGTATTTTATATCCAGATAATCACGCTTCTGCCCATCCACCACAAGGGTTTTTATCCCAAGATATTTTCCTATTCCGTGGTTTTCGTGAACAACATAGTCTCCTATATGCAAATCAGCAAAGCTTTCAAACCTTCTGCCTTTTTTAGCGGGTCGGCTGCGCCGTTTCTGGCTTCCGTAAATCTCCCTGTCGCTGACAAGGGCAAAACCGGCACCCGGATATTCAAAACCGCCGCTCAAAAGCCCGGGCATAACCATTACCCGCCCCGGCGCCATGTATTCATTGTCCGGCTGTTCCTTATACACCGCCTCCAAGCCGTGATCACCTAGAAATGATACCAAACCCTCCCCCCTGCTTTTGCTTCCCGTAAGGAGAAGGACCGAGTACCCCTTCTTCCTCCAGTGCCCCACATCTTCGGCCAACAGCTGCAGCTTCCCGTGATAAGCCGGGATGCTTCTGGCAGCAATATTAAAAGACTGGCTCACCCTAAAGTCAGGATGGGAGGTGGGTAAGGCCTGCATGAGCAGATGAGTATGCTCGGATACCTTTATTAAAAAATCATGGTAATCTATAGCATTGTACAGCTGCTCGGGCAGTACTTCGCCCTTTTCCAACAGTTCCTTAAAATGTTCCTGAAGCTCAACACCATATCCCGTACCCCGTTCCCGCAGCCTCGCCGGCTCATCAAGCACAATCAGGGCTGACTCATCCAAATAGTCAAATAACGTACTTCTTTCGGGGTACAAAAAAGAAAAAAATCCCTCCAGAGAGCTATCATATATGCCTTCATCCAGCTTTTCCAGAACTGATTCCACTTTCTCCTGCAAAGGCCGGGGGCTTTTACCCCCGCGCTCCTCCGTATATTTAGCATAGCTTTCATTGATCCTGTCTCTGGCCCGGTTGACAGCCTCAACCGTCAGTATCAATTCCCGAGCCGGAGAAATTGTGGCTTCCCTCTCATTCTTCACCGATCTCTGAGAAGATACATCAAATACTCGTATGGAATCAACCTCATCATCAAAAAACTCTATTCTATACGGGTTATCCGAAGTGAGGGGAAACACATCCAATATGCCTCCCCTGACACTGAACTGACCCTTCCCCTCTACAGAGGATACCCGCTCGTATCCCATCTGTACCAGCTTTTCAGCCAACTGCATAAGGGGAACGATATCGCCTACACTTATGCTGAATATATTATTCCTAAATATCTGCGGAGAACTTTGAAGCATAAATACAGCCTCAATTGAAGCCACTACTATCATATTCCGTTTAAGCAGCAGATTCTCCAAAACCCGAAGTCTCTGTTCTGTTATTTCGGTGCTCCTGGCAGCTACATTGTATAACAGAACCTCCCTTTCAGGAAAAAGCACGACATTATCGGGATAAAAAAACAGCAGATCCTCCTGTACCCTTCTGGCTTCAGCATGGCTACTGGTTATATACAAACAGCTTCTCTTCAAGGGGTAGAGCATGCATGCAAGCATATGACACTTTTGAGATTGGCTTAGGCCAATAATTTCCACAGACCTGGTGTTTTTATGCACTGCATCTTTGAGCCTGCGGAAGTCGGCCCATCTAGCCATTGGCTCCAACCATACCGGAGTCATTCTATCACCAACTCTGTTCATCGTTTATTGTTCCATGCTTTTGTAATTGTAACAATTGTATCTTTATCCATTATATCTGCTCATGGCCTCCTGTATACCCCTTGTGAGAATGAGTTCCACGCCTTTTACAGCTCTTTGACAGGCTTCCAAAATAACGGGCATCTCCTCCTTACTAAAGGGTGACAGGACGTAGTTGACCAGATCCACTCCCTCGGGCGGAGAGCCTATACCAAGGCGAACACGGGGAAAGTTTTCTGTTCGAAGCTGATATACTATAGAACGCATACCGTTATGGGTACCCGCACTTCCCGAAGGACGTATCCGTAATACGCCCAGGCCCAAATCGATATCGTCATAGATTACAATCAGCCTTGACGGCTCTACCTTGTAAGCTGAAACCAAATCCAAAATGCTTAATCCGCTTAAGTTCATATATGTCTGGGGTTTAGCCAGTACCACATCCTGTCCGCCAATAGTGCCTTCTCCAATGATAGCCTTGTATTTTATCCTGTTTATTTTTATGCCAAATTCCCGGGAAATCATATCAAGCGCCATAAAGCCCGTATTATGCCGCGTACCGCTATATTTGGCTCCCGGATTGCCCAGTCCTGCAATGATATACATCAGCTTCTCACCTTGATTCAAATGCTATTCAAACAAAGGGCTAACCGCAATGTCTTCATAAATTCTATCAATAGCCTCGGCAAAAAGAGGAGCTACCGAAAGAATTTTAATTTTTTCAATCCGTTTTTCCGGAGGCAATGGAATGGTATTGGTGATGATCAACTCTTTTATCGGAGAGTTCTTTATCCTTTCGATGGCAGGCCCTGACAGCACGCCGTGGGTACAGCAAGCATATATTTCAGTAGCGCCATTTTTTTTGAGCTCAGCTGCTGCCTGCGTTATGGTTCCTGCCGTATCAATAATATCATCGATCAGTATAGCCCGCTTTCCCTTAAATTCTCCAATTATATTCATGACTTCAGATACATTGGCCTTAGGCCTGCGCTTGTCAACAATGGCCAATGATGCATTTAACCGGTTGGCAAACCTTCTTGCCGTAGTAACATTGCCAACATCGGGAGAAACCACGACAGTACCTTCCCCTTCAAAACCCCGTTCCACAAAATGCTTTGCCAATATGGGTAGACCCAAAAGATGATCCAACGGAATATCAAAGAAACCCTGAATTTGGGGGGCATGCAAATCCATGGTAAGCACCCGATCTGCACCTGCACTGGTGATAAGATTGGCCACAAGTTTTGCCGTTATAGGCTCCCGTGCCTTTGCCTTCCGATCCTGCCTGGCATAGCCATAGTATGGTATCACGGCGGTAATACGACCGGCTGAAGCCCTTTTGAAGGCATCAATCATTATCAACAATTCCATAAGATTATCGTTGACCGGATGGCACACCGATTGAATGACAAAAACATCCGCACCCCTAACCGTCTCGTATATGTTAACGCAGATTTCCCCATCGCTGAAAGTTCCCACCTGAGAATCCCCCAACCGAACACCCAGGTATTTGGCAATCTCCTTTGCCAGCTCCGGGTTTGAATTACCGGTAAAGATTTTAATACCCGTACCATGGGTAATCATTTATCCCCTTCTCCTTTCTTCTTCAATTGCCGCCTCTCAACCCAGCCTTCCTTATTTACCTGCCGTGCTCTTGCTATGGCCAGCGCCTTTTCAGGAACTTCTTCCGTAATGGTAGAGCCGGCGGCAATGTATGCTCCTTTCCTGATTGTAACCGGAGCAATCAAATTGACATTACAGCCTATAAAGGCATTATCCTCGACCACAGCCCTGTGTTTTTTCAGGCCGTCATAATTAACAAATACCGTACCACATCCTATATTGACATCCCTGCCAATGCTTCCATCGCCAACATAACTCAGATGAGAAACCTTGGAACCATCCCCTATCGAGGAATTCTTTATCTCAACAAAGTCCCCGATTCTCACCTCGTTCCCGATATCACTGCCCGGACGGATGTATGCATAAGGACCTACCGTTGTTTCGTCCCCTATTTTGCTGTCCAATATGACCGAGGCCTGTATCTGGGTTCTGTTTCCAATAAGCGAGTTGACTATGCGGCTGTTGGGATACAATATACATTCTTCTCCGATGACAGTTCTCCCTTCCAATACATTGCCCGGGTATATAATCGTATCGCATCCGATGACTACATCGGGTTCAATATAGGTATTGTTGGGATCAATCAATGTCACGCCATTTTCCATATGACGGCGGTTTATCCTCTGCCGCATCTTTTGCTCAACCTCAGCCAGCTGTACTCTGGTATTTATGCCCAATACCTCATCCGCATCCCAAGTTACAAATGCTCCTACCCTGTTGCCACGTTCCTTCATTATGTGAATCACATCAGTTAAATAATATTCTCCCTGGGTATTGTGATTGTCCAAACCGTCAAGGCTGGCTAAAAGCGCCCGTATGTTAAAACAATAAGCTGATACATTGATTTCCTTTACCTGCCGCTGTTCATCGGTGGCGTCTTTGTGCTCCACAATTCTTTCCAAATCACCTGCATCATCCCTGATTATCCGTCCATAGCCGGTTGGATCTTCCAAAATGGCCGAAAGAGCAACCGCATCGTATCGGCCTTCATAAGCAAATCTCACCATCTTCTGAAGCGTACAGCTGCGTATCAGGGGAATATCTCCCGCCACTACAACCACATAACCGTCTGTTTTTTCCAGAACAGGCCGGGCAACCATAACCGCGTGTCCGGTTCCCAATCGCTGAGCCTGATAGGCATACCTGACCCTCTGTCCAAGATACTGTTCAATCTGTTCAGCCCGGTGCCCCACTACTACAACAGGGAGTGATTCGGATATCTCTTCAGCGGTTCTTACCACATGTTCAATTATCGGATAACCGCAAACCTTATGCATTACCTTGGCTTTTGCGGACTTCATCCTGGTGCCTTCACCTGCGGCGAGAATAACAACGACAGCGCACTTGTTCATACTCTATACTCCTTTACGTGACATCTCCACGTTTCTATTTGTAAAAAATAGCATTATCATGGAGCTGTGGAATTGGCCAAAAGCGCCTGCGCCTTACCTTATCCAGGCCATATCGGTCCTGTCGGTTTAACTCGCTTTTATCCCATAAATATTATACAATACGCAGGAAATAAAGCAAGATCGCCATATGCCCACCAGCGTTGCCACCATTATTCACGTGGAGGGCTAAAACAAAACCATATGCGACTCATTCCGACAAACTTAAAACAAGCTTTAAAGGAGAGCCTAGGCTCTCCTTTAAAGCTTATTCTTCGCTCATTTCATTATATTTTTCCAAAATGAGCGTCTGGAGCTTTGTCCGCGTTTCGGAATTTATAGGATGGGCAATATCCCGATATTCGCCATCGGGAGTCTTCCGGCTGGGCATGGCTATAAACATGCCACTCTGACCCTCTATTACCTTGATGTCGTGAACCACGAATTCGTCATCAAAGGTAACAGAGGCAACCGCCTTCATTTTCCCCTCGCTATTTATCTTCCGAACTCGAACATCGGTCACATTCATTCAGGTTCACCACCTTCCAGTTCATAAACAAAGAATGCATATATATATTCGCTAAAAAAATGCTTTGTCCTTCTCTTTTTTATAAAAAATATGAAGAAAAATAAAGTTACCCGTTTAATATCCAGGCTGCCGGTTCCAATATTACCTTACGGCCGCTTTCATCCACCTGTTTCAATTCAATAAGAGACACATAGTTTTCCACCATTTTCTCTTCGGGTTGCTGAGTAGCAATCATAACTCCAACTCCGGCTATATCAACCCCGAACTCCCCCAGCAGATCTATCATTCCCTTCGCCGTACCTCCGCCCTTCATAAAATCATCCACTATCAGGGCCCGCTGCCCCTGTCTGACTGCCCTTCTGGCCAGGGACATGGTTTGAATCCTTTTTGAGGAAGCTGAAACGTAATTTATGGTAACCACAGAACCCTCGGTAACCTTGCTGTCCCTCCTTGCAATAACAACCGGACAGTTAAGGGCTTTTCCGGTCATCAAGGCAATGGGTATTCCTTTGGTTTCCACCGTTATGACAAAATCGGGCTGGGCATCGTTAAATTTATAGGCCATGATCTCTCCTACCCTTTCAGCTATATGGGGCATGAACAACAGATCGGTCATATATAAAAATCCGCCTGGCAGAATCCGATGGGGGTCAGATAATTTATCGCACAGCATAAGGATAAATTCGGAAATCCGATTTCTGCCAGGCCGAGGTATATATTTTACGCCGCCTGCCGCTCCCACAACCGTTTCCAACGTCCCCAGGTCAAAGGTGTCAAGTGCGCGGCGCAGCAGTACAATATCATCGCTAACAGTCGATTTGGCTACTCCAAAGAGTTCACTGAAAAAATTCAGCGTGTATATCTGGTTGGGCTGATCCAGCAGTATTTTTGTCATAACACCGATCCGTTCGCTTCTGCTCATCCTGTCCATGGCTACCACCCTCAAATTATTTTGCCCATTGCCGGGCAAACTTTTCATCAATAGATTATATCACAAATTCACAGTGAAACTGAATATTTTTTAAAATTTTGTTCAATTTTTTAGGATCGTTTTTAATATTATTTCAATAAAATAAAAAAATATCTGTATTCTTCTTCATCATGGATCGGCATCAGAGCGAATTTTTTGTTTATAATGATCTTAACCGTATATTAAGCTTGTGGTATAATAAAAAAGCTTTTTACAGAAAAGCATTGAATTTATGGAATACACAACAGCTATACGGGGGATGAAACCGATATGAAAAGGGTCCTTGGATATGTTCGAAAAGCGGTGGAAGACTTTAACATGATTCAGGATGGGGATCGAATCGCAGTAGGAATTTCGGGAGGAAAAGACAGCTTGACCCTGCTAAAAGCTCTTAAGCTGTACCAGTATTTTTCGCCGGTTTCCTATCATCTGGAAGCCATAACCCTCACCATGGGCTTTGATAATTTTGACGTTACCCCCATCGAAGAGTTTTGCCGCCAACTGGGTGTGCCATATACGGTTGTGCCCACTCTTATCGGGAAGATAATTTTCGAAGAAAGAAAGGAAAAAAATCCCTGTTCCCTATGTGCCCGGATGCGCCGGGGGGCCCTCCACGATGCCGCTCTGAAACTGGGATGCAAAAAAGTAGCATTGGGACACAATCTGGACGATGCTTTAGAAACATTTTTCCTCAGCCTCTTTCATGAAGGAAGGTTTAATACCTTTTCACCGGTAACATACCTCGATCGAAAGGGCATAACCCTCATCCGCCCCCTGATATATGCTCCCGAACCTGAAATAATAGGCGCAGCCCGCCGACATAACCTGCCGGTTATCTCCAGCCCCTGCCCGGCTGCCGGCAAAACGGAGCGGGAAGAAATGAAAAAGCTGTTGCGCAACCTTGCCAAATCATATCCAAACATAAGAGACCAGATGCTAACAGCCCTTAAAAGCAAGCATAACAGAAATCTGTGGGACTAGATACAAAACCAATTGTAAAAAAGAAGCCTCCGTCCTGTCCTAAACGGAGGCTCCTTTAGTATTCTTCTCTTTCAATCAGGGCAAACATGATCTCACCTTCAACGGCAACTTTATCCTCTACCAAAGCTCTTACGAATCCCTTTCCCATCCTGCCCTTTACCTTATAAAGCTCGGCCTCCAGGCGCAGCTGATCCCCGGGAACAACCTGCCTGCGAAACCGCAATTTGTCCACTCCGGTAAAAACGGGGATTTTCCCCCTATTATCCTGATCTTGAAGAACAATAACCGCTCCCAGTTGCGCCAACGCCTCCAGAATCAATACTCCCGGCATTACAGGCATACCGGGAAAATGTCCCTGAAAAAACCATTCATTAGCCGTTACGTTTTTTATCCCCACGGCTTTTTCCCCCGGAATAAGCTCTATAACCCGATCTATGAGCAAAAATGGGTAGCGGTGGGGAATAAGTTCCATTATTTCCTGAATATCCATGCCTACCTCCTTAAGTTGTTAGCTATATGTTCCATCTCATCCGCAGCCTGCAACACCCTTGAGCTGAGTTGATAAACCCTTTGAGCCAGTATCATCTGGGTCATCTCTTCAGCCATGTCCACATTAGAAGTCTCCAAAAATCCCTGCTTTACATTGTAAAAATCAAGGTATACGGGAGGCCCGCTGGCTTCAGTACCGACAAATTGGTTGTTCCCGATGGCTTCCAATCCTTCCGGATTTGCGAAGTCAACTATACCAAAAAGATAGGGCAACATATCATAATCATCCACTTGAATAGGCAGCCCGTCCCGATCCAGGACATATTCGCCCTGCGCAGTTACAATGCGGTTTACAGCCACACCGCCCTCAAACTCGCTGGATAGCCGAAAACTTCCGTCCCGGGTATAGCATATGCTCCCATCCTGACGGAGGATAGTAAAAAACCCAGGTCCGTCAATAGCAAAGTCCAGAAGCCGATCGGTTTGTTGCAGCCCCCCCTGTTTAAAATCTCGTTGGGTGGCAGCCAGCCTGCTTCCGTTTCCAACTTGCAAATTTGCCTGCTGGTCGCCGCCTCGTATTTCAATAGCCGAATACAGAGCATCCTGAAAGGTAGCTCTGACTTTTTTGTACCCCGCGGTATTTATATTGGCTATATTGTTTGAGATTATATCCATATTCTGCTGTTGAGCCATCATCGAGGCTGCCGAACTATACAATGCGCGGATCATGTCTCTCCCCCTATACCCGTCCGATATCGTTTACCGTTTTGGCAAGGCTTTCATCAATCATCCTGATAACCTGGGCATTTGCTTCATAATTGCGGATGGCCATCATCATTTCAGTCACTTCTCTGACCGCATCCACATTGGAGCCTTCCAGAAAACCCTGTATGACTTCCCCCTCAAACTCCAGCACCTGGTTCTCCGGATCCGAATTTATAAACAGATTATGCCCCACCTTTCTTAATGCCTGAGGATTCTCAAAATCAACTATCTGCAGCCGATCAATATATTCTCCGTCAACAAATATGTAGCCAAGCGGATCTACGACAAAGCTCTCGGTACCTATATACACGGGCCCCATCTCCCCGGCTACAGGCCAGCCGTCTTCCGTAACCAGATATCCTGAGCTATCCAGCATAAACCCTCCGTCCCGTGTATATCGCATATCATCATCGGTGATAACAGTGAAAAAGCCCGGTCCGTTGAGAGCCAGATGGGTGTTTTTACCAGTCTGTTGCAATGTGCCTTGCCGGTATGACGTAAAAATCGTATCAACATTAACTCCGTGATTTACGGTCCCTATATGCCGACCTAATGAGATCTGCCCCTTCTCCAGCCTGAGCAGCAGTTCTTCATTAAATGTACGGCTTACCACCTGATCCCTTTTATAACCGTTAGTATAGATATTGGATATATTGTTTGCCACCACATCCAGCCTTCTGGCCTGGTGGATCATGCCTGTAGCGGCGGTATACAAACCCCGTGTCACAATCAGCCACCATCCCTATACATCATATGATATATTCTTCTCCAAAATAGATCTGCTTATAATATTATCGTCATAAACGCCCATGGTCTTTAGTATAAATGTTAAAAAAGCTAAGGACAATGCCTTAGCAAATGGACCGGAATCAAGATATATTTTCCCGGCAATCCTAACTTTCGAAAACCTCACCCCGGGAATAGCTCTTAAGCGCCACGGAGCCATACATATCCAGAGCCTCCAGTACCCTGCCGGTCCCAAGAGCAACGCAGGACACCGCATCTTCCATAACGTGTACCGGTATCTTGGTATGCTCCTGTATCAGCTGATCCATACCATTAAGCAGAGCTCCTCCGCCCACCATGACTATCCCCCGCTCGCTTATGTCGGAAGCCAGTTCGGGAGGAGTCCTTTCCAGCAGAGCATGTACGGCCTCAACTATTGCCTGCAGCGGTTCTGCCAACGCTTCGGCAACTTCATTGGAAGTGAGCGACACTGTCCTCGGCAATCCTGAAATGAGGTTTCTTCCCGTTATCATCATGGAGGAAACGTCATCCCGCGGAAAAGCCACTCCTATGTTGATCTTCAAATCCTCAGCAGTCCTCTCCCCAATCAACAGGTTGTACTTTTTCCGCATATACCTGATTATAGCTTCATCAAACTTGTCGCCGGCTACTTTTATCGAATTTGAAACCACTATGCCGCCTAAAGAAATAACCGCTATATTGGTAGTTCCTCCCCCAATATCCACTACCATATTACCGCAGGGCTTGCTGATATCAATGCCCGCCCCTATAGCAGCTGCAATTGGCTCCTCAACCAAATATGTCCGCCTGGCGCCGGCCTCGTAAGCAGCATCCAATACAGCCCGCTTCTCCACCTCAGTAGCTCCGCTGGGCACGCATACTACAATGCGAAGTTTGAACAGCACGGGACGCCCCACTATCTTATTCAAAAAATACCTTAACATCTTTTCGGTGATCTCATAGTCGGATATAACCCCATCACGTAAAGGCCTGATGGCAACAATGTTCCCCGGCGTCCTTCCAATCATCCTCCGTGCTTCTTCACCCACTGCAAGTACTTTATTGGTATTCTTATCAATGGCAACGACCGATGGTTCCCTAAGAACAATTCCTTTTCCCTTTACATACACCAATACACTGGCTGTTCCCAAATCGATACCAATATCCCTGAACAACATACTGCAAACCTGTCCTTTCATTGGTTTAGTAAACTATCTCATAGAGTATTCTATCTTCTTCTTAAAAATCCTCCTTTTTTTATATAAATTTTTCCTTTTTCGAGATTTTACTCTGCATTATCTTTTTCTTCTCTAAGCTTTTTATATTTCATGCGGGTAGCCCTTCCGCCTCTTATGTGCCTTTCAGCCTTGTTTTTTTCCAATACTTTTTTTACTTCCTCCCACATGATGGGATTAATCTTGGGAAGCCGTTCGGATACATCTTTATGTACCGTACTCTTACTCACTTTAAAAACCTTGGCCACCTCCCTGACGGTAGCCTTAGACTCAATCATATAATTCGCTATTTCTATGACCCTTTCCTCTATATAATCCTTCAAATTCAAGACCCCCCTTACAACAATCCCCTAAAAGCCATAGCCTGCTCAACATTGTTAAGTTTATACATTATTATGCAGAAAAAGGCTTATATAGAAGGGAAAAAGGGAAAAAGTAAAAAGAAAAGGCTTCGGGGGGTCTAATTCCCGGAGCCTTTCTTGGATACCCGCTGGAGCAGCGGTTCTAATAAATCTGGAATATCCGCCGGGGCGATGGCTCTGACAATGGGTTCACCAGTACCAGGTAAAGCCGTATTTACATAAACGTCCCGAATCAGTGTTTGCATAAGTCTGTATATAATATCGGGCAAAGCAATACGGTGGCTTTACACAAATTCATCAAAGCCATGCTGGCAATCAGCCGAGATAAACCAGCAACAGCATAACGCCGGTATCCGGCTCACTCAAGATATTCTTTCGGATCAACGGCTTTTCCATCCCTTAAAACCTGGAAATGCAGATGCGGGGGATCCAATATTTCAAAGGATGCCGTTCTGCCTACTCCGCTTATCACTTGTCCCTGTTCCACCTTCTGACTAACGGCAACCATATCTTTTGTAGACAGATTAGCATACCGAGTCTTCAGTCCATTTCCATGATCAATGGTTATTACAATGCCCATCAAAGGATCCTCATCCACACTTTCCACAGTACCGCCCAATGCGGCTTTAACTTCGCTGCCCAATTGGCACTCAAAATCAATTCCATCATGGGTTGTCCATTCTTTGAGCGTCCTGGAATATACAAGGCTGTCCATGACAAAGTCCTTGTATATTTTCCCTTGTACCGGCTTTTGCATCTTTATCCTTGATTTGGCAGCATTGGATGACGCCACGGGGGCAACGTTTGCTTTAACAAATCTTTTGTCCGAAGTGCCGGCCTGAACCGATTTCTCATCCTTTTCAGCGGTCTGAACGGTTTTCGGGCTATCCTTATCCTTCGTATCCTGCACATTGTCCTCCCGCGCCTTTTCTTTACTATCATCTCCTTCCTGGTCAGCCGGCGCTTCAACCACATCCCTTATCTTTATATCCACCTTATCCGCATCCCGGCCGGCATCGGTCTCCTTCGCCACCTCTTCATCGATATCCTCCTGTCCATGACTTTCATGGTTTTCGACGGCATTCCTTTCTTCCTCCTTGCTCGGAATTCCGATGCCTATATTCCCGGACGTCCACAATGCCGTAGCCGTGATAACACAAATACAGATGAATAAAATTATATAAAAACCCTGTCTGTTTACAAAACGTTTAACCGCTTCCCTGTTAAACGTCCTTTTCAGCCCATCTTTTAATTTGGCAAATTTCACTTCGGCTCACCTCCTTTTTGGATTTTATCCAAAAAATAAAAAAAAATACAGGTATATGCAATTACCTGTATTTTTTTACTTCTATTCCTTTATAATAATGCTTTAATATGTCAACATACGTATATCCCTGCTTGGCCATGTGATTGGCACCTACCTGGCTCATTCCAACACCATGGCCGAAACCGACAGTATCAATCTTTACCTTATTCTTTTCAAAGCGAAACTTAAAATCGGTGGAGTTCAGGCCGTAAAGAAGTCTGAATTCGGTTCCCTTAACGGTTATCCCGCCGACTACCACTTCCCTGACCCTGCCGCTTTCGGTATAGCTTTTGATCTTTATTTGAGATGCCAGGTTAGATACGCTCAAATTGCTTGAGGGGTAACTTTTTTTGAAGATGCGCACAAACTCATCGTTGGAAAAGGTAAAGGTCTGTCTGTATCTTGGACTGTCCTCCTCCCCGGGGCTGTTTACCACAGCGTAATACGGAAGGGATACGGAAAACACCTCGCTTACATCCGCGGTTTTGCCGTTGCTGGTAGAATGGTAGAAAACCTCTATGGGTTCATCCCTGTATGTAATTATGTAACCCTGCGTTTCCTCAACGGCCTTTTTTATTTTCTCATAATTGGCCTGATATCTGTCCTTCCAGTTGTTTTTCATCTGTTGCTCGGAAATCCAGGCCTGGCAGTGATTAAACATACTGCAAACATCTGCCTGGGGATGCTTATCACATCCCCTTCCTCCGAAGGCTCTCATCTTTTTCATTGCCAAAGTCCTGGCCGCAACCGCCTGAGCCTTTAAGGCCTCCAATTCAAAGGAAGCCGGCATTTCCGCAGCTACCGCTCCTACAACATAATCCTCCAGAGCCAGCCTGACCAATTTTTTTGTAGTATGATCATACATTGCCACATCAGGTACCCTTACCTGCCTTGTAATACTTATGTCATCCCCCCGCTCATCATCCCCGAAAGCCGCAGACTCGCTCTCGGCTTTATCCGACGAAAAACCTTTTATAATCAGCGTTGGGATAATCAATACAATCAATACAATGGATAGTATGAAGTTTACCCACCATCTCATTCTCTTTCCCCCGCTCTCCAGGAATAGCCTCAATATCATAATCCTATGATTGAACGGAGGAAATTAGAACCTGTATATTTCAACACCTTAGCATTCAATATTTATTATAGGAACTCCAATCCATAGATAGGTCCTGTCCATATATGAGTTATAGCGCATAGCCACCTGAATATTAACAGACTTGCCATTGGATGTGATGCATTCATCGAATAAAGGGGAATAACCGCTGATGCTTATAAACTCTCCATCCGTTATGCCTTCTGTCCTGTCAGCCCGAATGTGGCTAAACAGCTCATTGCAAATGCCTTCCATTTCCTTTAGACTTAATTTTCCTTTGGAACTTCCCACCAGAGTGGTCGTAATTTTTGCGTTGAGCCCAATTGTATCAAAAAATACCTCCACACTGTGTTTTGCCTCAGATACATCTATCCTCTGGATTCTATCCACAATATTGATGACCATATAGCTCTCCAGTTTTCTATTATTGTCGCAGGAGGTATCTACACTATAGCATGTTATGCTTACCACCTGCTTATTCTCGTTAACCCCTCTTACGGTTACCTGTATTATACCTTCTCCCTGGCTGGAAATATGATCATAATCACCCTCAATCCCAAAAAATTTTGACGCCCTATCAGCCAACAGCTCCAGGTCCTGAACGGACGCATAATCTTCTCCCAGCCTTGCCCATGCGTTCACATCCAGATACTCCCTTTGAAAGCCGACAAACGCCATCATATCATCCATAGATACGACCTTTCCCTCATTAGATATTCGGTTTAAGTCGTACCAGGGTTTAAGCCCTCCTCCATCAAAAACAGCCCACCCATGCACAGAAATCGGAAGAATAATCAGACATGTTGTTATTGTGATCAGCAGCGCTTTCCTAAAAACCATTTCACCCACAACCCTCTCAATGCTTTGTATAACACAGTACATTTTGATTATTTCCATTTTTCATTCTTTGTATACCGGGTGTCTTGTTGGTTTGTTACGCTGCCGACATACAAAAGTTACAGCATTTCTCTCCGGCTTATGTTCCTTTTTTTGTGATTGTACTATTTTAAGGCAAAAATGTACCATATACGGTTATTCTGACGCCCGCATCGATCCTGCCGGCCTAAATACTGGTTTCCGTCCATTCACGCAAAAAAGCTTAACTTCTGTGCTTGGACCAGCTGCTGTAATCATGCCGGTTTCCCGTCCATTCACGCAAAAAAGCCGATTTTGCCCAGGAATCAGCCGCTGTAAATCATTATCCCTGAATGATAAAAGCCATTTAAAACATGGATAACTGCTCATATGGTTTGTCACCGGGCGGTTTGTCAGGTTTGTCATTACATTTCTCAATAACGAATTTATGACCGAAATTTGATTTGAGCAATTCCGAAATCGTATCCATGGACATATCCTGTTTAAGCCATACATCCACCGCATCATCGGTTAAAATCAGGGGCATCCTCTGGTGTATCTCCCTTATACTTTCGTCAGCCTGGGTAGTTATGATTACAAAGCTGAGCTGAGGTTTTAAATCCTTATCCAGGGAAACCCTGTAAATCCCGCCCAAAGACATAATGGAGCTGTCCTGCAGCCCAATCTGGTATTTAACTTTTTTGCCACTGCCCTGAACCTGCCATTCATAAAACATATTGGCGGGAATTATGCACCTGGTAGTGGCTATGGCCTCCTTAAACATAACTTTCTCCATGATGGTCTCAGCCCGGGCATTGATAACCAAACTCTTTCTAAAATCAAGTGCGAAACCCCACTTGCCCAACGTAATCGTCCTTCCATCTCTCTCAAACACAACGGGCAAATTCTGGGAGGGAAACAGCTCACCTTTTGTATAATCGTCAACCTGCCTGTTTTTTATTCTGAACTTCTGGATCATCTCTATTATTCCGCTGTCCAGCAGAACCCTTCCGCACATATAAATTCCTCCCCGCATCCTATTTAAACAGCTTCTTCAACACCTTGAATATATCAAAAGTTGTTTTGTTATATACTTTATTATAAACATATTTCCTGGGATTTCTCACCCAACCATAACCTTTTGGCATTTTAAGGCCTCCTCTGTGGACCAACTGTCTTTTGAGGCTTGTTCTTGCTGATATTCTTTTATTTAAGCTTGGCTTTCTCATTCCCAGTTTCATATCGCCGAATCTCCTTCCAATTCCGACCTTTTATTTTAGTCAAAATACGGGCACGACAACAATTCAGAGTTTCATCCAGATTATACTAAATCAAAGTATCTTTCAAAGAACTCTGTTAACTTCTTAATTACAGTCCGCTTTTTACTTGCACGCCCTCCCCTAAATCTCGACATTGGTGGTAATATATTATCTATATCCATGCCTGTTGTTTTCAATACACCGTCTCTGAACGAGTTATTAATAAACGTTTTTGTTTCTTCCCTCTTTAATCTTTCTGTTTCAATTATTTTTTCCAGATCAGACTCCATTTGAGCGTCAACGAAAATTCTCCAATCCCTTTCAACATCCGTATTAACATTCACCGTGTTTATAAATGCTTCAATAAGCTCTTTTTTATTTCTCAATTGCATGCTTGCCCCTATGGCTTTGTTAACATCCACAAGAATACTCTTATCTTTGCAATTGGATTTGCGATATTTTTCTACCATCATAAGTATATAATCAATATTTACCTCAATTTGCTTAACTAATTCTATTTCAAACACAATATCATCGTTTATATCTTCCTTATCTGCATCTTTATGCCTTCTGTACTCCTGATACAGATCAAGGTAAATACTCTGGTAATCCTGAAAATCCCTTTCACTTAAAATTTCGTTGCCTTGGAAGTCATCAAAAGAAGTCAGTATATTTTTTAACCTTAGAATTGCTCCAAACTTCTTTATAAAGTCTTTCTGCGCTTCTTCTCCTATTATGGGTTGACCAAGAGCATAAGTACTCTTAAGCTCCTCTATCATTTCTTTATATCCCGGATAACGCCTGCCCTTTTCTTCATAACCATTGTAATACTCTTCGTACGTTTTTAGTAGAATTATACTCTCTGCATCTTTGTCTCCAAACAGTGCAATAGCTTTATCCACCTCTTCTTTTAAATCGCGAAAGCAGATTATATTGCCGTAAGTTTTTACACTGTTTAGTATTCGATTTGTTCTGGAAAAAGCCTGAATTAAACCATGGTGTCTTAAGTTTTTATCTACCCATAGCGTATTAAGGGTCGTAGCATCAAAACCTGTTAAGAACATGTCGACCACTATAAGCAAGTCTATCTCACGATTTTTAACTCGCATTGACACATCTTTGTAGTAATTTTCAAACTCAGCTGAAGAAGTATTATAATTAGTCTTAAACATTTTGTTATAATCATTAATTGCATCTTCTAAAAAATCCCGGGACGTTTGATCCAGCCTGTCAGTATCAAATGATACATCATCATCTAAAATATCTGCCTCACCTTCATTTGGATTATAGCTATATATAAGAGCAATGTTAAGCGGGTAATTTCTCTCTTTTGTTTGCTTTTTAAACTCTGAATAGTATTTCATAGCCATTGGGATCCCACTTGTTGTAAATATAGAATTAAACCCCCTTACCCGTCGACCTTTGTGGGAATAATAAGTATTGCGTTTCGTTTTCTGGTCAAAGTGATCCAATACATAGCTCACTATATCCCGTATACGTTCCGGTGCTTCCAAAGCTTTTTTCGTGTCAATAGCTCTAACTTTTTTATCTTCAATATCATCCTTTATTCTCATTGTGTCAACAAAATCTATTCTGAAAGGCAATACATTCCCGTCATTTATCGCATCTACAATTGTATAAGTATGTAATCTATCTCCAAAAGCCTGTTCCGTAGTCTTTAATAGAGGATCCCCTCCACTGGGAGCATTAACTGCAAATATCGGTGTTCCTGTAAAACCAAACATATAGTACTTTTTAAATGCTCGTGTTATTCTTTTGTGCATATCTCCAAATTGGCTGCGGTGGCATTCATCGAATATAAGAACTACATGCTTGCTGTAAACATCATGTTTTTTGTTTCTCTTAATGAATACATCCAGCTTTTGAATAGTGGTAATTATAATACGGCAATCGGGATCTTCCAATTGTTCCTGTAGAATTTTTGTAGAGGTGTTGCCATTGGCTGCACCCTTTTTAAATCTGTCATATTCTTTCATAGTCTGATAATCCAAATCTTTGCGATCTACTACAAACAAAACTTTATCAATATAGGGCAACTTTGTTACCAATTGTGCTGTCTTAAAAGATGTTA